>Ga0105048_10018188_pt1 | contig 10815 bp, 6 predicted proteins | sample MAT05_FD_78382 | JGI IMG/M metagenome (GOLD analysis project Ga0105048, IMG submission 78382) | Freshwater microbial communities from Lake Fryxell liftoff mats and glacier meltwater in Antarctica - MAT-05 | ecosystem: Environmental > Aquatic > Freshwater > Ice > Liftoff microbial mat | place...
CCGAGGCGCTGGCGCTGATCGATCTGCGGGCGCGGGCGATCGGGCGCGCCGATCTGGGAAGCGACGATCCGAGCCTGTGTGAAGGCGAAGTGCTGCGATCGCAGATCGAGATCGTGCGCGGCAACCTCGACATGGCGGTGGACGGCGCGAGTCAGGTCGAGCAGATCGCCCGCCGCGTGGTGGGCGCTCCGGCGCCGCAGCAACGCGATCGCTGGGAGGCGGTCCTGGTGCGCGCGCTGATGGCCCAGGCGCAAGGCGTGTACGAGCGCGGCGAGCAGTCGCGCGCCGTGAACTACTACCAGCAGGCGCGCGTGCGCGCCGAGGAGCGCGGCGACATCCCGGCGATCGTGCGCTCGATCCAGGGCCTGGCCGACGCTGCGTACCGCCTCGGTGATCTCGACGGCGCGGCCCGCCTGTACGGCGAGGGCCTGGTCCGCGCGCAGGAAGCGAAGCTCGAGACGGCGATGGCCGAAGCGCACTGGGGCATCGGCTACGTGGCGCTGTGGAAGGCGGACTACGAGTCGGCGCGCGTCCACTTCCTCGAGCAGCGGCGGCTCCTCACCGCGCAGGGCAACCAGCTCGGCATCGCGCGCGCGACCAACGGGCTCGGCGAGCTGGCGCGCCTCGAAGGCGATCTCGAGACCGCCGAGCGCGACTACCGGCGCGCGCTGTCGCTGCACCACGCGATCGGATCATCCGGAACGCTGGTCACGCGCTTGAACCTCGCGCTGGTGCTGCTCATTCGCGAGGATCATGCGGCGGCCGAGCGGCTGCTCACGCCGTTGTTACGCGAGCTGAACCGCAGCGGCGAGCGCGGGCACCTCACCGCGGCGCACTGCCAGCTCCTGCCGTGCCGGGCCGCGGCGCGCGACTGGGAGGGCTGGGATCGCGACCTGGCGATGGCCGAGAAGCTGCTCGAGGAGACCGCGCTGAAGGACGGTGACGTCGCGCTGTCGCTCGAGCTGGCGGGTGAGCTGGCGCAGAAGAACGGCCAGCCGGTGCGCGCGCTGCGGGCGCTGGAGCAGGCCAACGATCAGTGGCAGATTCTGGGCCGGACCGACAAGCAGGCGCACACCACCGCGGTGATCGCGAAGATCACGAGCGGCTGAGCGGTGAGGAAATCACGCCCGCAGGGCTTTTTTGTCTCGCTTGGAGCCCATCGCGAGGATCGCGGAGGTCAGGCCGGCGAAGTGCTTGCCCATGAAGACGCCCAGCTTGCCGTGCCCGGTGAGCACCAGCTCGCGGCGGCGGCCCTGGGTGGCGCGGATCATCTTCCGCGCCGCGGTCTGCGCCGGCATCTGCATCCACAGCGGGATGGGGTCCTTGCCGGCGTGGTCCTTCTTGCCCTCGGCGTTCACGCGGCGGATCTCGGTGTTGATGAACCCCGGCGCGACGTTGGTGACGCTGATGCCGAGGCCCGCCAGGTCGACGCGCATCGACTCGCTCAGCGCCATCACCGCTGCCTTGCTCACGTTGTAGGGCGAGGCGGCGGGGAGCGGGAGGTACGCCATCACGCTGCTGACGATCACGATCGAGCCGCGGGTCTTCTTCAGCTCGTCGAGCGTCGCGAACACCGCGCGCAGCACGCCGTAGACGTTGAGATCGACCTGCCCCTGGAAGTCGCCGAGGGTCAGCTTCGAGAAGTGCCCCAGCGCGCCGGCGCCGGCGTTGGCGACCACCACGTGGATCGCGCCGAACTCGGCGAGCGTGCGCGCGACCGCGGTCTCGACGTCGCCGTCGCGCGTCACGTCGGCGGTCAGCGCGATGGCGCGTTTGCCGCCGGCGTTGAGCTCGGTGCACAGCGCTTCGAGGCGATCGGTGCGGCGGGCGAGGAGGGCCACGCGCGCGCCCTGGTGCACGTACTCCTTGGCCAGCGCTTCGCCGATGCCGCTCGAGGCGCCGGTGATGAGGACGACTTGGTCGCTGACCTTGGTGGGCACTATTGCTGTCGATAGCGGATGAGACCGACCGCGTCGAGGTCGAACCCGGCGGTCGGCGGCTCGCCGTCGCTGGCGCGATCGCGGATCCGCACGAAGCGGGCCTCCGACACTCCGATCGTCGCCAGATCGAACGCATCGCCCCCGGTCTGGACCGCGTCCAGCGGATCGAGCACGAGCGCGTCGTACTCGAGCGCTGGCGACCAGCCCGCGCAGCCCGGCCATTCCATCCGCGCGTCGCGCGTCGAATCACAGGCGAACTCGTGCCACGTCGCGCCGTCCTCGCTGACCGAGACGTCGCCCAGCTCGGCGTACACAGTGCCGCGAACGCCGTTCACCCAGAACGCGTTCTCGAACACCACGAAGTCGGGGCCCGGGCCGTCGACGATGATCCGATCACCGAAGCCGAGCACGATCTCGCCGCCGATCCCGAGGCTCAGCGTGTCGATCGAGCCCGCCCCCAGCCCCTTGCCGGTGGGCGGTCCCATCACGATCTTGGGCGCGCGATCCTGCCCGTACCCGGCGTTGGTGCCCGGGAGGAACGAGACGATCTCCTGCACGTACGGCAGCGCCGCATTGTCGTCGGGCGTGATCGGCGGCGGCTCCACTTCGCCACCGCACGCCGCGATCGACAGCAGGCTCAGCGCTACAGCGCGGTGAGCTTGGTCCACGAGAACCCACCGCAGCCAGTCGTGTCGGGCATGCTCGCGTTGGCCGTCTGGGTGGAGGTCTCGGCGGCCAGCGCGGTCGGTTGCCCGAAGTCGACGAAGCAATAGTAGAACGAATTTCCGGCCTTCTCGGTCCAGACGATCTTGTTGAACAAGCTCGCGCCGAACATCGAGTTGGCCGGATTCTGGGTGATCGCGAAGTTGGTGTCGTTGTCGTAGCTGGTGATCGGCGTGCCGTTCCACACCGTCGACGTGATGGTCTCCATCCCGCCGAAGCTCGAGTTGTACGTGCCCTGGATCTCGATCTCGTCGCTGCCACAGGCCGCGAGCGCGAGCATTCCGAGTATTCCGAGCATGGATAGGCTGATGGACGCGCGCATTCGAATCTCCTCACCGGTCCGTCGCCGGCGATGCCCGCAATCGAGATGAGGAGAGAGGCGCTCGGCGCACGAGGGCGCCCGCAGTGCCTTTCTACCCGTCTTTCGCGGGGAAAAAGGTCAAACGACGGGCGTCAGATATCCTGGCTCGCGGGTCGATGAGATCCACTCCGCCTTCCCCGGATCCTGCGATCCGAGTGGCTGGCCTCGGGGGCCCGAAGTGTCTCTCGCCGCTTACAGTGGCGGGACCGCGCCGGTTTCACACCGGCTTCCCTGATCACCCTCGAGGGCGGCGATACGGTCACCGTCGCGCGAGGTCAATCCTGAAAACCGATGATGCGCGCGGGGACCATTCGCACGGCGTAGCCGAGCGCGTAACCGTCGGCCATCTCGGGGCGACCGGGGCAGGTCTCGGGCGCGCCGAACACGAGCGGCGGGACCTCGGTCCCGTCGCCGTCGAGGCACTGCATCGCTCGCCCGTCGGGCCCGATGATGATGCGCTCGAGGCCGTCACTGTCGACGTCGACGTCGGGCGGCAGATAGCCGGTGAACAGGTCGAGCAGCGTGCTCTGCACCCGGCCGGTCGGGCACAACGGGTTGCTCTCACCGGCGCAGAACGGGTTCTGGATGCGAAAGAGGCTGTTGATCGAGAGCACCCCGCCGAGCGTGCCCTCGAGGGCGTTGCCGTCGCTGGAGAACGTGAGCGTGAAGAACGCGTTCTCGAGCGGCATCGAGGGGCCAGGGACGAAGAAGGGGAAGGGCAGCTCCGGCCCCTCTCGCGTCCCGACGTTCTCCACGACGCCGCCGGCGAGCCGCCCGGGCAAGCGGACCGCCGCCTGACCGCCGTCGAGCGAGCGCTGCGCGATCAGGAACTGGCAGCAGTCGGGGCCCTCGAAGTTGTTCGCTGGAAAAAACTGCGCGTCGCCGTCGATGGCCTCGTACAGCTTGAGCGTGAGATGCGGATCCTCGCCGTACCTGATCTCGTAGTCGAGGCCGGCGAGCTCGGCCAGGAGCAGCAGCTCGCCACCGAGGACCGAGCTGCGAACCAGGCTGTTTCCGTGCTCCGCGATGTGAGCGCCGATGCCGACGCCGGTCAGCGCGATATCGGACACGACGAACGCGGCGCCCGTGCTCGGCGCGTCTTCCCAGCCCTGGGTCGGGCAGCTCGCGTCGGGTGGCGCGCAGCGACCGCTGAAGTCGCAGACGTTGCCGCTCGGATCGGGCATGCAGCCGCGCTGGGCGGCGCTGCAGCCGCCGCACGGCGTCCCGCAGACCGCGCCGAAGCAGCGACCGATCTCGTTCAGCTCGGCGAGCGCGAAGTCGTGCCGCGAGAGCGTGTCCACCTCGCCGCGCGCGACGTGGTTGAGGCGATCGTAGTCCGGCGTGACCTCGTTGGTCCGCAGCTCCACGAACGCCGCGTCGTCCACGGTGCCGAGCGCGCGGCGCCCGACCCAGATCACGCCGCTCGCGTCGCCGGCGCGATAGCTGGCGATCACCGGCCGCTGGAAGAGCAGCGTGGACGGCTGGACCCGATAGATCGGAGAGACGACGCCCGACGCGCTCAGGGTGCGATCGGTGATGATCTCGATGCGCGTGTCTACGGTGATGACACCGGGAGGAAATCGCAGCTCGAACAGGCTGTCGGCGCTGGTAGCGATGCCGCCGTTGGGGCCGATCACGGTGACCGTCCCTTCGATGAGCGAGCTCCCCGACGTGCACCCCGCAACGAGGAGTGCGAGCGCGGTGGACCAGGGGCCCGCTCGGCGATCCGCGAAGGGATCGCGGCCGACGGCAAGGCGGGCCACCGAAGGCATACTCCGCGTCTGTCGAGGTGGCCCAACGCGGCCAGCGGTCGTGAGACCGAGCGAAGCGCCGAGCGGGCCACGGGTCCGCCGCGCTAGTAAGATTTTGCCCAGATCACCCGCCTGGCCGAAGGCTGGCCGGTGAAGATGCACTTGCCGGGCTCTTCCTCGAAGCCCTGGCCGGGCAGCGGCAGGCAGCGGATCGTCGCGCCGGTCTCGGCCTTTGCGCGCAGCTCGGTGGCCTTCGTGCCATCCCAGTGACCGTACACGAACTTCCCGGGCTCCTCGGCCATCACCGACTTGAAGTCGTCGAAGGTGTCGAGCCGCACGGTGTTCGCTTCGCGCCGCGCGAGCGCCTTGTCGTAGAGCGACTGCTGCATCTCGGCGAGCTCGGCCTTCGCCGCCTCGACGATCCCGCCCAGCGGAAGCGAGCGCTTCTCCTTCTGATCGCGGCGCTTGAGCTCGGTGACGTTGTTGTCGATGTCCTTGGGCCCGAGGCCGAAGCGCAGGGGCACACCCATCCGCTCGTACTCGTAGAACTTGGGACCGGGCTGCCCCTCGCGATCGTCGAGCTTCACGCTGATGCCCGCCGCCTTGAGCTCGGCCTGCATCGCGCGACCGCGCTCGAGCACGCGCGCGTTCTCCTCGGCCGACTTGCGGAAGAACGGCACGATCACCGCCTGGATCGGCGCCAGCTTGGGCGGCAACACGAGCCCGTCATCGTCGGAGTGGGTCATGATCAGCGCGCCGATCAAGCGCGTCGAGACGCCCCAGCTCGTCTGGTAGACGTAGTCCTGCTTGCCTTCCTTGTTCTGGAACTTCACGTCGAAGGCCTTGCCGAAGTTCTGCCCGAGATCGTGAGAGGTGCCGGCCTGGAGCGCCTTTCCGTCCTGCATCATCGCTTCGATCGTGTACGAGGCGACCGCGCCGGCGAACTTCTCGTTGTCGCTCTTCTTGCCGCGGATCACCGGCATCGCCATGTATTCGTGCGCGAAGTCGGCATAGACGGTCAGCATCCGCAGCACTTCTTCCATCGCCTCTTCGTGCGACGCGTGCGCGGTGTGGCCCTCCTGCCAGAGGAACTCGCTGGTGCGCAGGAACATCCGCGTGCGCAGCTCCCAGCGCATCACGTTCGCCCACTGGTTGATGAGCATCGGCAGGTCGCGCCACGACTGGATCCACTGGCTGAAGAAGTGGCCGATGATCGTCTCCGAGGTCGGACGGATCACGTACGGCTCTTCCAGCTTCTCGCCGCCCGCGATGGTGACCACCGCCAGCTCGGGCGAGAAGCCTTCGACGTGCTCGGCCTCCTTCTTGAGGAACGACTCGGGGATCAGCAGCGGAAAGTACGCGTTCTGATGCCCGGTCTCCTTGAAGCGGCGATCGAGGTCCGCCTGGATCTTCTCCCAGATCGCGTAGCCGTGCGGCTTGATGACCATGCAGCCCTTCACCACGTGGGCGACTTCGGCCAGCTTACCTTCGCGGATCACGTCCTGATACCAGTCCGCGTACGCCTCGGCGCGCGGGGTGATTCGGCCGAGATCTTTGCTCTCCTGCTTCGACATTGGGGGGCGGGACTACCGCTTCGCGCGCGGGCGGGCAAGCGCCACGAAAGCTCAGGGACGGGCGGAGGTCTCAGAACACGGGGCGGGGGCGGCCGGCGAACCAGTCGGCGCGCGCGTCGTCGAAGTGCTTCGAGCCGATGTGGCCGGACTGGCCGATCGGGAAGCTCCAGCGGCTCTGCGCAGGATCGCCCGGGTTCCAGATCAGGCGCACCGACGCGCCGAACGTCGGCGCCTCGGTGCGCACGAGCGCGCGATAGCCGACCTGCTCCGGCGTCGAGAGCGCGAACCAGTGGCCGATCATATCGGGGACGCGGCCGACGAACGGGTGCTGCGTCTCCCAGCGGTTGGTCGCGGGATAGAGATCCTTCACCTTGGCCGCGACCTCGACCAGCCGATCGGCGAGCGCGTGCGGGTCGACGCCGAAGAGCCCGACGCCGTCGTTCTCCAGCGCCGCTATCACCCAGGCGCGCGCCATGCGGTGCGTGTACGGGAGCTCGCCGCCGCCGCCGAGGTGCTTCCGGACACGATTCAGAAGGATCTCCTGCAGCGCCTTGTCGATCGCCAGCGCCTCGCTGAACGTGCGCGGATCGCTGGCGGCCTGCGCGTCCCAGGTGGCCCAGCGCTGCGGAGCGCCCTTGGCGTTGGCCGCGACCCACTTCAACAGCAGCGCGTGATAGCGGCTCTCGGTGTCGAGCTGCAGCTTGAAAATAAAATCGCCGCTCAGCCGATCGCTCGCCGAGAGCACGCGGCGGATGCGCTCGTCGCGCGCGTCGTCGGCCCAGCTGTGGGCGTTGTCGTCCACCCAGATGCGCTGGTTCGCGGTGACCAGCAGGCGCGATGTGGTGCTGGTCTTCGCGTTCTTGGAGATGATCAGGCGGTGGCGCAGCGCGGGATCCTCGAAGCCGAGCCACTCGCCGTCCACGGCGCGCACCGGGACGCGGCCTGGAGCGCGGCGGCGGATGCCGGTGCCCGACGTGCGGTAGGCGATGTTGCCTTCGCGATCGACGATCGTGACGTTCTGCGCGGGCGCCTTCATGCCGTCGAGCACCGTGTTCACTTCGGCGATCGAGCGCGCGCGCGGCAGGCCGACCGGGACGCGCAGCATCCCCGGCTTGAGTGGCAGCCACTGGCGGGTGTGATCGGTCACCATTCCTGGGCGCGTGAGCAGCGGGCCGCGGTGGGTGTGCTCGACGCGGACGTGCACCGGCGGCTTGTCCTTCACGACGATCGTCGCGGTCTTCACGATCAGCGGCGCCCAGACCTCGGGATTGTCGCTGACCAGGTACTCCTTGCGATCGGGCGAGAGCTGCTCGGCCAAGAGATCATCGACGTCCTCGCCGGTGTTCGTGAACGACCACGCGACGAACGCGTTCATGCCGAGCACCAGGCCGGGCAGCCCGGGGATCGCCACGCCGGCGGCCCACTCGTCGCCGGCGGGCGCGGCGGGCTTCGTGAGATCGTCCACCCGCTCGAGACGCGCCGCGAACCAGAGCTCGGGCACGCCGTAGCCGAGGTGCGGATCGTTCGCGAGCCAGCAGCCGCCGGTCCCGCAGTAGGCCCACGAGTTCGACGCCGGCACCGGGCCGTCGGCGTCGGGCAGGCCGATCGGCAGGAGCGCGTGCAGCTCGGGATCGATCTGGTCGGCGATCGGATCGCCGGACGGATCTCGGAGGGCGAGGCCCTCGCTCGCCTCGAGCGGCTCGCTCGGCAGCGCCTTGGTCGGGAGCACAGTGGTGCCAGGGATGCCGAAAAGAGGCTTGTTCCAGGGGTGATCGGGCGTGAAGAGGAAGTCGAGCCAGCCTTGATCGGTGACCGCCTTTCGCCAGCGGCCCTCCATGATCTCCACCTGCGCCGAGCTCGAGAGCTCCTCGGCCATCGTCAGGAGGATGAGCAGCGAGTCGCGTCCCTGCCACGGCTCGGGCTCGATCTGCAGCATCGTCCACTCGATGCCCCACGCGCCGCTGTTCTCGGTGATGAAGCGGTTCACGCCGGCGGCGTAGCTGTCGATCGCCTGGCGCTCGTCGGGCGGGAGATCGGCGTACGCGCGCTCGGCGACGGCCGGCCAGTCTTCTTCCATGCGCCGGCGATCGACCGGGATCGCCTTTTCACCGAACAGCGCGGCCAGCCGCCCGCCCGCCGCGCGGCGCATCAGCTCCATCTGGAACATGCGCTGCGACGCGACGTGATAGCCCTCGGCCTCGATGATCTCGTCCCACGTCCGCCCGCGGATGGTCGGGACGCCGTATTGGTCGGTCACCACCGAGACGGTCGCCGCGCGGGCCCCGATCGCCGCCGCGGGCTCGGCGCCCTGGCGCTCCACCTTCCAGCGCGCGAACACCACGATCGCGGTGAGCACCAGCGCGATCCCCAAGGCGATCCGGACGACCCAGCGCAGCATTTGCGCACACTACCCCACCGGCTGTTATCCGAGAAATGCGAGGCGCGATGCCGTATGCTCGCTCGGTGACCGAGGGGTCGGGTCGGCAGCGGTTCTCGGTGGACATCCAGGGGCTCCTGGAAGCGCTCACCGAACAGTTCCCCGAGCCTCTGCTTTGCGTCCGCGAGCTCATCCAGAACGCCGCTGACGCAGGCGCCCAGCGCATCGAGGTGGACGTCAGCTACGACGCCTCTCGCCAGCTCTTCCGCATCGCCGTTCGCGACGACGGGCGGGGCATGAACGAGCCCGAGGTCGACGGCTATCTCACCATCGGGTTCAGCGAGAAGGATCCCAGCCGCCAGCGCGGGCGCTTCGGCGTCGGCAAGCTCTCGCCGTACGCGCTCGACATCATGCGCATGGTCGTCGAGACCTGCGACGGCCAGATCGCCCACCGCCTCACCTTCAACGGCGACGGCTCCGGCCACATCGCCAAGATCGATCTGCGCCCTCGCGGCACCGTGGTCCGCGTCTACAAGGAGACCTCGCGCGCCGACGCCGAGCAGCTCACCCAGCGCACGTTCGGGCTGGTGGAGGAGCGCTGCGGCTCGATCGGCATCCCGCTCTTCGTGAACGGGCAGCGCGTCAACCGCGAGATCGGGCTGCCGACGCCCTACGCCTGGTCGTTCACGTCGACCGACGGCGTGGGCGTGCTCGGCATCTGTCCGGAGCCGATCCAGGAGCTGATGGGCGGCGGGATCGTGCTCGAGACCAAGGCGCCGATCCTCGGCGAAGAGATCTCGTACGTGCTCGACTCGCCGAGCCTCGCGCCGACGCTCTCGCGCAACGCGGTGCGCCGCGATCACGCGTTCGATGCGCTGTTGCGCGCGGCCCAGGCGGCGATGCCGGCGTTCACCGAGAAGGTCGCCGATGCGCTGCGCGAGCGGGTGGAGGCGCTGCGCGCGCAGGGCGGTGCGATCGAGCGCAGCCTGGATCCCGCGGATCGATCGGCGCTCGAGTGGCTCCGCCAGCAGCTGCTCACGCCCGATGACGAGGGCCCGAAGGCCGCGGTGAAGAACGCGCCGGTGCTCGAGACCGCCGATGGTGGCCTGGTCTCGGCGCGCGAGCTGGTCGACGTGATCCGCCGCGAGGGCAGGGTGCCTTCGTCGCGCGTGCCGCACACCCGCGAGGAGCTCTCTGCGTACGCCGATCGCGGCGTCCCGGTGCTCCTGCTCTACCGCGATCTCGAGGACTTCCTCGAGCGCCAGGGCATCCCGACCGTCGAGGTCGACGGCGCCGACGACGGCCTGGAGATCGCGCCCGGGAGCTGGACGCCCGGCGAGGCGGCGCTGGCCCACCGCCCGCCGATGCGCGCGGCGAAGATCGGTCGCGGGCCGGCGTTCGCAGCGGGCGCCGCGGTCGTCGCTGCCGCGCTCGCCGCGGTGGTCTACATCTCCGAGGTCCAGCCGAACGCGCCGCTGCGGTCGCAAGCCAGCGTCACGCAGGCCTCGGCCGATTCATCGCCGGAGTCCGACGAGGCCGCGCCGCCCCCGGCAAAACAAGCCTCGCTGGCCCCCGTGACCGCGCCGGGCACGCGCCGGCTGCGCGGCGTGGTGGTGAGCATCGCGGCCGTCGTCGCGTTCCTCTCGACCGCGCTCGGTGCGGCGCTCCTCTACTTCACGTTCGTGAAGCGCGACGGCCGCGGACGCGCGTGGCTGCAGGCCGAGGCCGATGCGCCGCTGATGGTGGGCGAGAACCGCTCGCGTCGCTTCGACGTGCTGCGCCGCGCGATGTTCCACCCGATCGACTTCTTCGTGGCGCGCGGCTGGTCCATTCGCGCGTCGGGCGCGCGCCCGCTGTCGGGCTCCGCGGCGATCACCGGCTACCGCGAATTGGCGCCTGAATTGCCGATCCGATCGGGCGTACGGCTGGATCTAGATCGCATCGAGATCGGCTTCGTCGACGTGGTGTCGACGGTGGGCGAGCCGCACGACGGCCGCATCCTGTTGCGCCGCGGTCCGCGCGCGCTGCTGAACCGCAACCACCCCACGGTGCGCGATCTCATCCAGATCGCCGAGCTCGATCCGCGGCG
>Ga0105048_10018189_pt1 | contig 10815 bp, 9 predicted proteins | sample MAT05_FD_78382 | JGI IMG/M metagenome (GOLD analysis project Ga0105048, IMG submission 78382) | Freshwater microbial communities from Lake Fryxell liftoff mats and glacier meltwater in Antarctica - MAT-05 | ecosystem: Environmental > Aquatic > Freshwater > Ice > Liftoff microbial mat | place...
CGATGCGGCGCTCGACCTCGCGGCGAGCACCTTGATCGATGGCCTCGCGCCGGTGGCCGTCGTCGGCTGTGGCACCGGCGGAGACTTCAGCCTCAGTTACCCGACGATCTCCGCGATCAGGCGCCACGACATGCAGCACGGATCGGCCGCTGACCCGACGCTCCTCGACGCGATTCGCAGGGTCAACCGAGCCCAGGTCGCCTCGATCGCGCGCGTCGCGCGTCGCATCAAGGAGGCCGGCCAGCTCGACCGCACCGTGATCGTTTGGCTCGGTGACAACGGGGAGCAGCACCACTCGACCAGCAGCGAGTTCCCGGTGCTCGTGATCGGCGGCAGCGGCGTGGGGCTCGCTTCGGGTGGCCGTACAGTGGTCTATCCCGGCGTGAGCTCGGCCAACAATCGGCAGCTCTCGAACCTGTGGAACACGCTCGGCCACATCGCCGGCGAGAGCCTCGACGAGTTCGGCGGCGAGGTCGGGAACCTCCGACGCAGCCCGGGCCCGCTGCGCGAGCTCATGGCCTGATCACTACCGCGACGGGGCCTCGGCGAACCAGCCCTTGAGCTCCTCGACCGCCCCCGCCCACTTCTTGGACACCCGGACCTCGAGGAAGCGCGAGAAGAGCGCCTCGACGATCGTGGACAGCCGCTCGGCGAGGAAGAGCCGCTCGGTGATCTTGTCGTCGTCCTCCTCGGACAGCACCTTCGGGATCTTCGCCCCCCGAACCGCGAGCTGCTCGGCGTCGACCGTCGCCTCGTAGATCTTGTCGCCGTGCTGGATGCGCAGCCGCGCCACGTGCACCAGCAGGCCGTCGCCCAGCGCGCGCCGCACGATCGCCGAGTACGGCGACATGGCGCCCTTCACGACCAGCTCGGTCGCCTCGCCGGCCAGGCCGCGCAGCACGATGCGCCCCACGAACAGCGCGCTCACCGGCTCGTTGTCGACCGCCGCCAGCGACTCCGCCTGGTTCGATCGCCACAGCAGCCAGGTCAGGAACTCGCGCCCGAGATAGGTCCGCCCGCGGACCAGCTCCTCGGTGACCTTGTTCTTCTCGAGCTCGATCTCGTCGGGCGCCTCCTCGATCGCCTGGCCGTCGACGCCGACCTCACCCCGAGCGAACGCTGCATCGGTCGAAGCTGCTGACTTTTTCATGCTCGGCTCCGCTCGCGCGCATCCGACGTCGCGCGGCTCCCGACCTCACCGGCGAGGTCACCGCCCAGCAGCGCCGCCGTCGGCAGCAGCACGCCGGCCGGCGCATCGAGCGACTCGGCGATCGCGCCCGGGGTCATCGGCAGCAGCCGGATCTCGAACGTCTCTTCCATGAACACCATCAGCTCCTCCACCAGGCCCGCGGAGGCGACCCACAGGCCGACCTCCTGCGTGGTGAGGTTCCAGCTCACGTCGTAGGTTCGGGTGACGGGAAACGCGCGCTGGCGCAGCTTGAACGTGATCTCCGCCTTCTGGTTCCTGCGCTCGGATCGCTTCGGCGGCCCGGCGTTCTCCGCCTCGTACTGCTCGGCCCACGCGTCGAGCTCGGCGCGCACCACAGGACCGGGCACCCGCAGCCGATCGACCCGGTACGACGCGAGCAGGTACTCGCCGAAGATCACCCGCGAGGGCGTGAACTCGGTGCGATCGTTCCGCTCGACCTCCACCCAGCCGGCCGCCCGATCGTCGTCCTCCTTCTTGTCGATGGGCTCGAACGCGTGGCGCAGCAGCGAGCGCTGGGCCCAGCGCTTCACGTCCTTCGCGCGCTCGCCCTGAGGATCGGCGCGAAAGCGGGAGAACGTCACGGATCCGCGCAGCACTGGCATGAGGGGCGCGGAGCATCGGGGAGACCGGCGACGTTTACAATCCTTAAGAGAGCTTCGGCTCGAACCGAACGATTTCCGCCGCGAAACGGGTTCTGATCAGCACATGGAAAAGAAGATCAAACGCACCCTCCTCGTCGCCGCCGTCGCCAGCACCCTGGCGATCTCGGGCGTTGCCCTCGCCGACCCGGGCGGCCCGTTCAAGCTCGGCCGCTTCTTCCACGGGCTCAACCTGACCGAGTCCCAGGAAGACGCCGCCATCGCCGTGAAGAAGGACATCATGAAGGAGGGCAAGAAGGTCCGCGAAGCCGCGATGGAGTCGCTCGACGACGTCGCGGCCGAGGTGCGGAAGCCCAAGCCCGACGCCGCCAAGCTCCATCACCTCGCCGATCAGCGCATCGACGAGGTCCGAAAGGTCGTGCACTTCGCGATCGATCGCTTCCTGACCTTCCACCAGGTCCTCACCCCCGAGCAGAAGAACGAGCTCGCCGAGCACATGGAGAAGGCCCAGCGCCGCGCCAAGAAATGGGAACAGGAGTAGGTTCCGAACATGCGGACCCTCCTCGTCGTCGACGATGACGAGCGCCTGCGGAGCCTCCTCGCCGAGTACCTCGGTGAGCGAGGCTTCCGCGTCGAGACGGCGCCCGACGGCGAGGCCGGCCTTTCTACGCTGAAAAATGGCGGGATCGACCTGGTCATCCTCGACGTCATGCTCCCCGGCAAGGACGGCTTCGAGGTCTGCCGCGCGATCCGCGCTTCGGGCGACAAGGTCCCGGTGGTGATGCTCACCGCGCGCGGCGACGACACCGATCGCATCGTCGGCCTCGAGATCGGCGCCGACGACTATCTTCCGAAGCCCTTCAACCCGCGCGAGCTCCTCGCCCGCGTGCAGGCGGTGCTCCGCCGCGCCGACGCGCCGGGCGGGGGCGGGAGCGGGAAGAACACGATCATCAGCGCCGGTCCGGTCGACATCGACACCGATCGCCGCACCGCCTCGCTCGACGGCGTGATCGTCGAGCTCACGACCACCGAGTTCGAGATCCTCCGCACGCTGGTGGCCAACGCCGGCAAAGTGATCCCCCGCGAGGATCTGATGTCGCTCGCCCGCGGCGAGGAGTGGGCGGCGTTCGATCGCTCGGTCGACGTGCACATCAGCCACCTGCGAAAGAAGCTCAAAGACGACTCGAAGACCCCCGCGCTGATCAAGACCGTGCGCGGCGTCGGCTACACCATGCCGAGGTCGCGATGACGCGGGCGAGGTCGCGGTGACGCTGAGGCTCAAGCTCAGCGTGCTCCTCGCCGGTGTTGCCGCGGTGACCGTGCTGCTCGCGTGGGGCATCGCCGGCCGCGCCGTGCTCGCTCCGTTCGCGCACCAGGTGCTCGACGCGTACCTCGATCAGGCGGTCTACGTCGCCGAGCGCGTCGCGCAAGGGGACGATCCGGAGGCGCTCGGCGAGCGTCTCGGCCTCGACATCAAGGTGCGCGAGCAAGGGATCAAGCGCGGCAAGCGCAGCTGCAGCGAGCAGGAGCACCGCGGCCACCAGCTCATCGTCTGCCGCGGCGCGCGCGCGCCCGTCTCGATCGAGACCAACGCCGGCTGGGTGACGCTGCGCCGCGATCTCGATCCGCAGAGCCCGCGCGAGCGCATCGGCCTCTTGCTCTTGCTCCTGCTGGTGGTGGTGATCGCCGCGTCGCTCTCGATCGCGGTCGTCGCGACGAAGCCGCTCAAGGCCACCACCGAGGCGATGGCCAAGGTCGCGGGCGGCGATCTCGAGCACCGCCTCGACGAAGGCGCGGGCGAGCTCGGCGACGCCGGGCGAGCGTTCAATCGTATGACCGCGCGCGTTAAGGCGATGCTCGAGACCGAGCGCGGGCTGATGGCCGGCATCTCGCACGAGCTCCGCACCCCGCTCGCGCGCCTCGCGCTGGAGGTCGAGATGCTGCGCGACCGCGGCGTTCCCGAGACACGCGTGGCCGCGATGGGGCGCGACGTCGAGGAGATGGATCGCCTGATCGGCGAGCTGCTCGAGACCTCCCGCCTCTCGCTCGGCGAGCGGACCATGAAGAAGGAGCCGCTCGAGCTGACCGACCTCGTGCACGAGGCCCTGGGGCGAGCCGAGCTCGGTGACCGCGAGGTGAAGCTCACCGGCACCGCCCGCACCATCGCCGGCGACCGGGAGCGGCTCGTGCGCGCGCTGGCCAACGTGCTGTCCAATGCGCGGAAACACGCGCCCGAAGGCCCGCTCGAGATCCACCTCGACGGCGCGACGGTGGCGGTCGCCGATCGCGGCCCGGGAGTCCCCGAGGCGAGCCTGGCGCGACTGTTCGAGCCGTTCTATCGCGCGCCCGGCGGAGCGAGCACCGGTCTCGGTCTCGGCCTGATGATCGCGCGCCAGGTGGTCGATCTGCACGGAGGAACCATCACGGCCAGGAACCGCGAAGGCGGCGGGCTGATGGTGGTCATGGCGCTCGAACCCGCGTAGCTTTCGCGGCGGTGACGCCCGAAGAGCTCGACCAGCTCCGCGACAAGCTGGCCCACCGCAAGCCAAAGGCGCTCGACGATCCGGGCGCGAAGCTCGCCGCCGTCGCGGCCGTCGTGCGCGTGATCCAGGGGAACGTCGAGATGCTCTTGATCCGCCGCGCCGAACGCGAGGGGGATATCTGGTCGGGCCACATGGCGTTCCCGGGAGGCCGCGCCGAGCCCGAGGACGCCGACCTCCTGGCCACCGCGATCCGCGAGACGCAGGAAGAGGTCGGCCTCGACCTCGTGAAGGACGCGAAGCTCCTCGGCCCGCTCGACGAGATCACGCCGCGCACCCGCGCTGGCCTGATCGTCGCGCCGTTCGTGTTCGAGCTGAACGATCCGTTCCCGATCCTCACGCCGAACGCGGAGGTCGCCGAGATCGTCTGGGCCCAGACCGGGCCGCTGAAGAACGGCGACATGGGCGCGCAGCACGAGATCGACTGGATGGGGATGAAGGTGAAGCTCCCTGCGTTCAAGATCGACGATCGCGTGGTCTGGGGCATGACCCACCGGATGATCGTGTCGATGTTCGACCTGATCGAAGCGGGCAGCGAAGCTCAGTCCGGATAGACCGGCAGCGCAGCCCCGTGCACCCGCGCGATCACGCTGGTGTGCAGATCCGTGAGGTAGCTCTTCAGCGTCTCCGGCCCGCCCTGCGCCGCGGCGATGTGCTCGATCATCTCGAGCTCCGTGACCTGGTCGTCCTCGGCCGCGCGACGCAGCACCACCGAGCCGCGCAAGATGTCGATGAACACCGTGCCGAACGTCTTCTGGAAGCGGACCCCGACCACCTCGGGCTCGAGCTGATCGCCTTCCACCGCCGACTGGCGCCACGTCATGTCGAACTCGACGGTGACGAAGTCATGCACGATGTTGTGCACGACGAAGCTGGTGTCGAAGCCCATCTCGACGTCGTGGAGGACGCTGTACTCGTCGACCTGTCGGCGATCGCTGACCACGTCGGCGTCCTGGAACGCCGTCCACACCTGAGCGATCGGCGCGCGGATGAAGGTGCGCGCGTGGACCCACTCCCACTCGCGCGCTTCACCTTCGGCCCAGCCGAACGTCTCGGTGAGCGCCGCGGGCCGCTTGGCGAGGTTCATCGGCTCGAGCGGCTCGAGGCCCGGTGGAAAGAACGTCGCCTCGTTGCCGCACGCGGAGCAGGCGAGGACGAGGCTCATGATACGTTCTCGCACCCGATGGACCTCCCGCGATCGATCATCCGCCGGGCTCGAGGCCTGTGGCGGCGCGTCCGAACCCCGGCCGCGAAGCTCGTCTATCACCGAAAGTACGCGACGAGTCCATCGGGCCTGCCGATGGATCACGCCCGCGCGGAGCTCGTTCTCTCGTTCCTCGGGCGCGAAGGCCTACTCGACCGGCGAGACGTTTTGGTGCCGGCGATGGCCTCGATCCAGGACATCCGCCGCGTGCACGACGACACCTACCTCGAGTCGCTGCACGACCGCGCCACGCTCGAGGCGATCATCGGAGTGCCCATCCCCGGCGATCGCATCGACGAGGTGCTCGACACCTACCGGCTCATGTCCGGTGGCACCATAGCCGCGGTCCGGATCGCGGTCTCCAGCGCTCAGATCGGCGTGAATCTGGGCGGCGGTTTCCACCACGCGCGACCCGATCGCGGCCACGGGTTCTGCGTCTACAACGACATCGCGATCGCGATCGCCCGCCTGCGTCATGATCGCTTCGACGGCCGGATCATGGTCGTCGATCTCGATCTCCACGACGGCGACGGCACCCGCATCGCGTTCGCGCAGGACGCCAGCGTCCACACCTTCTCGATCCACAACCAGACCTGGTCCGACGCGCCCGCGGTCGAGTCCACCACGATCGCGCTCGGCGCCGGCTTCGGCGACGCGGCGTACCTCGCGGCGCTGGAGGAGCACCTGCCGCCGGTGCTGTCGCGCTTCGATCCCGAGCTCGTGATCTACGTGGCCGGCGTCGACGTCGCCCGCGAGGATCGGATGGGCGACGCGAAGATGACCGCCGAGGGCGTGCTCGCGCGGGACAGCCGGGTGCTCGCGCTGGTGCGCGGCTCGTGGAAGAAGCGCGGGCTCGCGATCGTGATGGCCGGCGGCTACGGATCCGACGCCTGGCGCCACACGGCCCGCTTCATGGCCACGATCCTCTATCGATCGCCGATCGAGCCGCCCGACACCGAGACCATGCGCCTCGCGCGCCTGCGCTACCTCGCGCGGCTGCTCGAGCCGGAGCGGCTCGGCGACATCGACAGTAGCCTCGACATCAACGATCTGGGCGGCGCGCTCGGCTTCGAGCCACCGCCGTCGCGCCTGCTCGGCTTCTACACACGCCATGGCGTCGAGCTGGCGCTCGAGCGCTTCGGCTTCATCGATCGCCTCCGCGCGCTCGGCTACTCCCAGCCGCACGTCGACATCGAGGTCGGCGGCACCACCGGCGATCTGCTGCGGGTGTTCGGCGACCCTTCGCGGAAAGAGCTACTGGTGGAGCTGCGATTGCGCCGTGACGCGCACCTGATCGCGGGCGCCCAGGTGCTGTTCCTCGAGTGGATCTTGCTCCAGAACCCGCGCGCAGCGTTCACCGCCGAGCGCCCCGCCCTCCCCGGCCAGGCGCGCCCCGGCCTCGGCCTCCTCTCCGGCGTGATGCACCTGATGGTGCTGGTCTGCGATCGCCTGGGCCTCGCCGGCGTCGCGTCGGTGCCGGGCTACTATCACCTCGCGCGACAAGCCAAGCCGAACATGCGGTTCGTCGCCGCAGAAGCGGAGGCCCACTATCGCGCGCTCGATCGCGCCGTTTCCGGGCTACCGCTGCGCGTCGCGTCGTGGGCGATCGATCGCGGAGAGCTGATCGACGCGAAGACCGGGCAGCCGGTGGCCTGGAAGCCGAGCCCGATGGTGATGCCGGTGACCGACGCTGCGCGCGCGACGCCCGAGTGGGAGGCCGAGGTGGCGCGCATCGAAGCGACCCTCGAATATACGATTCAGGTATCCTGATGCGCGTGGAGAGGGTGGGTCTGATCATGGTCGCGCTGTTCGCGGGGTGCGGCGGCGAGACGAAGGCGACGCTGGTGCTTCCCGCCGACGTCAATGCCGCGATCGTGCTCGAGGGCGAGAACGAAGCGTTCGTCGTCACGCGCACCGGCCCTCCGCTGAAGCTCATCGCCAGCGACGACGAGGTGGTGGTGCTGTACTACGCCACCGCCCAGTTCGAGGCCAACGCCGATGGCAAGCTCGTGCGCGCTGGGCCGAACGAGGATCCCGAGCACGTCTGGCCGCTGCCGCCTACTCGCCGCGGCGCGGTCTATTCGCCCGATGAACAGAGCTTCGTCGACCTCACCGACACCGAGCGGCTCGATGCGCTCACCGCGAGCATCCAGATCCCGGCACCGCCGTGCGGTTCGCTCCGCGCGCGCACGAGCCGGACGCTCGACTTCCGGCTGCAGCAGCGCGACCTCGAATCACTGGCCAGCATCGGCGACGTGATGCTGATGTCGTCGGAGACGTCCGTGGTCACGACGGCTCGGCTGCTGCTGCTGACCGGCGACGACCTCGAACGAGAGCTGTTCCTCGATCACCCGCTCGCCCACCAGACCAGGCTGCAGGTGTTCGAAGATCAGGACACGTTCTGGGTCGTGGAGAGCTCCACCACGAGCGGCATCGACACCTATCGCGCGACGGTGACCGGCGAGATCACGCGGCTCACGCACACCGCAACCCTCGCTCCGAAGCGCATCGCGGGCCTCGTCCACTGGCCCGAGACGACCCAGCTCTACGCGCGCATCAACGACGAGGACAAAGTGGTACGCTTCGACAGCGCCACCGGACTCTGGACCACCGTCGTGACGCTCAGCGGCGGCCCGGATGAGTCGCGCTGCGAGGCCTTCCGCGATCGACAGCAGCTCGCGCTGGAGGGTCCCGATAGCGGCGTGGTCTCGTTCCTTGGGTACGGGCCGCACCGCTTTCAGGTCGGCGGAGCCGTGGACATCGCGGCAGACGCTGATCTGCCGCCGCCGTGCAGCAGCGCATACGCGCGGTTTCCGTCGGGGCTGGAGACGGTGCAGTACGTGCTCGGAGCAAGGAGCGACGGGTCGAACGACTTGCGGATCGCGTGGCGGGCCGACGCATCGAGCGCGTGGGCGGTCGACTCGTTCCCGCGGCTGGTGAAGACGCTGACGACCCAGGGCACGCACGGGATCGGCTTCGACAGCGCGCTCAACGACATTGCGCTCGTGACGTACGATCCGAACCGGCCCGATCGGCGACCGCGTATATGCCACCGGCTCGGCACCGGAGACGTTCGCGCGTTCGTCACCGACGGCAACGAGGGCCGGCTCATCCAGATGGAAGAGGCGACCAGGCCGATCTACTTGCTCCGTTTCGGCCTCGATCCGCCCTAGTCCTCATGGTACTCGCGCTGCTATGGCCCTCGCTTCTCGCCTCTTGATCGCGTCCCTACTCGTCTCGTCGACCGCGTCTGCGACGCCTCAAGATCCCGCGTTCACGGAGACGGACTACTTCAGGTTCGCCGGATTCCTCGCGGTCACCGGGATCGCGTGGGCCCCCGACGACACCAACCGGCTCTTCATGATCAACAAGGCGGGCAACGTCTTCATCCTGCAGGACGGCCTGATGCAGATCCAGCCGTTCGCGGTGATGGCGCCGATCTTCACCAGCAGCGAGTGCGGCCTCATCGGCATGACCTTCGATCACGACTTCGCGAGCAACGGATACGTCTACTTCTTCGTGACGGTGTCGGCGAGCGAGCAGCAGATCATCCGCTACACCGCGGTGGGCAACACCGGCACCGATCGCACGGTGCTCGTGACCGGCCTCGACACCGTGGGCGCCAACCACGACGGTGGCGGCATCGGGATCGGCCCCGACGGCAAGCTCTACTGGGCGATCGGCGACAACGGCAGCGCCCGCGGTGTGAACGCCGATCTCACCCGCAGCGCATCGAAGATCGGACGCGCCAACCTCGATGGCACGCCGGTCCTCGACAACCCGTTCTTCGACGGGGCGGGCCCGAACAACGACTACATCTGGGCTCGCGGCTTCCGGAACCCGTTCACCCTGACGTTCCAGAAGCGCACCGGCGAGCTGTGGGTCGACACGGTCGGCACCAGCTACGAGCAGATCTTCCGCCCGCGCGCCGGCGATCACGCCGGATGGAACGCGTTCGAGATCAACCAGCCGGCCGGCTTCCTTCGCCCCGCGATCTGGTACTCGACCAACGGCTCGCGCAGCCGCACCATCGCGGCGACCGGCGCGGTTCGCAGCAGCAATGTGGTGACGTTCACCAACACCGGCACGGACCACTACTTCCACCTCGGACAGCGGGTCACGATCGCGGGCGTCACCGATGCCTCGTTCAACAACACGCTCGCGGTGGTGACCAGCACGCCGACGCCGAGCACGTTCACCATCGCCCAGGTCGGCCCGGACGCGATCAGCGGCAACGGCACCGCGGCGACCGAGAACATCGGCGGCTCGATCACCGGCGGCACCTTCTGGGAGAGCTCCGCAGTGCCGGCGGCGTATCGCGGCGACTACTTCTTCGGCGACTACAACAGCGGACGCATCGAGCGCGCACAGCTCGATGCGAACAACGACGTCATCAGCATCGACGGCTTCGGGACCGGCTATCAGCAGTCGATCGACATCGACGTCGGCCCCGACGGCAACCTCTATCACGTGCAGATCGACGGCCGGGTGCGACGCTTCCAGCCGGTGACGCCGAGCGATCTGGTGGTCACGCCGCTCGCCCAGTGGGTCAGCGAGGGTGGTCAGGCGCACTTCCACGTGCGGCTCGGTGCAGCGCCGGCCGGCAACGTGACGGTGTCCGTAGCGCGCGTCTCGGGCGACGCGGATCTCACCGTCACGGCGGGCGCGGCGCTGGTGTTCACGCCGGCCAACTTCGCGACGCCGCAGATGGTGACGCTGGCCGCAGCAGCCGACCTCGACAGCAGCAACGACACCGCGCAGATCGCCGTGACGTCCAACGGCCTCGCCAGCGAGCAGGTCGACGTCACGATCATCGACGATGACCTGGCGAATCTGGTGGTCAGCACCACCGCGCTGACGATCGGCGAAGGCACCACCGGGAGCTTCGATGTGCGGCTCTCGACGGCGCCGATCGCGCCGGTGACGGTCACCGTGGCGCGAGAGAGCGGCGACACCGACGTCGTCGCAGCGAACACGTTCGTCTTCACCGCCGCCGACTACGCGACGCCGCGGGCCGTCACGGTCTCGGCCGTGCAGGACGCCGACGGGGCCACCGATCTCGCGACGATCGCAGTCACCGCGGGCGGCTACCAGACACGCCGGGTGGCGGTGACCGTGACGGACGACGAGCAGGTCGCGCCGATCATCACCAGCACCGCCGTCACCACCGCGGTGATCGGAGCGCCGTATCGCTACGACGTCGAGTCCACCGGGCTCGGCGTCACGTACTCGCTCGGCACCATGCCCGGCGGGATGAGCATC
>Ga0105048_10018191_pt1 | contig 10815 bp, 8 predicted proteins | sample MAT05_FD_78382 | JGI IMG/M metagenome (GOLD analysis project Ga0105048, IMG submission 78382) | Freshwater microbial communities from Lake Fryxell liftoff mats and glacier meltwater in Antarctica - MAT-05 | ecosystem: Environmental > Aquatic > Freshwater > Ice > Liftoff microbial mat | place...
CAACGGGCGCGGCAAACCCGACCGGCATCTGGGAGCGTAACGACATCTTCAAGGGACAGTACCGCGTGCCGGTGGACCGTGGGGCCGGTTCTGGCGAGGGCCGCCTGGTGGTGGAACTGCGCGAGGTGGGCACGACGGCCGTCGTCGGGCGCGCGGATATCGGCAAAGTGACGGTGAAGGCGCGGTAGTGCGGAAACCGGCACCCCCGCTCCCATCAGCAGGGAGCGGGGGTGCCGGTGCTCGGCGGTTGGACGCCGGCTGCCGCCGGATTACGCTTTCTTGAGGCGCTTCGCCGCCGTCTCGAAGCCTTGCGCCAGGATGTCCACGTCGGACGAATAGGCGATGATCTTGACCCCGGCCGCCATCCACCGCTCGGCCTCTTCGAGCGTCGGCACCAGCATCGCCACGTCCTTGCCGTGCCGGTTCGCCGCCTTGATCAGCAACATCCGATGCTCGTCAATGACCCGCGCCTGATCCGGCGTCCCCATCACACCGAGTTCCTGCGCTAGGTCGCTCGGCCCGAGCGTCACCGCGTCGATGCCCTCCATGCCGACGATCTCGTCAATGTGGCGGAACGCTTCCGCCGACTCGAACATGACCGTGACGTGTACCTGCTCGTTCAGGTGGGCGCGACCGGCCGGGGTGCCGCCCTCGCGCGTGAAGTCGGTGCCCGACGCGAACCCGGCCTGCCCGCGCGTCCCCATCGGTCGGTAGCGGGCGGCTTCGACGACCGCCCGCGCGATGTCGGGGTTGTCCACTTGCGGGATGTGCAGCCCCCAGACGCCGCAGTCCAGCAGACGGGTGATCCACTCGCGGTTGCCCTCTGGTGGCCGCACGACGACCGGGAAGTCGAGCGCCCGCCCGAGGATCGCCATATCCGCGACCGTCTCCATCGAGGGCGACGAATGCTCCATGTCCACGCGGGCGTAGTCCATGCCCGCGCTCTTCATCAGGGTCAGGATGGCCGGGTTCCGCATCAGGTTGAGCCAGGTGCCGATCTGCACCTTGCCCTCCTTGAGGGCGGCCTTCATCGGGTTCGATTGCATCAAACGCACCTCTCTGTGCACGGGATTTCTGCACGGGCCGTGGTGTTCGAACGCTGCGAGTCGCCCGATTGTAGCCGGCACCGCCTCGGGCGCTGGGCACCTGTCGTCGGGCGGGGTGCCCGTGGCCTACACTCAGAGCATGCGCTCGATGTTGAAGCATTCATCTGCCGTGCGGTACGCCGCGCGCCGTGTGGTCAGTTGGCGGCAGCAGGACAGCGCCGTCATCCTGGATCTTGAAGGCGTCCGAGAACCAGACGCGACCGGCATTACGGCGATCCTGGCCGGCGCGCCGCTGAACGACGCTCTCGCTGCCGCGACGCTGACCGTCACCGTGCTCGAGTCCGGCGCGGTGCGCTTGCAGCTTGACGCGCGCGGTCAGTCCGGCACAGCCACCGATGGCGAGTCGGCCAATGCCGCGCTGCTTGACCTGGACGACCTGGAGCCAGTCCCGGTCGGCGTCACCACCGGGGCCGATCCTGACGACGACACGATTACCGCGCGACTGCATCTCGCCAGCGAGCGCCACGGCGGCCTCGGGCCAGACCCTGAAGATGTCACAATCGAAGTGACGATGGACCCGTTCGGGCTGCTGGTCAAGGACGCCGGCGGGCGCACGGTTGCCGAGTTGGCGACCGCCCAGCCCGACGATTCGGACGAGTACCGCACCGCGCCGCTCGCGTGGCTCCGCTGGACCGACGACAACGGCCAGCGCCAGCAGGCTACCACCGTCGCGCTGACGCTGGCCCCCGACGAGCGGCTGTCCGGCCTGGGCGAACGCAACGGACCGCTGAACCTCGTTGGCACCGACCAGAATGTCGAGGCGTTGGGTACCGTCACCCCCCTAGCGGCCGACGACGCGCGATTGCGACCGCCGTTCCTGCTCTCAAGCCACGGGTTCGGCCTGCTGGTACACACCGCCACCGGCCTCTCGGCCGAGCTAGGCACCCAGACGCCGACCGCCTACACCGTGGCCGTCCCCGCGTCCGCACTCGATCTGCTGATTCTGCCGGGCAGTTGGCCGCGTACCGCTCTCTCGACCTACGTTCGTCTGACCGGGCGCGTGGCGGTGCCCGAGCCGGCCGCCTTCGGGCTGGCGGCAGGGTCGGCCCGAACCGGCAACGGAGCGTCGGCAGGCAGCAGCGACGCGGGCACGGCCAACGCCAGCACGAGTACGACGCCAGCGGCCCCGGCGACCGTGGACGAGATGCGCGCGCTGATACGGCGTGGCCTCAGCTACGGACTGACAACGCCAGGCCTCTGGCGCGCGCCGCTCGGCCCGGCCAGACAACCTGACTCGCCGTCCGCGAGCCGGGATGCGACTGCCAGCATCGGCCCACGCGCGGCCAGCGGCGACGGCGATGACAGCGATGACGGCCGGCCATCGCCGCTGCACCAGCGGTGGGCGCAGGTGGCGCTGCTCTGCCCGCTCGTCAGCAGCGACCCTGGCACAGAAGAAACCACGGGCGAGCCGACCGCCGACTCTCCAGAGACCCGGTTGCTGGCAGCGCCGGCCGTCCGGCCGTACGCGGCGCTGCGCCAGCGGCTGCTACCGTACCTGCTGCACTGTGCCCGCGAGACAGCGCAGTCCGGCCTGCCGATGCTGCGCCCGCTCCTCCTCGAATTCTCCTCGGACGCGCAGGCCGCCACCATCGACGATCAGTTCCTGCTCGGGCGTGACCTGCTCGTTGCGCCGATCTTCTCTGACTCGCCGGAGCCGGTCACGCGGACGGTGCACCTGCCGCAGTACGCCAACTGGTACGACTGGTGGACGGGGGCCTTCTTCGAGGGGGGCCGTACCGTCCAGACGACCGCGCCGTTCGACCGGCTGCCGCTCTACGTGCGGGCCGGCACGGTCATTCCACTTGGCGCGGCTGGCCCACTCACCGGCACCGCCCCGGAGACCAGCGACGCACTCGCCGATGTGGTGCGCCTGCTGCTGTTCGCGCCGCACGACGGGGCGATCGGGGACAGTGTGGAGCTTGCCGACGACGACCTGATGGGGGTGGAGCAGGAGCGCGGCGAGCGCAAGGCCCGCGTGTTTATGGAAGGCATCCCGCGCACCGTCCAGACCATCGAAATCGTCGGGCTACCGGCCGCGTCAGTGACGCTGGTGGACGCGTCGGCTCCCGGCATCGTCATCATCCCGGGTGACGGCAGCCTGCCCGGCCCCGGCGGCACCTGGGACAGTCTAACCATCCGTCTGGATACTGGCGCGTTCACCGCTGGCCTGGAGCTTGGCTGGTAGCCAGCCCCGGGCAGATCCTGGCCGATCTCTCGTGTGGTAGGCTGCAAGGGTAAATCTCGCCACCACCTCCGATTCGAGGGCAGATGGAATCCTGGATCGGCCAGCAGCTTGGCCCATACGAGCTTCAGAGCAAACTCGGCGCGGGCGGCATGGGTGTCGTCTACCGCGCCACCCATCGGCGGCTGGGGCAGGCGCGCGCTATCAAAGTGCTACCCGCTGCTCTCGCCCACGACGAGACGTTCCTGCAACGGTTCGAGCGCGAGGCACGGCTCTCCAGCGAGTTACGGCACCCGAACATTGTCATGATCTTCGACATCGCCGAAGATCAGGGCGTCAACTACATCGTGATGGAGTTGCTGGACGGGCGCTCGCTGCATGAGGTGATCCGCAAGGATGGGCCGCTGCCGATTGAGCGGTCCGTCGTGTTACTGCGCCAATTGGCCGGGGCGCTGGACTTCGCACACGCGCGCGGCGTGGTGCACCGCGACATCAAGCCCGGCAACGCGCTCGTGGGCGACACCGACCACCTGACACTGGTGGACTTCGGCATTGCGCGGGCGGCCGAGGGCACCCGCCTGACGGAGGCGAGCAGCCGCATCGGCACCGCCGAGTACATGGCCCCGGAATCGATCACGGACGGCGACAGCGGCCCCGGCACCGACCTCTACGCGCTTGGCGTCATCGCCTACGAGATGCTGACCGGCCGGGTGCCGTTCACCGGCGTCAACTCGCAGACAATCATGTACGCGCAGATTCACACGCCGCCGCCGTCGCCGCGCACCTTCCGCACCGACCTGTCGCCGGCCGTCGAGGCGGTCGTGCTGCGCCAATTGGACAAAGATCCGACGCGCCGCTTCCCAACCGCACAGGCGTTCGTGGCGGCACTGGAGCAGGCCCGACTCGGCCAGCCGGCTGACGAGCGCGCAGCCCCAACGGCCGCAGGCAGCGGCTACCAGCCGACAGCCCTGCTCGACTCGCCACCGGACACAGGCCAGCCTTCTGGGACCGTCCAGCCCCCGGCCGGCGGACCGCGTGCAGCGACGCGACCGCCAGCACCGGGCGCGGCTGCACCTGGCATCGGTGCCAGCACACCGCCGCGCGGGACGGCCGCGCCGCGTCCCGGCCGCGCGAGCCAGGCTGCCAGCGTCCAGACGCCGCGCCCCGGCCCGCCGACCGGGCCGGGCAATGGCCGGGCAGCGGCGTCGATGGGCACCGGGCGCGCACCAGTCCCTCCGCCGCCGACCGGGCCGATCTCGGCCGCCGATCTGCCACCGCCATCCGGCTTGCAGCGCGTCATCGACGAAACGCAGATCAGTACCCGCACGGTCTACAAACTGGCGTTTGGAATCATCGTCCTGGCGCTCCTGTTGATGACCTTTCTGCCCACCCCGCGTGACCCAGCCGAGTCGAACGCGTCATATCGGCTGGCGTTCCCGTTTGGCATCGCCGGCGGCTTCATACTGGGGGCCGACGACTCCGGCCGCGATGTGCTGAGTCAGATGATGGTCGGCGGGCGGTTCCTGGTGCTGCGCATGGTCGTCATCGGGGCGATCCTGGCCGGCATCTGCCGCATCGTGCGACGCCGTATGCGTAAGCGCGGCGGGCGGATCTGGCCGAGCACGCGCGGCATCGTCCTGGTCGTTGCCATCGGATTGGCGGTGGCGATGTTGCAAGAGCTGGTCGTGAGCTTCCTGGTCGGCGGCAATGTGCGCTCGTCCGGCGGCCTCGGACCGGTTGGGACGGTGCTGTTGGGGATTCCCCGCACGCCGCCAGGTTCCTCGTGGGGCAGCATCATCGCGCTCGGCCGCTTCGACGCCGTGCGCGCGCCGTGGTTGATCCTCTTTCCGGGCGGCGGGCTGGTGCTGATTGCGGCGGCCTGCATCGCGCTGGGCAGCGGCATCGTGGACATGCTGCGGCTCCGAGCGGATCGGCGCACGCTCCCCGCACCCACGCGCGTGGCCGGCGACTAGGCCAGGTGCTTGCCGCGAGCATGAGCGCGCGCGTATCCTCCTCACGTGACGTGCGTCGCGTAGACGTTCCGCACGCGCCGCACCATTCTCCCCGATTCCTCGTCTTTCTTGCTGAGCGCCCCGGCCCCGTTCGGTAGCTCGTCTGCCGCCGCTCCCGATGCGCTCTCGAATCGTCTGTGTCAGGTGATCTGAAATGGCAAAGCTCACTGTCGAGATCGTGACCGCCGAGCGACAGGTATACAACGAGACTGACGTCGATATGGTCGTTGCGCCCGGCAGCGAAGGCGTCGTCGGCATCCTCCCGAAGCATGCGCCGCTCCTCACGATGCTGCGGCCCGGTTCGCTCCGCGTGAAGAAGAACGGTACCGAGCAGGAGATGGCCGTCGGTGGCGGCTTCTTGCAGGTGAACAATAACCGCGTGCTGATCCTTGCGGACCACGCCGAGCGCGCCGACGAGATCGACTCCGCGCTGGCCGAAGCGGCCCGCCAGAAAGCCGAGCAGGCGCTGGCCGAGGCGAATCGTAGCGGCAACACGGTGCAGGCTGAGACGGCGAAGGCGGCCCTTCAGGTATCGCTGGTACAGCTACGCGTGGTGCGGCGACGGCGTGGCCAGGGCGCTCCGTCCGGTCATTGATGCATCGAGCACGCTTCTCACCGTCATACCATCTCGTGATACGCCGACGTTGAGCCGCCGGCCTGCGGATGCTGCTGTGCAGGTGGGTCAGGCTGCTTGATGTTCGGCAAATCAATCGGCATCGACCTGGGGACGGCCAACGTCCTGGTGTACGTCAAGGGGCGCGGCATCGTCCTGAACGAGCCGTCCGTCGTCGCCTACGCCGAGGCCGACAACCGGGTGTTGGCGGTCGGGCGGCAGGCGCGAGACATGCTCGGGCGGTCGCCGGACCGGATTCAGGTCGTCCGACCGATGCGCGATGGCGTCATCGCGGACTACACCATCACTGAGGCGATGCTGCGGTACTTCATCCGCAAGGTGGCAGGACCGTTCAGCCTGTTCCGCCCGATTGTGATGATCTGTATCCCGGCTGGCGTGACCAACGTCGAGAGCCGCGCCGTACTGGACGCGACGCTCCAAGCTGGCGCACGCGAGGCCCACCTGATCCCCGAGCCGTTGGCCGCCGCCATCGGTGCAAACGTGCCGATTGACGGCCCCATCGGCAACATGATTATCGACGTGGGCGGCGGTACAACAGAGGCGGCGGTGATCTCGCTGAATGACATCGTCGTGTCGGCGTCGCTTCGGGTCGGCGGCAATAAGATGGACGAGTTGATCCAGACGTACATGCGCCGCAAGTACAACCTCGTGATTGGCGACCGCACGGCCGAAGAGATCAAGCTGAAGGTCGGCAGCGCGTTGCCGCTCCGCGAAGAAGAGTGGGTCGAGGTGCGCGGGCGCGACCAGATCGACGGCTTGCCGAAGTCGCGGCAGCTCAGTTCGCACGAGGTGACGGAGGCGATTTCGGACGCCTTGCACCAGATCGTGACGACGGTCAAGTCGGTGCTGGAGCAGACGCCACCGGAGTTATCGTCGGACATCGGCGACAAGGGCATGGTGTTGACGGGCGGCGGGGCGCTGCTCCGCAACCTCGACCGGCTGTTGGCCCAGGAGACGGGTGTGCCGGCCTACGTGGCGGAAGACCCGCTGTCATGCGTGGCGATTGGTGCCGGGCGCGCCCTGGAGCATATGGCGGTCTTCCGCGATAGCCTCACCCCGGTCTGACCCTGCGTGCCGCAACCTCCGTTCGCATCAGGCCGTCGCTGGCATCGACGGGCAAGCCGGGCCTTCCCCTCGATTGACCGACGGGTGTGGCATGATCTTGACGATGATTTCGAGTACCAGCGCGACCCGATGCCGGAAAAGGGTACGTGGCATCGAATCGACTGGCGCCGTCGTTACTACCAGGAGATTGATCGGGAAACCGGGGCACCAGTCTCAGGCGGTGAGGGCAACTGGCGCCCGCTTCGCTGAGGAGCGTTCAACACCATGATTGAAGGACAGGCACTCGCAATCGGTACGCATGTGCGGCTTCGATCAGCCTCACACTCCGTCAGCCTGCGTGCAAATACCGGTCGGATTGTGGGCTTCGATTCATACGACTCGCTGCCGATCATTCTCCTGGACGCGCCGGCCGTCTACCACAATGCCGATGGCTCCACACGTGACTTGCCGCAGGTTGTTGAATCCGAGGACAACCTGGACATCCTTGCGTAGCTGTCAGCACACAGGGGCGCATCGGCGGCCCATGCGCCCCTGCATCCTCGTCAGGCGTCCACGGGGCGCAGGCGGCACAGCGATGACCGGTGCGCCGTCGCGCCGCTGATCGGGTCGTGCGTGTCGGCGTGGACCAGCAGGTTTAGGTTCGCGCCCTGGTCGCTGAACGGGTCCAGCGGCAGCAGCCCCAACTCCGCGCAGGCGGCCCACCAGCCGTGATTGCCGCAGACGACGCCCGGCATGATGGCGGGCGTCACCTCAGCCTTCGCGCGCACCCGTCCGCGCGGCGTCTCGATCCAGACCCACGCGCCGTGCACGATGCCGTACGCGGCAGCCGTCTCGGGGTGGAGTTCAGCAGTCGGGGCAGCGGCCGTCTTGCGGATCGCGGCCACCGCCCGATGCTGGCTGTGCAGATACTGGGCGCGCTTCGCGTTGGTGAGCACCAGCGGGTAGTCGGCTGAGACGGCGGGCGCGCTGGTCGGGCTTTCGGCGGGCTCCCGATACTCTGGAAGCGGCGCAAACCCATGCGCTGCAAACGCCTCTGAGAAGAGTTCCACCTTGCCGCTCGGCGTCCCGAAGCCGGCCACGCCGCCGTCAGCATCAACGGTCGCGTACTTCGCGTAGCTATGTGGTGGCACCACGACCACGCCGTCCGGCTGTGCCTGCACCGCCGCGAACGTGAGGCCAAGCGGGGCCAGCGCCTCGTCATAAGCGCGGGCCGCGTCGCCAGCCGCGAACTGGTCCCCCAGGCCTAGGCGCGTCGCCAGATCGAAGACGAAGCGGACATCAGAGCGGCGCTCGTGCAACGCGTCCACGACAGGCGGCCGGTACTGAATCGTCGGGGCTGCCCCCAGGAACAGGGCTTCTGATTCCAGGAAGTCGGCCACCGGCAGCACCACGTCGGCGAACTGGCTGGTCGGCGTCAGAAACATCTCGGCCTGCGCGAAGAACTCCAGGCGCTGGAGCGCCTCCCGGCCGCGAAGCGTGTCGGCGTTCGCCATCAGGATGTTGCTGCCAAGCGTCACCAGCGCCCGGACGCGGTACGGGTCGCCGTCCAGAACCGACGTGAAGAGGTCGAACGCTGCCACGTCGCCGTTCAGCGCCGGCGGCCCGAGCGGGCGGGCATCGCGGCCCAGGCGCACGGCGTCGGCAGTGGCCGGCAGACTCGCCTTCGCGGCCAGGTGCCCGAACGGCGACGGCGGCGGCATGACGTTGCCGCCGGCCGCGTCGAAGTCCCCGAGCAGCGCATAGAAGACTTCGATGGCGCGGCACGCCTGCGTCGAGTTCGTGTGCTGCACCACACCGTTGAAGACATAGTGCGAAACGGGGCGGTTCTCAGCGATCAGCCGCACCGCGTCCACGATCTGCGCGGCCGGCACGCCGGTGATCTCAGCGGCGCGCTCCGGCCGGTAACTCTCCGCAAGGTCCGTCAGCAGCGAGAAGACCGTGCGGCAGCGGACCGTGCTGCCGTCGGCCAGCGCGACGGCCGCCGCGCCGGACAGCGCCAGCGAATCGGCAGGCACGGCGTACTGGCGGGTTGCCACGTCGTAGGCCGCCAGCCGACCAGAGTCCGCAGCCAACGCCACAAGCCCGCCCGCCGCTGTACCAGCATCAGGCGACTGCGCGCCAGCGTGCCCCGACTCCAGGGCAATATCCCGCTCGGCCGGCCCGAGGTCGGCCAGCGTCAGCAGTCGGTTGGTATCGTCGCGGACCAGCAGCGGCGCATTCGTCCACGCCCGCGCGAACGCCGCGTCGTACCGCCGTTCGCTCAGGAGCACCTGCACCATCGCCAGGGCCAGCGCTCCGTCCGAGCCGGGCCGCACTTGCAGCACCGTGTCGGCCTTGTTCGCCAGCCCAACGCGGCGCGGGTCCACCACCACCAGCCGCGCGCCCCGTGCCCGTGCGTCAATGGCTTCGCGGGCCATGCCCAGGTTGGTGGCGCTCGGGTTCGTGCCCCACAGGATGATGCAGCGGCTGTTCTTCAACTCCGGCTTGGGCATCGAGCCGCTGCCGAAGGTGTAGTGCGCTGCACCGTCGCGCGCCCAGTTGCAGACGTGCGTGCTGGTCAGGAAGTTGGGCGAGCCGAACGTGTTCGCCAGCCGCGAGAACCACAGTTCGACCGGCCGCAAGCCCGTCGCGCCGCCGGTGCCGCGCCCAAACGCGACGGATTGCGGGCCGGACTCGGCGCGCACGGTCAGCAGCCTCCGCGCGATCAGGTCCAGCGCCTCGTCCCAGGTGCAGCGCTCCCAACCGGGGTCAGGGTCGGTCTTCGGGCGGGTCCGGCGCAGCGGATAGTTCACTCGGTCCGGGTGGTCGTGGATCTCCGGGGCGGCGCGGCCCTTGCCGCAGACGGCTCCGCCCAATGGGTGCGCCAAATCCGGCACCAATGAAATCGGGCGCGTCCCTTCGACGGTGACGACGGCGGGACAGGCCACGCTACAGAGCGTGCAGGTCGTTCGGACGGTCCGTCGTTCAAGGCCAGTTGCTGGTGCCGCGACTGCGTCAATCGCCATTGCGCCCTCCGCCGTCACGCCTCCGTATCGGGGCGCGTCGTGTCATCGCTGTTCGGGTCCCACGATTCGGCTTTGCCCATTTTATCCGCAGAGCTAGACGGCCGGCGCGCTCCAGGGGCGTGATATACTTGGCGGCGGCGACAACGTTTCTAGTATGCCGTCGCTGCTCCCCGCTTCCACCCCTCTGCAATCCCCCCGCCGGATCGGCTACGATGCGGCGTCCTCGCCCACCTCGGAACCGTCAGCATTCGGGAGTCTGATTGATGCTGGAGTCCTTCGGACCCGTCGGTATCTTCCTGGTCGTCGCGGTCATTTTCCCCGTGATTCCGCTCATCCTGAGCACCTTCATCAGCCCCAAGAATCCGAACCGGGTCAAGCTGCAGCCGTACGAGGGTGGTGTCGAGACGATCGGCCCGACCCACATTCAGTTTCGTACTCGCTACTACCTCTATGCGCTTGTTTTCGTCATCTTCGACGTCGAAGTCATGTACCTGTTTCCCTGGGGAGTCGCCTTCAACAGTCTCGGGCTGGCGTCGCTCATCAAGATGGTGATCTTTATCGCCTTCCTGCTTGTCGGCCTGGCCTACGCCTGGAAGAAGGGGGCGCTCACCTGGGAGTAGGTGCGGTCCCTTCTACGGAGGTAGCCCCCTATGACTGTTCCCCCGCCCCCGAACCAGCGCCCTGAACTGACCCTCGGCAACGCTGACGATCAGACGGCGCTTGTCTTTGACATGCCCCGCCCGGCCGATGAAGTCTTAGAGTCGAGTTTCAAGGTGCCGACCGACCTCAAAGGCCACGCGATGGTGGTCTC
>Ga0105048_10018194_pt1 | contig 10814 bp, 11 predicted proteins | sample MAT05_FD_78382 | JGI IMG/M metagenome (GOLD analysis project Ga0105048, IMG submission 78382) | Freshwater microbial communities from Lake Fryxell liftoff mats and glacier meltwater in Antarctica - MAT-05 | ecosystem: Environmental > Aquatic > Freshwater > Ice > Liftoff microbial mat | place...
ACTGCCGAGTCGACCGCCACCGCCGCCATTGCGGCGGAAGACTTCACCGCCGCGATGACCGCGCTCGCCTCGCTGCGCGCGCCGATCGATGCGTTTTTCGAGAAGGTGATCGTCAACGATCCCGAGCCCGGCGTCCGCGCGCGTCGCCTCAACCTGCTCGCGCGGTTCCGCGACGCGGTTCACGCCGTCGCGGATTTCTCCAGGATCGAGGGATAGCCGTCATTGCGAGGAGCGCAGCGACGCGGCAATCCAGCGCAAACAAAAGAAGACTGGATTGCCGCGCTTCGCTCGCAATGACGGAAAGCTTTAGACCTCGCGGCGGTCGTCGGTCCCGTCGCGATCACGGTCGACGTGGCCGTCGCGGCTGTCCTTGACGCCATCGCCATCCCGGTCGCGACCGAGCACGCGGTCCATCAGGCTGACTGGCTTCTCCGCCGGGGTAACCACCCCGTCAGCATTGACATCGCGCGGGTCGCGGCTGGCGACCACGGGCGCAGCGGCGACCGTGTCGCGCTGGCGATCCTTGGCCGCGGCGTTGCGCAGGCTGTCCTGCTCGCGCCAATCCTTCTCGGCCGCGACGTGGCGCGCCTCGATTTCCTTGCGGCGGTCGACTTCGGCATGGTAGCGGCCCTTCCACTTGCGGCCGCCGCCGGTGAACAGGAATCCGCCGACCAGCAGGCCGAGCACGAATACAAGCGTGTAGATCACTACCTGGTTGGGGTCGAAGTTGAGCATCAAAGCCTCCCTGAGATATCGTTTCGTTAGCTAAACTGTCCGGCGTGCAAAACCGTTCCCGACAGCAAACCGCCGCCGCTCTTTCGAGCGACCCAAAATGCTTCCCGACAGCAAACCGCCGCCGCTCTTTCGAGCGACGGCGGTTTTCCCCCAAAAGTCCTAACTCGACTAGCCGTTGATGAAGCTGTCGCTGATCGAGCAGGCGGCCGGACCGAGGATGACGATGAACAGGGTCGGCAGGATGAACAGGATCAGCGGCACGGTCATGATCGCCGGCAGGCGCGCGGCCTTTTCCTCGGCGCGCATCATCCGCTCGTTGCGGAATTCGGCGGACAGGACGCGCAGCGCGGAGGCCAAGGGCGTCCCGTATTTCTCGGTCTGGATCATGGTCGTGACGACCCCGCGCACCGCCTCGAGATCGACCCGGGTGGCGAAATTCTCGAACGCCGAGCGCCGCTCGTTGAGGAAGCCGAGCTCGATCGCGGTCAGGCCGAATTCGTCGCCGAGTTCGGGATAGGCCTTGCCCAATTCCTTGGCGACCCGCCCGAACGCAGCGTCGACGGTCAGGCCGGCCTCGGCGCAGATGACGAGCAGATCGAGCGCGTCGGGCAGGCCCTTGCGGATCGCGTGGCTGCGCTTCTTGACCTTGTTCGACAGCCACAGGTCGGGCGCTTTATAGGCCAGGAGGAACGAGATTGCGGTCGCGGCGTAGCGCTTGAACGCACCCCATTCCGGGCGAAGGTCGAACATGTATAGCGCGAGCACCACGGAGGTGCCGATCACCAACGGCAGCACGAACCGCGCGAGAATGATGAAATAGGCCAGGTCCTTGGCCCGGATGCCGGCCTGGAGCAGGCGCATCTGGGTCTTCTTGATCTGGTCGTCCTGAAGCATCTTGAAGCTGGACAGGATGCCGCGCACGCGGTCCGCCGCCTGGTTTTTGTTGGTCAGCTTGCGGCGCTTGTTGGTCGACGCGACGATGCCCGCCTTCAATTGCTCGCGGCGTTCGTTCAATGCCTTGACGCGACGCGCCATCGGATCCTTGACCGTGGTCACCGCATAAATGGCGAGCATCACTGCCAAGCTGGCGACCGCGCTCAGCATGGTCGCTACCCAGATGACGTCAACGCCGAGGATGGTGGGGCCGGAAGCCTGCATCTTCTAAATCCCTAAATCTCGAAGTTGACCATCTTGGCCATGATGAACACGCCGATACTCATCCACACCAAGCCGCCGATACCGGCGACGATCAGCCGCTCGTCGACGAAGAAGTTGGCCATGTATCCAGGGTTGATCATGTAGACGAGGATGAAGACGATGAACGGAAGCGCGCCGACGATATAAGCCGACGCCTTCGATTCCGAACTCATCGCGCGGATCTTGAGCTTCATCTGGGCGCGCTTGCGCAGCACGTCGGCGAGGTTCGACAATGTCTCGGCCAGATTGCCGCCGGTTTCGCGCTGGATCGCCAGCGTGATCACGAAAAACTGGAATTCGGCGGTGCCCAGGCGATCCGCAGTGTCCTGCAGCGCGGCTTCCATCGTCCGGCCGATCTTCATCTTGTCCGACACGGCGCGGAACTCGAGCCCGACCGGTCCCGGGATTTCTGACGCGACAATGCCCAGCGTTTCGGTGATCGGCAGGCCCGAGCGAAGCCCGCGAACCATCAACTCGATCGCGTCGGGGAAGTTTGAATTGAACTTGGCGACGCGCCGGGTGATCATTTTGTTGATTACCATGTGCGGCAGTCCAAGCGCGACAAACAGCCCGAAGGTCAGCCCGAACAGGATCGGGGCGCCTTTGATCAGGAACAGTCCCGCGATCCCGACCAGCAGCCCGACCGAGACCATCGCATATTTGCCGAGCGTGATCGACTTTCCGGTCTGCTCGAGCCGCTTGCGCAGCAAGGCGGGCTTGGGGATCAGGCTCGCAAAGGCGCCGTCGATGCGGTTGTTGCGCGAGGCGAGCAATTTACGGATCTGCGCCTGGGCATTGGCCGCCATCGTGTCGCCATGGCGTTCGCGAAGCATTTCCAGGCGGCGTTTGACCGCCTTCGATGCCGACGGACCGCTAACCGCAAGATAGCCGAGCGCGAGAACGCCCAGAACGCCGATTGCAATGGAGATCGTGACAAGCATCGTCGGTCCGTCCAGATTGCGCCGGTGGCGGGCGCGAGCGCCCGGCCACCGATCGTGAAAGTTACGCTGCCTTCGACTTTGAAAGCATCGACTTCATGCTGCCCAGCAAGGACTTGGTCCCGGCCAGGCCGCCTTCGACCAGGCCTTCTTCGCTGGCGTGGCTGAGGACCATGTTCGACAGCTGGGTGAACGGCGCCGACATCTTGCCGGTGGCGACTTCGGCCATCGGTTTGCCAAGCTTGGCGGCCTGCGCCGCAATCTTGCCGTCGTCGGGGAAGACGATATCGATGCTGCGTTCGATCGACTGCTCGAAATCCTTCTTGCTGATCTCCAGCGCGCCGCCCGAAGGCATGCGGTTGGTGACCACCACCACCTTGGTCTGCGGCGCATTGGCCTTGAGCCAGGCGAGGATCCGGATCGTGTCGCGGGTCGCCGCCAGCGTCAGCTCACTGACCACCACTGCGACATGCGCGTCGTGGACCAGGTGCGGATATTGGATCAGCATGTGCCGCGGCAGATCGAGCACGGTCGATTCGAAGGCATTGCGCATTTCTTCCTGGAGCTGGAAGAAAGCGGTGCCGTCGGTCAGCAGCGGCTGGTTGATCGGCGCTTCGGCCGACAATACCGACAGCTTGTCATTGGCACGAACCATCGCGCGCTCGATGAACAGCCCGTCGATCCGGCTCGGATTCTCGATCGCATCAGTCAGGCCGCGGCCCGGCTCGAGGTCGAGCGCCAGAGCGCCGGTCCCGAAGTGGACATCGAGGTCGAGCAACGCGGTGGTACGCTCGGCCTTCTCGCCAAGCAGCCAGGCAAGGCTGGTGGCGATGGTCGAGGCACCGACGCCGCCACGAACGCCGATCACGGCGGCCATGACATGCGGCTTGTCGGCCTGCGCTTCACCGCGCGGTCCGGACAAGATCGACTGGGCATGCGCGAAGGTGTCGCGCAGCTGGTCGACGGTGAACGGCTTGAGCAGATAATCGTGAATGCCGCTGGCGACGAGGTCGCGGTACAGGCGGACATCGTTGACTTGGCCAGAGGCGATGACGATCGTGCCGGGCTCGCACACTTCGGCGAGCGCGTTGATGTCGTTGAGGGGATCGGCCGATTCCGACAAATCGACGAACAGGATGTTCGGCGATGCCGAGACCGACAGCGACTGGACTGCGTTGCGCAGTCCGCCCTTGTTGACCTTTTCGGGCGACCAGCCGTGCTCGACCGCAACCGGCCGAAGCATATCGGCGGTGGCGTCGTCACAGACAAAGGCCGTGAATGGATCGCGCAAGCCCGCGCGCGCCTGGAACGGAGCGTTCATCACTAGTTGCCCTTCTTCGTGCTGATGTCTTGCAGGCCACCTTCGCCGGTCGGCTTGGCGTTGCGATAGGAACGGATGGCGCGGCTGGCGGTGTCGGCATCGCCGATCCCGCTGCCGTCGCGGCCCCACACCAAATCGTTCGGGTCGGCGATCATCGCGGCCATATTGCCGTTCACCGCACAGCCGTAATTCGGCATGCTGTGGTTGGCGAAATTGGGTTGCGACTTGCTCGACCAGTTGGGGCAGTTGGGCACGCTTGCGCGGGTCCTGCTAACGACCACCCGGACCGAACCCGGGGCAACCATGCCCTGGACCACCGGCGAGCCGCTGCTCAGCAGCAGGCCATAGCGACCGGCCACGCGGGCAACGTCGAAGCGGGCGGCGTCGGCATAAGCGCCGTCGACATAAATCGAGTCGCCATAGCCAAGGTCGAGCCCGCGAAACCAGGCGTCGAGCCGGGCCTGCTCGCTCGATGGCAGCGACCCGTCGGGGGCGGCCGCATCGAACATATAGTCCGACCGGGTAACGACCGGGACGTTGACCGATTCAAGTCCGCGGGCAGGCTCGTCGCCTTTTGCCAGGGCCGGACCCGCAAGGGTCGTCGCCAGCAGCGCGATCATGATGGTGTTGCGCATTGTCTGATCCTTCCTTCGCGGGGTCACATCTTGAAGCCGGGCGCGGCCGAGGCGGCGCCGGACACCGGGGCGGCGGCGACGGGCGCCGACGTTCCGGTGTAGGTCTTGTTGCCGAACACCCGCTGGGCGTCGGTCGGGGCGCGATAACCCTCGGTCGGCAGCGCCAGCTGGCCCGACACCGGCCGCACCAGGTACGGCGTGACGATGATCACCAGTTCGGTTTCCTGCCGGCGAAAGCTGGTCGAACGGAACAGCGCGCCGAGGATCGGGATGTCACCGAGGAACGGCGCCTTGTCGATATTGTTGGTGTTCGAGTTGCGCAGCAGGCCGGCGATCATGAACGACTGGCCCGACCCCAATTCGACGGTGGTCTCGGCGCGGCGCGTGGTCAGCGCCGGAACGTTGAAGCCGTTGAGGCGGATCGACCCTTCGGACGACAATTCGCTGACCTCGGGGCGGACGCGCATCGAGATGCGGCCGTCGGCGAGGACGAACGGGGTGAACGCCAGCCCGACGCCATATTGCTTATACTCGATCGTCACCGAGCCGAGGCTCTGCGAGATCGGCACCGGGAATTCGCCGCCGGCGAGGAAGCTGGCGGTTTCGCCCGACAAAGCGGTCAGCGTCGGCTCGGCCAGCGTGGTCACCAGGCCGTCGGTTTCGGCCAGTTGCAGGCGGCTGATGATATCGAGGCCCAGAATGCTTTTCTGGAAACCGATGGTCGTGCCGATGACGCTGCGGAGAATGTCCCCGGTCGGATCCTTAAGGGGATCGGGCACTTCTCCGGCCGGCGGAAGGTAAATTCCTTCACCCTGCGCGATCGAGAAATTCTTGCTTCCGCCAAGCAAGTTGACCCCCACCTCCTTGAGCAGGCTGCGGTTCACTTCGGCGATCTTGACCCGCAGCGCGACCTGCAGCGGGGTGGCCGAGCGAAGCCGGCTGACGACCTGCGTGGTGGCGCCGACGTAGGCTTGCACCAGCCGCTGGGCTTCCTCGACATCGCCGGGCGATGCGACGGTACCGGTCAGCAGGATCAGGTTGTTCATCGGCGTCACCTGGATGGCGGCGTCGGGCATGGCCAGGCGCATCATCTCGTCGAGCGAGCCGGTATTGCTGCCAACGCGGACGTTGGCGGCATAGGCGACCCGGCCGTTCTTGGTGGTGGCGTAGATGGTGGTCTCGCCACTGGCCTTGCCGAACACGTAGAGCTGGGTCGACGAGCGAACCTGGACGTCGGCGATCTGGTCGTTGGCGACGAACACGTCGGACATCGGCGAAGACAGTCGAACGAGCGTTCCCGTCCCCTGGCTCAGGTTGAGCGTTTCCGACGGCTTGGCAGCTCGAGACTGCGCGGCTGCGGGGCTGGCGGCGGTGACGGTGCCGAGGCTGAGCGCCAAAGCGGCCATCGCACTGCCCAGGCGGGCGCGATTGCGAGTGTTGAGACTGGTCATCTTAACGGGCTCCCACCGGAACGAGGGTCACAGTATTTCCGCGCGACACCCGGACCACGGGACCCGAAGGAACCGCGCCCGACGCGCCAGACGAACTGGATGACGACGAACGATCAGTGCCATCCTTGGATTCCTTGGCTGGGACAGTCCGGCGCTGGAAGCGCGAGACGTCGGCACCGGTCACGTAGGTCGGATTGACGTCGGTTGGCCGATTGGCGATCGCCAGCAACATCTGGCGTTCCTCGCCGGGGTTGGCCGAATCCGAAACCTTGACCTCGCCGTTGGCGACGGCGCGCTCGAGCTCGGCGGCATTTTCGGCGATCGAGCGAAGCGACAGCGACAGCAGGCCGACCGATTGCGCGACGGCAACTTTCTCGGCGATTCGCGGTGTGGCCTCAAGCGTCACGGTCGTCATCAATTTGGGCACGGTCTTGCCCTCCTCGTCTTTCGAGTCGATCCGCTGGTCGGTGGCCAGCACGCGCATGTTGCGAACAATGGTTTCGGAGACGCGCAGCGGCGGACCATCGCCACCACCGACCACTTCCTGGGTCAGCACCACATCGACGCGGTCACCGGGGAAGATGAAGCCGGCAACGCCGCTGGTGGCCGAGACCGGCACCGTGACGGCGCGCATCCCCGGCCCGAGCGCAGCGGCCAGGAAGCCGCGATCGCTGGGACCGACAAGGGCGCCGCGCGTGACCGGCTGGCCAGCGGTGATCGGGTTGCGAACCACCGTGCCGAGCAGCTTGCTGATGTCGCCATCAGGTCCGCCCTCGATGTAATAAGCGTTCTGCACCATCTCCTTGGGCCATGCCTGATAGGTGAGACTTTCCTGGTCGACGATCGTGCCCACCGGCAGCGCCTTGCGGGCAACCAGAATCTTGGGCCCGAGCGGAACCGCAGGAGCGGCCTCGGCCTGGGCTGCACCAGCCCCGACAAACATGTTCTTGGCCATGACGGCGGTAACCACCGCGATGACCAGAGCTGCTACCAGCAGTGCGACTTTCTTCACGTCCATGGCGATTACGCCTCCCCAAAGGGTCACTTTGATGTGCCCAGACATCAGGCAAATTGGTTAAGAAACCGTTGGGCGAGAATCCAAAGCGCGCCGATTGCGATGGCGACGCCGTAGGGAACCTCCGGTTTTTTACCGGTTTCCCCGTCCGAATTTTTGATCTGGCCGGGTTTCATGCGGTGGAGAATCAGCACCACCACGGTCAGAAGACCCCCGGCAATCGACATGATGACGAGGAATAGTACCGTCGATCCGGGCGAAAACCACAATGCCAGCGCGGCCGCGAGCTTGACGTCGCCGCCGCCCATCATGCCGATATAGAAAGTGAGCGCGAGCGCGGCGAACACCGCTGCCGCGACCCCGATCTGGATCGCTGCGTCGGGCCAGAAGGGCAGGCTGATCGACCACCAATAGAGCGGGGCGAGCAAAGCGACGGTGGCGTTGAGCCGGTTGGAAATGGTGAAGGTGCGCACGTCGATCACCGCCGCCACCACCAGGATGATCGCCAGCGCCACGAGCAGAAATTCGGTGAATCCGATATTTGTCATGCGGTCAGCCCTAGACGGTCCGGCTTTCCAAACCGTAACCACGGACGCGATGGAGCGATATGACCTATTGATCGTCGGTGGCGGCATCGCTGGTGCGAGCCTCGGCGCGCGGCTGGCGCCGACGCGGCGCGTGCTGCTGGTCGAGGCCGAGGATCTGTGCGGCCGCCATTCGACCGGACGCTCGGTCGCCTTCTGGCAGGCGAGCCTCGGCGGCGACAATCCGGCGCGGCGCTTGAGCCTGCTGTCCAAGCCGATGTTCGATTCGCACTGGCCGGGGGCGGCGACCCCGTTGCTCCGGCAGCGCGGGGCATTGCACCTGATCCGAGCCGAGGGCGAGCGGGTCGAGGGGGCCGACGACCCGACCGGCGACGATGGCCTGGTCCAGATCGATCGCGCCGCGCTCGATCGGATGGTCCCCGGGCTTCGCGACCAGTGGACCGGGGCGTGGTTTGAGCCGAGTTGCGCCGATATCGAGGTTTCGGCATTCCACACCGCCTGCCTGGCCGCGACTCGGCGCGCGGGCGGCGTGATCAGGACCGATTCGGCCCTGCTCTCGGCGCGGCGGTCGGGCGACGGCTGGATTGCCACCACTACCTCGGGTGAGGTCGAGACCGCGCTGGTGGTCAATGCTGCGGGTGGCTGGGCCGACCAGGTGGCCGGGCGCTGCGGCCTGCCGCCGATCCGGCTCGAGCCACGGCGGCGCACCGTGGTCCAGCTGCGCGTCGGTCGGACCGGGCTTCGCGACCTGCCGTTGGTCACCGACCTCCACGCCAGTTTCTATTTCAAGGGCGAAAGCGACAACGTCGTGTGGGTCAGCCCGCTCGACGAGACCTTGGTCGAGCCATGCGACGCCGCTCCCGAGGAAATCGACGTCGCGATGGCGATCGACCGGTTCGAGAAAGCGGTCGACTGGCCGGTCGAGGCGGTCGAGCGCAAATGGGCCGGGCTTCGAAACTTCACGCCCACGCGCGCGATGCAATTCGGCTTCGACCCGCTCGATCCGCATTTCTTCTGGTGCGCGGGGCAGGGCGGAATGGGCATCCAGACTGCCCCCGCCGCCTCCTTGCTATGCGCCAGCCTGATTCGCGGCGATTCGCTTCCCGCCGAACTCGCCGGGATCGACCCGGCCGACTTCGCGCCCCGCGTTGCCGCCTAGCGCCGGGCGTCCGCCTCCGCGCAGGCCAGCGCGTCGGCGCGTTCATTCTCGGCATGGCCGTTATGCGCTTTGACCCAATGCCAGTCGATGCGGTGGGGTTCGGCGGCGGCGAGCAGCGCCTGCCACAGATCGGCATTCTTGACCGGCTTGCGGTCGGCAGTGCGCCAGCCATTCTTGCGCCAGCCGTGGATCCACTTGGTGATCCCGTCGCGGACATAGACGCTGTCGGTGGTCAGGCTGACCCGACATGGCCGTTTCAAGGCGTTGAGCGATTCGATCGCGGCCATCAATTCCATGCGATTATTGGTCGACGGCATTTCGCCGCCCGACAATTCGCGCTCCTTGCCGTCGCAGCGCAACACCGCGCCCCAGCCACCCGGTCCCGGATTGCCCTTGCATGCGCCATCGGTGAAAATCTCGACCTTGGGAAGCTCCACCGGGCTCAGTCGACCAGCTCACGCGGGAGTTTGAAGATCATGCCCTCATTGACGTGCGCGGCTTCTTCCTCGGTCACCGCAAACCGTTCGCGCAACGCATCGACCACTTCGCGGACCAGCACTTCGGGCGCCGAGGCGCCGGCGGTCAGGCCGATAATGTTCGGGGTGCCGAACCATTCCCAGTCGATGTCGCTGGCGCGCGCGATCAGCCGGGCGGGGACGTTGAGGCGTTCGGCGACTTCGGCGAGGCGCAGCGAGTTGCTGCTGTTGGTCGCGCCGATCACCAGCATCTTTTCGGCGCGCGGGGCGATCGCCTTGACCGCCGCCTGGCGGTTGGAGGTGGCGTAGCAAATGTCCTCGCCGCGCGGGGCGCGGATGGTCGGGAAGCGGAGCTGCAGCGCGGCGACGATGTCGGCCGTATCGTCGACCGACAAGGTGGTCTGGGTCAGGAAGCTGAGGTTCTCGGGATCCTCGACCGCCACCAGTTCGGCCTGCTCGATCGTTTCGACCAGGGTCATCGCGCCTTCGGGCACCTGGCCGAAGGTTCCGACCACTTCGGGATGCCCTTCGTGACCGATGAACAGGATGTGCCGCCCGACCTCGATCAGTCGCTGAGCCTGGCGGTGGACCTTGCTGACCAGCGGGCAGGTGGCATCAAGATAATCGAGTCCGCGCGCTTCGGCGGCGGCAGGGACGACCTTGGGCACGCCATGCGCGCTGAACACCACCGGGCGGCCGTCGGGCACTTCGTCCAATTCATCGACGAACACCGCGCCCATCCCGCGCAGTCGGTCGACCACGAACTTGTTGTGGACGATCTCGTGGCGGACATAGACCGGCGGGCCGTACAGCTGGATCGCCTTTTCGACGATGGTGATCGCGCGGTCGACCCCGGCGCAGAACCCGCGCGGCGCGGCGATCAGGATATGAAGCGGTGGTTGCATGCTCGCTATGTAAGCGATCGCTTGCAGCCAGCCAAGGCGCTTCCTATGACAGCGCCAAATGAAATGCGGGCGGTCGACGCCCCGTCGAAAAGGATCTGCGCCCCGTGAAACTCCGCTTGCTGTCGATCGCCTGCCTCGTCCTCGTGTCGGCCTGCTCGAAGAAGGACTCGATGGGGGATGGCGGAATTTACATCACCCGCTCGTCCTGCCCGCAGCTCGGAATTCCCGCCGGCACCGGCGACGTGACGATGTTTGACCCGTTGGGAAGTACCGACGCGCGGGCGATCGACGTGGTCGCGACGATCACCAATTTGCGCGGAACGTGCGACGAGACCGGCGCCCAGATCAACTCGATCGCCAGCTTCGACGTCGTCGCCACGCGCCGTGACGCCAGCCAGCCGCGCCAGGTGATACTGCCGTTCTACAACGTGGTGATG
>Ga0105048_10018195_pt1 | contig 10814 bp, 6 predicted proteins | sample MAT05_FD_78382 | JGI IMG/M metagenome (GOLD analysis project Ga0105048, IMG submission 78382) | Freshwater microbial communities from Lake Fryxell liftoff mats and glacier meltwater in Antarctica - MAT-05 | ecosystem: Environmental > Aquatic > Freshwater > Ice > Liftoff microbial mat | place...
GTCGGCGTTGTCGGCGTTGTCGGCGTCGCTGGGTCGGTTGGCGTTTCAGGTTTGGTCGGGTCGACGGGCGTCACTGCAACTTCCCCGTCACCGGCCTGAGCACCGGAGTCACCACCGAACAGCACGTCAAGCGCCTGATCGAGGGTGTCTTCGAACGCGATCTGGTCACCGAACGAGACGAGCACCTTGCGCAGGAGCGGGTAGATCGTTCCGCTCGTCGCCTGCACGTAGACCGGCTGCACATAGAGCAGACCGCCGCCAACGGGCAGCGTGAGCAGGTTGCCCAGCTTCACGTCGGTCTCGCCACGCTGCAGCAGTGCCAGCTGGTTCGCTACCTCGGTGTCGGTCTTGAACGCTGTCTGAACCTGACCGGGGCCTGGCACAGTCGTCTGCTTGGGCAGGGTCAGCAGGGTGAGCTTGCCGTAGTCCGGTCCCGCATCCGAGTTGACGGCCAAGTAACCGGTCAGCACGTTTCGGGTCGAAGTGGCGTTTCCCTTAGGAATGTAGGTCGAGTACAGGGTGAATGCCGGGGCATCCGTTCCAGGAACCTGCATCGTGAGGTAGTACGGCGCCTGCGGGGTGTCGGTGGTCTCCACCGGGTCATTGGGTGTGACCCACTGGTCGTCGCTCGAGTAGAAAGAACCCGCGTCGGTCACGTGGTACGAACCGAGAATCGCGCGCTGCACCTTGAACAGGTCCGACGGGTAGCGAACGTGCTGAAGCAGTGCATCGCTCATGTCGTTCATCGGCTTCACCGTTGACGGGAAGATCTTCATCCACGTCTGCAACACCGGGTCTTTATCATCCCAGGCATACAGAGTCACCGAGCCGTCGTATGCGTCGACCGTGGCCTTCACCGAGTTGCGGATGTAGTTGATGTCATCCACAGCGAAGGCCGGCCTGGGCGTGTAGGTGTCAGCGATCGCACTCGATAGCTGCTCGACCTTCGAGTACGGGTAGTTGGTGCCCGTCGTGTAGCCATCAACGACCCAGACGATCTTGCCGTCGACGATCGCAGGATAGACATCACTGTCTAGGGTCAGGTACGGGGCGACCTTCTGGACGCGGTCTTGGGGGTCGCGGTTGTACAGAATCTGCGACTTGTCCGTTACGGCCTCCGACAGGAAGATCAGCTCGGATTGGAACTTGACCGCGTAGATGAGCTTCTTGAAGACGTTGTCGAGCGCGGGGCCACCGTTGCCGGCGAAGGTTGTCGTGGCGTTCTGGTCGCCCTCCTCACCCGCCGACGGGTAGTCGAGCTCGATGTTCTTGCTGCCCGCGGGCGCGCCGACGATCGAGTATTCCGGTGAGCTTTCGCCGAAGTAAACCCGTGGCTCGAATTCGCCCAGATCGCCCGAGCTCGGGATGCCGGACTCAAGGAACACCGGATTACCGTCGCTCGCGCGCTGGTTGCCGTAGGCCGCAACGACGCCGTAGCCGTGCGTGTACACGAATGTGTTGTTGTACGGCGTCTGCGAGTCCCCGAGACCTGACTGGTCGAGTTCGCGAACCGCGATCACGGTGTCTTGGGTCTTGCCATCGATCTCGTAACGGTCAACGTCGAGGTGCTGCTGGAACGTGTAGTACTGCTTGAACTGCTGCAGCTGTTGGAACGCTTTGGGCACGATCGAGGGGTCGAGTATGCGGATGTTAGCCGTCGTCTCGGCGTCGGCGCGCAGGGCGCCGGGCTCGGCCTCCGTAGATGCGCTGTAGGGAACCTCTTCGACTCCCGCGACCCCGTAAGCCTCGCGGGTGGCATCGATGGATCGTTGGATGTATTCGGACTCGTAGGTCTTCGCGCTCGGCTCAACCTGAAAGCGCTGTACGACCCAGGGGTAGAGGCTTCCGACCACGAGGCCGCTCACGAGCAATAGCGCGGTGCCGATGATCGGCAGGCGCCAACGACCGATAAGCGCCGTGACGATGAACAGCACGGCGACGAGCGCGGCGATGCCGGCGAGGATTGCGCGCCCGGGGATCGTGGCGTTCGCCTCGGTGTAGCCAGCACCGGTGTCGAGGAACCCCTGGCTTGCCGAATAGAGGGTGGCGTACTGGTCGAGCCAGAGGCTGACGGCCTGCAGCAGGAGGTAGATGGCCGCCGTCACCGCGATCTGGATGCGTGCGGAGCGAGTGATGCGAACCTCGCGGCCACTGACTCGCACCGACCCGTACAGGTAACTTGTCGCGGCAACCGCGATGAACGAGATAAGGACTACCGCCGAGGCAAAGCCGACGATGCCCTGATAGAGGGGCAACTCGTAAAAGTAGAAGCCCACGTCGAGGCCGAATTGCGGGTCGGTCTCACCGAATGGAGTGCGGTTCAGCCACTGCAGCACGATAGACCAGTGGGTGGACGCCGAGACACCGGCGAAGGTGCCGAGAACGATCGGGATGCCGAACATCGCGAGGCGACGAAGCGGCTCGATGACCTGCTGGTAGCGATCGAGTTGCGAATTGAGCTTCGCGTATACCGGGCGCGCGCGGAATGCGATCTCGATGCTCGCCCACACCGGCAGCGCCATCCCGAAGAAACCGATCACGAACATAATCGCTCCGGCGAACCACTGCGTGGTCAGCACGTTGAGGTATCCGAGCTGGTCGAACCAGAGGATATCTGTGTAGAGATTCGAGAAGATAAAGAACGCCATAACGAGCACCGCGATGATGACCGCGGTGATGGTCAAGGTTACCCTCGTACGGTTGGCCGGGGCCCGGTTTTCCGAGCTTGCTTGAGTCGACACTGGCTGGCTCCTGCTGATTGGGGGACTCCGCCTATCTTAAGGGGCCATTCCTGCGCATTCGCCCGAAGAGAAGCCGCTCAGTTTGCCGGGCAGGTCGGGAGGCTCGAGGTGTCGGCCGAAGAACTGATTGCATCGAGGGCAGCCAGCGCGTCATCCAGTGTCGCAATCGAGAAGACCGTCAGGCCTGCCGGGATGTGCCCCGTCACTTCGTCACAGTTCGAGGCCGGGGCGAAAAACCAGTCTGCGCCAGCACCTTTCGCGCCATACATCTTCTGACGGATGCCGCCAATGGGGCCCACCTCGCCCGTAGCGGTGATCGTGCCGGTGCCCGCGACATTCTCGCCACCGTTGAGAGGGCCGGGGGTCAGTTTATCGATGATGCCGAGCGCGAACATCATCCCCGCGCTCGGACCCCCGATGTTATCCAGCTGGATGTCGACGGTAAACGGGAACTCGTAGTCACTGCCCACGATGATGCCGAGGATCGCGGCCGGCGGGTCGCTTTCGCTGAGCTCGGGATTGATGCGCAGGGTCTGCTCAACTCCGTCGCGCAGGATTTCGACCTCGGCTGGCTGAGAGATGCCGTTGTCGGCGATCGCCGCGCGAAGGCCGGGCACATCGGCGAAGGTCTGACCGTTAAGGCTCTCAATAACGTCGCCGGCCAGCAGCATTCCGTCGGCGGGTCCGCCGTCTTGGGTAGACACGACGGTGAGAGTGACCGGGAGCTCGTAGCCGAGACTGGTGAGGGCGGCCGCGACAGCCTCTTTCTGCGAGTTGGCCATGTCAATCTGGCCCTGCTGGTTGGAGTCCTCGACCGTTACGCCCTCGGGGTAGATGACGTCAACGGGCACGACCGCTTTGCTCGGGTCGAGGTAAGCGGTCGCGATCTCGATCCAATTGGGCAGGTTCTCGCGGTTGCCCCTAATGCTCACCGTCAGCATGTCAAGTGAGCCCTCGGTGGGGAAGGTCTCCTCCATCGGGATCTGGATCATGGGCTGCATCTCGCCGCTGATATTTACGTCGCCGAGGGTGTTGTAGACCGGGCCCGGTACCTCGATCACGTACGGGGCCGGGATGACGGCGACCACGGTGACCCCAACGACCGCGATGCCGAGGATCGACCAGCCGAGCCAGCCGTTGCCGCGCCGGCGCGGCGAGTGGTCGGGTGCGATATCGGGAAAAAGTGACAACCCGGGTCCTTTGGGGTGAGGTGAGGGTGAGGATGTTCGCCACGGGCGCACTGCGGTGAGTATGAGCTTAGGCGAAAACACCGTGTCTCTCAGCGTGCACCGGCTACCGTAGTTTTCATGCCTGAAGATTCCCGGGACGACCTAGAGCCAGAAAACCCGGAAGACGAATTCCGGAACATGCTGCGCGATTTTCTCGCCGGCAACACCGACCTTGACCCCTCCAAACTCGCGGGTGCGGCCGGCCTTCCCAATGACCCGGCGATGGTCGCCCAGCTCATTAGTCAGCTGCAGAATGCGATCAACAACAGCGCCGATGGCATCAACTGGGGGCTCGCTCTCGAACAGGCCAAGACGATCGCTGCCAGCAAGACCGTGGTGTCATTGCCTGCCGAGCGCTCGGCTCTCGAGCAGGCCGTTCACGTGGCCTCCCTCTGGCTCGACGAGGTCACCACGATTTCTGCGCTGACCGTCGAACCGAAGTTGATGAGCCGACAGGAATGGGTGGCCGCGACCATCGATGTCTGGACGCAGCTCGCCCAGCCGGTTACCAACTCGATCGCCAACTCGCTCACCGACGTGCTGAGTCAGAACGCACCCGACGACATGGACGACATGATCAAGGGCGCGTCGAAACTCATGCGCAACGTTGGCGGCACGCTCTTCGCCATGCAGTTGGGCCAGGTCGTGGGCCAACTATCCAGCGAGGTCGTCTCGGGGGGCGACATCGGCATCCCGCTGCTCGACGGCACCGACCAGCAGGCCGCGATCCTGCCGCAGAACGTGCTCGACTTCGGTACCGGCCTCGACATTCCCGCCGATCAGGTGCAGCTCTATCTTGCCGTTCGCGAACTGGCGCACGCCCGCCTCTTCCGGCACGCCAAGTGGCTGCGCCTGCAACTGCTGACCTCGATCACCGAGTATGCGCAAGGCATCAGCATCGACACCGATCGCCTTCAACAACTCGCGAGCGATTTCGACCCCAGCAACCCCGAGGAGCTTCGAGAGGCGATGACGAGCGGGGCACTCATCCCGCCGAAGACCGACGACCAGCTCGCAGCCCTTGCGCGCCTCGAAGCCACGCTCGCCCTAATCGAAGGGTGGGTCGATGTGGTCACTGCCGAGGCGACCAAGCGACTTCCGTCGAGCGCGGCCATCGCCGAAACCGTGCGCCGGAGGCGAGCATCCGGAGGTCCCGCCGAGTCGGCTTTCGCGACCCTGGTGGGTCTCGAGTTGCGCCCGCGACGGCTTCGTGAGGCCGCCGCGATGTGGCAGCGAGTGACGGATGCCGTTGGCGACGAAAAGAGGGACGCCCTGTGGTCGCACCCCGACCTCGTTCCCGTCGGGGCAGACATCGACGACCCCTCGACCCTCATCGCCCGTATTGCCGCTGGCACTCCCGCGCCCGATGACATTGACCAGGCCATCGAAGACCTGCTCAATGACGACACCACGAAGCGCCCCACCGAGAATTAGGTGTAGCGTCAGCGGGCCCACCCCCGGCCACATGTGGATCGTTCTGACGGGCCATCTCCGCGATGCGGCATTATGTGCCGATGGTGCTCAAGCTTGATCCGCGGTGGCCTCTGGTGTGGCGCACCCCGTTCTCGGTGCAGATCGGACTCGACCCCGTGCGGGTGACGCTCGAGCAAGTGAGCGAAAGCGACGAACGGATGCTGTCGGCCCTCGCGGTGGGTGTCAGTGAGACAGGCCTCGAGCTGATGGGCGATCCGCGAGAGCTGCTCGAACAGCTATCCCCCGTGCTTATCAACACCGGGCTGGCCGCCGGCGGCAGTTCGGCGACGGTGCGCCGGGTCACGGTCACCGGAGCTGGTTCGCTCGTCGGGCGACTTGCGCACGCACTCGCGTCACCCACGGTCACGGTGGTCAGCGATGACAGCTCGCCCGACCTTGCCATCGCTGTCGGCCAGTTCGTGCTGCCACCGTCGACACACGCGCAGTGGCTGCGCCGAGATCTGCCGCACCTGCCCGTGGTGTTCAGCGACACGGGCGCGACGGTCGGTCCGCTCATCACGCCGGGATCAGGGCCATGCCTGCTGTGCCTCGAGCTGCATCGACGGGATGCCGACCCGGCCTGGCCAGCCGTGGCCAGCCAGTTGCTCGGGCGCCGCGGTTACCTCGAGTCGCCCGTGCTGGTCGCCGAAGTGGTCGCAATTGTCGGCCGCATCGTGACCTCAGGGGTGGATGACACTACGCTCTCGGTGCGAATAGATGCGGCTACCGGCGAGCGCACAACGCGCGCGTGGAGTCGTCATGATCAGTGCAGCTGCGACGAACTCAGCGCAGGTCGGCAAGGAAGCGACTTGGCGAACGCTGCCCGCCACGACCCGGTGCGGAACTCTGTGACCACGACAGCGAGAGCGCGCGCCGGGCGCGCGTGACTCCCACGTAGAGAAGGCGACGTTCCTCGTCGATGCCGGCGGCATCCTTCGCGTAGCTGATCGGAAGCAACCCGTCAGAAACGCCAATGAGATGCACGGAGTCCCACTCGAGCCCCTTCGCGGAATGGAGCGTCGCGAGCGTCACGGCCGACATCGTTGGTTCGTGCTGGCCAGCCTGGCGTTCGAACAGTTCGTCGACGAATTGGCGCAGGGTCGTACCCGCGGGTGCTTCGTCGGCGAGGCGCATCAGGGCGTTAAGCGACTCCCATCGGTCTCGCACCGCACCGCGCGTCTCGGGCGGATCCTGTGACCAGCCGATCGATCGCAAGACGTCGCTCATGGTTTTGAACAGGGGCTCGGTCGCGGTGTTCACTGTGGCACCACGGAGCAACATCAGCGCTTCCTTGATCTCACGCTGGTCGAAGAACCGCGTCGAGCCGCGCACCAGATACGGCACGCCGGCGTCCCCGAGCGCCGTCTCGAGCACCTGCGACTGCACGTTGATGCGATACAGCACCGCGATCGACTCGGGCGCGGTTCCGCCCGCGATCTCTGCCGAGATGCGGTGAGCCAGGGCGCGCGCCTCCGCGGCGTCGCTGTCGTAGGCGGTAATAACTGGGGCGGGGCCCCGGGCATCCGTCGCCGCGTGCAGGGTGAGGGCACCCGGGCGACCGCGCATCAGGTGGTTGGCTGCCGCGACAATCGCCGGAGTCGAGCGGTAGTTCTGTTCGAGACGAACCACGACAGCGTCTTCGTATTCAGACCCGAACCCGAGCAGGTAATCCGGGCTTGCGCCGGCGAAGGAATAGATGGTCTGGCTCGCATCCCCGACCACACACAGGTCGTTACGGTCACCCAGCCACAGGTCTAGCAGCTCGTGCTGCAGCGGCGACACATCCTGGTACTCGTCCACGATGAAGAAGCGGTACTGCTCGCGCACCTGCTGCGCCACTCTCGGCTCGGCGTCGACCATGCCCGCGGCCGCCAGCAGCACGTCTTCGAAGTCAATCTGACGGCGCTCATCTTTCAGCCGTTCGTATCCCGACTGCAGGTCGACCATGCGCTCGAGGGTCAGGGATGGGGGTGTTGCACGGCCCGTCGTCGCATAGTCGGCCAGGCTCAGGCGCGACGTCTTGCGCCACTCGATCTCTGCCGCGACGTCGCGAAGCGTCGCCGTGTCGAGCTTGAGTCGCAGCGAATCGGCGGCGTGGGCAATAAGCCGCGCCTTCCCCTCCACGAGTTTGGGCATCGAGCCGCCGATCACCTGCGGCCAGAAGAAATTCAACTGCGAGAGAGCGGATGCGTGAAACGTGCGCGCGCTCACTCCGCCGGCGCCCAACGCCCGCAGTCGGCCGCGCAGCTCCCCCGCAGCCCGGCTCGTGAAGGTGAGCGCCATCACTCGTCCCGGTGGGTACACCCCGGTCGCGACGCCGTACGCGATGCGGTGCGTGATGGCCCTGGTCTTTCCGGTGCCGGCACCGGCCAGCAGGCACACCGGCCCCAGCAGGGTCTCGGCGGCGAGCCGCTGCTGCTCGTCCAGGCCCGCGAGAATCGAGTCAGCGGTGGTCAACACTGGCCGTCGTCGATCCGCCCGCCGAACCACTCCTCCACGATCGCGCGCGCGATGGATGTCGGGCCGGGAAGTTTGATCTCGTCGAGCGACGCCGCCAGCTCGTCCCGACTAAACCAGCGAAGGTCGAGAATCTCGGTGCCGTCGGGTGTCGCCGCGCCCGTAAAATCGGGATCCACTCGCGCCATGAAACCCAGCATGAGCGACGCGGGGAACGGCCACGGCTGGCTTCCGAGGTACACAGGGTCGACGACCGGGATGCCCGATTCTTCGAGGATCTCGCGCTGCACGGCCGACTCGAGTGACTCACCGGGCTCGACAAAGCCCGCGAGCAGGGAAAAGCGGTTGCTCTCCCAGAGAGCGTTGGAACCGAGAAGCAAGCGATCGGCGGCATCCGTGACACCGACAATGATCGCGGCGTCGGTGCGCGGGAACACCTCGGTGTTAGATACCGGGTCGCGCCGCACCCATCCACCCTTTTCAGAAATTGTCGGTGTGCCGGTGCGCGGCGAGAAGCGGTGCGATGCATGCCAGTTCAGGATGCCGAGAGCCTCGGTGAGCATTCCGGCATCCCGATCACTGAGAGCGCTGCCTACCTGACGCAGGTTCGCCCACTCGGACTCGGCAAGGTGACCGGCGTCTTCCAGGTGAATGGCAACGATCGGGGTGCCCGCGGGCTCAGGACTCGTCGTGGAGGTCGAGCGACCGAGATATACCATCAGATCGCTGTCGGGTGTCGCGTCGACCGGGAGCAGCGCGAGCGAATCCGCACCCGACAGCAGCGCCGTGCCCTGGAAGATCGGCAGAACCCGAGTCGCCGGGTCGGCCCAGAGTTCGTCGAAGAGATTGTCGCGTTCGCGGGCAAGGTAGTCGCGATCCATCTCGAAGCGAGACAGCGGGAGCCTCGAAAGGAAGGATTGCGACATAGTTGTGACCCCGTCAGAAGTGCGTGGCGTGCGACGAATGCACGGGTGGGGCGACCTACCCTGTTGGGTATGGCCAGATCCCATCTCACTCTAGCCGCGCTAGCGACATCCGCCGTCGAGGGCCTGGACGTTGCCGCGGCAGCGAGCTTCGGAAAGTCACAGGGCAGTGATTACGATTCTGCTCTGATCACCGGTCGCGATGGCCGGCACTGGATCATCCGCGTTGCACGTAACCCGCGCGCCGAAGCCGAGCAGTCCGCCGACCTCGTCGCACTGCGCGCGCTGAGCGCGGGGGTGCGCACGCGCCTGCCCTTCGCGGTCACCGCGTTCGCGGGCCAGGTGCCACTCGACGGCACGCGCGCGATCGTCTACGAATTTGTCTATGGCACCAAACTGCCCCTCGCCTCGTACACCGAAGGCCCCGACGGAGTCGCAGGGTCGGTTGGTGCCGCTATTGCCGCCATCCACTCGCTGCCCACGAGTTTCGTCGCGGACGCCGGCCTGCCGGTGCTATCGGCATCCGAATCGCTTCGTTCCTGCGTGACCGTGATGGATCGCGCTTCGGCGACCGGACTGGTACCCGCGGCCCTGCTCGGCAGGTGGGAGCGCGCAGCGGAAGACGCGAAGCTCTGGCAGTTTCAGCCCACCGTAATCAACGGAGCGCTGACCGCGGACTCCTTTCTCATCGCCGACGGACGCGTGTCGGGCGTGCTCGGCTGGCAAGACCTGCGGGTTGGCGACCCTGCCCGCGACCTGCAGTGGGTGCTCGGATCCCGCAGTGAGGGGATCATCGACAGCGCTTTCACGGCCTGGGCGCAGGTGCGCGGGGGCGGCGATCGCCAGATCAAGCAGCGCGCCGTGTTCTATGCCGAACTCGAGATCGCCAAGTGGCTGCTGCACGGCACCGAGACCCGCAGCACGGAGATCGTCGACGACGCCGTGCAGATGCTCACCGCCCTTGTCGACTCGGTGCGTAACGACGTGATGAATCCGATCGGCGCACAAACCATGCCGACCATGGCTGTCGATGAGGTCGAGGCGTTCCTGGCGCGCACCGAGCGCGCCGTCTAGATCGCCGTCGTCGCGACGGCGGCGGCGCGGTCACCGAGTCCGCATCATTGTGCGAAATGCAGGATCAGACGCAATCGTGCAGCACCCGCTCCAATGAAACACCGGCGGCGCACCCCTGCGATCCTGCATTTCGCAAATGGGGAGGGCGGCCCGAGTGCCAGCGGGGCTCGAGCCGCTAGCGGGTTGCGGATGCCGCGGCCGGCCTCGGACGCGGAACAATCGCGACCCAGCGCCCCCGCCTCGGCGTGACCGCGACTCGCAGTTTGCCGCTGCGGGCGAGCACCAGCGCGATCGCTACCCCGGCAACTGCAGGAACGGTGCCCGCCACGATCAGCGCGTTCTTGGGGCCCAACTCCTGAGCGATCCAGCCCATCAACGGACCGCCAATCGCCTGGCCGCCAACCACGACCATCACCCAGAAAGACATCACCCGACCGCGGATCGCCATGTTCGATGACAGTTGCACCATGGTCTCCGCTCCCGTCATGAACAGCAGCCGCGAAAGTCCGACGGTGATTAGCAGCACGAGGAACATCGGGTAGAAGGGCGAGAACCCGGTCAGTGCGAGCAACACCCCGTACAGCACAGCGCCGAAGATGATCGTGCGCAGGCGCAGGCTCGCCCGACGGGTCGAGACCAGGGCGCCGGTGAGTGCTCCGATTGCCGCCAGTGAGTTGTAGAGCCCATAGCCGGTAGCCCCCGTGAGGTACACGCTGTCGGCCATGCCTGCGAGCAGCGCCGGCATGGGCATCCCGAATATTGCAACGATGCCCACCATCAGCATTGTCCAGAAGAGGGTCGGCTTGCTCATGATGTAGCGAGCAGCCTCGCGGATCTGGCCTTTCGCGCTCCTCGCCCGAGGAGCGACCAGCAGCTCGCGCTTGCGGATCGCCAGCAGGAGAGCGATGCCGATGAGA
>Ga0105048_10018197_pt1 | contig 10813 bp, 10 predicted proteins | sample MAT05_FD_78382 | JGI IMG/M metagenome (GOLD analysis project Ga0105048, IMG submission 78382) | Freshwater microbial communities from Lake Fryxell liftoff mats and glacier meltwater in Antarctica - MAT-05 | ecosystem: Environmental > Aquatic > Freshwater > Ice > Liftoff microbial mat | place...
CCGGCAGGCGGCCCGCATTCAAGGCCTCGATCACGGTGGACGCTGCGGCCTGAGCCTCGGACTCGAAGTCCTCGCACACCAGACGTTCGACATCATCGTGGGCGGGCCAGCGACGCACCGTCTCAGTTTCGTCTTCTGCACAGGACGGCAGGGCAGCGTCCAGCTGCAGCACCAGTGTCGGCGCGCCGGATGCAGCGGCCATCGCCTGCGCCGCCGCATCGCTGCCGCCCAACTCCACCAGCACCCAGGCCGTGGCCGGGAACGAGAAACCCGCATCGACAGCGGGCGACAAAGCCGCGACCGACGAAGCCGCCCATTCCAGCGCGACACGCAAGAGCAGGGCCTCGGCTTGCGCCGGGCCGCCGTCCCGCGCGGCCTCGGCCCTGGCTTGGGCCCAGAACGCGGGCCGATCGCCCGGCGCGCGGGCCAGCGCTGCGCTACGCAGGGTTTGTGCCGTTTCGACCAGGTTGTTCACCATGTGCTGGAGTCCCCGGGCATCGCGCTGCGCCCAGCCTTCCCCCCAGGGCAAGGCCGTCAACAGAGCGCTGGCGCACAGGCGGTCCTGCACCGCGTCACCACTGCAATGCCCTGCCAAGGGCGCCAACGGCGGCGTCAGGGAAGCGGTCAGGGTCAACACGGTCTCGACCCGAGGTTGCCATCCGCCCACCTCGGCGAACGCCGCCCGCGCTGGGGCCAGCAAAGCGGAAAACGGCAGCAGAAGCACCGTGTCGCGGGCTGGCAAGCGCTGCCTGAGCAGCCATGCCGAAGTTTGCCGGGCGACGTCCGGCCACAAGTTGTGCACGCGCCATTCAGGGCAAAGTGTGATTTGTTCTATCGCGGCCATAGCAGGAATGCAAATGCTTCGTCAGGCCGCTTCAGTGCGCGTATGCCAAAATTACCGACCACAATCATTGTGCCTGTGCAAGGGAATCCAGCCCTGTCGCCCTGTGCACCCGGAGCACCTTTCATGAGCAGTGAACTGATCAAACACGTCACCGACGACTCCTTCGATGCTGAGGTGCTGAACGCCGACAAGCCCGTGCTGGTCGACTACTGGGCCGAGTGGTGCGGCCCCTGCAAGGGCATTGCCCCCTTGCTGGACGAGATGTCGTCCACCTACAAGGACCGCCTGCAGATCGCGAAGATGAACGTTGACGAAAACCGCAAAGTGCCCGGCCAGTACGGCATCCGTGGCATTCCGACGCTGACGCTGTTCAAACAGGGCAAAGTGGTGGCTGAGCATGTCGGTTCCCTGAACAAAGCCCAACTGACCGCCTTCCTCGACGGTCATCTATAATCACGATCAGCGAGCCTTGATGACATCAAGGCTCGCCTGACTCGCCACCGCGAACTGCCCTCACCGGCCGACCCCGAAGTCGTCTGGTTTCCTGACGGCCAGGCACGCGAGATCGGCGCCAATCCACCAGTGTTTCGCCTAAGGGTTCGCACCCAGTTGTTCGGTGTGCGCCCAAACGCATCTGTCCCAGGGTGCCCCTCTATGCATCTGTCCGAACTCAAGGCCCAGCCCATCGCCGACCTCATCAGCATGGGCGAAGTGCTGGAGATCGAAAACGTCCAGCGCCTGCGCAAGCAGGAACTGATGTTCGCGATCATGAAAAAGCGCGCCCGCGGGGGTGAGCAAGTCTTCGGCGACGGTGTGCTGGAAGTGCTGCCCGACGGCTTCGGTTTCCTGCGCAGCATCGAGGCCAGCTACATGGCCAGCACGGATGACATCTACCTCAGCCCGAGCCAGGTTCGCCGCTTCAATCTGCACACCGGGGATATGGTCGAAGGTGAAGTCCGCGTGCCCAAGGACGGCGAGCGCTACTTTGCACTGGTGAAAGTCGACCGCGTGAATGGCCTCACGCCCGAGGAGAGCAAGCACAAGATCATGTTCGAGAACCTGACTCCACTGTTCCCGAAAGAGCAGTTCAGGCTGGAGCGTGACATCAAGGTCGAGGAGAACATCACCAGCCGCATCATCGACCTCATTGCGCCCATCGGCAAAGGTCAGCGTGCACTGTTGGTGGCTCAACCCAAGACCGGCAAGACGGTCATGATGCAGCACATAGCTCACGCGCTGGTGGCCAACCATCCGGAAATCCACCTCATCGTCCTGCTCGTCGACGAGCGGCCGGAAGAGGTGACCGAAATGCAGCGCACGGTGCGCGGCGAAGTCATCAGTTCCACCTTCGACGAACCTGCGGCACGCCATGTACAAGTGGCCGAGATGGTGATCGAGCGCGCCAAGCGCCTGGTGGAGTTGAAGAAAGACGTTGTCATCCTGCTCGACAGCATCACGCGTCTGGCGCGCGCTTACAACAACGTGCTGCCCTCCAGCGGCAAGGTCTTGACCGGCGGCGTCGATGCCAACGCATTGCAGCGACCCAAGCGTTTTTTCGGCGCTGCGCGCAACACCGAAGAAGGTGGCACGCTCACCATCATCGGTACCGCGCTGATCGACACCGGCTCGAAAATGGACGAGGTGATCTACGAAGAGTTCAAGGGCACGGGCAATTGCGAGATCCACCTCGACCGCCGCATGGCCGAGAAGCGCGTCTACCCCTCGATCCTGATCAACAAGAGCAGCACACGCCGCGAAGAACTGTTGCTCAAGCCCGAAATCCTGCAAAAGAGCTGGATTCTGCGCAAGCTGCTCTACCCCATGGACGAAATCGAAGCGATGGAGTTCATTCTCGAAAAAATGAAGGCCACCAAGAACAACCACGACTTCTTCGACATGATGCGCCGGGGTGGCTGAACTCGACTCCTCTATAATTTTCTGTCCGACGGGTTATGCGAATCCACTGCAGACCCAATTCAAACCCCGCTAACCGACACGTCAAACAACGCGTCAAAACTGCGGCAAGTACGCTGAGTTCCAGACCTGCTCCTGTGCAGACTGCGGGACTCCCGGCGCGGCTACCGAAACCCACCGAGGCAATCCATGAAAGACGGCATTCATCCCAACTACCGCGAAATCTGCTTCGTGGACCTGTCCAACGGCTTCAAGTTCGTCACGCGCTCCTGCGCGTCGAGCAGGGAGACCATCAAGCTGGACGACGGCCGTGAACTGCCGGTGATCAAGCTGGAAACCACCAGCGAAACGCACCCTTTCTACACCGGAACCCAGAAGAGCATCGACAACCTGGGTGGCCGGGTCGAGAAATTCCGCAACAAGTTTGCGCGCGTCGGCCTGAAGAAATAAGGTCCTCCGCTGTGCACGAAAGGGCAGCCAGGAGCTGCCCTTTTTTGTTTTCCGAGGTGGCTCACGCCCCCGCTTGAACGCCAGAACGTGCACCCGGCGGCCACACTGGATGCAGCCGCCTCGCGCCAGCCGAGTCTTACCATGCGCTCTGCCGTGAACAGCCCCAAACCCGCCATCGTCACCCTGCGCGGCGCCCGCCGACTGCCCCGTGGCGCGCTGCTTGCGCTGTGCGCCGCCTACATCCTGCCCGGTCTGATCGGCCGTGACCCCTGGCGCGGCCCCGAGCTCATCGCCTTCGGGCAGATGAGCGCGATGGCCGAGGGACGAACCTCGTGGTGGGCGCCGCTGCTCGGCGGCGTGGCGGCAGACACCGCCCTGTTGTCGCACTGGCTGGGTGCCATCTTCATCAAGGCCGGCGCCGGTCTGATCGATCCCGCGCTGGCCGCCAGACTGCCCTTTGCCGTGCTGTTGACACTCACGCTGGCGCTGGTCTGGTACTCCACTTTCCATCTCGCCCGGACGGAAGCGGCCCAACCCGTGCCGTTTGCGTTCGGTGGCGAAGCCAAGCCGGTGGATTACGCCAGAGCCATGGCCGATGGCGCTGTGCTGGCGCTGATGGCCACCCTGGGTCTGCTGCTGCCGGGACATCAAACGACACCGGAACTCTTGCAACTCACTGCCACCGCGCTGTTCCTCTACGGATTGGCGGCGGCGCCCTATCGGCAAGCGCAGGCAAGGCTTGCCATGATGCTGGCGCTGCCCTTGCTCGCCGGCAGCGGCGCGCCCAGCATGGCGATGGCCATGGGCGCGGGAGCACTGGTGGTGTGCAGCTTGTCGCGCTACGCCGAGGTCAGGGCGCTGGTGCCCTGGTTGGCGCTGGCTTGCGCCGCTGCCGCCGTGCTGGCGCAGACCCTGGGCGCCTGGCGTTGGCGCACCGAGTTCTTGCCGACCAGCGAACTTCCCGCACTGGCACGTCAGTGGCTGTGGTTCATGTGGCCCGTCTGGCCGATGGCGCTGTGGACCCTCTGGCACTGGAGGCGGCAGTTGACCCATCGCCACCTCGCGGTGCCGCTGATGACGGTGACCGTGGCCTTGCTGTCCAACCTGGCGATGGCAGGGTCGGACACGGCCTTGATGCTGGGACTGCCGGGTCTGGCGGTACTGGCGGCGTTTGCGCTGCCCACACTCAAGCGCAGCGCATCGGCCTCGATCGACTGGTTCTCGATGTTCCTGTTCACGGGCGTTGCGCTCTGGTTCTGGTTGGTCTACCTCGCCATGCAAACCGGATTTCCGGCCTGGCAGGCGCGCAACATCGGCAAGTTGGTGGTCGGCTACGAGGCCGATTTCAATGTCGTCGAACTGGTGCTGGCGGCGCTCGCCACGCTGGCCTGGCTGTGGCTGTTGCGCTGGCGCACGGGGCGCCATCGTGAAGCGGTCTGGAAGAGCCTGGTGCTGCCCGCGGCGGGAGTCGCCCTGTGCTGGCTGTTGTTGATGAGCCTGTGGCTGCCGGCGCTGGACCATGCACGCAGCGGCCGACCCCTGGTGCAGAAGTTGACCGCCCAGGTGCCACCCTCGCAGTGCCTTGCTGCGCCGGGGCTGTCGCCGTCAACGGTCGCCGCGCTGGAAGTATTCGGCCGCTACACGGTCCAGGCCGGCCCGGATGCTGCTCACTCTGGGTGCGAGGTGCTGATCAAGGTCGTGCGCACGCGTTCGCTGCCACCCGCGCCCGAAGGCTGGATCTTGTTGACCCAATTGCAGCGCCCCAGCGACCGCGAAGAACTGACCCTGATCTACCGACGCGAAGGGCAAAAGCCGAGGCCGTGACACCCGCAAGCCCGGCAGACCGGGCGACTCAGCCTGGAAACCGCTGTTGGACGCGCCCGGGTGGGCTGCAATGGGGCGCGCTGGCACGGCGCAACGACGCTGCGGGCTGATGCCCGCAAAGAGGGGCAGCATGGCCAGCGTGCGCCAGAACGGCTCAATCGGGCGCACAGCGCTGTCCACCTTCAGGTGAGGTCCGTCTTGAGTACAAAGGTCAGCATCGATACGGCACAAGCAGCGGTATCGAGCGGTCAACTGCGGTTTCCAGGCTCAGTGCAGCAGGGACTCCTCGTCCGCCGCCACTGCGCCAGTTCGACGGGTGCGCACAGCCGGGAAGCTCAGCTTGAAGGTGGACCCTCTGCCCAGATCGCTCTGCATATCGATTTGACCGCCATGGCGCTGGACTGCATGTTTGACGATCGACAGACCCAGCCCGGTACCCCCGGTATCCCGCGAACGACTGCCATCGACACGGTAGAAGCGCTCGGTCAGCCGACTGAGATGCTCTTTGGCGACGCCAATGCCGGTATCACGGACCTCGATCTCGCCCCCGCCATCGCCGTGATCCAGCCAACTGAGATGGATGCTGCCACCCGCAGGCGTGTAGCGGACCGCATTGCTGAGCAGGTTGCTGACAGCGCTGAAGAGTTCATGCTCGCTGCCGGCGAGCTCGACGCCCTCACCACCGCGCACCTCGATCTGGTGACGGTTCATCGACAGTGCCCGCGCATCGGATGTGGCGCGCCGCAAGAGACTGCCAACCTCTACCCAGCGCTCAGAACCTGGCCGCGGGGTGCCCTCCAACTGGGCCAGCGTCAACAGATCGCCGACCAGACCCTGGATGCGATCTGTTTGCTGCTCCATCAGCGCGTAGACCCGACGCCGTTCGACCTCGGTCAAGGGCAGACCCGCCAGCGTTTCGACGAAACCCGACAACACGGTCAGCGGCGTGCGGATCTCATGCGAGACGTTGGCCACGAAATCGCGACGCATCGCTTCGGCACGCTCGCGCTCGGTGATGTCTTGCGACAAGACCAGTTTCAATGCATCGCCATAAGGTCGCACCAATACCGACAAGGTGGCCCGGCCTTCGGGCGCGGCAAACACCACCGGCTCGTCGAACTGACCTGCCTGCAGGTAGGCGACGAAGGTGGGAGAACGAACCAGGTTGGTGACCCGCTGCAAGCGATCGCGCTTCGGGTCCAGACCGAAGTGCTGGGCGGCCACAGAGTTGCACCAGTCGATCTGATCGGCGCCGCCGAGCAACATCACGCCATTGGGTGAGGCCTCGATCGCCGACAGGAACTGCTGCAAACGTTCGTCGGAGTGGCGCAGTGCATGACCATGCGCCTGCAGCAGACGCTCGATTCGGTAAGCCACCTCACCCCACAAACCCTTGTCCCTGGGCGCATCACCGCGCAGAGGGCCGCGCAGCCAATCCAGCAGCCGCTGGCCCCGGCTCGCTTCGGCAGCGATCCCCAGTGCGACACCCACCATGGAACCGACGACTGCGCCCAATATCGGCCTACCGAACCCCATGCCCAGCAGCCCGAGCGCCACCGACCCCGCAGCGGCCCTGCCCAGAGTGACCAAGACCCGTGAGATCAGCCACTCCATGCTGGATCAGATCACCGGTGTCGAAAGTTGTCTGGTCAAGCGGTAACCCGCGCCACGCACGGTCTCGATCAACGCTGAACACTGCACAGGCGCCAGGGCTTCACGGAGGCGCTTCACATGCACATCCACCGTGCGTTCTTCGATGAATACATGGTCGCCCCAGACACGGTCCAGCAATTGCGCCCGGCTGTGCACACGCTCGGGATGGGCCAGCAAGAAGTGCAGCAGGCGGAACTCGGTCGGACCCACCTTCACTTCGCGCAGCGTGTCGTCAAGCTGTCGCGTCACCCGACGTGTCGTCGGGTCCAGCCGCAGCCCACAAATTTCGACCGCAGCGTCCAGGGCCTCGGGCGCCTTGCGCCGAAGCACGGCGCGAATGCGGGCCAAAAGCTCCTTGGTGGAGAAGGGCTTGGTCAAGTAATCGTCCGCGCCTGCATCCAGACCCGTGATCTTGTCGGACTCGTCAGCACGGGCGGTCAGCATGATGAGTGGCAGGTCTCTGGTCCGGGCTTCCGAACGCCAGCGCCGTGCCAGTTGCACACCCGACTGACCGGGCAGCATCCAATCGAGCACGATGAGGTCGGGAAGGACACGGTCGACGACGGCTTGCGCCGCTGCGGAGTCACCGACCACCGTGACTTCGAAGCCCGCGTGCCGCAGGTTGATCGCAATCAGCTCCGCGATCGCGGTTTCATCTTCGACCACCAGCACTGAGCTCAAGATAGTTCCCCGACCATCAACGGATGGCGTTTTCGACGTTTTCCATCGACGTGTGGCGCACATCGGTGCCCTTGACCACGTAGATGATGGCTTCGGCCAGGTTCTTGGCGTGGTCCCCCACCCTCTCGATGGCCTTGGCGACGAAAACCAGGTCGATGCTGGAAGAGATGGTTCGCGGATCCTCCATCATGTAGGTGATGAGCTTGCGCAAGAGGCCATCGAACTCCTGATCGATCTGGTCGTCCTGTTTGAGCACTTCGAGCGCCTTGGCAGTATCGAGTCTTGCAAAGGCATCCAGCGCCTTGCGCAACTGTGCGATCGCCAGTTCGGCCTCGAAGCTCAGGTCGGAGACGGGCAGCCGCAAACGCGAAGGCACTCCGGCATTGATCAAGCGCTGCACTGTGCGGGCGATGCGGGCCGCCTCGTCGCCCACACGCTCGAGGTTGGCGATGGCTTTGCTGATGGCGATCAGCAGCCGCAAATCGCGCGCGGTGGGCTGACGCCGAGCGATGATGGCCGAGAGATCGCGGTCGATCTCGATCTCCATCCGGTTCACGCGCTCTTCCTGGTGCAGTACCTGCGTTGCCGTTTCGGCGCTGAACTGGGTCAGGGCGTAGACCGCTTGCACTACCTGGGACTCGACGAGACCTCCCATTTCGAGCACGCGTCCTGAAATGCCGCTCAACTCGGCATCGAACTGCGTGGAAAGATGTTTGTCGCTCATGCTGCGCTCTGGTTGTTCAGCCGAATCGGCCCGTGATGTAGTCCTCAGTGTCCTTCTTCTTGGGTTTCATGAAGAGCTCTGAGGTCGGACCGAACTCGACCAGATCGCCGAGGTACATGTAAGCGGTGTAGTCGCTGCAGCGCGCCGCCTGCTGCATGTTGTGGGTGACGATCATCACCGTGTAGTCGACCTTCAACTCGTGGATCAGCTCTTCGATCTTGCCGGTCGAAATGGGGTCCAGCGCCGAACAAGGTTCATCGAGCAGCAGCACTTCGGGCTTGATGGCAATGCCACGCGCGATGCAGAGTCGCTGTTGTTGACCGCCCGACAGGCTGGAGCCGTTCTGGTTCAGCTTGTCCTTGACCTCGTTCCAGAGCGCGGCCTTTTTCAGTGCCCACTCGACGCGCTCGTCCATTTCTGCACGAGGCAGGGTCTCGAAAAGGCGCACTCCGAATGCAATGTTGTCGTAGATCGACATCGGAAACGGCGTCGGCTTCTGGAAGACCATGCCGATCTTCGCGCGCACCAAGGAGACATCCAGTTTTTTCGACAGGATGTCCTCGCCGTCCAGGGTCACCGAGCCTTCCGCTCGTTGATCGGGGTAAAGCTCGAACATGCGGTTGAAAACGCGCAACAGGGTACTCTTGCCGCAGCCCGAAGGACCGATGAAGGCCGTCACCTTGCGCTCGGGAATATCGAGGTGAATGTGCTTCAGCGCGTGGAAGCTGCCGTAGTAGAAATTGAGATCGCGAACGGTGAGCTTGGGCTTTTCGCTGATGCTGCCGCTGACTTTGGTGTCCATTCGAATGTCCTCAGTACTTGTTTCTGAACAGCACACGGGCCAGGATGTTCAGCGCCAAAACGCCCATCGTGATGATCAGCACACCGGCCCACGCCAGATCGCGCCAGTTCTCGTAGGGACTCATCGCAAACTTGAAGATCGTGACCGGCAGGCTGGCCATGGGGCCACTCAGATCGGCGGACCAGAACTGGTTGCTCAGGGCGGTGAACAGCAGCGGCGCAGTTTCACCGGCGATGCGCGCCAAAGCCAGCAGGATACCGGTGATCACCCCCGCCCGCGCTGCCTTCAGCGTCACCGACGAGATGACCTTCCACTTCGGCGTTCCCAGCGCGTAAGCCGCCTCGCGCAACGCGTTCGGGATCAGGCTGAGCATGTTCTCGGTCGTGCGAATGACGACCGGAATGACGATCAGTGCGAGAGCAAGAATGCCGGCGAACGCGGAGTAGCTCCTGAGATGGGCAACGACAGCGGAGTAGACAAACAGACCAATCACGATCGAGGGCGCAGACAACAGGATGTCGCTGATGAATTGCGTGACTCGACCGAGCCACGTTGTCTGGCCGTACTCTGCCAGATAGACCCCTGCCATGACGCCGATCGGCGTGCCCAGGGCAGTGGCCAGACTGACCATCAGCATCGAACCGAAGATGGCATTGGCCAAGCCACCGGTGGAGGCTAGCGGCGGCGGGGTCATCTCGGTGAAAACAGCCAACGCCATGCCGCCCAAGCCCAACCTCAGGGTTTCGAAGAGGATCCAGGCCAACCAGAACAGACCGAAGGCCATCGCCGACAAGGACAGCACCAGTGCAAGGACATTGATGCGCTTGCGGTGGCGGTGCTGCGCCATCTTGGCTGCACTCAGAGTGGCAAAACTCATGTGCGTGACCCCTCGTTGCGTTTCAGGCGCGATAGCAGCAATTTGGACAGCGCCAGCACGCAGAAAGTGATGAAGAACAGCACCAGACCGAGGTAGATCAGCGAAGCCTGATGCAAACCAGGGCTGGCCTCGGCAAACTCGTTCGCCAGGGCAGAGGTGATGCTGTTGGCCGCCTCGAACAGCGACAGCGAATTCAGTTGATTGAAGTTGCCGATGACGAAGGTGACCGCCATGGTTTCGCCCAAAGCGCGACCCAGACCGAGCATGATGGCGCCGATGACACCGGACTTCGTGTAGGGCAACACGACCTTCCAGACCACCTCCCAGGTCGTGGAACCCAGGCCGTAAGCCGACTCCTTGAGCAGGGCGGGAGTGGTTTCGAACACATCCCGCATCACCGAAGCGATGAAAGGGATAACCATGATGGCCAGGATGATGCCGGCCGACAGGATGCCGATGCCCACGGGGGCCCCCGAAACCAGGGCGCCCAACACCGGCAGATCCCCCACCAGACCTTGCAAGGGCTGTTGAACGAAAGTTGCGAGGATCGGCCCGAACACCAGCAGACCCCACATACCGTAGACGATCGAAGGCACTGCGGCCAGAAGTTCGATCGCCACACCCAAAGGCCGACGCAGCCAGCCAGGCGCCAACTCGGTCAGGAACAAGGCAATGCCGAAACTTACCGGAACCGCAATCAAGAGTGCGATGAATGACGTGGCGAGCGTGCCATAGATCATCACCAGACCGCCGTACTTGTTCTCTACGGGGTCCCACTCGCTGCGCCACAGGAAACTCAGCCCGTACTCCATGATCGCCGGCCAGGCACCGATCACCAGAGAAATGATGATGCCCGCCAGCAGCGCCAGGGTCACCCAAGCCGCCAGGTGGGCCAGGAAGGAGAACGCCGCATCGGCCCATGGGAGGACCCGTTTGCGCGGCGTCTGCCCGCCACCCTGAGCCGCAATTTCCATCTTGTTGTCTTTGGGGAACGGATTGGCAGGAAGTGTAGCGGCCATGGTGTCAGTCCTTGCGGTCAAGGGA
>Ga0105048_10018198_pt1 | contig 10813 bp, 5 predicted proteins | sample MAT05_FD_78382 | JGI IMG/M metagenome (GOLD analysis project Ga0105048, IMG submission 78382) | Freshwater microbial communities from Lake Fryxell liftoff mats and glacier meltwater in Antarctica - MAT-05 | ecosystem: Environmental > Aquatic > Freshwater > Ice > Liftoff microbial mat | place...
CACGTTTCGGGCGATCTCCGCGGTTCCCTTCGCCGCTTCGGCCATGTTCCGCCGGATCTCGCTCGTCGTAGCCGTCTGCTCTTCGACGGCGCTTGCGATCGTTCCCGAAATGTCGTTGATCTGATTGACGACTGCGGTGATCTGCCCGATGGCCGTCGCGGCGCCGTTGGTATCGCGCTGGATCGCCACGATCTTCTGGCTGATGTCCTCGGTCGCCCGAGCCGTCTCCTTCGCCAGTTCCTTCACTTCGTTGGCCACGACGGCGAAGCCCTTCCCGGCTTCGCCGGCTCGAGCCGCTTCGATGGTCGCGTTCAGGGCCAAGAGGTTCGTCTGCTGGGCGATCGAAGTGATGACCTTGATGACGTGCCCGATCTCCGCCCCGGACAAACCCAGTCGAACGATGGCGGCGTTCGTCACGCTCGCGGCCTCGACGGCGGTCGTCGCGATCTTCGCGGCGTCGTGCGCACTGCGGGAAATCTCGGTGATGGTCGCGGTCATTTCGTCCACCGCCGTGGCCACCGTGCGGACGCTCGTGCTCACCTGCTCGGCGGCCGCGGAGACCACGTTGATTGGGCCGAGGTCTCTTCGGCGGCAGCGCTCATCTGCGTGCTCACCGTCCCCAGTTCGTTCGCCGACCCGCTCAACGCCGTGGCGTGCTGGCCGATCGCGTGCATGCTGCGCCGCAACTGGTCGAGCAACTGCTTGACCGCGGCGCCTATCCGCGCGAGGGCATCGTCGCCGGAGACCGTCACCGGGCGGGTGAGATCGCCGGACGCGGCGGCGTGGACGACCGCGAGGAGGGAGTCGACTTTGGCCAGCATGTCGGCCGCTTGCTGCCGTTCCCGCTCGGCCGCGTCCACGAGTTTCCGCTCGTTGCTGGCGATGCTGGCGACCATCTGATTGAGGCTGCCCGCCATCCGTCCGACTTCGTCGGCTCGCGAGGCGTCCAGCCGCTGGCTCAGGTCCCCGGCGGCCACGGCCTCCATCACCTGGACGGTGCGCCGCAGCGGAGTCAGGATGCTGCGGGCGATCATCCAGCAGCACAGCCCGAGGCCGACGAGGGCCGCGCCGCCGAAGGCGAACAGCGCGGCCGTCCGCCAGCGAACTTGCTCCGCCGCGGTGGCCTCGTCGGCCGCGGTCTGGATCGCCGTGAGTTCGACGACTTCGTCGATGGCTTGACGGTGGGCATCGTACTTCTCCTTCATCGGGCCGCGGGAGAACGCCCGCACTTTCGCTTTATCCCCGGATGCGACCGCCTGGCGAAAGGGACCGTCGCGGCAGAAATCCGTTGCAGCAATGGCCGCATCGGTCGGGGTGGGACAGCACGGAGGACAATTTCGAAGCTCCGCGATCCGGAGCGGCGGCTCGATCGAACGATATTGCGGTGCGAAACTAGCTTATCCGTTCATCGTTCTGCGGGGCTCGTTGAAAACCTTCGAAATTGACCGCTACTGTCGGATCTCCACGAATTGGCAAGCGCTATTCGCTTCTTACAACCCATCCGATGCAGCGTCGCCGACCCGCCGCGACCTCTGCGTTCGTCCCGGGGGGCCCGCCCGCGCACCCTTTGGGCAACCATACCGCCGCGCCCCAAGATCGCAGGTTATTTCCTCAGTAACCTTAATGCGTTGAACACGACTACGAGTGTGGCTCCAGAATCGGCTGCGACGGCGGCCCACATCGATGAGTAACCGAACAGCGTCAGGACCACGAACACGGCCTTCACTCCCAGCGCGAACGCGATGTTCTGCCGGATAATCGCCAGGGCCTTACGAGAGTGGCGGACCAGCCACGGCAGTTTCGCGAGGTCGTCCGACATCAGGGCGATGTCGGCCGTTTCGATGGCGGCATCGGTGCCGATGGCCCCCATCGCCAGGCCGATCGTCGCCCGTCCCATTGCGGGGGCGTCGTTCACGCCGTCCCCGATCATCGCCACGGTGCCGTACTTGGCGACCATCTCTTCCACCTTCGTCACCTTGTCGGCCGGTAGCAAGTCTGCGTACACCTCATCGACCCCGGTCTCTCGCGCGATAGCTTCGGCCGTCCCCCGATTGTCTCCCGTCAACATGACAATGTGCTCGACTCCCGCCACCCGGAGGTCCGCGACGGCCTGACGTGCCTCGGGCCGGACCGTGTCGGCGAGCGCGATGAACCCGCAGACGTGGCGGTCGTTCCCCACGACGACAATGGCGCGACCCGCCGCCGAGAGAGCCTCCAATCGAGCGTGGACCTCGGGCGTTTCTTGACCTCGCTCTTCCAGATAGCGGTGGGAACCGAGCCAGTATTCGGTTCCCCGGACGCGTCCGGCCGCACCCTTGCCCGCAAGAATGCGAAACTCGTCGAGCGGCGGAACCGCGATCCCTTTGGCTTTCGAGTAGGCAAGGATTGCGTGGGCGAGGGGGTGGGTGCTTTGCGATTCGAGAGCCGCCGCCCGTTCCAGGAGTTCTTCTTGCGTGTGTTCGGCGAGCGCGACGACCTCGACCACTTCCGGCCGGCCGAGGGTGAGCGTGCCCGTTTTGTCCATCGCGATCGCCTTCAGGCGTGCGGGCGCTTCGACGTAGACCCCACCCTTGATGAGTACACCATTCCGAGCGGCGGCCGCGAGTGCCGCGACGATGCTCACGGGCGTGGAGATGACGAGCGCACACGGACAGGCGATCACGAGTAGCACGAGCGCCCGATAGAGCCACTCTTCCCAGGGTTCGCCGAAAATCAACGGCGGAATAATCAGGACGGCCAGTGCAAGGACCATAACAGTGGGCGTGTAATAGCGGGCAAAGGATTCGACCCACTGTTCGGACGGAGCTCGGCGGGATTGGGCCTCCCCCACCATGCGTGTGATCCGGGCGAGCGTCGTGTCCGAGACGGGCTTCGTCGATTCGACCGCGAGCGACCCTTCGCCGTTGATGGTTCCGGCGAAAACCTCATCGCCCGGGGCTTTCGGGACCGGAATGCTCTCACCCGTAATCGGAGACTGATCTACGCTCCCCGCCCCTTCGGCAACCCGCCCGTCGAGGGGGATGCGGTCGCCGGGCCGAACGCGGAATCGGCCGCCGACCGGCACTTTATCGGGCGATACAGTTTCTTCTCGACCGTCGGGATGAAGGAGTCGGGCTTCGGGCGGCGTCAGCGCCAGGAGGGCCGCCACGGCCCGGCGTGCCCGGCCGACACTCCACGCTTCGAGAGTCAGCGAGAGCGCGAAGAGGAAAGCGACGGTAGCGGCTTCGAGCCACTGGCCGATGGCGACTGCTCCGATCACGGCGACGACCATGAGGAGGTTCATGTCGGGCCGCATGCGCTTGAGGGCGATCCAGGCCTTCGGGAGAACCGTCCAAACGCCCGCGAAGATGCCGATCGCGTAGCAGATTATGGCTACGACCGGCGGACCGAAGATATCGCCCTCATCCCTAAAAGCCGCCTTGATCCCCGCCAGTGCGGCGTGAGTTCCCGCTCCCGCCGCGAGAATTCCAGCACTCGCTGCGGTCAACAGCGTTCGCCGATTCCGCTCCCAAAACCCTTCGTCGCCGGGGGAGGACTTCTCGTCGTGCCACGGCTCGGCATGCATTCCGGTCCGGTCTACGGCGTCTTGAATTTGAGCTGTGGTCAGCGGAACTCCGCCCGCAATGACCAGCTTGGCGTTAAGCACGTCGAAGGAAAGATTCGCCTCGTGGCCGACGAGAGGGTCCAGTTCCCGCTTCAGGACTGCAACCTCCTCGGCGCAATCGAGGCCGCGGATGCGGAATGTCTTGGAATGGCGATCTCGATCTGCCATGACTTCGTTCCTGCACTCGTGCACATTGCGAGGTCGATCGATTCTTCATCGCGACTATCGGCAAGGTTCGCATGATCCGGGATCGGTCGAAGCTTAGGTGGTCAGAGTTCCAAGTCGGCGTAATGAATCGACCCGCTCGCGACCAGCGAGCGGGCCGTTTGCCGCGGCTTACTTCTGCTTGAACTCGCCCGAGAACGGCTTTGTGCCGAGTTTTCCGCTGATGGTGCCGACGAGTTTCTTCTCGGTCTTGAAGGCGTCGTTCTTGCCCACGAATACCGGTGACTTACCGGTCGGGTCGCCCTTGGCGGGTTTCTCTTCCAGCCTTTCAACCTCCCGGTAAAAAACTATCCTCACGGCCCCTGCGGGGCCGCAACTTCCAGTCCCGCAGCGACGTGCAGCGGAATTGGTTCGTGGGTCGTGGGCGGGTCGTCCAACCCGTCGCTCGCTTCGTCCGCCTTCGCAAGTCGAACGGCGGATCGACCGCTGAATCGCCAGAACAACCCGGGGTGAATCAGGAACTCGCAGAAGGTCGAGGTGATGAGCCCGCCGAGGATCACCGTCGCCACGGGGTACAAGATCTCCCGCCCCGGCTGCTGCCCGGCGACGACGAGCGGGATCAGGCCGATCCCGGCGGTCAACGCCGTCATCAGCACCGGCGAGAGCCGTTCCAGGCTTCCGCGCAGCACCATTTTCTCGCTGAACTCCTCCCCCTCGTGCTTCATCAGGTGCATGTAGTGCGTGACGAGGAGGATGCCGTTGCGGACGGCGATTCCACCGAGCGAGATGAATCCGACGAGGCTCGCGACCGTGAGCGTTTGACCCGTGATGACGAGAGCGATCACCCCGCCGACGAAGGCGGTGGGGATGGCGTTGAGGATTTGCAAGACGATCCGCGCCGACGGAAACAGGAGGAAGAGCACGAAGAACATACCTACCAGCGACACTGCGGCGAGGATTGCGATGAGCCTCGTGGCCCGCTTCTGGCTCTCGAACTGCCCGCCGTATTCGACGAAGTACCCTTCCGGCATCGGCACGTCCGCCTTCACCGCTCGTTCGATATCGCCGACGACCGACGCCAGGTCGCGGTCGGCGGCGTTGCAGCGGATCACGATCCGCCGGCGGACGTTGTCCCGCTTCAACTGGTTCGCGCCGGCGTCGCCGCCGGTCGGCGGGGTGATGTCGGCGAGGTCCTTGAGGAAGACCTGTCCGCGGCCGTTTGGCAGGTCGATTCGGAGTTGGCCCAGGTTCGCCACGTCGGCCCGATAAGGTTCCTCCAGCCGCACGACCAAGTCGAAGCGGCGCTGCCCTTCGACGATTTGGGAAACGTCTTCGCCGTTGATGGCCGTCTGGACGAACCTTCCGATGTAGGCCCGGTCCACGCCGTAAAATGCGAGGTCTTCGGGTCGAAGTTTAATGTGGATTTCGTCGATCTTTGCAATCGCTTCGATCGCGAGCGAACCGATGCCATCGATCTTGCCGATGGCCGCTTTGATCTTCTCCGCGATCTTGTTGAGCGTATCGATGTCGTCGCCGTAGACCTTGATGGCGATCTGGGCTTTCGTGCCGGACATCATGTGGCTGATGAGGTGCGCGAGGGGCTGTTCGACTTCGACGTCGGCGCCCGGAACCTCGTCGCGGATTTCGGCCTGCAGCGTAGCGATCACTTCCTTGCGGGACTTCCCGCTGTCCGGGTTCACGACCAGGATGTTGTCCGAATCGTTCGGCGGGTCGGCGTGTTCGTCCAGTTCGGCTCGGCCCGTCCGCCGGAGGTACGACTGAATCTCGCCCTTCGGGTTCTCCGCGGAGACCATCCGTTCGCGGATTTTCTTGTCGATGATTCCGGCCGTTAGATTGGACTGCTCGAGCGACGACCCGGCGGGCAAGGTCACCGTGAGTTGCACGGCCCCTTCGTCGAACGGCGGCAGGAAATCGGCCCCGATGGTCGTGATTCGCCAGCCGCAGTAGGCGACGAGGAGCCAGGCGGCGAGCAGCAGCCATCCGGCACGACGGAGGCTGAACCTCACGACGTACCCGACGAGCCACTTCAGCGCGACGACGAGGAACCCGTCCTTCGCGGCCTCGATGACGCGGGAATTCGCGAGCAAGTAGTACGACAGGACGGGCGTGACCGTGAGCGAGACGACCAGCGACGCGAGGATGGAAACGATGTACGCGATGCCGAGGGGCGTGAAGAGCCGGCCTTCGATGCCGGAGAGGGCGAACAGCGGGAGGAACACGAGGATGACCACGGCCGTGCCGAAGACGATCGACGTGCGGACCTCGCGGCTCGCGTCGAGGACGACGCGGAGCGGCGGCCTCGGGTTCGGCGAGTTCCGGTTCTCTCGCAGACGGCGGTAGATGTTTTCGACGTCCACGACGGCGTCGTCCACGAGTTCGCCCATCGCCACGGCGATGCCGCCGAGCGTCATGACGTTGATCGAAAGTTCCGACCCCGTGATCCAGCCGATGAGCTTGAAGGCGATGGCCGTGACGGCCAGCGACAGCGGGATCGCGCTGAGCGAGATGAACGTGGTCCGAAAATTGAGCAGGAAGAGGAACAGCACGATGAGGACGAGCACGGCCCCGATCAGCAGGGCTTCGCCGACGTTCGAGACGCCGCGGTCGATGAAGTCGCGCATTTTGTACATGCCGGGCTCGACGACGATGTCCGCGGGGAGCGACGGCTCGATCTCGGCGAGGGCGGCGTTCAGTTCGTCGGTTTTCGCCCGCGTATCGGTGCGGGGTTGCTTGGTAATGGTGATCGCCACGCCGGGGTAGCCGTTGATGCTGGCGTCGCCGCGTTTGACCTGGGCCCCTTCGGTGATGCGGGCGACGTTTTCGAGCAGGATCGTCCGATCCGGCGTGCTCTTGACGGGGATCAATTTCAAATCGCTCACGACTTGTTCCGGCCGGGGGCCGAGGCGGCCGATAACGCGGATCGGCTTCTCCGCGCCGCCGATTTCGGCGAATCCGCCCGTGGAATTCGCGTTGTTCGCCCGGAGAGCCTCTTCGACTTCTTGCAGCGTGACGCCGAATTCCTTCAGCGCCGACGGGTCCACGAGGACTTGATACTGCTTGCGCCCGCCGCCCATCGTCACGACCTGCGCGACGCCGTTCACCTTGAGCAACCGCGGACGGACGACCCAATCGGCCTGAGTTCGCAGGGCCAAAGCCCGCTTCGTCTCGGACGGGAAAACGAGGTCGTGGGACCGCCCGTCCACGAAGGCTTTGACCTGCTGATCGCCGTCGATGGTCGGGTTCGACCAGACCGGACCATCCGAGGGCACGGCGCTCCACGTCGCGGGGGACCGTCGATCGGTCACTTTCCAGGCGAAGAACTGCGGCGGGCCTTCCTTCGAGAGAACTCGCTCGGCGTAGTACGGGGACTCCGGAATGGGGATCAATTCGCCGCCTTTCGGCCCCGGTTGCCGTCGCAGTCCCACGACCATGATTTGACCCAAGATGGAACTCGTCGGGGTCATCTGCGGTCGGATTCCGGGCGGAAGATCGCCGGAGATCGTGGAGAGCCGTTCCTGCACGACTTGTCGAGCTACGGCGATGTCGGTTCCCCAAGCGAATTCGATCGTCACGACGGAAAGCCCGAAGCCGGATTGCGAACGGACGTCCTGCACGCCGTTGGCGCCGAGGACCGCGGATTCCAGCGGATAGGTGACGAGCGTTTCGACCTCTTCGGGCGCGTAGCCGTGGCACTCGGTCATGATGGTGACGCGGGGCTTATCGAGGTCCGGGAAGACGTCGATCGGCATCGTGGTCGTCAGGTATCCGCCGTAGCCGAGGGCGACGATGCAGAGCACCACCACGAGCGAGCGGTAGCGGAGGGCGAACTTGATGACGGCGTTCAGCATGAGACCGATGCTCCATTCGTGGGTCGATCAGTCGTGGCTGTGGCCGGCGTGGCCACCCTCGCCTCCGCCGGCTTTCGCTTTGAGTGCCCGGTTGATCGCCGCCGCCTGATTGCGCACGACGAAGTCCGCCTCGGTGATGCTCCCGTCGTTGGCGACGACGACCTCTTTGCGGTCCTCGTAGAGCACGCGGACCGGCTTGCGGATGAACGCATCTCCGTTCTGCACGAACACGAACGCTTCCGCTCCCTCGCGGAGCACGGCCCCCGCGGGGAAGACGAACGGTAAAATTTCGGTTTTGCGGTCCGCGCCGAGGACGACGAGTTTCTCGACCGGAACCCGCAAGCGGACCCGTTGACCGGGCCGGTACCGCCAGATGAAGTGGGTCTTTCCTTCGTTGGTGAACGTCCGCGGCTCGTTGTCGAGCGGGAGGTAGAATGCGAACGTCCGCGTCGCCGGATCGACCTGGTTCGAGAGGTGGTGGATGCGGAGCGGATCCTGGGGCTTCCAGGAGCCCGGCGTTTCGTCGGCGAACTCCGCTCGGATGGGCACCTTTTTCTCGGTCGCCATCGCAAGCGCATCGGCCTCGGATTTGAACGCCCGGCCCTCCACGAACAGCCGCTGGTGGCTGGCCAGCAAGCAGAGCGTCTGCCCGGCCTGCACTTGCTCGCCCAGGTTGACCTTCAATTCCTGCACTTCGTAAAGGGGATCTTGAGGCGCGGAATTCCCCAGGCTAATCGGCACGGCGATCGGGGCAGTCGGCGAATGGGCCGGAGCAACGACCGTCACCTCCGTCACCACATCGCCCTTCTCCGCTCCGTCGACCTGGGCAATCGAAAGGCCGAAGACTTGAAGTTGTCGGCGGTACGCTTGAACTTGCGTGGTGTAGCGTTTGACCTGGTTCTCTTCCTCGATCAGGACCGCCCCGGACTGCGTGCCCTGGGCGACCAGTTTGGCCACGCGGTCCCGCTTGGCGACGGCGAACTCGAGTTCGCGAGCCGTCTTCGCCAGGTCCGTTTGAGCGCTCTGGAGGAACTCGCTGACGAGTTGCAGGGTGAAGAGCGCATCGCCCGCCTTCACCGTGTCGCCCGGCCGAGCCTTGATGGCGGTGACGACGCCCGCGACCTTTGAAGTCACGCCGCGGTCGCTCTCGCCGGGGCGGTCCACCACCACGCCGGGAATGAGCAGGGTTCGCCAATACTCTTGGGGCGTCGGCGAATCGACCTCGAGGCCGAGGTTCGCTTGGGCTTGCGGAGATAGCGTCACCCGGTCGTCTTTCGGTGCGTGGTCGTGGCCCCCGTGCCCCGCCTCCGCCTCCTTCTCGTCGCCGTGCCCCGATTTGGCCGCAGGCTTCTCGGGAAACACGTGCGGCAACCAGCGTTCCTGCGTGCGGAACGCGGCGTATCCGGCCCCGGCGAGGAGCCCGATGGCGATGACCGGCGCAACGATTTGACGCAGTGGCATGACACCCTCGCGGTGGACGGGAACGCGGCCCGAACTCGAACCGGAATGGAACGGGGGACCGAGCGCGAAGGGCCGCGGGTCATCGAAGCGAGGAGCGGAGTGCGTTAGTTCCGAAGCGTTAAATGCACGATGTAGAGAGGCACCGAACGGAGCGGTTGCGGAGATTTGGACCAATTCGCTTCGAACGGGCGCGCTTCACCCTCGGACGCGATCCAGAACGGCTCAGCGAAATCGAGGTCGGTCGATAGTTCGACAGCCGGTGAAGGAATCGCAGGTGGTACGACGCGGGGATGTGCTGCCGGGCAATTTTGCTCGTGGTGGTGCTGGCACGGCTGCGGAAGACTCGCTTTCTCCTGGTCGTGGTCTCGTGCCTCATCCGCCGTCGTTTCGCGGTGGCACTCGCACTTCCCGGACTGCGATTTCGGCACCGCCGAAGAGTACTCGTCGGGGATCGCATGAGCGGCGCTCGCGCACGTACATTGTCGAACGGGCAAAGACCCCGTCAGCATGAGTACCGCGATCAGCAGCCGCACCAGCATGGAAAGTTCCTTGGAAGCTCTGATTATCGGCCCTTGGAACTCGAAGTCAAGGCGAACGAACGCCGACCGCGACGCGAGCGATTCGCAGGCAGGTGCTATCTCCGAACCGGTTCCGCAGGCGGGCCGGGCCAGTTCTCCTCCAGCAAGAGGGCCGACAGTTCGGCCGCGGCGCGCCACGCTTCGCCGAGGGCTCGGTTGTATTCGAGCCGCGCTTCGGCCACCGACCGCTGGGCCTGGATCACCCGCAGGTATTCGAACTGTCCGCCTTTGAAGGCCTCGAGCGAAAGCTTGTACGTCTCCTCCGCCCGCGGAAGAATTTCCTTTCGGTACTGCTCGGCCAATTTCAAAGCGGCTGAATACGTGCGAAGGGCCATCGCGACCCGCTCGGCGAGTTCGTTCTCAACCCGCCCGACATCCTGAATGGCCATTCCCAACTCGGCCCGAGCCGCGCGGATGTTCCCTTGATTGCGGTTCCACGTCGGGAGGGGAGCGGTGACTCCCAGCATCCAGTCGTCCGAGCGGTTTTGATTCTGGCGCACGTAGCCCGTGGTGACGGTCAGGTTCGGGATCGGTTCCACTTCCGCCCGGCGGATCGTGGCCTGGGCGCGTTCGACACCCACGCGGGCCGAGCGGATTTCGGGGTGCGTGGCGAGGACCGTTTCGAGGGTGCCCTCGGCATCGTAAAGCGGTAGTTCTTCAAACGGCCCGGCGGCGGCACCGATCGGCAACCGCGGATCGCCGACCAGAGCCGCGAGCCGCTTGCGAGTGCCGGCAAGCTCTTGGCGAGCCGATTCCGCTTGCGACCGAAAGCGAGCGGACTCGACTTCGAGCTGCACCAAGTCAAGCCGAGCGATTTGCTTGCTGTCGAGCAGGCTCTTTCCGTTCTTCACCGCTTCGCCGGCGAGTTTGGCCAGGTCGTCCAGCACGGCGATCCGCCGCTCGAGCGCGTACAAGTCGTAAAACGCGACCCGCACGGCCCCGACCACGCCGTACCGTTCGCGGAGCAGCGATAGGATCGACTGGTCGATCTCCTTGGCGACCACCGCTTGAGCGAGCGAGAGCTTCCGCGCGGTGACGATTTCCTGGCTCACCTGCGGAACGGTGAGGATCCCGCTGGGGCCTTGCCTGTCCCCGAGTTCGTCCGCGATGACCGCGAGCACGGGGTTCGGATAAAG
>Ga0105048_10018202_pt1 | contig 10812 bp, 11 predicted proteins | sample MAT05_FD_78382 | JGI IMG/M metagenome (GOLD analysis project Ga0105048, IMG submission 78382) | Freshwater microbial communities from Lake Fryxell liftoff mats and glacier meltwater in Antarctica - MAT-05 | ecosystem: Environmental > Aquatic > Freshwater > Ice > Liftoff microbial mat | place...
ATGAATGCCAATGTTGGTGATAATGAAGTGCCTGAAACTATTGCTCCGAAAGTAGAAGCATCAAAAACGGCTGATAAAATGAATGGTTTTTTAATGGCCATTTTAATATGTCTTCCGGTAATCTTAGTGGTGATTTTAACAGGAATGCCTGCTAAGAAAAAGAGTTAGTACAATTCTTTTTTTCTTACCAAAAAAATCAGCAAAAAAATCAATCCTAAATTGGCCAAACCAATTGTTGAATAAGTATCAAACTTATCTGACAATGGATTACCTATAAGATCGTTAGAATTAGCTCCATAAAAGAAAAGTAATAGTGTAAATACTGATACTAAATACACATTCCATTTCTGCTTCAAATACCCTAAAATAAAAGCAATTAAAGGCAGCGAGAAGAGAAAATGTTCACTATCTGTAATTACAAGATTTGGAATCAAAGCTAAAAGAATAAAGAAATCGAGCAGCATTTTTTTGTCGGAATAAACTTGCTTTCCAAAAAATTCCTTGAATCTCAGAAGTATATAAATTGTACCGACCAAAAGGATGAAAATATATTGCCAGTTTGTACTTAGTTTTATTCTGGAAAATGAATAAAAGATTGACGTAAATGTGTGTTCGCTGATCATTCCAGAATTGTGATCACTCATGGTTATTACCCAATTTTTCAGCAATACAACATTCTCATCAAAACCAACAATTAAGGCCGGTAGCAAAATTAGAATTAGTAAAAAAGCAAAGATCCATCCAATCAATTTCCACTTTTTTGAAATTACAAGCGGTAAGATCAGGATTAAAAAATAAGGTTTTAATAGAACCAAGGTGGCGAACAAGACGGCCGACCAAATGGTTTTCTTGTCAATCAAAAAGCAAATGGCAAGAAGAAAGACAAACAACATAATCATGTTGATATTACCCATGTGCATTTCGCGCGTTAAGTGAACGGCAGCTATTAGTAGGAGCAATGAAAGGAAACCAATTCGTTTAGTCAGTTTCGATTCAAAATAGCAGTTCGACAATTGAAAGCAAAGTAAAAAAGTACCTATCGAAAAAATTGTTATCACAATAAAATGCAACACTTTGGCGGTTTCAAAGGAGAAGAGGGTATAAGGACTGAAAATAAATAGCGCTGCAAATGGAGAGTATTTAAAAAATCCGGATCCCAATCCGTAAGCCACACCATAAGGTTGGCCACCATCTAGAATAGCTTGGCTAGCAGAATAATAAACTTTGAAATCGTTTAATAAAAAAGATTCATTGTGATTTTCGACAAAGAAAAACAACCCAAAAAATAAGAGTGCGATTAAGAAGAAGTAATACGGTAGATTTTTGAATGACATTCGGCTAAGTTTCCCTTCAAATGTAGAGAATTCTACTAAAATTAGTGTGTTAATAACTCATTCTTATTTGTTTTCAACCGTCGCTTAGTTCTTCTTAATTTTGTTCGTCAACTTTTTATGTCAGACGAAGCAGACGATATAGCAGAAAACACAGCGTTTAATCCAAATAACGGTTATCAAAATTCAGATGATAAGGACGGTAGTATTGTCCCTTTGTCTGGAATGTATAAAGATTGGTTTTTAGATTATGCGTCTTACGTTATTCTTGAACGCGCTGTTCCTGCGTTGTTAGACGGTTTTAAACCTGTTCAGCGTAGGTTGATGCATTCCATGAAAGAGTTGGATGATGGCCGTTACAATAAAGTAGCCAACATCATCGGTAATACAATGAAATATCACCCGCATGGTGATGCGTCAATTGGTGATGCACTTGTTCAACTTGGGCAAAAAGATTTGTTGATTGATATGCAAGGTAACTGGGGAAATACTTTAACCGGTGATTCCGCAGCCGCTCCAAGATATATTGAAGCGCGACTTTCAAAATTTGCAAGTCATGTAGTCTTCAATGCAAAAACAACCGATTGGGTTCCATCGTACGACGGAAGAAATCGTGAACCGGTTTTGCTTCCAGTAAAATTTCCGTTGCTTCTTGCACAAGGGGCTGAAGGTATTGCTGTTGGTATGGCTTGTAAAGTTCTGCCTCATAATTTTATTGAGTTGATTGATGCTTCTATTGATGTTTTAAGAGGTAAAAAAACCAATATCATGCCCGACTTCCAAAACGGAGGCATGGCAGATTTTAGTGGATACAACGAAGGCCAACGCGGTGGTAAAGTGAGAGTTCGTGCAAGAATTTCTAAAGAAGATTCTAAGACATTAAAAATTTACGAAATTCCATTCGGTACTACAACATCGTCGTTGATTGAATCCATTTTACGTGCAAACGACAAGGGTAAAATCAAAATTAAAAAGATAGAAGACAATACTGCAGCCGAAGTTGAGATCATGATTTATTTGACTCCAGGTGTTTCTTCTCCAGATAAAACTATTGATGCGCTTTATGCTTTTACAGATTGTGAAATGTCTATTTCGCCCAACACATCTGTCATCATTGGTAATAAACCTGCTTTTTTAAGTGTTAACGAAATTTTAAAAATTAATACCAATAATACCGTTGCTTTATTGAAACGTGAATTGGAAATTAAAAAGGCTGAGCTACTTGAAGAATGGCACTTTGCTTCACTTGAAAAAATATTCATTGAAAATAAAATCTACGTTAAGTTTGATAAAAAAACGTATGAAGAAGCCATTGAATTGACACATAAATTACTTCTTCCACACATCAAAAAACTGAAACGAAAAGTAACAGACGAAGATGTAAAAAAATTGATGGAGTTGAGAATGCGTCGTATCACAAAACACGATGCTGACAAGGCTGATGAGTTTATTAAAGAGCTTGAAGCAGAGTTAAAAGAAATCGCAAAAAATTTGGCTAATTTGATTGATTACGCCATTGATTATTATAAAGATTTGAAGAAAAAATTTGGTGTAGGAAAAGAGCGAAAAACAGAAATTAAAATTTTCGATACCATCTCTGCACAAAAAGTAATTGTTGCAAATCGCAAATTTTATGTGGATGTGGAAGAGGGATTTGTTGGTTGGGGATTAAAAGGAAAAGAACCTTTGGCCGAATGCAGTGATCTGGACGATGTCATTGTTTTCTTTTCAAGCGGAACAATGATGGTGACAAAAATCTCTGAAAAGAAATTTGTTGGCAAAGATATTATGCATGCTGCGATTTGGAAAAGCGGAGATAAAAGAACCATTTATCATTTGGTTTATAGAGATGGAAAAGAGGGTGCAACAATGATGAAACGATTTTTTGTCAACAGCATAACACGAGATAAAGAATACCCAATTACAAAAGGTGCAAAAGGGTCTGAAGTCTATTATTTCTCATGTCATCCAAATGGTGAACGTGAAATTGTAACAGTAAATTTAAAACCACGAACGCATTTAAAACGTCTTCGTTTTGATATTGATTTCGGTTCACTATTAATTAAAAATCGCTCATCAGCTGGCAACAGAGTTACAAAAGATATTGTGGCAAAAATTGTGCAGAAAGAGGTTGGGGAATCAACACTTGCGGCGCGTAAAATTTGGTGGGATGAAATTGTGCAACGACTTAATGTAGATGGACGTGGAACTTTCCTAGGTTCATTTAAAGGCGAAGATAAAATTCTTACACTTTACGCAAACGGCGAATTGCAATTGAGCAATTTTGATTTGTCAAATCATTTTGCAGAAGGGTTGTTGCACATAGAAAAATGGCATCCAAACCATGCAATAAGTTGTGTTTATTTTGATGCTGAAAAAGACAATCATTTTGTAAAAAGATTTTTAGTTGAAGTAAAGTCTGACAAAAAAACATCTTTTATTTCTGAATCAGCAGGTTCAAGACTAGACATTGTTACAACTGCATACAAACCTGTCATTTCAATTTCATTTAATAAAAGATTGAAAGAGACAAAAGATTTAGCTGACAAGAAAATAAAAATGGATGCTTTTATAGAAGTAAAGGGAATGAAATCAGTCGGTAATCAACTCACAAAATTAAAAGTGAAAGATGTGACATTGATGCATCCTATTGCGGGAACAGAACCTTGGCCAGAAGAGGCCGAAGAAATTGAAGAATTAGAAGAAGAAGCAGAATTGCAAGATATAGATGAAGTTGAAGAAGAAATTCCAACATCAAAAGGAAAAGCATCGAAAACAATTTCTGATAAAATAGAGAAAACTAAAAAAGAAGATTCTAAATCAACTAAGTCATCAAAAGCTGTTGTTGGAAAATCATTAAACCCAATTCCATTAAAGAAAAAATTAAATGCGATAAAAAAGCCAAAAGATGATTCGCAAGGCAAGCTTTTTTAAAATCTTTCATCGCTCATTAAACTCATTGAAGCAGCTAATGCACCTGCTTCTACAACTGCTGCTTCCACTAATTCTTCTAGTGCTACTTTTGACAAACTGCACTAAACTAGATACGTTCCGTTATTCCACTATTTATCGTGGTCCATCAATTGAAGGATTATCAGCTCGCGCACTAGTTGTGCTTGACGATGCTGTTATTGTTGCCGGACCAGGTGGTGTTTTTGGTGGAAGATTTTTTGGTGGTGATTTAGTTGTGCAGCCTGCTATTGAAGGCGCAGAAGATATTCGTGACATGCACATTTTCAATGACGGAACAATGGTGTTAATGAATTCGGGCGAAAAAGGAATAATTTACCGAATTGATTTTATGGGAAAACAATCAGTGGTTTTTGATTCGGCTGGTGTTTTTTTAGATGGTCTGGATTTTTGGGATGACTTGAATGGAATTTGTTACGGTGATCCTGTTGGTGGAAATTTTTTTATTTTACGAACATTCGATGGTGGCAAGACCTGGTTTAATCTTACTCCAATTTCGTTGCCATCAATTTTAAATAATGAAGCAGGTTTTGCCGCAAGCGGAACAGGTATTCAATGCATCGGAGATTCTACCGTTTATTTTGTAACTGGTATGGCAGATACAGCAAGAATGTATTGCAGCAATGACCGTGGTGAAAATTGGATTGTAAAAAACACACCCATAAAATCGGGTGGAGGTTACGGAATTTACTCCATGTATTTCTGGAATAAAAACGAAGGAATGATAATAGGAGGGAGCTGGGAAGAAATTGATTACAAGAAAAAAATCTGCTATTACACATCTGACGGCGGAACTAATTGGGAGAATAGAAGCAAAGGACTAGAAGGCTACACATCATGTATTCAGGGCAACGCAGACGGAACTTTTTTAGCAGCAACCGGCGATAAAGGAACATTCTATTCACTCAACAAAGGCCAAACTTGGGGACTTGTTTGTGATAGAAATTATTATAGTCTTGCAGTTAACAAAAGTTATTTGGTTTTAATTGGCAGAGAAGGGACGTTGGAAGTTTTGCTTTATAAGTTTTAGGGTTTTTAGTTTTTAAGAAGCGACATAAAAATTTAATGTACAAATTTTTCATGCTCATATTAGTAATGATTCTACTCGCTTGTAGTCAGAAAGATGATCACAATTTAAATAAAATTGATGATGTAGAAAGATCAATGAACGACACAGGAACTCCAATAAATGAATTAATTAACGAAATTGAATGGTATGGAAGTGTTAGCGCGTTTAATGAATTGCAAATTCAGAGTTTGGATTATCGTGCCGGTGAGTTTCTCGGTCCATTTATGATTATGGCAGATAAGTTCAATAACGCTGAAGCTTGTATGCAAGTTTATTATGAAATAGTATATATGTATGAAACTCCACAAGTTGCTGAGTCACTACCTGGAATCTTCATTATTGACTCTTTGAATCCTGACGCAAGAAAAATGGTGATTCAATATTTAGAAAAAGCTGACTCTCTTGGAAATGACCAAGCAAAAACTCATTTACTCGAATATAAAAAACTTGGGGTGATACTGTAATATTAATTCCCACCTTGCAATCCATGCTTGCGATTTTCTAAAAGATTTTCTAATTGCCAAACCAATTCTTTTTCTTTTGGACTTGATCGAACCGGGCAATTACTCATCAGACATTGCCCGCACGATTGTGGAACGCAAGCATCCATGTGCACAAAAACTTCTGCCTGATTATTAAATTGAGAAATAATTTGTTCTTCTATTTGATCAACAACAGCGTGGCCTTGAACGATGTCATAATATCTTGGAACTGTAACGTGACAATCAAAATGCATAAAAGTGCCATACTTAATCATTCGCATTTTGTGAATGTCAATCCAATCTTCTTTTCGTGTTGCTTGTAAATGTTTTACTAATCCTTCCAACGAATCAAAATCCGCTCCGTCCATTATTCCATCAATCGATTCGGTGAGAATTTGATAACCAGAGTAAATGATTATTCCGCCAAAAATAATGGCTACAACACTGTCTAACCAAATCAAATCAGTAAAATGAATAACAACAAGACCAATAATTAAACCGGCAGAAGTATAAGCGTCAGACAATAAATGTTTGCCACTTGCCTTCATTAAAAGTGAACGAACTTTTTTCCCGTTGCGAATTAGAATGATTCCCATCAATAAATTAATTCCACCAGAAACGGTTGTAAAAATAATTCCAAGTTCCAACGATTCAACTTCAACCGGAACATAAAAATTATAAATAGATTTGATAATGATCACTAAGCCTGCTGCAATAATCATGGCTCCTTCAATACTTGCTGAAAGAAATTCTATTTTACCATGACCATAAGGATGTTTTTTATCAGAAGGTTTGTTTGCGAGAATTAAACTGTAAAGTGCAAAAGCTCCGGCAAAAATATTTACTGTACTTTCTAATGCGTCTGATAAAATGGCGTTCGATTTGGTGACCCAATACAACCAAATTTTTAAACAAAATAACAAAACACCAATAATGAGAACAATGCTGAGAATGCGTTTGTGTCGATGAAAATCTGTTTGGGTAATCATATCGTAATCAAAGATAACTCAATTCTGTCAAAGCTGTCAATTGAAAGGTTGTCATCGAATGCAGTGAAAAACCTCTATGCCTGCTAAGGAAAACATGAACGAAGCCTCTCTTAATAGGACGAAGATTTCTCTCTCCATTTCATTCCGTTCGAAATGACAGCTTGCAAAAAAAAAACTTTCAATAATATTTGAAAGTTCAAAAACTTGCTTTACATTTGTGTCATGCAAATCGAAGAAGCAAAACAAAAATTCATTCAATCATGGGGCGCATTGGGCTCTAGTTGGGGCATTAACAGAACCATGGCACAGATTCATGCATTGCTTTTAATTTCTACTGAACCAATTTCTACTGAAGGCATAATGGAACAACTTCAAGTTTCTCGTGGAAACGTAAACATGAATACACGAGCTTTAATGGATTGGGGAATCGTAACAAAAAAACACAAAGCAGGCGAGCGGCGTGAGTATTTTGTTGCAGATAAAGATATTTGGGCGGTTGCAAGACAAATATCGCGCGAGCGTAGAAAGAAAGAAATTGAACCGTTGATAAAAGCCTTAGACGAAATGAAAAAGGTAAGTGGAAGTAATGCCGAAACAAAAGAGTTTAAAAAAATGATGACTGAGCTGAGCGATTTTACCGGTAAGGTTGATACCGTGTTTGACAAATTTATCAAATCAGACGAACATTGGTTTTACAAATCATTATTGAAATTGGTGAAATAATGTAGGGTCGACCCTCGCGGTTGACCAATTGGACGCCAATTTTTTTGATAATAATGTTTCATAAATTATTGAAAGTTTAAAAACAAAAAGTATGAAATTTCTGCAAGTTTTCAGATTAGCAATTCGAGCGATTATTTTAATTTTATTTATTGCCGCTTTTGTTGGATTGGCTGGTGAAAGAATCGTGCGCTATTTCGATTTGATTTATTTTGTTCCCGGATTATTCTTTTCTATTCTTGTTGCAATTACTTTAAAAAGTGAAAAGCCGATTTTTTGGAAAATTGGGTTTGTATTAATTTCAACAATATTGTACAGCCTTATTTATATAGGCTCCTTTATGTTATCATATATTGGAGTTTGCACTTTACCTTCCTTAGGTGCTTTACTTTTTATTGGTTTAATCAATGTTCTATTAGTCCAGCAAATTTCAAATAGGACAATGCTTCTTTCTTTGTTGTCAGGTCCAATCTCTGGTGGAATAACGCTTATAATTATCTTTTCTTTCCAAAATTACAATGGTTTGATTTTCCTTTTACCAATTCCAATTTGGTGGATTTTTATGGCAGTATTGATTGACGTCTCAAATCAAAAAAAAGAAAATGTATAACATCATCGCCTATATAATTTTCTTTACCGCAATCTTTTTCATCACAGTAAAAGTAGGTTGGGTATTTTATAAGAACGGTGAGGTTTATATTAAGATGTTGTTGCCAAACGAATCACATTTAGTCCAATCAATCAACAAATTATTGCTGGTTGGATATTATTTATTGAATCTAGGCTATGCATCTGTAACACTCAGCTTTTGGGAACAGGTTATGACAATCACGCAGCTTTGTTCTGTACTGTTTTTAAAAACCGGAACCATCATTTTGTTTCTGGCGCTCATGCATTATTTTAATCTTGTTTGGTTACTGATGTATAGCCGAACTAAAAACTTTAACCACAAAGCTCACAGAGAAAAAACACACCACAAAGTGGCCACTATGTGGCAAAGTTCACAAAGAGAATAGGTTCTCTATTTGAGTTTTGGTTGAACACTTTTTGTTTTTTGTGGTTAATAAAAAAGCCAACGTCGGGCATCGGCGAATTAAATACTTAATAGTATGGAAAGTCTAATGGTTGTTAAAGCTTATTGTATCTACCTTCCAATTGCGATTGGATTGACGCTTTTTGTTGCTCGAACTTTATTTCAGAACGGTAAAATATTTATGCTTGATATTTTTCGTGGGCGTGAAGAAATTGCATTTGCAACAAACAAATTATTTGAGGTTGGCTTTTATTTGATGAACATTGGATTTGCTTTACTAATTATGGAAATGAGTAACAATGTTTACGATGCGCAAAGTATGATTGAAGTGCTGAGTGCTAAACTGGGTGGCTTTTCTATCTATCTTGGAATTATGTTGTTCTTTAACATGTATTTATTTTTTAGAGGGAAAAGAAAAACAAGTGAAGCAATTAGAAGAGAACAATTGTTTGGAACTCAAATTCCGAATGCTGAGTAAAAAATAAATGTTGCCACGAATGCATGAATAAAAAAAATGAAAGGTGTTCCAAACACTTTGTATAATGGGTTTCGTTCATTGGTAGCAAAAAAAATAACCAATCACAAAAAATTAAAATATGAAAATAATAATAGCCGGCGGAAACGGTTTCTTAGGAAAAGTACTCTGTCAACAATTTGCTGAAACAAATGATGTCATTATTCTATCAAGAGGAACAAGTGGTTTAAGAAATGGTGTTCGTTATGAAAATTGGGATGCCAAAACAATTGGACCTTGGATAAAGGTTTTAGAAAATGCCGATGTCGTTATTAATTTGGTTGGACGTTCGGTTGATTGCAGATACACCGAAAAAAACAAAAAGGAAATTCTGGATTCGAGAGTTGATTCAACAACTGTTATTGGAGAAGCAATCAAAGGGTGTGAGCATCCACCAAAACTTTGGCTCAATTCTGCGTCCGCAACAATTTACCGTCATTCAATGGACAAAGAAATGACGGAAGAAAATGGTGAGCCAGGTGAAGGTTTCTCTGTTGGAATTTGCAATGCTTGGGAAAACGCTTTTTACAAATTCAAGTTTGATAACACGCGTCAAGTTGCGATGAGAATAACAATCGTATTAGGAAAAACAGGTGGAGCAATTAAACCATTATTAACTTTGGCAAAATTTTTTCTAGGCGGTAAACAGGCTGGGGGAGAACAGTTTTTTAGTTGGATACACGAAGAAGATTTTGCACGAATAGTTGAATTTATAATTGAGCACAAGGAATTGTCAGGTTCAATTAACATGGTATCTCCAAAACCAAGTAGAAACAAAGACTTGATGAAAGCCATTCGCAAATCGGTTCACAGGCCATTTGGTTTGCCAATGCCAAAATGGATGCTTGAAATTGGAGCCGTAATTATCAGAACAGAAACTGAATTAATTACAAAAAGTAGAAATGTAATTCCGAAAAAATTAACCGATGCCGGGTTTAAATTTAAGTATGGTGATTTGCAATCTGCTTTGAAACAAATTGTTGAATAGAATTGACTTTTTCCATTAAGGTTTTTAAACAAAAAAAAGGAACCCATTTACGAGTTCCTTTTTCTATTTTTTATCTAAAAAATCTTATTCTGATTTCTTTTCTTCTATTTTGTTCCTTTAGCACAATAGTGGCCTAACTCCCCAGTTTCTATACTTTCAATTTCAAGACTCATGCTGGCTTCAAGTCTCGTTTCTGTTTTGACAATAAGTGAAATAGGAAGATTTCCTTCGTATAATGTATCTCCAGAAATCCATTGCTCGGTTAGATTGTTTGGTTTTTCTGTGCTGAATTCTAAAAAATCACCAACATAAAATCCGTCACTATGTTTCCACCATTGTTCCGATAATTTTCCATTACTGATTCTGCTTTTACAAGAGACAGTAAACAGAATTATTGCCGAAATTATAAATGATATTGCCTTTTGGGATTTCATATTTCAAACAAACATAAAAAAAGAGGAACATCTATAAGTTCCTCTTTTTAATTTCAATCACATTCAATCTTATTCCGATTTCTTTTCTTTTTTCTTAGAAGTTTTTCCTTTTTCGATAGAAATCACAATTGCTTCTTTAGCAACGTCGAGACCAATATTAATGGTGTCTCCAGCAACAAGACTTGAGTTGATAATCTCTTCTGCTAATGGATCTTCGATGTGTTTTTGAATGGCACGATTTAATGGTCGCGCACCAAATTTTTCATCGTAGCCTTTGTCTGC
>Ga0105048_10018203_pt1 | contig 10812 bp, 9 predicted proteins | sample MAT05_FD_78382 | JGI IMG/M metagenome (GOLD analysis project Ga0105048, IMG submission 78382) | Freshwater microbial communities from Lake Fryxell liftoff mats and glacier meltwater in Antarctica - MAT-05 | ecosystem: Environmental > Aquatic > Freshwater > Ice > Liftoff microbial mat | place...
AATCGCGAACAACTGGATATTCACCGTAGCTACTGAGACACCATCTGCAAAATTGACCGTCGTGGGATTGGTCAGCGCACTATAGTCGCCACCGCTCACGAGCGTGCCACCAGCGGACGCTACATTGACGGAGACCGCCCCGTTGGTGCCGCCGGCTCGGATCAGTGTGAGGGCAATACTCGAGGGACTGCCATTATCGAGCGCATTAAAATCAAACTCTGCGTCCGTGAACGCGATCTCGCCCGCAGGTTCCGCTTCATCGTCTTCAATCGTAATCGTGGCCGCGGCAGGACTGATGATCGAGCCACCGACAGAAACTCCAGTGAGCGTGACGGTGAAGGTGCGGTCGCCTTGGTAGCCGGGCACGTCGGTTAGATTCACCATCACTGTTTCGCTCGTGTCGCTTGCTGTAAAAGAAACCAGAGTATTGGTCTGGCCTGCGAAATCCGCGCCTGAAAGCGCGGTGCCGTTTGAGGTGCTGAAATTAACGGTAAAAGCACCGGTGAGATCTCCTGCACGGATGATATTAATGGAGAGCGTGCCGTCCGCTTCACTCACGGTGTAGGTGGGGTTCTCAAATTTCACCGTTGCCTGATTGCTCGCTGCTGGGGTGAAGGTAATGACTCCGCTGTCGTTGATTGTAAAAGTTCCCTCATGCGTGCCGGGCAGACCAGGTGTTGAGCTGCTGGCCATTCTATGAAGCTCCAGCGCGGTGCCTTCCGAGCTATTGGCAAAAGTGCCTTCAATGCCTCCATTCCATGCACCAAAGCTTAAAATTCCGTCGTTGAAATCCTCCCAGCTGTTTGCGTCAGAAGTGGGAATAATTGAGGAGATACTACTGTTAGCGGTTACACTGTAGTTGCCGCTGACGAATGAGTTTTTGAGGCCTGCGATCTGGGTGTTCGTGGAGCTTTGCTGGCTGTTTGACCTGCGATCCCAAGGAGTGGTAGGAGAGCCAAAGGGAGTCTGCTCGCGGGTTGCATATAGCGTATTGTTATTATCGCTGGCAACCGCAGGCGTAATACCGCCCGCAATACCCCAGAACAAATCCGAACGATCAAACCAGTTTGCACCATAGGTCGCTGCGAGATCAGTGCCGATGTTGCCGATGCTGTTGAGTGTAATAGGTCCCGTTGCGTCGCGGTAAGTCGAAGCCTGACCGATGTTGACGAGATAGGTTTGCGTCGAGCCCATGCCTCCAGTTGCACGAAATCCGAGCAGCAAATCCCCATTGGTATATGCAGGCGTCTGTGCGTTGGCGGAGTTAAAAGCAAACAGGAGGCCGAGCAGCGTCAGCGTGATCTTTTGGGCGATGGATTTGATTTTCATGTTAGTTTTCCGATTTCTCGAATCGCAGTGATGGCGTATGAAGGGGAGGGTTTGGTGTTTTTGCATCCAATAAACAGGACGCAGCAAACGAGCTTCATGCCTAGCTATTCCGCGAGTCGCAGCAACGACTTTACCGTGACGTTCTCACGGCGATTGTTACGGTTTGCAGGCCTGCGCATATTTCAAGATGTCGCACGGTTGTCTTATTGCCAGATGTCCGGCCACACATTCTCCGCAGGGTAGTTGAACACGCTGAACAAATTGTCTCCCAGACGTAACAAGAGACGAATCTGCGCGTAACAAAGAGGGATACAGTGTGTGGAAATCGAACGACGCATTTTCCGTTTAATAACCACGCCACGCTTGAATCCATCAACCCCCAATCATGATCGTCAATTTGCTGCACCGCGCTGTATCCGGGGGCGGTGGGTCTATATCGGCGTCGCGATCTTAGCGGGCGTGCTGGAAATGCATGGGCAGGAGTCAGCGGCCAATCCCGCCGCAACTCAGGAACTTCAGCCGCCAGCCATCGCCTCCATGCCCGCTATCTATATACGCGAGTATCGAGTGCGCGGGGCGAAGATTCTGAATGGCGCAGAAGTCGGAAAGGTAGTGTATCCCTATCTCGGTCCCGGAAGAACCGCGCTGGATGTGGAGCAGGCGCGGGTGGCGCTGGAACAGGCTTACAAAGATAAAGGATATGAAACGGTCACCGTCATGATCCCTCCTCAGATTTCACGCGGCGGAATCATTACCATGCAGGTGGTGGAAAACAAAATCGGTCGGCTCCGGGTAAACGGCTCGCGCTATTTCTCGCTGGAGCAAATCAAGAAAAACACCCCGTCACTGCGCGAGGGAATTGTTCCTAATTTCAACCAAGTCACGCGGGAGATTATTTCCCTTAATCAGCTTCCAGACCGTCGCGTAACGCCGGTCATGAAACCAGGAGTAGAGCCAGGCACAGTGGATATTGACCTGAATGTGAAGGACACTTTCCCACTGCACGGGAGTCTTGAACTAAACAACCGTTACAGCGCCGACACGAGTGAACTGCGCCTGAACGGTTCACTGAGCTACAACAATCTCTGGCAGATGGGACATTCTCTGGGTGCAAGTTTTCAGATCGCTCCCCAGAACATGGAGGACGCCAAAGTGATCTCTGGCTATTACATCGCGCGCTTTCCTGGGCTTGATGCGCTCAGCCTCATGCTACTCGGCACCAAGCAGGACAGTAACGTTTCCACCCTGGGGGGATCGGCTGTGGCGGGACGTGGCGATGTGCTCGGTGCGCGTGTACTCTATACACTGCCTACAAAAGGTGATGGTTTCTATCACTCGTTGAGCTTTGGGATGGATTACAAAAAGTTTGATGAAAACGTGCGCTTTGGTGATGGAACGACAGTCACACCGATTACGTATTATCCATGGAGCCTGAACTACGGTGCGACCTGGATGGGCAAAGGCACGCTCACCGAACTAAACGCAGGATTAAACTTCCATTTCCGCGGCTCGGGCAGCGATTCACAGGAGTTTGATGAAAAGCGGTTTCAGGCAGACGGCAATTACATCTATTTCCGCGGCGATCTCGGTCACACCCGGGACTTGCCGGGCGGATTAGAATTGGCCCTCAAGACGCAAGGCCAGCTTTCCAGCCAGCCACTCATTAATAATGAACAGTTTGCGGGCGGCGGACTGGGAACTGTGCGTGGCTATCTCGAATCCCAGCAACTCGGCGATAATGCACTCTTCGGTTCCATCGAGTTACGGAGTCCGACCTTACTAAAGGGCACCGAGGACAAGCCGAGCGAATGGCGCTTTTATGCCTTTTGCGAAGGCGGCGTGCTGACGATGAAAAATCCGCTACCTGAGCAGAAAGATTATTTTGAACTGGCAAGTGTCGGCGTCGGAAGCCGCATCCAGGTTTGGGAACATTTCAATGGCTCGCTCGATCTTGGATTCCCGCTAGTCGGGAAGGATGAACCCAACGTGGAAGACATGCTCCTCACCTTCCGGATCTGGGCCGAATTTTAAACACACTCACACCACAGAACATCATGGGAACCGCATCCAACAAAAAACACTTTCTGAAATCTCTGCTCATAGCGCTGCTCGGGACTTTTGCGCTCACCTCGTCCCTCCACGCAGAGAAGTGGTGGAACAAGGAGTGGACGATACGTAAAAAAATCACCCTTGATACTGGGTCAACAGGCGTGAACATCGGCGAGCCAATCGGAACGGCGGCTGTATTGATCCGGCTCGTGGACTTTCAATACGACGCAGCGAAAGAGGACGGCAGCGATATGCGGTTTGTCGCAACAGACGACAAGACAGCCTTGGCTTATCACATCGAAAAATACGATGCACTCATGGGTGAGGCATTTGTCTGGGTGAAGGTTCCCGATATCAAACCCGGTGTGCAGACTACGTTCTGGTTGTATTACGGAAATGCAACGGCAACGGTGGTCAAGGCAGACGACGTGAAGGGATCGTTCGATGCAGACACCGTTCTCGTCTATCATTTTTCAGGCTCTGCGGGTGCGGACTCATCCGCTTCGGGAAACAATGCTGAAAATGCAGGGACGCCCTCCGAAGGGTCGATGATTGGCGGTGGATACCGGATGGGCGGTTCAACGCCAGCGACGATTCCGCCGTCCCCTTCGATCGAGTGGACCGAAGGCGGCGGCATGACGTGGTCGGCCTGGGTAAAGCCACAGGTGCTTTCCGCAAACGCTGTGATTTTTCACCGCAAGGAAGACGCCAAATCGCTGGTGATCGGGATGGATGCAGGCGTTCCTTTCGTGGATATCAACGGCACGCGCAGCACTCCTGTTGCAGCGACACCGGTCGAAGCCAATAGCTGGCATCATCTCGCTGTCGTTGCAGACGGAGCGAAGACCACCGTGTATCTCGATGGCGAAACCTACGCCAAGCTCGCAGCAGGAATTCCGGCTTTAAACACGCCGCTACTACTGGGCGGGAATGGAGCGGACGCCATGGCCGGCGGCAGTGCTTTTGCTGGCGAGCTGGATGAACTCGTGATCTCCCGTGTGGCGCGTCCAGTCGGTTGGATTCAGCTTCAGGCATTTAGTCAGGGTGCAGAGAAATCAGCAAAGCTGCTGGTGCTGGCACCGGATGCGGTGCAAACCAACTGGCTAAGCTGGATGGAGGGTGGCTACATGGGCGTCATCGTCAAAAACCTCACCTTCGACGGCTGGCTGGTGATCGGCGTTCTCGCTATCATGCTCGTCATCAGTTGGTATGTGATGGGTGCCAAGATTCGTTATCTCAACGCCATCGCAAAGGGCAACGCGATGTTCATGAAAGAATGGGGCAAGGTCTCCAATGATCTCACGGTGCTGGATGACGAGGACAAGGCGAAGACGCTTGGTGGCGCGATTGATAAGGAAAATCAAAAGGAGATGCGCAAGTCATCGGCGTATCGCATCTATCACATCGGCGTGGAGGAAATCCGGAAGCGTCTTTCCATTGATCGGAAAGAGGGTGTGCGGCGTGGGCTGGCTGGGCGTTCGATTCAGGCAATTCGTGCAAGTCTCGACGGGGGACTCGTGCGAGAGACGCAGAAAATCAACAGTATGGTGGTGTTGCTCACGATCTGTATTTCAGGCGGCCCATTTCTCGGTCTGCTTGGAACGGTTGTCGGCGTAATGATCACCTTCGCGGCCGTGGCGCAAGCGGGAGACGTCAACGTCAACGCCATCGCGCCTGGTATCGCCGCCGCGCTACTTGCGACTGTTGCAGGTCTGGCCGTCGCGATCCCTGCGCTGTTTGGCTATAACTACATCCTCTCCCGCGTGAAAGACGCGAAAGACGACATGCACATTTTCATTGATGAGTTCGTGACGAAGATGGCCGAATTTTACAAGGAGCGGAATGAATCTCCGGGAGACAGCGGCGGCGGACACTAAACACCCAACCCACTACTGCCATGCAAATCCAAGACGACAAACCTTACGACGACATCAACATCACACCGATGTTGGATCTCGCCTACGTGCTGTTGGTAATTTTCATCCTCATGTGTACGGCCTCCGTGCAGGGCGTGAAGGTGAATCTCCCCAAGGCAAGCCAGCAGCCAAGCCTCGCCAAACCAAAGACCAAGGCGATCAGCGTAAACAATGAGGGGGTGATATTTCTCGATACATTCCCTGTGACTTTGCAGGAGCTTGAACAGCGCTTGAATCAATACAAGGCGCAGGTCCCCGAGTTTCCCGTCGTAGTGAAGGGCGACGGTCTCACGCAATATCAAGGCGTGATGGACGTGCTCGATGTACTGGGCCGCATCGGAATTACCCAGGTCGGTCTAGCGACCAAACCCGCAGCGAAATAAACGGATGAGCAACCACCCATTCGATGACGACTCAGAGGAAGAGGAGAAGACATTCTTCCAGCGTTACCGCATGGTAATCATCGGTGGCGTTGTATTGATCGGTGGCGTGGTGGCGTTTGCGAGCAAGATGTCAGGCAATAAGAGCACGGCGTCTTCAAAGCCGATAGAAATGACGGCGGTGCGGATTCAGCTCCCACCCACACCACCACCGCCCCCTCCACCACCACCACCACCGCAGCAGGAGGTGAAGGAGGAAAAAATGGTCGAGCAGGCGCCCGTGAATGAGCCGCCGCCAGAGGCAGCGCCGGACTCTTCGCCAGATCTCGGCACAGCAATCAAGGGAGACGGCCCGCCAGATGGATTCGGCTTGAGCGGACGCGGCGGCGGGAAACCCGGCGGCAGGTCGGGAGCAGCCAATAGCAAATACGGAAACTACGCCTATCAGCTTCAGACAAAAATCAGCGATGCGATCCGCAATCATCCCAACACGCGCTCAGCGAGTATCCGAGGACTGAAAGTGCGTGTTTGGGCGGACTCCACCGGTCGCATCACGCGCGTCAAACTTGCAGGCTCAACCGGCGATACGAAGGCGGATCAGGCGCTCGCCGGAGAAGCGCTTGTCGGCATCCAACTTCAGGAACCACCACCCGCCGGGATGCCTATGCCCATTGTGATGCGCGTAAACGCCAAACGCCCCGGCAACTAATTTTCAACCACCCCATTTCATGTTCACCAAAAACTCCATTCTCACCGGGCGCATACCGCTGGTCTCGCTTTGCTGTGCCGCATTCACCCTGCCGCTTATGGCGGGTCAGCCAGTCGGCACTGATCTTCCTTTACCATTGGGAGAGAGCCTGCTTGCGCAAAACGATCCCACAGCACCTGCAACCGGAACGCCCTCCACGCCCGACGTGCAGGCAGCGAGTGCGGAAGTGGTGCCATCGATTCCTCCGCAGGTAGCTCCACCGATTCCTGGACCGGCGAAAAAGTCGCCAAACGTCACGATCAATTTGATCAATCGTCTGGTTGCCAAAGGCATCCTGGAGCAGGCAGAAGCGGACGAAATGATCAGTCAGGCGGAGGATGACGCAGCCGCAGCGCGTGCTGAGATTGAAGTCACACAAGGTGCGGTGCAGCAAATCGCAACCGTTATCACCAACCAGCAGCTTGGAACTCCGCAGGATTTTGGCGGCGGCATCTCGCTCGCTCCCGGCTTTGCAGCTCCAGATGGCGAGGAGGTCCATGTCACTTACATCCCGGAAAATGTGAAGGCGGAACTGCGCGAGCAGATCAAGCAGGAGCTTTTATCGCAGGCGAAAAACGAAAAGTGGCTCGCTCCCAACGTGCTCCCAGATTGGGCAGAACGCTTCAAGCTTTTTGCTGACATCCGCACCCGTTATCAAGGCGACTTTTTTAATGACGGTAATGATAACACCGGCGCATTCCCGAACTTCAACGCCATTAATACCGGCGCTCCTTTTGACGTGGCGGGAACCCAGTTTTCGCCACAACTCAATGTGGACCAGGATCGGCAGCGTGTTCGTTTGCGTCTTCGCCTTGGGCTGACTGCAGACATGGGCGACGGTTTCACCGGCGGCCTGCGTATCGCGACCGGCGATTCCAACTCACCGACCAGCACCAATCAAAGTCTGGGGAGTTCAGGTGGTAACTTTAGCAAATACGCCATCTGGCTGGACCGAGCTTTCTTAAAATATGAAATCGGCGGCCTGCCCGACAAAAATCTGTCGCTTTCCATCGGACGCTTCGACAATCCGTTCTTCTCTACCGATGTCGTGTGGGATGAAGACATCGGGTTTGATGGCGTGGCGTTGCAGGCGAAATATCCGGTTGGCAAAAACTTCGTGCCCTTCATCGCCGGCGGTGCGTTCCCGGTTTACAACACCGACTATAACTTCGCTTCCAACCAACCTGCAAAATTTGCCAGCGACGACAAATGGTTGTATGGCGCACAGCTCGGAACGAACTGGAAGATCACCAAAGATCTGACGGCGAAAGTCGCAGGAGCTTATTATTACTTTGATGGCATTGAAGGACAGCTGTCCGATCCTTACACACCGCTGAGCTCCTCCGATGCAGGAAACACCGACGCCACGCGTCCGAGTTTTGCGCAAAAGGGAAATACCTATATGGCGTTGCGTAACATCGTTCCTAATGCCAGCAACAACTTTGGAACAACCAACCAGTATCAATACTTCGGACTGGCGACGCCGTTTGAGAACTTTGTGCTCACCGGGCGTCTCGACTACAACGGCTTTGAGCCGTTTCAAGTCTCTCTCATCGGTGAATACGCCAAGAATCTCGCATTTGACCAGGAGGCAATCAACGTCAAGGCGATCAACAACCGGGGTTCGACCACCACTGGAGGGCTCACCAATTACGAAGGCGGCGACACGGCATGGCTCGTTGGTATCAAAGTTGGTAAAGCAGTATTGGAGAAGCGCGGTGACTGGACGTTTGGTATCGGCTACCGCTACGTGGAATCTGACGCCGTGGTGGATGGGTTTACCGACTCCGACTTCGGCGGAGGTGGCACCAATGTAAAAGGGTTTACCATCGGCGGAAGCGTGGCGATCTCACCGCGTGTGAATTTCGGCGTGCGCTGGATGAGTTCTGATCAAATCGCCGGGCCACCACTTAAGAGCGATACCCTCATGCTCGAAATCAACGGTAAGTTTTAATCTATGAAACGCTTATTCATCATCCTCAGCTCGCTGGCGCTTTGCGCAAACACCACCGTGCACGCCGATGCGGCAGCAGAGGCAAAAATGCGCGAACAACTCCGGGCAGTCATGCTCCAACTCCGCACAGCAGAAGCCGAACGCGCCAACCTTCAAGCCACCCAGGCGGAGAAGGACGCCAAAGTGAAAGAACTTACCGACCAAGCTGCCGCCATGGCAAAGCAGATGGGGGAGGACAAGACGGTGGCAGACAAAGCCATCGCCGAACTCCGCACCCGGCTGGAGCAGCGCGATGCAGACATCGTGGGCTTGAAGCAGAACGTCGAGAAGCTGACCGGAGATTTGAAGAAGATGACCGAGATTGCGAATACGAAGGAAGCGCAACGCACCAAGCTCTCCAATGATGTCATACTTTTGCAAAGGCAGGTCGCTGATCAGCAGCTGAAAAATCAGGAGATGTACAAGCTCGCGGTGGAAATTTTGGATCGTTACGAGAAGTTCAGCCTCGGTGAAGCCATCGTCGCCCGCGAGCCATTCACCGGCATCACCCGGGTGAAGCTCCAGACGTTTTTTCAGGACTACGGCGATAAGGTCACCGATGCGAAGATCAAGCCCGCTCCGCCTGCCGACTCCGATCCGGGGCCGAAACCGAAAATCAAAAACGCCCCGAAAGAAAAAAGTTCACGCGAATAAAACCAGACCATGAAATTCATGAACGCAGTTTCATTTTTAAAATCTGTCCACGTAAGACACGGAAAAGCACGGAAAAGGAACAGGCTCCAATTAGCTACGTTCGGCGAAGCCGTTCAAAGTAGCGCATGCATCCAGCTTGCGCATCCCAGCATGAGCAAGCTGGAAGCATGTTCTACCTTAATGCCGCAACCTCCGCCCGCCACTGCTTCATTCCCCCTTTTGTATTCTGTGATATTCCGTGTCTTCCGTGGACACTTGTCTTTATTCGTCATCATCTTCGGCCTCATGCTTGCCAGCGCCTTTGCTGCCGAGTCCGATGTGGTCGCTCGCGTTGGCGATACCGAGGTGAAGATGGAGGAAATTCGCGCAGCGCTTGCTATCCTGAGCCCGAGTGATGCGGAGACGATTGCGCGAGATCCTGCATTACTGAATCAACTGGTGCGCACCCTTCTCACTCAACGCATTTTATTAAAAGAGGCCTTGAGTAAACAATGGGATCAGAAGCCGGATGTAGCGGCACAACTTGCTCGTGTGCGCGAGGCGACAATCACGGAAAGTTATCTGCAATCGGTCTCCACTCCACCCGGGAGCTTCCCGAGTGATGCAGATTTGCAGAAGGCTTATGATGCCAACAAAGCTGCACTCCTCGTTCCGAAACAGTTTCGTCTCGCCCAAATTTTCATCGCTTCGCCAAGGGATGTCGATAAAGCGGCAGCGGACAAGGCAACTGAAAAACTGGAGAGTGTCCGCAAAAGCCTCCGTAAGCCTGATACCGATTTTGCAGTAATTGCCCGGACGGATAGTGACGAAAAAGACAGCTCGTCGCGTGGAGGTGAGATCGGCTGGATGACCGAGGCACAGATTCAGCCCGAGATTCGCGCGCAGCTTGGCACTCTGATCAAAAATGCCGTGACTGAACCCATCCGCCTTGCCGACGGCTGGCACATCATTAAGTGTCTGGACATCAAAGAAGCCTATACTCCCTCGTTGGAGGATGTTCGTTCACAGCTCACGCAGCGCCTCCGCGCCGAGCAGACGAAAGTTTCCAGTCAGGCTTACCTCGCCAAGCTGTTGCAACAAAACCCCGTAGCGATCAATGAACTGGTTCTTTCCAAGGCTTTGGAAAAGCCTTCAGCCAAACCCTGATCCGCTACGAGGAAAGGTTATCCACACCGTTCGCGGCTTATTCGGAGAGGCGATAACGCCAGTAGTCCGGATGGCGACTATGGTGCTTAAATGCACGAATACGAATCTGGCTGGGAAGCACCCGGTAGTAGATGGCATATGGAAATCGCTGCATGAGATAACGCCGGACATCTGACTCGATTATAATCCAGCGGTCCGGAGCCACCTGAATGACAGCGACCGAACTTTCGGTAGGGTCGATAAACTGAGCACCCAGCGTTGGAACCCTCCGCTCTTAGAATCGTGTCGCCTCGATAAGCTCCATTTCCGTACCGGAGTGGTAAACCAGACTCATCCAATAGCGCGCCACGCAGCCTGTATAACTTCCTCGTGCGTACAACCTTTCACCATACCAGATGAAATTTCGTGATCCCGTTGGACGGCCTCACGAACTGCGTCGTGTTCTTCGGAGTCAGCTAAACCAGCGTCAATGCTTTGCCAGAGTGCCTGAGCGAGCGATACTCGCTCAGGGAGTGGCAGGGACATGGCCTCGGTGGTGAGTTCCTCCGTGGAGATTACAATACAATAGATTAGAGCGCTAAACCATGTCGGTCAACA
>Ga0105048_10018204_pt1 | contig 10811 bp, 9 predicted proteins | sample MAT05_FD_78382 | JGI IMG/M metagenome (GOLD analysis project Ga0105048, IMG submission 78382) | Freshwater microbial communities from Lake Fryxell liftoff mats and glacier meltwater in Antarctica - MAT-05 | ecosystem: Environmental > Aquatic > Freshwater > Ice > Liftoff microbial mat | place...
GGTCGCGCAACTGGCGGACGTCCTCCTTCTGCCGCACAAAGGAGAAGCCAACGATATCGGCGTGCTGGGAAATGAACTCAAGGGCGTGAATGTCTTCGGCCGTCAGCGATGAGATGCGCAGATGGGTCTCGGGGACGTTAACCCCTTTTTCCGCCCCCAGCTTTTCGCCTTGCGGACGCGCGCGGACGATCTTGGCCTGTACTTCGTCCGGTTGGACGGCGGTGATGACGCCGCCAATGTTGCCATCGTCGAACCAGATGGGTTCGCCGGGGCGGACGCAATCGAAGAACTCAGGCAGGGTGATGCCCACGCGCGCGGGGCGGAGCAGTTCGCCGTCGTCGTCGAAGACGGCCGGCTGGCCAGGGGTGAGCGCGCGAGTGAGCACGAGCGTGTCGCCGGACTTCAGGAGCAGCGTTTGCGGCTGGGGCGGCAGTTTGCCGATGTCGGCGCGACGCGTGGATTCAGGGCCTTCACCGGCGGCGGTGAGCAAAAGGCCGGGCACGACGTAAGCGGTTTTGGTGGCTTGGGCCCAGCAGCTTTTGCCGACGGCTTCGCCCATGATAAAGGAGCGGCGGGAACCACGGGCATCGGTGAATTGGACATGCTGGCTTGGCTCCAGGCGCTCGAGCCAAGTTGCGGGCACGGGCAGGCAGGCATCGGCGGGCGTGGGCGGCGCCTCCGGGTGCATTTCCGGAGTGAGCCAGAGGCGTGCCGGTTCCGTCACGCGGCCGAGGGCATCACGTCGGGGGCGGTACTTGAGCACGGCCACACCCGGCTCGATGGGCCCGGTGCGCAGTTTGGGCCCCGCCATGTCCATCTCCACTTTGACGCTCGTGCTGAGTTCTTTTTCGGCGCGCCGGAGGTGTCCAATCATTTCCGCCCAGGCGGCGGGGCCGTCGTGCGCGCAGTTGATGCGCATGCAATTCATGCCGCCGGCGACGAGTTCGCGCACCAAGTTATAATCGGTGGCCGCTTCGCTGGGCATGGTGACCATGATGCGCACCCTGCGGCCTTTCGGCGCCGGCCCCAGCAAGGCTTCGGTGTTCGCCTGCAGGACGCCAGCGCCCGCTTCGAGGTTGAGATCGTGGATCGGAACTGCCGCCGGATCGAGCTGCTTCAACAGGTGCAGGACGGTTTGGACGGCGCCCAGCACGTGCGATTCGGCGCGCCCGAGCGAGGACAAGCCGAGCGCGGCCAGCCGGCGCTGCAGTGGGCGAATGTCGTGTCGGCGTAGCACCAAATAGTGCAGCAGATTGCGGGCGCCGTGTTGGTGGCCGGGCTGCAGGCCGTCGCTAAGGCTGGCGCCTTCCAACTGCTTCATCTCGTCGTTCATCGCTTCGAGCGCATGCACCAGTTCGCGAACTTCGCGCTTTTGTTGAGGTGTTGACATGAACCACCCTTCCCTACAGCCATGCTACTTTACCGTCGACGACGGCTCTTAACCCCGTAGCCGGGAAACCCTTTTTGGAGATCAGCTCTTGCGGATTTGTTTCTTGGCGCGCCACGCGGCGCGCATTCACCCGATGGTCGCGTTGCGGCGCGAGTAAATTAGTTTAGTTTCTCGTGGCAGGTGGCGCAGTCGTTCGAGGCTTTGTTTTTTTGGTGACAAGTCATGCAAGCGCCCATGTTGGTTTCTACTTCGCGCTTCAATACGTCGCGCTCGGCCACTGGGCCGTGGCAGGTTTCGCACTTCGCGCCGGCGTCGGTGTGGACTTGGTGGCTAAAGAAGACGAAGCCGGGGATCTGATAGACGCGATTCCAAGGCACGGGTTTCTTAGCTACGTGAAACTCGGTGAGTTTCTGGATATGGGGCGATTCTTTCTTGATCGCGATGTGGCAGGACATGCACTTCCTGGTCTCCGGAATCGTCGCTTGCTCGCCGGGGGCGGGCATGGTGTGGCATTCGGCGCATTTGAGCAACGCAGTTTCGGCGTGGGTCTTATGAGAGAAGGGAAGTGGCTGATCGGCGGCGAATAAAAAGAGTAACAGCCAACTCATAATGATTGGGTCCTCATCTGGTTGGCGAGATACTCACTGGCGCGCATGGTTAAGGCCAGCATGGTGAGGGTGGGGTTTTGCGCGCCGCCGGAGACGAAGCAAGAGCCATCGGTGACGAATAAATTCTTCACGTCGTGTGACTGGTTATGCGCATTAAGGACGCTGGTTTTCGGGTCGTTACCCATGCGGCAGGTGCCTAACTCGTGGATACTTTCGCCGGGCGGCACCATTTGCCAATGTTTGGTAAGGACTTCGAAGCCGGCCGACTTACACAGCTCTTCCATCGTGTTGGCCGCATCCTTGGCCATGGCGAATTCGTTGTCGGTGTATTTCTGGTGAATGTGCAGCACGGGGATGCCCCAGGCGTCCTTCACGTTGCGATTGATGCGCACAAAGTGTTCCTTGCGGGGCAATACTTCGCCCATGGTGGTCATATTGAAGCCCGAGCCCCGGAGATCGGCTAACTGCTTCCACATCGCCTCACCGTAAGTGGGGAGTAAGTGGGGGCCGGGGGTGCCGCCGGAGCCAAAATCGAGGGCGTAGCCGCGGATGAAGTCTTTACTCTTTTCCTTGAGGTTACGAAAGCGCACGATATAGCCCCCGCCGCCCATCAGGCCGCGCGGAGCGTTGCCGCCCTTGGCTTCGGGCACGATGGCCTGCACGGTGCCTTTTACATAGAATTGGTCGAATAAATAGTGGCCGAGTACGCCGCTGGAGTTGGCGATGCCGCTGTTGAGTAAGATGCGCGTGGTTTCGAGGCAGGAGGCACCAAGATACAAAGCCTTGCCCACCGGCACATAGTATTCGCGTTTCGAGATACGGTCGACAAAGTGGACGCCGGCGGCTTTGCCGGTATTCTTGTCGAGGGTAATTTCCCGAACTACGGCATTGGAAACAATTTGTAAGTTGCCGGTGGCGATGGCGTCGGGCAGGAGTAAGTTGAGGGAACTGGCCAGCGTGCCTTGCGAACGGCGCTGTTTGGTGGTGGGGACGCCGGCTCGCTGGCAGGCGGCTTCAAAGCGCTTGACGGATTCCGAATCTTTGGTTTCGTCCAGCGTTACGTTGCCGTCGGGTAACTGGGGAAAGCCTTCCTTGCGGCCGGAGACGTGGAAGATGGGCTCGACGCGCTCGTAATAGGGAGCGAGGTCAGAGTATTGAATCGGCCAATTGTCGCCGAAGCCGTCGTGGTCTTTGCACTTGAATTCGTAGTCCGAGAGACGCCAACTGGCGCGTCCCCAAAACAAGGTCTTGCCGCCCATCATCCGGACGCGGACCCAATAGTAAGGGTCGCCGGGGTCGTAGGTATAGGGATTTTCGCGCTCGTCGGCCCAGGCGTTGGCGCTAAATTCGGAGGCCTGGGTGACATGCGGAAAGCGGCCGGGTTCACCGAAGCCGCGGAAGGGGAGGTCATAGACATTGCGCAGGACGCGGCTCTTATCGAGGTCGACGGGTGGGCCGGCGTCGAGCATGAGGCACTTGAGGCCGAGTTTTGTCAGCGTGTAGGCGGCCATTCCGCCCGAAGCACCGGATCCAATGATAAGAACGTCGTGGTCAGATTTGCGAGACATGGCGGCCTACCCGCATGGTATCAAAAAGACGTGAGGGGCTATTTGGCTTCCTGAAGCTTGATGCCCGAAAGGGTCGACGTGTCATTCGAATCACTGTGCGCCACCCAGATTGAGGTGACTCAGCGCGACCCAAAAGAGAAAAAAGCGACCTCGGAAGGCCGCCTTATGCTTAATCTTCATGGTGCGGATAAGAGGACTTGAACCTCCACACCCTTGCGAGTACTAGAACCTGAATCTAGCGCGTCTGCCAATTCCGCCATATCCGCACATGGGTGGACAAACACCATTGTCGCCAATGGGAAGGATGGATGTCAAACGAGTGGCAGAAATGGGACAATGGGGCCCTATGGGTATCGGTGAACTTTACCTCCAAGAGGTGCGGAAGCGAATTGCGAAGGACCGGGCGCAGGCGGAGAAGGCTTTGGCACAGGTGAAGGATGAGGAACTCGCTTGGCAGCCGACGGCGGACTCGAACTCGCTGGCTATTTTGCTGCAACATCTCGGTGGCAACTTGATCTCGCGTTGGACGGACTTCCTCACGACGGACGGAGAGAAGCCGAACCGGGACCGCGATGGTGAGTTTGAGGCGCATGCGCTTTCTCGCGATGAGCTGCTGGACATCTGGGACCGGGGGCATGCCTGCTTCGAACAGTGCTTGGCCACTTTGACCGAAGCGGACCTCGCGAAGACCGTGCACATCCGGGCCGAGCCGCACACGGTGATTGAAGCCATCGAACGCAGCGTCAGCCATACGGCGCAGCATATTGGGCAAATGGTGTACCTCGCTAAGTGTATTCGCGGCGAAGGCTGGAAGACGATTACCATTCCGAAGAAGCCAAGAGGATGACCTTGACGCAGACCCAAGAAAAAGAACTCGCGGCCCGGCGGGCCATTGAATGGGTAAGGGACGGGATGACGTTGGGCTTGGGCAGCGGGTCCACGGCCAATATCGCGATTCGCTTGTTGGGAGAACGCGTGAAAGCCGAGGGGCTGCATGTGCGCGGCGTGCCGACTTCGTTTCTGACGGCCGCGCTAGCGGCGGAAGTGGGGCTGGTGCTGGTCGAACTCAACGATGTCTCCCGGGTCGACCTCACGATCGATGGTGCCGATGAGATTGGGCCTGGACTCGCCCTGATCAAAGGCGGAGGCGGGGCGCTACTGCGTGAGAAGATCGTGGCCGCGGCGAGCGACCAAGTGCTGATCATCGCCGATTCCTCGAAGCTGGTGGCCCAGTTGGGTGCGTTTCCGCTGCCGGTGGAGACGGTACCCTTTGCGCGGGCCTTTGTGAAGCGGCGGCTCGAAGAGTTAGGGCTCCATCCGCATCTGCGCCTAACGCGGGGGCGGGAGGCCTACCGCACCGATCAAGGCAATGAGATCTTCGATTGCCATGCGGGCGCGATTCCGGATCCGGTGGCGTTGGCGCGGGAGTTGGCGGCGATTCCGGGGATCGTGGAGCATGGGCTGTTTCTGGGCATGGCGCAGCGGGCCATCGTGGGTACGGGCGGCGAAGTGCGCGAACTGTTGGCGTGAGGGAACAATCCCGGGGCGGATCGCGTAGATGCTTTATGGGAGGCCGGTAATGATGAAATTTCTGTTGTGGTGCCTACTGCTGGTGGTTTGCTGGCCACTGGCGCTGATCGCGTTGGTTCTGTACCCGATCGTCTGGGTGTTGACCTTGCCTTTCCGGCTGGTAGGGATCGCCGTGGGCGGGGTTTTTGAGATCTTGCGGGCGATCCTCACCTTGCCGGTGCGCGTGCTGGGCGGCCGAACCGCCTAGCGATCGATTTCGCGCAACGCTGTAGTCTGCTTGCGCCAATCGAAGTTGCGCTGTGGCTTGGATTCGACGGCTTGGAGCTTGTGTTCCTGCTTCACGCGATACATCCGCTTGTCGGCTGCGGCGAGCAGGGTTTCGGCGTCGGTGCCGTCGCGCGGAAATTGCGCTTCGCCGACGCTGAAGCTAAGAATGTCTTCGCCCGTGATCTCGCGACCGGAGGCAGTGGCGAGGACTTCGAGGCGGCGCCTTTTGGCGTCAATATCCGAGTCGCGCAGGCCCGGCAGGATCAGCACGAACTCATCGCCGCCCATGCGGGCGACATAATCGTATTCGCGGCAGCCCTCTTTTAAGCCGGTAGCCACCGCCTTCAGGACCTTGTTACCTTCGAGGTGGCCAAAGCGGTCATTGACAGCCTTAAAGCCATCGAGATCGCAGACCAGCACGGTGAGCGAACTGTTGCTGCGGCGGTTGCGGGCCAGTTCGCCGTCCAGGTGCAGAAACAGCGAGCGGGCATTGGGCAGGCCGGTGAGATAGTCAGTGGTGGCGGAGCTTTCGGCTTGCCGGAAGCGCAAGGCGTTGTCGATCGCTTGGCCCACCTTCGACGAAATGGCCAGCAGAACGCGCAAATGATCCTTGTTGAAGGCGTCGCGATCGGCGTGATAAAGCGCGAGCACGCCGATGGAGCCCTCGGGCCCTTCGAGCGGCACCGCCAGCGCCGAACGCAGGGTGCTGAACTTGTTGGGGTCGTTCAAATACCCCGGCTCCACTGACGGATTGCCGTTGATGATCGGCTTGCGATTCTCGGCGACCCAGCCGGATAGGCCCTGGCCCATCGGAATCTCGAGCGAAGAGAACAGACGGAAGTTCTCGCCGTTGACGAAGGCCGGAGTGAGCAGGTCTTCGCGGCGCACGTAAACGGCGAACGAATCATAGGGCACCAACCGCTTGAGGCGAACGGCCAGGAGCGAAAGCGTTTCGTCCAGGCTGAGCGAATTGCCTAAGTCCTGCGAGATCTCGAAGAGGCCCTGGGCCTCCTGCCGCGCTTCGGCGATCGACATCAGGAAGTCTTTGGGCTTCGTCTCGATGGGCGCGCTTTTCGAGCCTTCGAAGCCGGCCGCCGGCGCGTCGCCGTTCGAGAACTTCACTTTTGTGGAGAGCTTCATGAAAGAAGCTGACTTCTCCTTGGCCATGGCTTCGAGTTGCACATAGCGGCGATCGAGCACTTCGACGACGCGGGGATCGAAGCCTTTGCCCGCGTCACGACGGACCACGCCCATGGCTTCTTCGAGCGGCAAGGCCTTGCGGTACTGCCGGTCAGTAGCGAGGGCGTCGAGGCAATCGACGGCGGCCAAAATCCGCGCGCCCAGCGGGATGTCTTCGCCGGCGAGGCCGTAAGGGTAGCCTGTACCGTCCCACTTCTCGTGATGGGCGCGCACCATCGGCACCACGGGGTAGGGAAATGCCACGCGCTCGAGAATTTCGGCACCCACCACCGGATGAACCTTCATCTTTTCGAATTCCTCGGGTGTCAAGCGGCCGGGCTTCGAGATGATGTGCTCCGGCACGGCCAGCTTGCCGATGTCATGGAGCAAGGAAGCGGCGCGCAGGGCTTCCAGATCCCGCTCGTCCATGCCCAGTTCCTTGCCGAGCTCCATGGCGTAGATCTGCACGCGCTGCAAGTGGTCGTGCGTCGTATGGTCCTTCGCTTCGATCGCTAACGCCAAGGCTTCGATGGTGCGCAGATGCAAGCTCGACATCTCCTCGGAGTGCATCCGATCGGCCTCCATGCGTCCCAGATACAGGCAATAGCTGCGGTAGAGCAGGTAGGCGAACGGCATCACGAGCATGGCGATCTGCCAGGTTAGGCGGCTTTCGAGGTAATTGTAGAGTCCCGCCAAGGCGGCACCGACCACGTAGTAGGAGAAGGTCCACAAAAACCGGTCCCGCCAGATGCGCCGGTACTCTTTACTCTCGTTCAAGGCGATCACGGCGGCCATCGGCAAGGTGCCGGCGATGAAGTAGGCGCAGCCGGTGAGGAAGATCCGCAGCACCGCGCCATTCTCTTCCACCGCCGGATGGTAATAACTCATGTGGCAGACCTTCACCGCCAAAGCGGTCACCGCGCTCTGAAACACGATATGGATCACCGTGCGGCGCGCCATGATAGCTTGCGCGAGAGTGGAAGCCACGCCCAGCAGCAGCGCCTCCGGCAAGCTCAGATCGATGATGGCGATTAACACGAAGAGCGTATTCACCGGCAGGCTGCCGGTGGCCGAAGGCAGGCTCACCTTCAAACCGGAACCCAACAGGGTGATCAGCAAGAAGCAGATAAAGCGCAACAGGTCCGCCGATTGCCACGGGAGAAAGCTGGTGGCAAAGACGATGAGACCGAATGCCGTGATGACGCTGACATAAAGCGTGGCTCCGGTAGAGAGCGATTTCATGGGCGTGTCATGTTCCGGCATAGTCAGTAGCAATTTCTCTTCCGTCATTCATCGGCTTCTCGCGCGGGTCTCGATAGTCAGTAAATCCTTCATGTTATGCAGACAATCATGATTTTCTACGGCGGGCGTCCGGGGACACTTTGGCGCAGGAAATGGCCATTTTGTCACCCACCCCAGGACAAGTTGCCCATTTCCCAGGTCCAGACCCTAGCGCAACTCAGGTGTTTTGCGGATGTACGCGGTGCGGCATCGTACCTTACTCTGGTGATCGAGTTCATTCCCCTGATTTCATGACCGAAGCCGCACATTTCGAATTTCTGGGATCCCCGGCGGTGGTGAGGTCGGTGACCATGCACGGCCTTTATGCCAAGGTGCAGCGCGTGGCGGTAACCAGTGCGACGGTGCTGGTGACGGGCGAGACCGGCAGCGGCAAAGAACTGGTGGCGCGAGCCCTGCATCACTACTCGCTGCGCTGTAGCCGGCCGTGGATCGATGTGAGTTGCGCCGCCTTGCCGGAGCATTTGATTGAGAGCGAGCTCTTCGGCTACGACAAGGGTGCCTTCAGCGGCGCGCAGGGTTCGAAACCCGGCCTGTTTGAATTGGCGCATCTCGGCACGCTGTTTCTGGACGAGGTGGGCGAACTGGAGCCGCGCATGCAAGTGAAGCTGTTGCGCGTGCTGGACGGAGCCCCCTATTACCGCTTGGGTGGCACGCGGAAGATCTCGGTGGACGTGCGGATCGTTACGGCGACCAATCGCGATCTGCGGCAGGAAGTGGCCGAAGGGAACTTCCGCGCCGACCTTTACCATCGCCTCACCCAGCTCGAACTCAAGGTGCCCCCATTGCGCGAACGCGGCGATGAAATCCTGGATCTGGCGCGCTTCTTTTTAGGCCAACTCGATCGCCCGGTGGAGCTGTCCGATTCGGCCGCGCGCGCCCTGATCGCCTACAGTTGGCCCGGCAATCTCCGTGAACTGCGCAACCAGGTGACGCGGGCGGCGATCCTGTCCGGCCGCGACGTGATCGGGGCGGAAGATCTGGACCTTCCGCGCGCCACCGTAACGCAGATGCGGCCTCTCGAGGTTTCCTCCCGGGCCGGTTTTGGCGGCTATATTCGGGAGAGCTTGGCCGCCGTAGAGGACGAGGCGGGTCCGGAGCCAGGTTCGGCCTTGGATGAAATGGAAAAACGCATGATCCTTGAGGCCTTGCGCAAGACGAACGGGCATCACCAAAGGGCTGCCGAACTGCTGGGCATCTCCCGGCGGACGCTGAGCCGGAAACTAAAACTTTATGAAGCCACTGTCGAACAACTGGCGTAGTCCGGGGGCGGTGGTCAGCATCGACGACCGCCGCCATGAGCCTCGTATTGAGGCGGATGGCATGGTCCGCTTATTCACGGTGGGAGCCGAGCGGCTGGTCCTCGAGGGCGATATGCAGGATGTCAGCTCGAGCGGCTTTCGCCTGGAACATGACAATCAACGAATCCGGTCCGGGGAAGAGTACCGTTTCGAGTCGCCTGATAGCTCCGGCTTGGCGCGGGTGATGTGGAACCGCATCATGGACAATTCGGTGGAAACCGGATTTTTTATTGTTTTGCGCGATTAGGCAACTGGCTTACCAGCGACTTCGAGTACGACTTGACGTTTGGCTGTGCTGATTCACAAATCAATAGGGTATCTGGCAAGACTGCGAAGGATAGAATCGAAAAAGCCATTCGGGAATTTACAAGCGGATCCAAGAATGGCCTTGCCGGGGCTATCCTATGCCGGCAAGTCTTCGGGTGGCATAACGTCGATGAGTCTCCGCTGAAATGAGTCGTTTCGTCCATACCTACTCCTTAGTAGTGGAACCGGCACGCAAGTATTCGCACCTTGTAGTCGAAGACTTCATACACCAAACGGTGCTCCTGATTCACTCGTCTGGACCACATCCAGCCAGTTCGTGTTTGAGCGGTTCCGGCTTACCGAGTCCGGAAAATGGTTCGCGTTGAATCTCACGCAATAACCGAATGATCTTGAGTGCTTGGTTCCGATCTTGTTCCACCCACCAAGCCAAATCCTCGAAGGCCGAAGGGTCAAATTCCAAGCTTCTCAACGGCGGCCTCGAGAGAGATGCTCACACTGCGCGCTTTGGCCAGGAGTAGCCGCTGCTTCATCGCTGCTGATTTGAGCAAATACGCGGTTTCACGCTCCGAAGAAATCTCCCGCCACAGTTCGATCGGGACGATTACCGCGGTGGCTTCACCAGCGTCGTTGGACACGATCTGAATTCCCATTTCCGGCATGCCTTCAGTCTACCGCCACCTACTGGGTCCGCTTGACAGCACGCTGCCAGCCCGCATAAAGACTCTCCCGTTGATCCTCGGCCATCGCCGGTTCAAACCGGCGCTCGGCCCGCCAGAACTTCTCTACTGCGTCCAAGGACCCAAAGAAGCCCGTCGCTAGGCCGGCCAGATAGGCGGCTCCCAGGGCCGTCGTCTCTACGTCGGCTGGCCGCACAATGGGCCGGCCCAGGATGTCGGCCTGAAACTGCATCAGGAAATTATTGGCCGCCGCGCCACCGTCCACGCGCAGTTCATGCAGCCGCTCGCCCGTGTCGCTCTCCATGGCCGATATCAGATCGCGCGTCTGGTAAGCCATGCTCTCGAGCGTGGCCCGCACCACGTGTGCGCGCATGGTGCCCCGCGTGATGCCCGTCAGGATGCCGCGCGCCGCCGAATCCCAATGCGGCGCGCCCAGGCCGACAAAGGCCGGCACCAAATACAGGCCACCGGCATCGGGAACCGTGGAAGCGATTGCTTCGCTTTCCGCCGCCGTCGTGATCAGCCCCAGGCCATCGCGCAACCATTGCACCGCCGCGCCGGCCACAAAGACGCTGCCTTCAATCGCATATCGATGCGTTGCGTCGATACTGGCCGCCGCCGTCGCCAGCAGCCGATTGCGGGATACCGGCTGTTTCGTGCCGCTGTGCATCAGCGCGAAACATCCGGTGCCATAAGTGTTTTTGCAGAGACCGGGACGGAAGCAA
>Ga0105048_10018206_pt1 | contig 10810 bp, 9 predicted proteins | sample MAT05_FD_78382 | JGI IMG/M metagenome (GOLD analysis project Ga0105048, IMG submission 78382) | Freshwater microbial communities from Lake Fryxell liftoff mats and glacier meltwater in Antarctica - MAT-05 | ecosystem: Environmental > Aquatic > Freshwater > Ice > Liftoff microbial mat | place...
GCCGCGGCATCGACCTCGAGAGCGTCGCCCTGAATGACCTGCAGCCGGCCGGGATAGACGGCGGCAATCTCGGCCAGGGCGGGCAGGCAGCGTGGGTCCTTTTCCACCGCCAGCACCCGGCGCGCGCCTTCGGCCAGCAGACCGCGCGTCAGCCCGCCCGGACCGGGGCCGACCTCCAGCACGTCATGGCCGGCCAGATCTCCTGCACAGCGCGCGATTTTGGCCGTCAGGTTCAGGTCCAGCAGAAAGTTCTGCCCCAACTGCCGTTTGGCGATCAGGTCATGGGTCGCGATCACCTCGCGCAGGGGCGGCAGGCCGTCAATCGTGGCCATTGGCGGCCCCCGGACCAGCGACTTTCGTGCGAAAAATCCGGCGTCGAGAGAAGTCTTCGCAGAATCTTCGCGTCATCGCCGGGCCGCCATGCCTTGCGCCAGCCGCAGGGCGGCGACCAGACTGTCGGGCCGCGCAATGCCCTGTCCTGCGATGTCGAACGCCGTTCCGTGATCGGGCGAGGTGCGCACGAAGGGCAGGCCCAGCGTCACATTCACCCCGCCGTCGAAATCCAGCGTCTTGATCGGGATCAGCGCCTGGTCGTGATACATGCAGATCGCGGCATCATACCGCGCGCGGGCGCGGGGGTGAAACATCGTGTCAGCCGACAGCGGCCCGGTGATCTGCATCCCCTCGGCCCGCAGGCGGTTCAGAACCGGGGTGATCAGGGTGATCTCTTCGTGCCCCATCGCCCCGCCTTCGCCGGCATGCGGGTTCAGCCCCGCCACCGCCAACCGGGGAGAGGGCAGGCCAACGTCGCGGATCAGCGCGGCATGGGTGATGCGGATGGTCTGGTCCAGCAGGTCGGCGGTCAGGGCGGCGGGCACCTGGGACAGCGGCAGGTGAATGGTCACCGGCACCACCCGCAGATCGGCACAGGCCAGCATCATCACGCCCCGCGATGTGCCTGCCAGATGCGCCAGAAACTCGGTATGGCCGGGAAAGCCGAAGCCGGCGCCATCCTGCAACGCCTTCTTGTGGATCGGCGCGGTGCAGATGGCCGACGCCGCGCCCGATTGCACCAGCCCCACGGCGCGTTCGATGACCGCGATCACCCCCGCCGCATTGGCGGGGTCGGGCTGGCCGGGGCGGTTGGCGGCGGCAAAGCGGTGCACCAGCACCGGCAGGACAGTGGGTTTGGTAGTCACTGCCTGTTGCGGATGCGCAATCTCGCGCCAGTCGGTGCCCTGCGGCAGATGGGCCGGGTCGCCGATCCAGCAGAACGGCACCTCGGCCCCCAGCAACCGCCGCGCCGCAACGGCAAGCTCTGGCCCGACGCCCGCAGGCTCGCCACAGGTCAGGGCAAGGGGGGCGACCGACAGGGTCAAGGATTGACGATGATGGCTTCTGCCCGCAGTTCGGCCAGATATTGTTCGGCCAGCGCCGCCAGACGGGCGTTGAGCAGCAGGCTCCTGATCTCTTCCCGGTCGGGGGCGACAGCGGTGGTCGGGGTGCGGCTGCACAGCATCACAAACACCCGGAACCCGCCGCGGCGCAGTGTGGACGAGCTTTCGCCGGGGTCAAGCCTGGCCAGTTCGGCGCGCAGGTCGGCGGGCACCGCGCCTTCGACCGTCTGATCGCGCAGCAGCCGGTCGGCGGGCAGACTGCGGGCCTCGGCATAAAGATCGTCGCAGGTGTCGACGTTGGCGCGCAGCCGCGCCGCCTCTTCGACCGCCCCGGCCTCGGGCAGCAGGACCTGCGCGTAGTCCAGCGTCGTCGTCCCCGAGCCTTCGCCAGCGTCAAGCCCGATGCGGCGCAGGAAATACAGCACAACCCCGCCGGGCACCGCGATGGGGTCGGTGATGTCGCCCACCTTCATCGCCAGCAACTGCGGTCCGGCGGCGGCGGGCAATTCCGACAGCAGCACATACTCGCGCCGCCCGCCCTGCTGCGCGGTTTCGGCCTTGGACAACCGGCGCGCCGCGGCGGCAAAGCCGCTTTCGGTGCGGACCGTCGCCTTCAATTCGCGCGCGACGGCCATCGCGTCGACCCCGTCACCGGCATTGGTGCGCAGCAGGATTTCGGACACCTCCACCTTGACCGGCCCGCCTGCGGTGCGGCCCGCCGCAATGGCGCGGTCGATCTCGATGTTGCTGATGCTGACGCCGGGGGCGAACCTGGTGCGGATCACGTCGCGCCAGATGATCCCGGCACCGACGAAATCGCGAAAGCTTTGCGCCTCGACGCCGCCTTGCGCGATGGCCGCCAGAAACTCTTCGGTCGACAGATTGGCGCGCGCGGCGAATTCCGACATGCCGAGTTCAACCGCCTCGGGGGTCAACGTCAGGTTCAGCTGTTCGGCCGCCCACAGCCGAAGCCGGTCGTCGGTCAGGTCGTTCATCGCCTGTTCCAGCAGATCGCCGGGCTGTCGCAGAAGCTGCATGAACAGCACGCGCTGGTTCAACTCGAACTGGGTGATCGTGCGGTCGTTGACGCGCTTGATCGCGGCAAAGGCGCTGTCCTGGGCCGTCAAAGGTCCGGCAAGTGCCAGCCACAGCAGCGCCACGGCCCCGATCAGCCTGTTGGTCCACGTCATCACCGACCCCATTGCGTCATCTCCGCCTTACCGCCGACACGTCCGCGCCGGACCCGCCTCGGTGCCGCCGCCAAAGCCCAGAAGTTCGACCGACAGGCCGAAATCCGTGGTGGGCTGCACACTAGTCGAGGACGTGAAGCGACGCGAGACCGAAAGATTGAAGTCCACGCATTCATTGCGGAAACTGACACCCACCCCGGCGCGGGTGGCGCGGTCGGCCTGAAAATCATAGCGGCTGGACAGATCGGCGGTCCAGTTGCGGGTCAGGTCATAGCTGGCGTCCAGCACCAGTTCCTTGGTCGGTTCGGGCCGGTTCTCTACCGGGTCGGCCACCAGGTAGACATAGCCCGCAGCGACGGCGAACCGATCTTGGGTGAAATCCAGCCGCAGTTCGCCCTTGGTCACGTCAAGGTCGTCGCCCAGCAGGACGCGGTTGGTCAGGCCAAGGCCGCCCGCCGTCGACACCTGCCAGCCCAGCAGCCAGTCGGACTGCACCCCGGCCAGCCCCGAGCCGGGCGAAAACTGTCCGCGATCCTCGGGGCGCAGCACGCGGCCGGCCGTGACGCCAAGGGTCCAGCCGGCCGGGTCCACCCGCAGATAGCTGAGCCCGACATTGGCGCGGCTGCCGCGTTCAACCGCGTCTGACCCGGCGAACCGGCTAAGCGAAAACAGGTTGCCTTCGTCGAATTCCACCAGCGCCGAGTCCTCGTTCGGGACGCGGTCGGTGCCGTTGGGGGCGTAGACCAGTTGCACCACCGGCTCGATCACCTGTGACGCGCCGCCGGACGACGCCTTGACCCAAGGCCAGCGCAGTTCAACCGCCGCCGCGCCGGTCAACCGCGAGGTGGTGCCCTGATAGATGTCATCCTGATCAATGGCATAGACGTCTGCCGTCACCTCGGCGAGGCCCGAGGCCATGATGCCGCTGCGCAGCGCCCAGTTGCGCCGCCAGTCGCCCCGCACCGAGATACGGCCCAGATCGCGGCCATCGGCAATGCCGTCGCCGTCGCCATCGACGCCCGACGACGACTGGCGATAGTGGCCGTGCGTCTGGAACCGGAACCCGCCGGTGCCGCCCAGAATGGCGGGCTCGAACCGGCGGTGAAAGGTGAAATCGCCGATCACCGAGGGCAAGGTTGCGTTCGAGTCGCCTTCGCGGATCGACTGGAACCCGATCAGCCGCGCCTCGTAATATTCATCCCGGCGGATGCGGTTGAGCGTGACGCGGCTGTCAAGCCGGTCTTCCTCGCTGATGCCGTAATCCAGCAGATAGGCCGGATCGCTGACCACGATCGCATCGAACGCCAGGGTAAAGCCGCGCGGCAGGGCAAAGCTGCCGGTTCCGGTCAGATAGCCCCGAAGGTCGCCGTCGATCAGGTCATCGCGCGACACCGCGCCCCTGATCTCGATATCTCCGGTCACGAAGGCCTGCCGGTAGCGCAGTTCCAGAGTCTGCCCGCCGAGCGATGACAGATAGGGGGTCACCGTCAGATCGCGGCTGTCACCGATCTTGACGAAATACGGCAGCTTCAGCCCGACACCCAGCCCCGAGGTGCTGCGCAGCGACGGCAGCAGAAACCCGCTGGCCCGGTTCAGCGTCGGGTCCGGAATCCGCAGGCGGGGAATGTAGAACACCGGCACACCGGCGATGCGGAACTGCGCGTTGTCGAAATACAACTGCCGTTCCAACTCGTCATGCACCACGCGGCGCGCGCGAATTTCCCACAGCGGCGTCGGATTGCCCGGGCAGACCTTGCACGACGAGGCCGCCACCCGGTTCAGCGCGGTATAGCGCCCGCCGACCCGCACCAGTTCGGCCGCCGCCAGTTGCAGCTGCTGGTCCAGCACCAGCCGGGCCGAGGTCAAGAGGCCCTCGGTCAGGTCGGCCGTCATCTGCGCCTGATCGGCCAGGATCAGCGTGCCCTGACCGTCGGTCAGCCGGATCGGCCCGGTGATGGTCAGTTGATCGGCGCGGCGGTCATAGACCACGCGGCTGGCCTGCAGCCGCTGGCCCTGAAAGAACACCTCGACGCCGCCGCTGGCCACCAGCACGTCATTTCCTTCAATCACCAGACTGTCTGCGATCAGCGTCGCGCGGTCCTGCGCCGTGGCAGGCATCGCCAGCAAAAGGAACAGGGCAAGCAGACGCAACACCAACGGCACTCAGCCATCCTCCAGATGCAACAACAGCCCAAGGGCAAACAGCGCCGCTGCGATCGGCGGGGTCCAGGCGGCCAGCAGGATCGGGATCTGGCCGTTCTCACCCAGCACTTGCCCGAAGTTGCGCAGAAAGAAAATCACGAATCCCCCCAACAGCGCCAGCATCACCATGCTGCCGGTCTTGCCGAACCGGGCGTGGCGCATGGTAAAGCCGGCGGCGATCAGCACCATAGACGCAAACAGCAGCGGCAGCGCCAACTCCATCTGCAGCCAAACGCGATGCGCGCGGGCCGAAAAGCCGGCCTGTTCCAGCCCGGTGATGTAACCCGGCAGATCCCAGATGGCGATCGCCGAGGGCGTGCCGAACCCATCGCGGATCTTGTCGCGGGTAAGGTCGGTGGGCAGGCGGACCTCGCCCGCCTCCATCACCGCGTCGCGTTCGGGGTTGGCGACATCCAGCGGCCAGCGCTTGACCCCCGTCAGCACCCAGGCGCCGGGGTCGAGCCGGGCCGTCGCCGCCTCGATCCGGCTTTGCGGCGTGCCGTCGGGGGCGAACGTCTGGAACGTCGTGTCGTAAAGCTCGGTCCCGTCCAGATTGGCGCGCGCCGCCTGGATGACCGTCTGCCCGTCGGCGCTGCCCTGGCGCAGCCACAGCCCCGCGTCCGAGATCGACAGGATCGACCCGCCGCGCGCATGGCCTTGCGACAGCACGTCGTATTCGCGCGAGGTGGCGGCGACGATCGGGTTCATCACCCCGACCGCCGCAGCGCCGATCAGCAGCGCCGTCACCACCGGCGCCATCAGGAACCGCAGGCCAGACCGCCCCGCCGCGCGCACCACGACAAGCTCGGAGCTGCGCGCAAGCCCCAGAAACAGCCCGATGGCCGACAGCACCAGGATCAGCGGCAGGATGCGATACAGGCTCGACGGCACGCTCATCAGGGCCAGCACCGCCGCTTCGCGCAGCGAAATGCCGGGGTCGGAATACTGGCGCATCTGTTCGATGATCTCGATGGTCATCATGATGCCGAGGAAGGCCCCGAACACCCGCGCAAACAGCCCCAGAAAGCGCCGGGCGATATACAGGTTAAGGGTCATGCCGGCACACCGGAAAGCGGCACCGCCGGCCCGACCCGGCGGGGCCGCTGCGACCACCACAGGGTTGCGGCGCCAATCGCCAACCCGCTCAGCGGCGAGGCATAGGCCAGCGGCCAGCCGCGTTCCGATTGCAACCCCGCGCTGGTGGTGACGGCCGTAATGGCCTGCAGCACGATCAGCAGACCGACGGCGACCAGGATCTGCCGCCACAGGCCGAACCGGGTAAAGGCCCCGAGCAACAGGGCGGCAAACCCGATCAGCGAGGCCGCCATCGCCGACAGAGGCTCGGCAAAGCGGCTGTGTGCCTCGAACAGGAAGGCGGCCCGCGTTTCACCGGTTTCGGCCAGAACGGCAGGTTCGGCTGCGAACAGCGCGGGCGTCGACAACTCGGCCATGCTGCGACCAGCGGGGGCAGACCCAGTCAGCAACCCCCCGAGATCATAGGTGAAATCGGCAAACCGGGTGATCGACAGCCGCCGTTCTTCGCGCAACATGGTCTGCGCCATGCCGTCGAACATGATCAGCTTGGGCCCGCTGTCACCGCGTGCGAACAGCGCGCGGCGGGCGGTATAGGTGGTGCGGTCTGTCGGGTTGCGGTCGTCGGTCAGGAACAGGTCCAGCAATTCGCCGGTGGCCGAGATTTCGCGGATATACAGCGTCATCCCCTTGGCCGGATGGGTGAACTGGCCGTCGGTCAGGTAGCGGGCGGTGACATTCTGGGAAATCTCGGCCTGCCGGATGGCCACGGCGGCACGGCTGGCGGGCACCAGCACATGCAGCAGAATGGCCATCATCACCGCCACCACCAGGCCAAAGAGCAGCACCGGCCGCGCCAGCCGGAACGCCGAAAATCCGGTGGCCTGCATCACCACCAGTTCTGATTCCTGCATCAGTCGGTTGGTGACATAGACCGTGCCCGCAAAGGCCGCGATCGGCAGCACCAGCTTGATCACGTTCGGCAGCGTCAGCATCGAGAATTCCAGAAACACCAGCGCCGTCTGCCCGTCGCCGATCAACTGGTCGAACAGGCCGACCGCGCGGTTGACCCAATAGACCGCCACCAGCACAAGCGCAAAGAATCCAAACAGCCCAAGCAGTTGAGACACCAGATATCGGTCAAATCTCGACACGCCGCCCCGCTTGTTCGCCAACCCTCGTTCTGCCGAGACGCTAGCGGATTTCGGTGGGTTCGAAAACTGCTATCTGGCCATTTCGGGGGTCGCGGGCTAGCGTTGCGCCAAATCTTGCGTGTGCAGCCCGCCCTTTTCCGGAGAGAACCATGTCCCACCCCGTGCCGTTGCAGTTTCAGGCCACCGATCTCGAGACTTTGGCGGCGGCAAGCGGCCGCATCGTGCTGCTGGTCGACGACGCAAAGCCGACCGGCCCTGCAGCCAGGCGGCTGGACAAGCTGACAAAGGGGGCGGTGGCGCGCTATCTGGCGTCCGACGCCTATGCCAAGCTGAAACCCGGCGAGGCGCAGGATCTGGCATGGCCCGCGGGGCTGGCGGCCGACGTGCTGCAACTGGTGCGCCTGCCGAAACGCGCCGACGCGCAGGCGGCGCGCAAGGCGGGGGCTGCGGTCGGGCGGGCGCTGACTGCGGCTCCGACGCTGGTGCTGGCCGAAGGCCATGCGCAGGCGGCAGACATTGCCTTTGGCCTTGCGATGCGGGCCTACGACTTTACCCCGCACAAGACCGGCGAGCAAAAGACCAGCGGCCCGGTGACGGTGATGGTCGCCGACCCCAATGCGGTGGCGCAAGCCGCGGCCAGCGGTGCGGCGGTGGCCGAGGGCGTTTTCTTTACCCGCGATCTGGTGAACGAGCCGGCGAACGTGCTGACCACCGATGATTTCGCGGCGCGACTGGCCGCGATGCAGGAACTGGGGCTTGATGTCGAGATCCTGGAAGAGGACGATCTGACCAAGCTGGGCATGGGCGCGCTGCTGGGTGTCGGGCAGGGGTCGGAGAGCCCCAGCAAGGTGGTCGTCATGCGGTGGCAGGGCGGTGGCGACGAGGCTCCCTTTGCGCTGGTCGGCAAGGGTGTGGTGTTCGACACCGGCGGTATTTCCATCAAGCCCGCGGGCGGCATGGAAGAGATGACGATGGACATGGGCGGCGCGGCCGTGGTGGCCGGGGTGATGCGGACGCTGGCGCTGCGCAAGTCGCGCGCCAATGTGGTGGGGCTGGTGGGGCTGGTCGAGAACATGCCCGACGGCCGCGCGCAGCGGCCCGGTGATGTGGTCAAATCCATGAAGGGCGACACGATCGAGGTGATCAACACCGATGCAGAGGGGCGTCTGGTGCTGGCGGACGTGCTTTGGTACGCGCAAGAGCGGTTCAAGCCGACCGGGATCATCAACCTCGCGACGCTGACCGGGGCGGTGATCGTGGCCCTGGGGCACGAGAATACCGGGGTCTTTTCCAACGACGACGCGCTGTGCAACGCGTTTCTGGCCGCAGCGGCGGCCGAGGGCGAGGGCGCCTGGCGCCTGCCGATGGGGCAGGCCTATGACGACCGGCTGAAGTCGCGCATCGCCGACATGATGAACGTGGGCGGCCGCGAGGGCGGGGCGATCACGGCGGCGCAGTTCATCAAGCGGTTCATCAAGGATGGCATGCCTTGGGTGCATCTGGACATCGCCGGGACCGCGCTGGTGAAAGCCGACCTGACGCTGTCGCCCAAGGGGGCCACCGGCTGGGGGGTCATGGCGCTCGACCGGCTGATCAGGGACCGGTTCGAGGCCAAGTGAGTGGCGACGGCGGTCTTTTATCACCACACCCGGTCGGCGATCGAGGACACGCTGCGCACGGTGCTGCGCCGGGCGATGGGGCAGGGCTGGCGGGTGATGATCCGCAGCCCCGACGCCGACATGCTGTCGGTGCTGGATGCCGCGCTGTGGCTGGGCGACGAGACCGAGTTTCTGCCCCACGGGCTGGCGGGCGGCCCGCATGACGCCGATCAGCCGGTGCTGCTGGGGTCGGGCACGGTCGGGAACGGCGCGCAGGGGCTGGTGCTGCTGGACGGTGCGGTGAGCGAGGCCCGCGAGGCCGAGGGGTTGAGCCGTGTCTGGGTGCTGTTTGACGGCGCGGACGAGCAGGCCCTGACGCGGGCGCGCGGGTTGTGGCGGCTGTTGCCGGTGGCCGAATACTGGTCGGAAGAGACCGGGCGGTGGGAGAAGAAGGCTGCCAAGCCCTAGGGCGGGGATTGCGGCGGGAGGCGGGGGTTTCACACCCCCGCACCCCCGTGGGATATTTGGGCAGAGAGGAGGAGGTCAGCGGCTGAGGATCATCTCGCCCTCGGCAAACTCCATGCGGAAGCGGCCGAGATAATCCATTCCCATCAGGGAGATGTCCATGTCGCCATCGGTGACCCACACCGGCACGTCGCGGTCTGTGAAGGGGCCGACCACGAGGTTTGGCAGCACCACCCGGGCGGTGCGGACGAGGCCGTTGGCTGTCATCGCCTCGCCCAGGAACACGAGTGCGTCGGGGTCGATGCCCAGTCTGCGGGCGTCGTTGGTGGACAGCACGATGTTGGACGCGCCGGTGTCGGCCAGGAATTCGACGCTGGTGCCGTTAACCTGCGCATCAAGGTAATAGTGCCCGTCGCGGCTGCGGGTGACGGACAGCGTGCCCGCATCGGTGACCATCTGCCGCGCGGCGGCGTCGGGGCGGATGTCGGTCCAGAGCGCATATCCCGCCGCGACGCCCACGAAGATCAGCGCCCAGGCAAGGGCGACCCGCAGGGCCTGGCCAAGCCGCTGGCGGTATTCGACGATGACCCAGCCGCCGACCGCGGCCAGCAGCAGACCGAGATAGACCAGCCGTCCGACATTTTCACCGTCCATGGCGCCTCCTGCGGTCAAGTTGGGGACGGCGCGCACCGGTTTCAATCGGCGATCAGGCGATGCGGGGGCCGGGCGTGGCGGCGCCGATGCCCGGCATGCTTCGGACGTCGGCGGCGGCGGGGAGCGGGCGGGTGAGGGACGCGGGCGGGTGAGGGACGCCTTGACGTCTTGATGCAGAACGGCTTTGCGCCGGGCGGGGGCTGTGGCCGGGACGCAGTCGGCGGGTGTCAGGTTGTGATGCGGGCACTGGATGCGGGCACAGGGGTTGCGCTGCTGCCGTCTCGTCATCGCGGCTTCCGGGCGGGGCGGGGTGTCGGACAGCCGCCCGTCCGCCCCACACGGCGCCCGCAGCAGAGACAGCAGGCCTTGGACGGCAGGCCTTGGGCGGCAGGCCTTGGGCGAAATCAATCGCATGTTGCGGGGTCAGGCGGCGGCGGAACGCCTGAAGCAGGCCTTGCACCGCACGGCAGGTGACGTTGCCGGGTGTCGGGCCGATCGCCGTGCGGGCATCGTCTAGAAACACCTGCCATTCGGGTGTGGGCTGCCGGGAGGTCCAGGGCATCGGCCTGGCCTTGCCTCAGGCTGCGGCGTCGAGTTTCTCTTGCGCCGACAGCCACATCGCCTCGGCCCGGTCCAGCGCATCCATCACTTCGGCATATTTCTTGTTCCAGGTGTCAAGCTCGCCGGCCCTGGCCGCCTCATAAAGCAGCGGGTCGGCGAGTTTTCTGGCCAGACGGTCGCGCATGTCGTTCAGCTTGGCCAGACGCTCTTCGGACTTCTTTACCTCGGTGCGCAGGGCGTTCACCTCGTCACGGCTGATCTTCTTCGGCTTTTCAACGGGTTTGATGGGTTTGGCGTCCTCGTCGCCTGCCAGAAGCTGGCGGCGGTAGGCCTCCAGGTCTTCGGTGTAGGGCGTCACTGCCCCGCCCTTGACCAGCCAGAGCCGGTCGGCCACGAGGCCAAGCAGGTGCATGTCGTGGCTGACGAGGATGACCGCGCCGGATTATTCGGTCAACGCCTCGACCAGAGCCTCGCGGCTTTCCATGTCGAGGTGGTTGGTCGGCTCGTCGAGGATCAGCAGGTGGGGGGCGTCGATGGTCGCCAGCAGCAGCGACAAC
>Ga0105048_10018208_pt1 | contig 10810 bp, 8 predicted proteins | sample MAT05_FD_78382 | JGI IMG/M metagenome (GOLD analysis project Ga0105048, IMG submission 78382) | Freshwater microbial communities from Lake Fryxell liftoff mats and glacier meltwater in Antarctica - MAT-05 | ecosystem: Environmental > Aquatic > Freshwater > Ice > Liftoff microbial mat | place...
AACGTTCGCGGCCTCTAAACACGTTCGCAAGGACTGACCGCCTTGGACCTCCTGTGGAGGTCCAACGTTCTTGCGCGATTGAACGCATCGTCGTACCGCTCGTCGATGTGGTCACCACCAGCCTGACCGGAGTCCTGCAATGACCGTGACCGATGTGCTCGCGACCCAACCACCGACGACTGCAACCCCGCTCGATCCGACAATCGAGAATGCACTCGCCGCGGCGATCGCCTCCAACCGGCTTCTCGCCGGTCCACGAATTGCAGCCCGTACTCCGCCCGACTGGGTCGACCTCGCCTACTCCGCATTCGATCTCCAGCCGATGGCCCCCACGATCGGGGCGGTCGTGGTCGGCATCTCGATGGCCGACCCGCTCGACTCCGAGACGTTTGCACAGCTCAACCGGGCGTTGCTGGAGTGGAAGGTGCTGTTCTTTCGCAATCAGGACATCGCCCCTTCTCAGCATTCTGCTTTCGCTGCCAATTGGGGAGCGCTCGAGTCGCACCCGTTCGCCAGGGTCCGCTCCGCACAGCCCGACGCCCCCGAGGTGCTCCGACTGGAGAAAGGACCCGACGCCGCTGGTCGGGAGAACATCTGGCACAGCGATGTCACCTGGCGGGCCAACCCGTCGCTCGGTTCGGTGCTGCGCGCGATCGAGCTGCCGCCGCTCGGTGGCGACACGCTATGGGCCGACATGGCCGCAGCGTATGACTGTCTTGGCGTCGAGATGCAGCAATTGCTCGGTGGACTCGTTGCTGTCCACGACTGGATCAACACGTTCGGCCGAGGAATGGATCCAGCGACGCGCGACGCACTGCGCCCCGAATTTCCGGCCGTGGAACATCCGGTGGTACGCACCCACCCCGAGACCGGCCGCAAGATGTTGTATGTCAACGCGGCGTTCACCCAGCGGATCGTCGGCCTGTCCAACGATGAGAGCGAGCGCTTGCTGGCCTTTCTGTATCTCCAGGCGGGGTACCCCGAGTACCAGTGCCGATTCCGATGGGAGCTGGGCGATGTCGCGTTCTGGGACAATCGCTCCACACAGCACTACGCCAGCTCGGACTATCACCCGCAGCGGCGGGTGATGGAGCGGATCACGATCGTCGGCGACCGTCCTGTCTGATCGCTGCATCGCCGGTCATCGTGACCACCGGCACTTCCCGCTAGCTTTGGCTCGGTACATCGCCCCGTCGGCGCGCTCGATCGTGCGTTGCTGCGGTTCGTTCCATCGCGAACGACCAGTACGACATGGGTACTGCCGTTGCGCTCGATCAGACCACTCTTGAGTTCGAGCGGGATCCAGAGACCGTCGCCACGCAAGATGCGGTATGGCGCAACGGACGTGCGATCCGGAAACTGGACCGCGTAGACGATGCCGTCGAGCGCCCTCGCCTGCTCATCGGGATGCACGAATCCGAACCCGTCTGCACCGATCGGGTCGGCGAGATCGCGACGAAGGAGGCGGGCGAAGGCCTCGTTGGCCCACGCGGTTCTGCCATCAGGATCGAGGACCACCACCGCGTCTTTGATCGCCGAGGCGAGTCCGTGATCGTCCGCTAACGCCGCGTGAGACGACCGATGCTGTGGAGACCGGTGTCGCCGCCGATCATCTCGGGCGGCGCGCTCTGGGGCCGTGCAGCGGATGACCGGCCGCTTGTAAGGCGGCCTCGGCGATGGCCTCGCTCAACGTCGGGTGAGGGTGAACGGTTTCGGTGAGGTCGACCAGCGTTGCACCCATCTCCACTGCGAGGGCGAGACCAGCAGCGAGTTCGGAGACCGCCCCACCGACGACCTGGACGCCCAGGACGAGTTGGTTGTCAGCCCGGGCGACGACCCGAGCGAACCCGTCGGTTCGATCGAGCGTCATCGCCCGCCCGTTGGCCGCCAACGAGAACGTGCCGACGACGATCTCGATGCCGTCGGCCGTTGCTCGGTCAGGGGTGATACCCACACTGACGATTTCGGGGTCGGTGAAGCAGACCTCGGGAATGACTCGCTTGTCCCACGAGCGCTGGCGACCGGCCAGTACCGCGGCCACCAGTTCACCCTGCGCAGCGGCCCGGTGGGCGAGCATGGGTTCACCGGTCACGTCACCGATCGCAAAGACTCCGGTCATCGAGGTTCGGCAGCGATCATCGATTGCGATGGAACCCCCGTTCATCGCCAACTCGAGCGAGTCGACGCCGGTCCCGGTGATGAGCGGTCGGCGACCGACCGTGACGAGAACCCGTTCGGCCTCGATATCGGTCGTCTCGCCAGCGGCTGTCGTGACGGTGAGTTGGCCGACGTGGTGGCTGCTCGCGGTCGTGGCGAGCAGCATTGCAATGCCGAGCGCTTCGAGCCGCTTCGACACAGGCGCGGTCATCGCTCGGTCGTACTGGGGCAGGATCGTGTCGGCCATCTCCACCACCGTGACCTGCACACCGAGCTTGCGGAACGCGATCCCGAGTTCGAGCCCGATGTACCCGGCGCCGACGACAACCAGGCTCGATGGCAACTCCGTGAGCGCCAGCGCGGTGGTGGACGAGAGCACCGCTCCCCCGAACGGAAGGTGTGGCAACTCGACCGATTCGGAACCGGTCGCGATGACCAGGTTCCGGGTGGTCACCATCGTCGTGCCGTCGTTGGTCTCGACCCGGACCGTCTTGCCGTCGACGATGGTTGCGTTTCCGCGCAGCTGCGTGGCTCCCGCTCCGCGGAGCAACTGATCGACGCCTCCGGTGAGCCGGCCGACAATGCCGTCCTTCCAGGCAGATGTGGCCGCGAAGTCGATCGTCGGCGGCGAAGCGGCGATCCCAAACTGGCGGAGCTCGTCGGCGTCGGCCACACCGGCGAACCGCTCGGCTGCGTGGATGATCGCTTTCGACGGGATGCAGCCAACGTTGAGGCAGGTACCGCCCCACGGGCCACGATCGATGATCACCGTGTGCAGACCGTACTGCGCGCATCGGATTGCGGCGACGTATCCGCCCGGCCCGGAGCCGATGATGGCCACATCGCAGCGAATCTCGGTGAGGCTCATCCGTGGTCGCCTTCTGGGTCTTCGGTGTCGTCGATGAACAGCAGCGCGGGTGTCTCCAGCAACGCCTTGATCCGCTGGATGAACGTCGCGGCATCGAAGCCGTCGACGATGCGGTGATCGAAGCTCGACGAAAGGTTCATCATCGTCTTCGGCACAAAGCGGTCGTGCTCCCAGACGGGACGGATCTGAATCTTGTTGATCCCGATGATCGCGACCTCGGGATGGTTGATGATGGGCGTGGTGACGAGGCCGCCGAGCGCGCCGAGCGATGTGATCGTGATCGTTGATCCGACCAGCTCGTCGCGTGTCGCCGCACCGGTGCGGGCCGCGTCGCTGACGCGTGCGATCTCGGCGGCGGTCGACCACACATCACGAGAGCCGGCGTTGCGAACGACCGGCACGATCAATCCGTTCGGAGTCTGGGTGGCAATGCCGATGTTGACGTCGGTGAAGGTCGACACCACGCCGCGCTCGTCGTCGAAGGTGCTGTTGAGGTGCGGCTGATCGGCGATTGCCCTCACCATGGCGCGGATCACGAACGGCAACACCGTGAGCTTGATGCGGGTGCCGTTGTTGAGCGCTTCACGCAAGCTCTCGACCTCTGTCATGTCGACCTCGTCGACGTAGGTGATGTGCGGAATGCGGTGTGCCGAGCGGCTCATCTGCTCGGCGATCTTGCGGCGTAGCCCGACGATCTTGGTCTCGGTGGCGGTGCCGGCCGCCGGCGGCCGCCGGTCGGTGATCGCTGCTCCCCCGGCCACGAACGAATCGAGATCGGCGTGGCTGATGCGGTCCGCCGGCCCCGTGCCACGCACCTGGCGCAGATCGACGCCGAGGTCCTTGGCTCGCGAACGCACCGCAGGCGAGGCGATCGGCTTCACCGGTTGCGCCCGCTCGATTTCCTGGTCTGGGTGTGTGTCAGCGCTTTGGTCAGGGTCTGCGCTTTGCGCTGGCACAAACGCCGGCTCGCGCTGTGGCGACGCATGATCGATCACGGTCAGTGGAGCGGATGAGCGGCGTTGGCCGGCCGCATTGCCGGCGCCATCGACCTCGATTCCGACGAAGTCGGATCCGATCGCGAGCAGGTCGCCAGGCTCGCCACCGAGGAAGCTGACGACACCGGTGACCGGAGACGAGATCTCGATCGTGGCCTTGTCGGTCAAGACGTCGGCGAGGTGTGCGTCGGGGGCGACATGGTCGCCGACCGCGACGTGCCACTCGACGAGCTCGGCTTCGGCGATCCCTTCGCCCACATCCGGTAGACGAACGACGTGCAGTCCCATCTCAGCCAGCCTCCATCGTTGCGCGCATCGCTGCGCCGAGGCGGTCGGGCCCCGGGAAGTAGACCCACTCGTGAGCGTGTGGGTACGGCGTGTCCCAGCCGGCGACGCGAACGATCGGCGCCTCCAGCGAGTACAGCAACTCCTGCTGCAGGATCGCGCAGAGCTCGGCACCGAACCCCGACGTCAGCGTCGCCTCGTGAGCGACGACGCAGCGACCTGTCTTGGCGACCGATGCGCTGATGGTCTCGAGATCCAGCGGCACCAGTGAACGCAGGTCGATCACCTCGGCATCGATGCCGGTCTCCTCTGCTGCGGCCAGGGCCACGTACACCATCGTCCCGTAGGTCAGAACGGTCAGTTCGCCCCCTGGCCGATGGATCCGGGCCTGCCCCAGCGGCACGGTGTAGTGGCCGTCGGGCACATCACTCAGGGAGTGTTTCGACCATGGCACGATCGGTCGGTCGTGGTGGCCGTCGAAGGGGCCGTTGTAGAGCCGCTTCGGTTCGAGGAAGATCACCGGGTCATTGTCCTCGATCGCCGACAGCAACAGTCCCTTCGCGTCGTAGGGGTTGGAGGGGATCACCGTCTTCAGCCCGGCGACGTGGGTGAACAGCGCCTCTGGACTCTGCGAGTGGGTCTGGCCGCCGAAGATGCCACCGCCGGTCGGCATCCGGATCGTGATCGGTGCGGTGAAGTCACCCGCCGACCGGTATCGCAGACGAGCCGCCTCCGAGACGATCTGGTCGTAGGCCGGGTACACGTAGTCGGCGAACTGGATCTCGACCACGGGCCGCAGCCCGTATGCGCCCATCCCGATCGCGGCACCGACGATTCCCGCCTCGCTGATCGGTGCATCGAAACAGCGGTGGTCCCCGAAGTCTTTCTGCAAGCCGGCCGTGCAGCGGAACACTCCCCCGAAGTAGCCGACGTCCTGGCCGAACACCACCACCGTGTCGTCGCGTTCCATCGCGATGTGGTGAGCGTTGCGGATCGCCTCGATCATCGTCATCGTCGCCATGTCAGTACCCCGCCTGCTGGCGTTGGCGCTTGAGCAACGGCGGCGTGATGGCATACACGTCGTCGAACATCGTGCTCGGCGATGTCGCGTGCCCGTCGCCGAGCACGCCATTGGCCTCCGCCTCGGCGTATGCCGCATCGACCACGGCCGAGGCGTTGGCAATGGCTGCGGCATGATCGTCATTGGTCCACACCCCCGTCGCCAACAGGTGTCGTGCCAGTCGATCGACAGGGTCGCCGAGCGGCCAGCTGCCGACCTCGTCCTTGGGTCGATACGCCGACGGATCATCGGAGCTGGAATGCGCTCCGGCCCGATACGTGACCCACTCGATGAGGGTTGGTCCGAGGTTGCGGCGAGCCCGTTCCGCAGCCCATGACGACACGGCGCTGACGGCGAGGTAGTCGTTGCCGTCGACCCGGATCGCTGGGATGCCAAAGCCGTGTCCGCGCGCAGCGAAAGTCGCCGAACTACCGCGAGCGAAACCCTGGAACGTCGAGATCGCCCACTGGTTGTTGACGATGTTGAGAATGACCGGCGCCTGGTAGGTGGACGCGAACACCATCGCTGCGTGGAAGTCGGCCTCGGCCGTTGCGCCGTCGCCGATCCATCCGGACGCGATCTTGGTGTCGCCGGACAGCGCCGACGCCATTGCCCAGCCGACCGCCTGGATGAACTGGGTGCCGAGATTGCCCGAGATCGTGAAAAACCCGTGGTCCTTCGACGAGTACATCACCGGAAGCTGGCGGCCCTTCATTGGATCGCGGCTGTTGGAGAAGATCTGGTTCATCATCTCTGTCAACGGATAGTCACTGGCGATCAGCAGTCCCTGCTGGCGGTAGGTCGGGAAGTTCATGTCCCCGGGTCGCAGTGCCCGTGCGTGCGCACACGCGACCGCTTCTTCGCCGAGCGCCTGCATGTAGAACGAGGTCTTGCCCTGGCGTTGGGCGCGCAGCATCTTCGCGTCGAATGCACGGTGGCGGAGCATGTCGTCGATGCCGACGATGAGCTGCTCGCTGGTCAGCTGACCCGCCCACTCGCCGACCGCCTGATGATCGTCGTCGAGCACCCGCACCAGCGAATAGGCGAGGTCGAGCAGGTCGTTCTCCGGGCAGTCGACGGCTGGCCGTCGTACGGAACCCGCGTCGCTCAGCGCGACGTCGGCGAACCGAGGGGCCTCACCCGGCCGGGCCGCCGGCTCGGGGATCCTCAACTGCAAGGGGGCAAACGTGCTCTCGGGTTCAACCGTCACGTTGGTCACCTTACGTCGCTGACACAGCGTGTGGGTTCGGGAACGGGCCGGGGCGGCGGGCAGTCCCGTGCGCTGACCGGTCAGCGATGACTACGATGCCCGGACGCCCGCAACAGGCTGCAACGACAAGGGGAATCCGATGAGCTTCAACCTCGCGACCATGCTGCGCGAATCGACGACGACGGCGCCGGACAAGACACTGGTGCACTTTGCCGGTCACGAGATCAGCTACGCCCAGGTCGACGAGATGTCGGGTCGGTTCGCCTCGCAGTTGATCGCAATGGGTCTGCAGCGCGGCGACAAGATCGCCGTGCAATTGCCCAACGTCCCCCACTTCCTGTTTGCCTACTTCGGTATCCTCAAGGCCGGGATGGTAATGGTGCCGCTCAACCCGTTGCTCGTCGCTCCAGAGGTCGCCTACCACCTCCACGACAGCGACTCCCGCGTGCTGATCACCTTCGAGACGTTCGCCGCCGAAGCTCTCAAGGGCGCCTCCCAGATCTACGGCCTGCAGACCTACGTGCTCAGCCTGTCCGGCGCCGCAGCGCCGCAAGGCGCGACTGCGTTCGAGCAACTGCTGGCCGGGCCCGACACTCGCGACATCGTCGCCCTCAGCCCTGACGACACGGCGGTGCTGCTCTACACCAGCGGCACCACCGGCAAGCCCAAGGGTGCCGAGCTGACCCACTTCCAGCTGTTCATGAACTGCACCGTTGCGGGCAACCTGTTCGGCTATCGCCCCGACGACATCGCGCTCGCTGTGCTGCCGCTGTTCCATGTGTTCGGACTGTCGAGCGTGCTCAACATCGCGGTGCGCTTCGGTGGCGCGATGACGCTGGTCCCCCGCTTCGAGCCGGGTGCGGTGATCGATGCGATCGAGAGCACCCGCTGCACGATCTTCGCCGGTGTCCCGACGATGTACTTCGCGCTGCTCGCAGCCGATGTCGAGGGTCGGGACCTGTCGTCGATCCGGGTCGGTCTGTCCGGCGGCGCGGCGATTCCCGGCGAAGTCATCCGGGCGTTCGAGGAGAAGTTCCCCGGAGTGTTCGTGCTGGAGGGCTACGGCCTGTCGGAGAGCGCGAGTACTACGACGTTCAACATCAGCCCCACCGAGCGGCGGGTGCTGTCGATCGGCAAACCGATCTGGGGCGTCGATCTGAAGATCGTCGACGAGGACGGCAACGCGCTCGGCGACGGCGAGGAGCACGTCGGCGAGATCGTGATCCGCGGCCACAACATCATGAAGGGTTACTACAAGAACCCCACGGCGACGGCGGATGCGATCAAGGACGGCTGGTTCTTCACCGGCGACCTCGGCTACCGCGATTCTGACGGGTTCTACTTCATCGTCGACCGCAAGAAGGACCTTGTTATCCGCGGCGGTTTCAACGTCTACCCGCGCGAGATCGAAGAGGTGCTCTACTCGCACCCTTCTGTCGCCGAGGCAGCGGTGATCGGCAAGCCCGACGAGCGGCTCGGCGAAGAGGTCGTTGCGATCGTCAGCCTCAAAGCCGGCGCTGAAGCGACCACCGACGAGATCATCGCATACACCAAGGAACGTCTTGCGGCCTACAAGTACCCGCGCGAAGTACGCATCATCGCCGAACTGCCGAAGGGCCCCACCGGCAAGATCCTCAAGAAGGATCTCCGCGTCTGACCCGGCCGAGAGGGCCCGAGCCGAAGCGCAAGTTCGCGTCAGCGACCCCAGGGCCATCCCAACGCTGATCGTGGTGGCACTCACGTCAACCCCACCCGGATGGCATCGATTGCCCGCCCTTCCGACCGGCTCGAGCGATCGATCAACAGATGTTGCCATCACCACTCATAGTCTATTAGGGTCCCCTAACTATGAACTCCTCAACGCGAATCTTCCTGTCTGGATCGGTGCTGATCGGCGCCCTGATCCCCGCTGCGTGCGGTGACGACACAGAAGTGCCAGGCGATCAAGGCGGACAGATCGTCACCGTGTACACCGGTCGCCACTACGGCATCGAAGCGGTGTTCGACGAGTTCACCGCAGCAACGGGCATCGAGGTTCGCTTCACGACCGGGAAGGACCCTGAACTGCGCGAACGCCTCGTTGCGGAAGGCGCGAACACCCCCGCCGACGTGCTGATGACCGCAGACGCCGCCAACGTGGAGCTCGCCGCCGCAGCCGGGGTGCTCGCGCCGGTTGCCAGCGAAGCGCTCGATGCCGCGATCCCTGCCGAGCTGCGCAGCCCGGACGGCACGTGGTTCGCACTCAGCCGACGGGCCCGGGTCATCATTTCCAGCACTGAACGGGTCGACTCGCCGCCGACCACCTACGCCGCTGTTGGCGATCCGGAATGGAAGGGCAAGCTCTGTCTTCGACCGAGCACACACCCCTACACCCAGTCCTTGGTGGCGAGCATCATCGCCGGTGAGGGCGAAGCTGCCGCCGAGGCCATGGTGTCGTCGTGGGTCGACAACGACCCGCTGTTCATCGACAGCGACACCGACATCTACAAGGCCATCGCCGCCGGAGAGTGCGATGTCGCCATCGCCAACAGCTACTACTTGGGTCGGTTGCAGACCGAGGACCCGGCCTTCCCGGTCGCCATCACATGGCCAGATCAGCAAGCGCGTGGCGCCCATGTCAACGTCAGCACGGCAGGAATCACCGCCGACGCTCCGAACCCGACTGGCGCACTGAGGTTGCTCGAATGGTTGGCCACCGACGGGCAGAAGGCGTTCAGTGACGCGAACTTCGAGTTCCCCGCCGACCCGTCGATCGAGCCCGCCACAATCGTTGCAAACTGGGGTTCGTTCAAGGGTGACACCGCTGCGATCGTTCGGCTCGGAGAGTTCCAGCCGGCGGCTGTCGCACTGCTGAGCCGCGTTGGCTACGAATGATCGCCGAGTGGCGGCCAGGGCGCGCCCCCGGATGGGCGCTGCTCGTCGTCGTCTCGGCCGTGATGGCCGCCCCTGTCGCAGTGATCGTGTGGTCGATCACTGACCCGAGCACAGAGGTTTGGCGAGAGCTGTGGCAGACGCGCCTGCCTGGCATGATCGTCGACACGGTCACGCTCGTCACGCTTGTTGTCACCGGCACGGTGATCGTGGGAACGGGCCTTGCCTGGCTGGTAACCGCATATGAGTTCCGCGGGCGCCGACTGCTGTCCTGGTTGCTGATGACGCCCATCGCGATTCCCGGCTACGTGCTCGGGTTCGTGTGGCTGGACACCCTGCAGGGGCCGCTCGGCGCCCGGGCGGTACGCAGCATCTGGTTGTGCGCTGCGGTGTTGGTCGTCTCGCTGTACCCGTACGTCTATGTGTTCGCATGGTCTGCGTTTCGTGAGCAGTCGCCTCGCACCGTCGACGTCGCCCGGTCGCTCGGGTGCTCGCCGTTCGCTGCCTGGTCGCGTGTCGTCGTCCCCATGGCGCGACCGTCGATTGCCGCCGGCGCGGCGCTCGTTGCGATGGAGGTGCTCACCGACGTCGGCACGGTTCGCTTGTTCAACGTCTCGACGATCGCCGATGGTGTCCTGCGCGTCTGGTTCGGCACCGGTGATCGTGATGCCGCTACCGAGCTCGCGGTGCTCCTCGTCGTAGCCGCAATGAGCTTGATCTTCGTCGAACGGGCGCTGCGCGGTCGGGCGCGCTACACCCAGGCCGGCGCTCGCGGCGCGACTGCTGCCCGAGCCGTCATCGGCATGCGGGCAGCAGTGGTCAACGTCGCGGGATGGGGCGTGTTGTGTATCGCGGTCGCTGTGCCCGTCGTGCGGCTCGGGGGGTGGGCACTGCGGGCGCAGCAGCTTGGCCAGACCGAGACGATCTCTGGCGACCTCGGGTTTCACGTCGTGTCGTCACTGAAGGTCGCCGGCTTCGCGACCATCGCCTGTCTCGTCATCGGCACGGCGATGGTATTCATCGCACGCGAACGCGGTCGGTGGGGCGCAGCGCTCGGCCGTCTCGCGAGCCTCGGTTACGCCGTGCCCGGACCAGTCGTCGCGATCGGCGTCATCGTTACTCTCGCTGCGGTCGACCGCCGGGGATGGTGGCCGGGTGATGTGTTGCTGGTTGGCTCGCTGGCCGGCCTCGTGTACGCCATGGTCGTTCGGTTCCTCGCCATAGCGCACCAGGGCATCGGGGCAAGCGTCGCCAAGGTATCGCCGAGTGTCGTCGCGTCGGCACGCACGCTGGGGGCCGGGCGGCTGCGCGTGGCCACCCGGGTCGAGCTGCCGCTCGCCCGCGCCGGTGTCATCGCGGCTGCG
>Ga0105048_10018209_pt1 | contig 10809 bp, 11 predicted proteins | sample MAT05_FD_78382 | JGI IMG/M metagenome (GOLD analysis project Ga0105048, IMG submission 78382) | Freshwater microbial communities from Lake Fryxell liftoff mats and glacier meltwater in Antarctica - MAT-05 | ecosystem: Environmental > Aquatic > Freshwater > Ice > Liftoff microbial mat | place...
ATTTCTGGTTACCGTCGAAAACCGGGGCTAACGCCCTGCGGCTAATAAAATCAGCCGCCACGCATTAGCGTCCGGTTGTTCGGCTTGGTAGTTCCTAATCTGCCGCTCGCCTAACAATAGTTCGATCCTGCAACTTCGAATCGGCACAGCAACACTGGCACGGTGCTTTGCAGTCTGCGGCAATGGCACCATTCACCATTGCTGTACAGCAGCACGAAGCGGACAGATCAAGTCTCAATAGCAACAACACCGCCAAGACGGAGCGTTGTACCCAGGACATTGATATTGTGAATGGATGTGCCATACTGATCGCCGACCGCTTCGCCACATTTTTGAGATCGAGATCCGAATTGGACATGACTCGCACTCCGTTTTCTCTCGATACGAAGTATAGCCCGTGGACAGCCGGAATCTCTGTGAGATTTCGAACATTCAGCTCTCAATTTTCGATTTGCAGTTTCGGCATGTTGATTCGCTGAGAAATCAGGGGACTGACGTCCCCCGCTCGCTAAACCAACCGTCCATTCTGACCGCCGGAAGTCTCATCCAACACACAGTCATTTGGCCTGGCTGGCAGGTGCTGCCTGTTGTCCATCCATCGTAACGCGAACCTGACCGAACATCCCGGGCAAGAGCGGGCGATCGATGCTCGCCAACTCGGCTTCGACTCGCAGCGTACGAGTTCGCGGATCCAGCACTCCGGTGGATCTTTGAATCTGACCTTTGAATTCATGATCCTTGACGGAATCAACCACCAGAATGACAGGTTGTCCCGTCTGAATTGTATTGGCACCTGATTCCGGGACGTCGAACACAATTCGAAAGCGATCGACTCGATTCAGAATAAACAGCGGTTCGCCCCTGGCGGCGGTTGCAGAGCTGACGAAATCGCCCGTATCCACAGACCGGGAGGCAATCTGACCTGCAAACGGGGCTTTAATCTGCGCGTACTGCATGAGTGCCAAAGTATAGTGGAGCGACGCCGTCGCGACTTTCAATTGAGCGCGAGCGAACACCAGATCGGCCTGAGTCTGGCTGACGTTCGCCTGCTCCACCGACAGATTCGATTCTGCGGATTGGATGTCAGCTTTTGCGACTGTGAGCGCCGCCTCAGCAGACCGCAACTGTTGTTGCTTTTCGTCCTGCAAAGCGGCATTCACAGCGCGGGAATTCACCAATTCTTTGATCCGTTGCAACTCGCTGGCAGCGAACGCGATATCTGCTTCGTGCCGTGCGACAGCCGCCTGAGCAGCCGCCACCAACGATTGCGAAGCCGTCACTCTGGCCTTTGCCGACTCGATCCGGACTTCCGACTGCGCGACGGACGCTTTTGCCTGTTCGACCTGTGCCTGCTTCTGCAGTTTCTCCAGGTCCATTTCCGGAACCGAAAGCTCTGCAAGGACTTGCCCCTGAGTCACGTGATCACCAATCTCAACGTGTACCGTGGCGACAAACCCGGACGTTTTCGCATGAATTTCGGCACGCGCGTAGGGCTCTACGTGTGCGGGCAGTTTCAGCACGAACTCGGTCGCTTGCCCCAAAGCTGCGCGCGGCGTCGCACATCCAATGCTGATCGTCGCCAGCATGATGCAGCATGTCCGGAAGAGAGTTCGTTGCTTAACCGAAGATCGCTGATGGTGTCGCTGACAGATCATACATTTCATCCGTTTCTTAAGTATGTTTTCGGTTACGCCAACGCTCAGTACCAGATGCGTTCTCAGCGGAAAGTTGAGGAATGTCACCGGACTTGCGGCCGCGCTTCTGACACCGCGAAGGCGCTCTGTTTTTGGGGGCCACGGCTCTTGAAGATCACGTACAAGCTGGGCACGACGAAGATGGTGAGCAGTGTTGAAGCGGTGAGCCCGCCGATGACGGCACGGGCCAACGGCATCGTCGGATCGCCCTCGTGTAACGCCAGCGGAATCAGGCCAAAGACCATCGCCAGGGCCGTCATCATGATGGGGCGCAAACGAACCGAACCGGCCTCCACGGCCGCATCGAAAGTCGAACGGCCTTCTTCACACAGTCGATTGGCGAACTCCACCAACAGGATCGAGTTTGTGACGGCGATACCGATCATAAACACACCGCCCATCAGTGATTGAATATTGAGCGTCGTGCTGGTCAGCCACAGAATACCCAGGACTCCAATCACACCGAGAGGCACGGCGAACATGATGATGAACGGATCAAGAAACGAACGAAACTGCGCAACCATGATCAGATAGATGAGAATGCCTGACAAAATCATTCCGTAGCCGAGGCTGCTGAACGATTCGTTCATAATGGACACTTCGCCGCGCATCGTAATCGCATACCCTTTCAATCCCCCTGCACCTCCCTTGGGATCGGACGGAGTCCACGAGACCTGCGGAATGGCCGAAGTTGCTGCGGGTTTATTGCGTTTGGCCCACACATCAAGGATTCGCTCGATGTCAGCGGAGACCGAGCCGATGTCCCGCCCCTCGACGTTGGCGTAGACATCGACCACGCGAGCCAGAGCCAGGTGATTGACCTCGACCGCCGATTCTTCCACCGTTGGCTCCGACACCAGATTCTGCAATTGAATCGGACGCAGCGACGTTGCACCGGTGATGGGAACCGTGCGCAGCGTTTCCAGCGAATCGATACTCTGCTCCTTGTAGGTTACCCCCACGAAATAGTGGTTGCCTGATTTGTGGTCGAGCCAGAATGAAGGGTCGAAGGTTGTGGAACTGTTCAGCACGCTCATCAGGTTTTTAGTAGCATCTTCCTGAGTGATTCCCGACAGCGCCATTTTCGTCCGGTCAGGATTGATCTTCAGTGTCGGATAATCAATCGGCTGTTGCACACGCACGTCCACGGCACCCGGAACCCGCTCTGCGATCAGGTCACGCAGTTCAGCCGCGATGCGAGTCTGCTCGTGCATGTCCCGTCCCTGGACTTGAATATCGATGGGTGACGGCAGCCCGAAGTTCAGTGCTGCCTGAACCATGCCTCCGGTATTAAACGCGCACGACACCTTTGGAAACTTTTCCCTCAGGTGTTTACGCAGGCGAATAGGCGAGGTCGTAGCTCTCCTTTTCGTTCAGCACATCGCTGGAGGCCGCCAGCAATGCGGTCGGCAGCGGAGCGCTGGGATCGAAGAGCATGACCATCGGCGGCACCGTCCCCGGCGGCAGATAGTACATATCGCTCATGGCGTCGCTGGTGACCTGCGAGAACGCCGTGTTGGGATCGATATCGTCGCGGAAATAGTCCTTGACGATCGACACGCCCATCATGCTGCGAGATTCCTGCCGTTCGATGCCTTCCGACTGACTCGTCCAGCGTTCAAGACGACTTGTGATGTCCCGCTCCATGATTTCCGTTGGCATGCCGGGGTACAGCGTAAGAACCTGCACGGCCGGCGTCTTGAACGACGGCAGAATATCGACCGGAATTTTCTTCAGTGTCACATAGCCGAGCACGACGATCAGCAGACACAGTACGATCACCAGAAACGGGTTCTTGATCGAAATCCGCACCAACCAGGATGCCTGCCGATTGTCGGGGATCAAGTCCGCAGCGGACTCGCCGTGTGTCACTTCTCCATGGGTTGCTTCATGATTGGGAACATGCTCGCTGACGGGAATTGGCTTGTCGTGGGCGACTTCCACCGTGTTAGAATTGCTCGGAGTGCTATTCGTCATGAATCTTCCGTTTCAGCGAAGCCCGATCAGGCGGAATGAGGATACGTTCCATAGGACTTCAGCACTCGTGTCAACTTTGTTCGGTCGATGTTGCCGATCACCAGGATCAAATTCTTGTCAAAGACGGACAACACCATTTCGCTGTTGCCTTCACGACACGCCGTCATCGGCTCACGCTGAAGAATCAGACGAAGTTCAGGAAACTCATTCAGGCTCTCCTTCGGAAGCACGAAGATCGACACGGGTTGATGATCGACGCTTCCGACGACGTACGCCGCCGATTGATTCGACAATTGACACATCCCGGCTCCTCGCACGGCGAATCCTGAATCCTTGCGCGGTGGGCAACGAACCGGGAATGGAACGCGGTTCACGAGATACCGATCAACGTCGATATCGGATTCACTCTCGAACTCGGGCCGCAGGCTTCCGGCCGACACATGCTGATGCACTTCGGCGGACAGGTGTGCTAGATTGGGCGAACCGTCAAGACTGAATCCACCGAAGAGGCCAATCATCAGCAAGATGCCTGCCGCGAGAGCAGTCAGCAACGAGCCAAACATCTTCCACGATCTCGCCCGCCGTACGGGAGTCACACCCGCTCCGTTCAGGATTCTCGACCAGTCAACAGCGGTCGCCCCCTCACCAGCGTTTGCGGTCAGGCGTTCTTTGACCAGCGACTCCAGTCGCGATTGTTTGTGAAACCACTCCGCGCACTCCACGCAGTTGTCGAGATGTTCGTTCAATTGGAAATGCAGATCCGCGTCTCCTTCGGAGTCGTGGTACAGATCCCAGTATCGTCGCGCGTCGTGGCATTTCATGCGGTGTCGCCTTTTCTGAGCAGGCCGTTTTCGTGGGCGTAATCCAGTAGTCCGTTTCGAAGTTGATTCCGCGCCCGCGACAGCAATCCCATCACCGTCCCGATCGGAACGTCGAGGATTTCCGCGATCTCTCGATACTTGAAATCTCCCACTGCTCGCAGCAGCAGAATCTTTCGTTCCAGCTCCGTCAGTTGTCGGACGCAGATCGCCACGACTTCGTCACAGTGGTCGAGAACAATTTCTGGAGCATCCAACAGCGTCTCCAACCGGAACGAGTCGATGTGCAATGCCGGCTCATGGGCCGGTTCGAGGCTTCCAGACGGAACCGCTAATCGACTGGACGCCCGGTTTCGATTCAGGATTTCCAACGTGACATAGCGGTACATCCGCGCCTTAAAGTTGGTTCCTTCCGAGTACTTGTCGAAGTCGCGGAAGGCATTGGCGACCGCCGACTGAAGGACATCCTCCGACTCATCTCGCTGATTCAATGCTCGCGCACAATAGACGGACAACTGCCGCTGGAGTGGTTCCAGATGCGCGACAAATCGTTCGGCCTTTGTGTGGTCAGCCGGATTCAAAAAAGACCTTCCATTTGGAGTGCGACAACTCAAAGACGCCTGGCGGAGTTCCGGATTGTGACGGTTGTGACGGTTAGGAAAACCGTTGCCACACAGTCAGTAGATGTCGGAAGTGGCGAGGATTATTACAAAATCATTTTTTTATGGATCAGGAGTTTTGAAATCGATCGGGCCGAAACGTGACGTAGCTGAGTTCGATCGATGTGTCGACCCGAGGGATGTGTTGTTCCCGAGGTTCCGCATCGTTCAGCGATAGCAGGCGAAAGGATTCGCGAAATGAACGACATCGACAAGAGAGCAGGAAGTCTATTTCGATTTGACACGCGACTTCCGCATGCACCCGCTTCCCGCCTGATCTTTACGGCAATTATGGCCTGCATCCTGTCCTCCGGTTGCCAAACGACACGCCAGCCGATCCAGGCCAAGGCAGCGATTCCATCTAAAACTGCGGGTGTTCCGCCAGCGGTGGCGGCGCATATTCATCGGGAGCAGCCAGGTTCGGATGACACCGACTCGTATGTCGCCGACTCGCCAGTCCGAGCTGTGTCCTTCCAACCGTCATCGTCGGAAGAATCGACACAGTCAGTCGTACCAGCGGAGAAAATGTTTGATGCTGCCGTCGTAACCGTTTTGGACGACCCATCCTCTGTATCCCGCAAACAGTCTGTCAACATCGACGAATCGAGCAAGGTCGTCATTCCTGACGACGTGGAATCGGCTTCAAGCTACCCGATTGATCTGACCACAACGTTGCGACTTGCGGGAGCGAGTCACCTGCAGGTGAGCCTGGCCCGTGAACGGATTCAGGAAGCCTGTGCCAAACTGGAGCAGGCGAATGTCCTGTGGATTCCTTCACTGAGCTTTGGTGCCGGGTTTAATCGTCATGACGGTCCGATCCAGGATACTCAAGGCAACGTTATCGACGTCAGCCGAAAATCCCTGTATCTGGGCGGGGGGCCGACGATCGGAAGTTCGCCACTCAGCGGTGGTGCTTCGGGTCGCGCACGTTTGTTCGTCGATCTTTCAACAGCAGACATCTATTTCGAGCCGCTGGCTGCAAGGCAAAATGTCCGAGCAAACCAATTCTCTCAGCAAGTGGCATTGAATGACAGTGTTCTGCAGGCAGGAATCGCGTACCAGGAACTCGTCCGCGCGCAACTTCAGATCGCTGTGGCTGACGAAGCGATTGCCAACACGGACGAACTTGTCGGGCTGACTCAGGATTTCGCTGACGCCGGGAAAGGACTTGTCGCGGATGCTCAGCGTGCTGTTGCGGAACTGCATCAGCGGCGTCGCGAACGATCCATCGCAGCCGAGCGAACTGCTGTGGCAAGTACATGGGATATGCGGGTGCCGGGTTCGGCGGTGGACGCAACGATGATTTTCAGAACTTCGGAGTCATCGGCAACGTGCCCGAGTAAGTTGGTTTGTCGGATTCACAGCAGCGAACTCACAGCGTGGAATTTTCGCGCTTCGTCGCTGTTTCCGGCAGCAGTGTGTACTTAAGCGTTTCAAATGTTCCGCCCGTGAGTCGCCAGCCAAGCGGCAGGTTCTTGTTCCGGCACAGACGAACCCATTCGCCAGTCGGATCGTACTGATTGACTCGCACAAGTACCGAATTCATTTCGTGCGATCTCAGGTGCCTCGCGACTTCTGCAACTGTCTCTGGCGAAACTTGATGGTTATCCGCTCGTCGATCCCACAGTGAGATTTTGGAGGGAATGCCAGCAACCCATCCAATTCCATCGAGAACTACGTTTGGCGTTCCGCTGACAATTTGGACGGAATCGGGAATGTCCGAACTTGAGGTGCAACCCAGCCTCGGCTCATTATGGTCAGTGATTGCGACGCATCCAGCCAGGTTGATAGTGATCACGGCAATCGCGGATAGTAAAAGCCATACAGGTTTGAAAAACACGACGGAATCAGCCGAAAGATCCATGAAGGTCCTGGCAGATAGTACGGCCCTCGCCCGGCTTGTTGCACATCGAGAGTGAACAGCGTCGGCACAACTTGTCCCGCAACGTAGACAGCACCGCTGAGCGTAAGCAGCGTTCCGGCCATGGGCAACCGAAACAGCGGTGCTAGTCGCCGTTCCGCAGGCGGTCAATCTGTTGATTGCTCATTGTACATCTATGTACGTTGTATTGATCCACAGCGACAAGCATCCTGCTGTGTCGCAATCATCTCCCCAGCTTCGGACACTCTGCCAAACCATCAGTCATCGCTGCGAAACAATGAACCAGAAAAGAGCCCAGTAACGTGTTCCGGCAAACAACTCTGTGAGCCAGATCACACCACAAAGGTCTTCTTAAATACCCGGCACTTCCTAATCATCGCGCTGCGAATGCTATGTGGCAGCGGTTTGCCGCTGTGTGAGTTGCTTCACAGTGACACCTGCCCCGAAACCCGATCACGTACGCATCCGAAGGCTGCTGCCGCAAACAACGAGATTTTTCCTGCGCTGTTCGGCATTTCTGTGCCCCGGTCATGGTCCCTCTTCAAGGTCTGAAAGTCTTATGTCACTACAACTCTGGCCTGCCGTACGTCGCGCCGGTTTGCATTTTTCTTTATTCCTGGTGATCCCATGCGGCCTCATGGCTGGCTCGACTGTTTCCGCGGGCACGGCACTTCAATTCGGCGGACCTGCAGTTTCTGCCGGAGGTGAGACATCGCCCAGGCCGTCATTTGAAGACGTCTCTCATGCGGATCTTGATGCCCTGCTGCGCCACTATGTCGATGGCGACGGTCAGGTTTGTGAGGCGAGCGGCAGACCAGGAACTACCAGGCCGAACAACCGGACGCTAACGCGTGGCGGCTGATTTTATTAGCCGCAGGGCGCTAGCCCCCGGTTTTCGACGGTAACCAGAAATCTGCCGCTCGCCTTATCACTCAATTTTCCACTTCAAGATGAGTCTATCCTTGTTCCATTGATCCGGTAGTGCGCCTGTCGGGAACAATCCATGATACGATGTCCCATTCTCCGGAGAATCGCTGCGTGATTGTGTGGCTCGCGACGACCTGACTGCAGTGCTCAACGAAATCCCCGACGTCGAACCGGGAATTCTGTGAAATGAGGCCAATTTGAACGATTCCGCGCTGGTCGAAGGACTTCGTCGTCACGACCCGGTTGCAGTGCAGCACTTGAGTGAGTGCTTCCTGCCGTCGGTTTGGCGCTTTGTGTACGTGAAGGTGAAGGGCGATCGACATCTGGCTGAAGACATTGTCAGTGAGTCCGTGCTGGCGTTGCTGAAAGCCGTTGCAGATCCGGCAACGGACATTGAAAATCCAGTTGGCTGGCTCAGGTCAGTGGCAGCTCACAAGGTGGCGGATCACTTCCGGGCGGCGGCTCGAGTGCAGCACCTGATCGATCAGGCAAAGCACGAAACTCCTGTCAGTGATGGTCGGGATGCTGTTCAGGAGCAGGAACTTCAGGAGCGTCGTGAAGAGATCCGCCAGGTGCTTGATCAGTTGCCTGAACAGTCTCGACTGGCGCTGGAATGGAAGTACCTCGACAAGCTGAGTGTGAAAGTCATTGCCGAACGTCTGGATATCACGGAGAAGGCTGCGGAGTCGATTTTGTTTCGTGGTCGGAAGGAGTTTCGTCAGCGGATGCTGATGAGCGATGGCCATGAGGAGTCACCTGGATCACCAGCCTGCGATGACTGCGGTCAAGGGAATGGGCGAGTTGTGAGGCCGCCAGGTGAATCAGACCAGCGTGCGGAAAAAGTAGGTTCAGAGACTGCGAAGTCGGGGCAGTAGATAAATTTGAGATTTAAGATTTGAGATTTGAAATGGTATTCCATCAATGACCAACTCCCACATGAATGATGCATCGCCGGAGACGGTGGAGGATCGCGAGCTGGAGCAGTTGCTCGCCGGAGCCTTCGATGCGCCGCCAGTTCCACGATCGCTGCTGAAGCGACTGGACCAAAGGATTTCGCAGGAATGGGGCGAATCGCCGCGTCTTGCCGATTCAAACATGGCGAAACTGCAGCGGACGTTTGCCCGTAGTTCTCGCTGGGTGCGCGCGCTTCCGATTGCGACCGCTCTGGCGGTGGTCGTGATCAGCATCGCGGTATTCAACAGTTCATCGTCAGCGTACGCATGGGCATCCATGCTGAATGCGATGAGTCGTCAGGGGATTGTGGAGTTCGAACAGGATGGTGTCAGTCGCTGGATGTCTTTGTCCGAAGGATGGGTGAGTGAATCCACAGCCGAGTCTTCCATTCTGCTGGATGTCAATAAGAAAGTCGTTCTGCGACGCAGACATGACGGAACGGTCATTGAACGTGCATCGCTGAAGATTGATTCCGGCGAAACTCGTGATCGGTTGATGTTTGCATTCATCGCCGGCGATTCGCGTGGCGGGTTTTCCGACACGCCTGCATCAGTGATCGACCAGAGATGGAAGAAAGTGAGCGTGAACGGCACTGCTCGCATTCAACTGGATGTCGAGCTGGAATCTATGGAGTCTCGTTCGGCTCTGCATGTTCTTGTCGATCCGGCGACGCATCTTCCGGTGGCGTACAGGATGGATTTTGCGGATGCGGAGACGGACAGGTCGCCCGCTGTAAACGCCGCAAATCGGTTTTCATTGTTGTCTTACGCAAATGACTCTGCTGCCACGCGAGTCTCCGCTGTGTTTCCTGAAAACATGCCGGTTGTCGATATCGATGCGGCCACTCAAACGAAGACGGCATCGATCGAGATATCGACGAGACCTGAGCAGGCCGTGGCTGAAATTGTTGCGCCAAAACCCCGTGCTGACGGTGCCAGCGTTTCGGTTCCACATGATGCCGTTCTTTTCTCTGGCGACGCATCAAAATGGAAGCCTGTGCAGATTCAGCCAAGTGCTTCCGGGGATGCCGTGAAAGACCTGGACATACTGTTGGCGTCACTCTGGGAACAAAACAGTGTGCATCCCGTCGCCGTGGCATCTGACGAAGAGTTGCTGCGTCGAGTCTATCTGGATCTTGCCGGGCGAACGCCGAGCGTGAATGAAGTTCGCGACTATTTGAAAGACCCATCGGTCGATCGCTACGAAAGGCTTGTCAGTCGCCTGCTGGACAGTCCGGATCATTCAAGCCACCTGGCCGCGAGATTCAGGTCATTCCTGATTCCGGAGGGGGTAGATCTGACAAACTTTGGCGGGGTTGAGGCCTTTGAGAAATGGCTGGCCGGACGCTTCCAGAGTAACGAATCATACGACAAGACGGTGCAGAGTCTGTTGCTGGCGGAGGGCCGTCTGGTGCAGTCTGGTCCTCTGTTGTTCTACTCAGCGACCAAACTGGAAGCCGATCAACTCGCGGGCCGAACGGCTCGTGTGTTCCTTGGAATGCGACTGGAATGTGCTCAGTGTCACGACCACCCTTTCGACCACTGGAAGAAGGAAGACTTCTGGGGCTACGCGGCCTTCTTCGCCCGGCTGACCAAGCCGGTGCAGGGTCAGGCGTTTGTGAATCAGGTCGCAGATGCCGACACGGGCGAGGTCTCGCTCCCGGGCAGCAGCGAGCCTGTCGTGCCGCGTTTCTTGGGTGGCGAAACGGCCCCCAGTGAGATGGCTGCCAATGGTCGCCGGACCGCGTTGGCCCAATGGTTCACCGGCAAGCAGAACCCCTACTTCGCCCGGGCGACAGTGAATCGCGTCTGGGCCCATTTGTTCGGCCGCGGACTGGTCGATCCCGTCGACGACCTGGGCCGGCACAACCAGCCCAGCCACCCGGAACTGCTCGACGA
>Ga0105048_10018210_pt1 | contig 10809 bp, 7 predicted proteins | sample MAT05_FD_78382 | JGI IMG/M metagenome (GOLD analysis project Ga0105048, IMG submission 78382) | Freshwater microbial communities from Lake Fryxell liftoff mats and glacier meltwater in Antarctica - MAT-05 | ecosystem: Environmental > Aquatic > Freshwater > Ice > Liftoff microbial mat | place...
ACAGCCCGAACGCGGGGCACCGAACACTGCGGACCGTGTCGGGGATTCGGTGCGCGCCGTGCTCACACGGGCGCTGGCGGACGGTGCCTTCCCCGGTGCGGTCGCGGTCGTCGGCAACCGAGCCGGCATCACGGCATGGTTCGGCGTGGGCCGGCTGGATGCGGCCGATGCATCGCGCCCGACGCTGTCGACCATCTACGACCTGGCGTCGCTCACGAAAATCATTGCCACCACATCGCTGATGCTGCAGCTCGTGGATCAGGGTCGCGTCGCCCTCGATGCACCAGTGGTGCGCTACCTGCCCGAGTGGCGTGGGCCGCGCGCGTCCGGGATCACGATCCGTCAGCTCCTGACACACAGCAGCGGTCTCGCGGCCTGGCGCGCCTTCTACAAGGAAGCGACCGACCGCGCCGATGCACGCGCGCAGCTCATGCTCGTGGGGCCGGACGCTTTGCCGGGCACCCGCTACGTGTACAGCGACATGAACTTCATGCTGCTGGGCATGGTGGCCGAGCGGGTCACCGGCATGCCACTCGACAGCGCGTTCCAGACGCTGGTGGCTCGCCCGCTCCGGCTCGCCGATACCCGCTTCCGACCGGACTCGTCGCTCAGGCCACGCATCGCGCCAACGGAATTCGATCCGTGGCGGCAACGGCAGGCACGTGGTGAGGTGCATGACGAGAACGCCTTCCGGTTCGACGGCGTCAGCGGCCACGCCGGCCTGTTCTCGACCGGTGCCGACATGGCGCGGGTCGCCCGCCTCTGGCTCAGTGGGGGAGTGTTGGACGGAACCCGACTGGCCTCCGCCCGGACGCTCGCCGAATTCACACATGCGCAGGACACGCTGCTCAGTCGACGGGCGCTTGGCTGGGAAACGCCGACCGGCTCCAACTCGGCCGGGCACCGGATGTCCGCCCGCGCGTTCGGTCACACGGGCTTCACCGGCACGTCGATCTGGATCGACCCGGCGCAGGATCTGTTCGTGGTCCTGCTCACGAACCGGGTAAACCCGACGCGGCAGAACACCCGGATCGGCGGGGTACGCGTGGCGTTGGCAGATGCCATCGTCGGTGCGATGGCGGGGCCGGTGTCCCGCGCCTCCGGATCCTCGCCGCCGTAGTCAGTCGAACCCAGCCAGCCCGGCGCGTTTTCAGGCCGAACGGCGCAGGGTCCTTCCGCGCCGGAACTTTCGGCGTTAATTGCAGAGTAATCAGGTCGGGATTCCCCGACCCACCTTCTGGAGGAAGACGCATGAGCACGATGCAGACGCCTGATGTACTGCTGTCCATCTCGCCCGCCGCGACGGTCGAGGTGAAGAAGTTCCTGGAAGCCGAGGCGGTCGATCCGACCATTGGCGGCCTGCGGGTTGCGGTGCAGCCGGGCGGCTGCAGCGGCTTCAAGTACTCGCTCCTGATCGAGGACAAGCCGGCAGAAGACGATACCGTCCTGGCACAGGATGGCTATCAGGTGTTCGTCGATCCGTTTTCGCTGCAGTACCTGAGCGGCATCATCGTCGATTACACCACGTCGATGCAGGGCTCCGGATTCACGTTCAAGAATCCGAATGCCACCGGCGGTTGCGGCTGCGGATCGTCGTTTTCGGCGTAGCACTCGCACAGGTCATCGATGTCGAAAAAGGCGGACCCCAGCGGGTCCGCCTTTTTCGTCCCCGGGATCCACGTCGTGCGCTGCGGCTCGTGCCTCCGCGATTACCTTGCATCGTTCCATGACGAGCCTCGAGAAGATCCCGGTCGTGATCAGTGATGATCCTGACACGCTGGCCACGCGCGTCGCTGATCACATCGAGGCGATCATGCGAGACAATGCGTCGCGCAACCGTCGCACCGTGCTCGGTCTGGCGACTGGGTCGACGCCGATCGGTGTCTACCGCGAGTTGATCAGGCGGCACCGGGAACAGGGGCTGAGCTTCGCCAACGTCGAGACGTTCAATCTCGACGAATACTGGCCGATGTCGCCGGACTCGGTGCATGCGTACCATCGGTTCATGTGGGAGAATCTGTTTGCCCACATCGACATTCCTGCCGCGCAGGTGCACCTGCTGCCCGGCACGATCGAGCGCACGGAGGCGGCAGCGGTGTGCCGCGCGTACGAGGCACGCATCATGGAAGCCGGCGGCATCGACTTCCAGCTGCTCGGCATCGGCAAGACGGGACACATCGGCTTCAACGAGCCGGGCTCCGGGCGCGAGAGTCACACGCGCCTGGTGACCCTGGACGCCGTGACGCGCCGCGACGCAGCAGCCGATTTCTTCGGCGCCGACAACGTGCCGCGCGAAGCGATCACGATGGGTGTCGCGACGATTCTCGCCGCACGCGAGATCGCGATCCTGGCAACGGGCGAGCACAAGGCCGGCATCGTGCGGCGCGCGGTGGAAGGCGCCATCGACCTGGAAGTCGCCGCGACGTTCCTGCAGGAGCATCCCCACACCACGTTCTACCTCGACACTGCGGCGGCGGCGGAGCTCACACGCGTCGCAACGCCATGGCTCGTGGACGAAGTGACGTGGGATGCCGCGTTGGCCGTGCGAGCGGTCGTCTGGCTGTCGCAGACGGTCGGCAAGGCGATCCTCAAGCTCACCCAGCAGGACTACGCTGAGCATCGGCTCTCGTCACTGGTGGCAGTGCATGGTTCACCGGGCGCGATCAATGGCTTCGTGTTCAACTCGCTCGGTGCGCGCATCCGCGGCAAGAGCAAGCTGCATCGGCATCGCCGCGTGATCTGCTTCTCGCCGCACCCCGATGACGACGTGATCTCGATGGGCGGCATCCTGAGAAAGCTGGTGGAGAACCAGAACGCGCTGCTCGTGGCCTACATGACGAGCGGCAACATCGCGGTGTTCGATCATGACGTGCGCCGCTATCTGGACTTCATCATGCGGCTCGATCGCGACCAGCACCTCGAGGGCGGCAATGCAAAGGAGTACGCGCAGCGTCTCGCCACCTTTCTGGCGCGCAAGCAGCCGGGCGATGTGGACAGCGCCGAGGTCCAGGACATCAAGCGGATCATCCGCGAGGCAGAAGCGGTGAGTGGCATCGAGGTCGTCGGGCTGTCGGCAGACAACGCACGGTTCCTGAACCTGCCGTTCTACCAGACCGGCAAGGTGCGCAAGGATCCGATCGGGGCTGATGACGTGCGCATCGTTCGCGAACTGCTCGAGACGTTTCATCCGGAGGTTGTGTTCGTCGCCGGAGACCTGAGCGATCCGCACGGCACACATCGCATGTGCAAGGAAGCCATCGACGCCGCGTTGGCGGAGTACGTGATGCTCGGCCACGCGCGGCCCGAGGTGTGGCTGTATCGTGGCGCCTGGCAGGAGTGGGCCGTGACGGATGCCACCGTGCTGGTTCCGCTGAGCCAGGAAGAGCTGCGCCTCAAGATCCAGGCCATTTTCAAGCATCAGTCGCAGAAGGACTCCGCACCGTTCCCTGGCCAGGATGACCGGGAGTTCTGGCAGCGGGTGCAGGATCGCAACTCGGAGACGGCCGCGCAGCTCAACCGGCTCGGACTCGCCGAATACTTCGCCATGGAGGCGTACGTTGTCGAATAGTGCGGGTGGACGCTGATGGCACGTGGTAGCTTCAGCCTCATCGATGGTGTGGTGCTGCTGGCATACCTGGCCGGCACCACGGGACTCGGCCTCTGGCTTGGCGGCAAGCAGAAGGACGCGAAGGACTATTTCCTCGCGAGCCACGCGATTCCGTGGTGGGGCATCCTGTTCAGCGTCGTCGCGAGCGAGACGAGCGCGCTGACGTTCATCAGCATCCCCGGGCTGAGTTATCTGGGCAACCTCGGGTTTCTGCAGGTCGTCGCGGGATACATCATCGGCCGTTTCGTGGTCGCGTATGTCCTGCTGCCACGCTACTTCGCCGGCGAACTGGTGACGGCCTATGCGTTGTTCGAGAAGCGCTTCGGGCCGGAGACGCGCCGTTTCACGAGCGTGATCTTCATGGCGACGCGTGCCGTTGCCGACAGCGTGCGCATCTTTGCGACCGCCATTCCCGTCGCGCTGATCCTCGGTGACACCGTGCCGCGCCAGTTCGTCATGCCGGCCGCGATTCTGGTGCTCGGGTTGTTGACGGTCGTGTACACGTACAAGGGTGGAATGCGCGCCGTCGTCTACACGGAGATGATTCAGGCCGGCGTCTACATCTTCGGCGGCATCTGCGCGCTGGTGCTGCTGGGGCGCAGCATCGACGGCGGATGGAGCACGATCATCACGACCGCGGGCGCGTCGGGCAAGCTGCAGGCGATCGACTGGTACGCCGGCTTCGATAAACCGTTCACCATGATGGCAGGGCTGATCGGCGGGGCATTCCTCGCCATAGGGTCGCACGGCGCGGACCAGCTCATCGTGCAGCGACTGCTCGCCAGCCGAGGCCTGCGCGATGCGCAACGTGCGCTGATCGCCAGCGGCTTCGTGGTGTTCGCACAGTTCACGCTGTTCCTGTTCATCGGGCTCGGCCTGTACGTGTACTACGGCGGCAGGGCCTTCGATGCGAGCGACCAGATCTTCCCCACATTCATCGTGGAGCGGATGCCGCCCGGCCTGCTCGGCCTGATCCTGGCGGCGATCGTCGCCGCGACCATGAGCACGCACAGCGCGACGATCAACGCGCTGGCCGCGACCACGACGCATGACATCTACCTGCCGCTGAGCGGCAAGAGCGTCGACGACCCGCGCACGCTGCGCACCGGCAAGCTCTTCGCGCTGGCATGGGGCGTGGCGCTCACGCTCGGTGCGCTGCTCTATCCGCAGCAGGGAGCACCGGTCGTCGTGGTGGCATTGAGCATCCAGAGCTTCACGCACGGTGGGCTCGTTGGCGGTTTCTCGCTGGCGCTGCTCTGGAAGCGCGCCAATCAGCGTGACGCGATCACCGGGATGAGCATCGGCATCGGCTGCATGGCGGTGATCGTCTTCGCCAAGCTGCTCATCGCCCGCATTCCCTCACTGGCGCCCGCGCTGGGCGGCGTGGCCACGATCGCCTGGCCCTGGTATGTGCTGATCGGCACGGGGCTCACGCTGGCCGCAGGCATCCTCTCGTCACTCACGCATCCAGCACCACCCGAGCCACTGCCGATCACCCTGATCGTCACGGCCGAGACCGAGGCACGTCCATGAGTGCACCGACCGAACTCGTTGTCGTCGGCGTCGACGGCGGCGGCAGCAGCACGCGCGTCTACGTCGCGGATGAACAGGCGCACGTGCTGTTCAAGGCGACGGGGGGCGGCAGTGCCGTGACACCCGGGGCCGAGGCCGACTCGGCCGACGTCATCGGCGCAATTGTCCGCAATGCGGTGATCGATGCCGAGATGGGGCACCTCATGCCGCGTGCACTCGTCGTCGGCGTCGCCGGTGTGGGACGCGAGGCGCAGAAGATGGCGCTGCAGCACGAGCTCGAGCGCCTCGAGGTGGCGGAGACCGTGGTCGTGATCTCCGACGCGGAGGCGGCAATGGAGGATGCCTTTGTCGAAGGTCCGGGCATCCTGCTCATTGCTGGCACGGGCAGCATCGCGTGGGGCCGCAGCCCGGCGGGTGTGATGCAGCGCTGCGGCGGATGGGGTCCGGTGATCGGCGATGAAGGCAGCGGCGCCTGGCTCGGTCACAAGGCGCTGCAGGTGATTGCCGCTGCGCATGACGGACGCGAACCGGAGACTGCACTGACCGGCGCCATTCTGACGGCGCTGGAGCTCGACGACGTCTCGGCGATCATCACCTGGGCTGCATCCGCCACGCCGGCGAACCTGGCGACGCTCGCGCCCGCCGTGCTCTCGGCCGCCGAAGTCGGCGACCTGCGCGCGAACACCGTGGTGACGCTGGCCGTCGAGGAACTCGCGCTGCATGTCCGCGCGCTGGCCCGCCTGCTGTTCGTGGACGAACGCGCCGCGATTCCCGTCGCGCTGCATGGCGGCCTGCTGGGCAAGGGTCGTCCGATGCGCAAGCGACTCGAGCACCGGCTGAAGACCCTCGTGCCGGGTGCCGTCGTGCGGCATCAGACCGTCGACGCGGCACGTGGTGCGGTGCAGATGGCGCTGCGTACCATCGGCCTGGCGGTCGAGGCGCAGTAGTCGCAGTGTGCCCTGCTGCTCCCCCACGAGCACGGGGGCGCACAGGGTCAGGCTAGATTGCGGTCTCATGTCGACTCCGCTTCCGCGCCATCAGGCCACGCGCTACGTCCAGCCGCTTCGCGAAGGAGGCTCGCTTCCGGCCGTCCTCGATACGGATGGCGGTGGGCTGTTCGTCACCAAGTTCCGCGGCGCAGGCCAGGGTGCGAAGGTGCTGGTCGCCGAGATCATCGCGCACGGCATCGCCAGCGCACTCGGGCTGCCGGTGCCCGACCTTGCGATCATCGACCTGCCGGATCGTTTTGGGCAGAGTGAGCCGGATTCCGAGATTCAGGAGCTGCTGAAGGCGAGTCGCGGCCTCAACATCGGGCTGCGATATCTGGATGGCGCGTTCAACTTCGATCCGGTCGCGGCACACGACATCGTGGACACGGCCTTCGCGACGACGCTCGTCTGGCTCGACGCGTTCATCACCAATCCCGATCGCACGGCGCGCAACCCGAATCTGCTGGTCTGGCAGCGGAAGCCGTGGCTGATCGATCATGGTGCGGCGCTCTACATGCACTACGACTGGCCGAGTGTGAACGAGGCGCGCGTCGCGACACCGTTTCCGCTGATACGGCAGCATGTGCTGCTGTTGCGCACGGGCGACATCGCCGCAACGAGCCGCGTGGCCGTGGATGCGCTGTGCAACGCCACGCTCGACGCCATCGTGCACTCGATTCCCGACGATCTGCTGATGGATCCGGTGACGGGCGACGAGTCGCCGGATGCCGACACCGCCAAGGCGCGGTACGTGGCGTACCTGCGCGGACGTCGCGCGGCGGCTCCGGCGTTCATCAGCGCCGCGATCGAGGCGCGCGAGGCACTGCGAGCGTCGCCGACGCAGCCCTACTCGGCACGTCGATGAGCGATCTCGCGACCGCATACGACTTTGCCGTGCTGCGCGCCGTGCCGCATGTGCATCTTGGCGCGTTCGTGCCGGTTGGCGTGCTGTTGCATGCGCGGCAGGCCGGCTTTCTCGGCCTGCTCGCGCTGACCAGCGAAAGCACGCTGCGTGATCGTGTGCCGAGTGTGGATGTCGGCATGCTCGCGAAATACCTGCGCACGATGGAGCGTGTCGCCAGCGGCGATGTGCAGGCCGGTCCGATCGCGCTGGCGCCGACATCCGAGCGCTTCCACTGGCTCACTGCGCCACGCTCCGATGTGCTGCAGACCTCAGCAGTCCACGAAGGACTGTGTGATGCCGATCCCGAACGCACGCTGGCGCGCCTGTTCGCCCAGTACGTCACCGGCTGAGCGCGTGCCTGCTGGCACCCTGCCCTTCCGTCCCTCGCGAAACCTCGACGCATGACCCTCATATCGCTCGCAGATGTCGGCGTCACTTTTGGCGCCACGACATTGCTCACGGATGTTTCCGTCACCATCGCCCGAGGCGAGCGATGGGGAATCATCGGTCGCAACGGTGCCGGCAAGACGACGCTGTTCCAGATCCTCACCGGCAGGATGCAGCCGACCAGGGGTGCGGTGGCACGGCAGCCGGGACTGAAGGTGTCGCTGCTGGACCAGCACCGCGACTTCGGCGACGCCACGACGGTGTGGGAGGCCGCAGCGGCGGCGTATGCACCACTGATCGCGATCGAAAAGGAGCTGAATGTCCTTGCCGAGCAGCTGGGCAGCGGCGACGAGGCGTTGATGGATCGGTACGGCCGCCTGCAGGAAAAGTTCATGCACGAGGGCGGCTACGACTTTCCAGCGCGGGTCGACAAGGTGCTGCAGGGCCTTGGCTTCGATGCGGTGGAATCACGCACGCGCATGCTGGCGGGCCTGAGCGGCGGTGAGCGCGGTCGCGTAGGCCTGGCCGGTCAGCTGGCCGCGCCGGCGGAACTGCTCCTGCTCGACGAGCCGACGAATCATCTCGACCTCGAGACCACGCAGTGGCTCCAGACCTATCTCGGCGAGCTTGGCGAGACGGTGGTGGTCATCAGCCACGATCGTGCATTCCTGGACGAGACGGTGGACCATGTGCTCCATGTCACCGGCGGTACCACGCATTCGTACACCGGTGGCTACTCGGCCTTCGTGAGCCAGCGCGAGGAGCGCATGCTCGCCTTCCAGCGTCAGCTCGACAAGCAGCAGAAGTTCATCGCCAAGGAAGAGGATTACATCCGACGCCACCTCGCCGGTGTGAACAGCTCGCAGGCGAAAGGCCGCCGGTCGAAGCTTGGCCGCCTGCCCCGCCTCTCGCCGCCACCGGGTGAATCGGATGCGATGACGCTGCGCCTCGAGATCGGCGACCGCGGTGGCGATCGCGTGTTGCACACCGACAAGCTGCGTGTGAGCGTCGGCGATCGCGTGCTGCTGGAAGACGTGACGCTGACGGCGATGCGCGCCGATGTCATCGCGCTGGTTGGTCCGAACGGCGCCGGCAAGTCGACGCTGATCGCCACGCTGCTCGGTGCGCGCGATGCCGCCGCCGGTGGTGCCACCGTGGGCGGTTCCGTGCACGCCGCCTGGTATCGGCAGGACCTGGGCCAGCTTCCACTGGACCGCACGATCTTCGAAGCAATTCAGGATGTGCGCCCGTTGTGGGGCCGCGGGCAGATTCAGGGTCACCTGGGCGCATTCGGCTTCAGTGGCGACAGCGTGATGCGCACGATCAGCACCCTCAGCGGTGGCGAGCGGGCCCGTGTCGCGCTCGCGCTCATCATGCTGCAAAAGGCGAACCTGCTGGTGCTGGACGAGCCCACGAACCATCTCGACGTGGAGAGCATCGAAGCGCTCGAGGATGCGATCGAGTCGTACGAAGGCACCGTGATCCTCGTGAGTCACGACCGTGCGTTCCTGCGCGAACTGGCCACGCGCGTCTGGTCGTTCGACGGCACGCGCCTCCGCGACTTCGACGGACCGTTCGTGGACTGGGAATTGGCCGAGCGCGAGCGTCGCGCGAAGCTTGCGTCCGATGCGTCAACGGCGCTCCAGGGTCGCAAGGCGCAGGAGAAGGCGGCGTCGCAGAAGTCGAAGGGGCAGGACGACCGCGAGGCGACCGCGCGCAAATCGGCGAAGAAGGCGGCCGATGACGCCGAGAAGGAAGTGGTGCGTCTCGAGGAGCGCGTGCGGAAGGTGCAGCGGTCGCTGGAGGATGGTGACCTGTACGACGGCTCGCCGGAGAAGGCACGCGAGGCGGGACGTCTGGAGAAGGAGCTCGGTGCCGCGCAGCGACTGCTGGACGACGCGATGACGTCATGGGCCGAGCGGACGGCGGTCCTCGAGCGCTGAAGCGTGTCGCATCACGCGAGCGCGCCGAGCACCTGCTCGACGGCATCGCGCAGGCTGCCATCGAGCATGATCGCCCGTACCGCCTCGAGGTCCGGCGTCAGCATGCGATCGCCCTCGAGCGGCGGCACGACGCGGCGCAGTGCATCGCGCGCCGCACCGACACCGGGACCCGGATGCAGCGGGCGGTGGAAGTCCAATGCCTGCGCGGCGTTCAGCAGCTCGATCGCCACCACCCACGTCGCATTCTCGAGGATCATGGCGCACTGCCGCGCACTCGTCGTGCCCATGCTGACATGGTCTTCCTGATTCGCGCTGGTCGGGATGCTGTCCACACTCGCCGGGTGAGCCAGCACCTTGTTCTCGCTCACGAGGCTCGCCGCGGTGTACTGGCTGATCATGAGGCCTGAGTTCAGGCCACCCTGCAGCGACAGGAATGCCGGCAGCCCACTCACGGCCGGATCGAGCATGTGCTCGACGCGGCGTTCGCTGATGTTCGCCAGCTCCGCGATCGCGATCTTCGCGTAGTCCATCACGAGTGCCACAGGCTGTCCGTGGAAGTTCCCCGCCGAGATGACGTCGTCCGTGTCGGCAAACACCAGTGGATTGTCGGTGACGGCGTTGCACTCGCGCGTGACCACGTCCACGGCGTGCGTCAGCGCATCACGACTCGCGCCGTGCACCTGTGGCATGCAGCGCAGGCTGTAGGCGTCCTGCAGCTTGTCGCAGGCAGCATGTGATCCGTGGATCGGGCTGTCTGCCGAGAGACGGCGCAGGTTGCCCGCGACATCCACGGCGCCCGGATGCGCGCGCACTTCGGCGACGCGCACATCGAATGCCACCGACGTACCCTTCAGCGCCTCCAGTGACATCGCGCCGGCCACGTCGGCGAGCGTTGCGAGCCGCTGCGCATCGTGCAGTACCAGCGCGCCGATGGCCGTCATCGCCTGCGTGCCATTGATCAGCGCCAGCCCCTCCTTCGCCTCGAGCACGATGGGTGCGAGCCCCACGTGCGCCAGCGCGTCGCGACCATGAATGACCTCGCCGCCCACCTCCGCCTTCCCCTCACCGATCAGTGGCAATGCCATGTGCGCGAGCGGTGCCAGGTCGCCGCTCGCACCCACCGATCCCTGACATGGAATCACCGGATGCACACCCCGGTTCAGGCATTCGAGCAGGAGCTCGATGACACTGATGCGGATGCCGCTGTACCCGAACGACAGCGATTGCGCGCGCAACAGCAGCATCGCGCGCACGACCTCCGTCGGGAACGGCACGCCGACACCCATCGCGTGCGACACCAGCAGGTTCCGCTGCAAAAGCTGCACATCACCGGCAGCAATGCGCACGCTGGCGAGGCGCCCGAACCCGGTGGTGATGCCGTACACCGTGCGGTCGGCCGCGACGAGTGCGTCCACGTAGACGCGGCTGCTGAGGATCCGCGGTCTC
>Ga0105048_10018211_pt1 | contig 10809 bp, 8 predicted proteins | sample MAT05_FD_78382 | JGI IMG/M metagenome (GOLD analysis project Ga0105048, IMG submission 78382) | Freshwater microbial communities from Lake Fryxell liftoff mats and glacier meltwater in Antarctica - MAT-05 | ecosystem: Environmental > Aquatic > Freshwater > Ice > Liftoff microbial mat | place...
GCAACCCCTCTCCGGCCTTTCAGGCCGACTCTCCCAGAGGGAGAGTGACTTCACCCTCCCTCCGGGAGGGTCGAGCGAAGCGAGGGGAGGGTATGACTCATTCTGCCGCTCGCCTAAGAACACCGCAAGCAAACTAGAAGTTGTAGTTCGCCCCAATGGAAATGCCATGCAACAACAGACTGTTGTTGTGGTTGATTCGAGTGATCTCATCGCCGCGAGCAAAGTCACGTGGAATTTGACCAACCGCGGTTGCAACGCCACTGACTCCTACAAGTCGGTAGGAAGTGTTTGCGGTCCAACCTCGACTGATGCGGAGGCCTGCGCCCAATGTTCCTTCACCCATCAACGCGACATCGCAAAGCTTCGAGCTGTAATCATATGGACGACCATCGAAAGCTGTGTTCGGTGACATGATCGTTGCCGTTTGGGTGGCAGTTCCTGCAAATGTGGTGGCATTGATATTGTTTCCGTACACACCGAAGTTCGTACCTCCGAACAAGTTGAGGCGTGTCCCGGTGCACCAAGTTGCCAACGAACCAAGTTGGAAACCAACCAAGTCATTCGTTACGTTGTTGCGATAGTAGAAATCATCGGCACCACCATTGAAGACAGCATCGTTTTCGCTGGACGCATACTCAAGGGAATCCCTGAATCGGAACCATCGAACGCCGCCGTACATATTGAGCCGGAGCTTACTGCATTGAGCACCGTACCAGGGAGCACATGGACCGGTCGGTCCGCTGCACGCGACCGGTGCGCCGCAGTTACCAGTACCAGTACCGCAGTTGTTGGCTCCGCCACAAGAATTGCCACCCGTTGCCGGGTACGCCTGTCGAGCACCACCGCCCAATGCAAATGAGAAGAAGTTCAGTTCGGCGCTATGGAATTCTTGATCGCGCAGGATTCGATGCGCGAACGCCCCGTCGTACCAGTCGTAAACAGCCTGGGATGGCATTTCGATACCGTATTGCCATGTGCCCCCGGGGCCTCGCAAATTAAGCGGTAGGTTCGAACGAAGGTTACCATTGATTTGATCGGACGCCAGGATGGTTGCCGATTGAGGATTTGAGAAGATTCCCCAATACGACCCCATGATCGCGTAGCGGCCATCGCAGAAATAGCGTCCGGCATTGAGCTGTACACCGCCCGTTGGTTGCATCCTTGCATCGGAGGTGCTTAGGAAACTCTGAGCATACGGATTTGGTGCTGGCGAAGGGTTTGCACCATCCTCAGTATTGGTCGTCAATCGTACGTGCTGGTCATCCAAGCGATTGAAAATCAATCCGCTTGCGCCAAAGATCCAAGGGCTGGGCGATACGATTGACGGAGCGTAGCTCATCGCAGGTTGGCTGTAGCAGTTTTCGGTGGCGCCATAGCCGTAGCTTGGGGTAGGCGATACCATCGGAGAGCTTCCGACGTTGACTCCGTGAGTTGTGCAATTGCCAGAGTTGCAGGCTGGGCAGGAGGTAGTGCCTGTCTGTGCGGGCGTGGCATAGGGTGTCGAGTACGCTGGCTGGGCGTGTTGTGGACTCGGCAACTGCATTTGTTCGTAGGGTTGCTGGACCTGTGGAGCGTACTGAGGAGCAGATTGGTACTGTGAGTTCAGCACCGAGTTTTCGATGGCCGCCTCAGGAACATGCACATGCCCGTTGGGGATACCGCTTCCAACAACTCCATTTTGGGCATAGGCAGCAAGGCTTGTTTGCCCAGACTGCGGGGCCATGTAGTTCCGAACGGCAGAATTGCTGATCGGTGGAGGTGGCAGTGCCCTTGCGCTAAACGAGCTTGCAGAAAGTCCGCCTGAATCGCCAACTGTATATTGAGCCGACGCGATACTGGGGATTGCGGTTACCCCTAAAGTCATCGCGAGGCCATGAAACCAAGTTTTTCTCACCAGAAAGCTCCTTGCAAAAACGTCCATCCTAGACGTGGCATCCATCGCCACTCGAGGGAGCTCCCCCAAACAGAAAGCTCCGTGCACCGGGGACATTCCCTCCAGGGTTGACCCAATGCACCCAACTTACTTCGGCGGGCAATTAGCCCGTCAAACCCTCTTTCAGGCTTTAGCCAGCGATAATTCGGGGCTTACCTAAAAACAACCGGAATAAATCATCCAACCGGAGGGTGTTCAATCGTGGCCCTCCCCCGGTTTTTCAGGAAAAACGTGAGGAAACGTACAATCGGCATATTCGGAACGCGAATTCAGCTAGTCGCATTGGATCGGATTGTTATGATCGGAGAGTGGATGCGAAAACGGAGTTTCAGCAGACATTCGATTTGGGCGAGCCCGACTCTTATTTTCTCGCCCGCAAGCCCCCAACCCCAGTTTTTAAGTATGCGTTCGCTTCCCATTCTAGCCAATCAAGATGCCTCTACGGAAAGCCGCATTCGGCTTCAAACGGACGCAGGTAATACAAAGGGTTCCTATGCTTTTATCAGCCTTGGCTGCCCTAAGAATTTAGTCGACAGCGAGCAAATGCTAGGGCTCTTGCACAAAGATGGCTACAACCTCGTCCAAAACCCGGAAAACAGCGACTTCGTGGTGATCAACACCTGCGGTTTTATTGATAACGCTCGCAAGGAGTCCTTCGAAGCCATCGATCAGATGTTGGACCTGAAACGCCAAGGCAAAATACGAGGCGTCATCGTTACAGGTTGCCTAGCCGAACGTCAACAAGAACAATTGCTCGAAGCTAGGCCGGAAATCGATGGCCTCGTAGGTGTGTTCGGACGTGACGACATTACGACCATCGTGAATCGGTTCATGGATGGACTCGATGAACAAAGGACCATCTTCCGACCTGCCCCGATCCGAGCACTAGCCGACGATTTCCGCTTGCAACTGACCCCCAAGCACTTCGCATATATGAAGGTCTCTGAAGGCTGCGATAGGCTTTGTACCTTTTGCGCGATTCCAAAAATGCGAGGCAAGCACGCCAGCAAGCCCATCGAAGGGATCATTGACGAAGCTAAAAAGCTTGTCGATAACGGCGTTCGGGAACTCATCCTCGTTGCCCAAGACACTACTTTCTACGGTATCGATCTTTATGGAAAGCCGAGACTTTCCGAGCTATTGGAAAAGCTAGATGCAATTGATGGAGTCGACTGGATTCGGTTGATGTACTTCTATCCGATGTACATTGACGATCAACTCGTACAGACCATCGCCGGGGCCAAGAAAATCCTCCCCTACATCGACATGCCACTGCAACATATTAACGACACAATGCTCAAGCGGATGGCCCGCCGCGTATCCCGTGATAAGACCCATGAACTAGTAACGAAGCTTCGCGATGGTATCCCCAACTTGGTCATGCGCACAACCATGATCACCGGCTTCCCGGGCGAGACCGATGAACAGTTCGACGAATTGGAAGCCTTCGTTTCGGAAATGCGATTCGAGCGGGTTGGTGTGTTTACCTATTCGATCGAACCGGATACCCCCGCAGCCAAACTGCCGGATCACTTGCCGGAACGCATCAAAAAAGAACGTCGAAACCGTTTGATGGCTGTCCAACAGCAGAACGCCTTTGCTTGGTGTGCCGAACGCGTTGGAACGCGCATGGACGTGTTGATCGACAAGGCCGTCGATGAGGCCAACAACGTTTGGCTGGGGCGATCCTACGCCGACGCGCCCGACGTGGACGCTACGGTCTTCGTTACCGGCGAAAAGGACAAACCCATTCGCCCAGGCAACATCGTGGATTGCGAGATTGTGTCTTCGCAGCATTATGATCTTGTGGCTGCAGCGGTTGGGCTCGTTCGATAATGGGATTAACGAGTCCAAGCTCATCGAATATCAATGTCCCGAATGCCCTGTCGGCCGCAAGGCTTGTTTTGGCAATCGTTGTTTGCATCCTAATCGAATGGCGGTTCTTTCTCCCGGCCGTGATTTTTTTTTTGGTGGCTGCAAGCACCGATTGGATTGACGGTTGGTGGGCTCGTCGCTTTCAACAGGTGACGAAACTGGGGCGAATCCTTGACCCATTTGTCGACAAAATCATCATCTCTGGAGCCATGATCGCATTGTGCGCCGTTCCCAGTTCAGCCATCGCTCCCTGGATGGCGACGCTGGTGGTGGGTAGAGAACTGCTGGTCACTAGTCTGCGAGGGATGGTAGAAGGGCAAGGTGGTGACTTTTCCGCAAAGCCAATGGGTAAGTGGAAAATGGTTGCGCAATGCGGGGCAATCGTTTCCGTTTTGATTGAGCTTCAATACGCAGTTGCACCCAATTGGTTGCACTGGACGAGCGTCGGGCTCGTTTGGTCGTCCCTCCTATTGACTGTTTTGTCGGGAATGGAATACGTAATGCTGGTACTGAAGAAACCACAATGACACTGACGCAAATACAATCGTTGGCCCTCGGCGGGATGTGTGCGCTGCTCTTTGCAGTAGTCGGCGGCTCGATAGTCGAATGGTCCAAGTGGATAGCACGCTATCGTAATGGCGTAAAACGCGTTCAGTTGCCTATGGGGCCTCAAGCCACCGTCGGGCTTGTTGACATTTTGGTGACTTTCTTGGTGCTGTTCTCACTTTTTTTCTTTGCAGCCGTTGTTTGGCGGGCTTCTGGATTACCGGTTGGCCCAAGCCTAAAGGGACCCAAGCTTGAGTCCGTCACGGCATTGGACAGCGTAGCTTCAGAGAGCCAGCAGATAGACGATGAGATCATGGCCTCCGAGTTGGCCAGCAACTCAGATAAGAGTAACTCAGAATCGGGCAATGCAAACAAACCTGTCACGGTGAAGCCTGCGGGCATGACGCAAAACCAATTCATCTACAGTGGCGTTGCTGTATCGGCACAGCTTTTATGCGTGATCCTGATGACTCTGTTCATTCGCGGCAGGACTCATTGCACCTTCAAAAAGCTCGGCTGGCGCACCGATCAAGTTGCTGGCGATATTCTTGCGGGCTTTCAGTGCTTCCTCATGATGACGCCCGTCATTCTCGTTCTGAATGGGGTGTTGCAAGGATTAACGAAGGTACCCTACGAGCATCCCGTGCAAGAAATGATCAAGCAGTACCCTTGGTTGCTCGGAATCGCATTTTGGCAAGCGGCGATCGTTGCTCCCATATCGGAAGAGTTTGGATTCCGTGTGTTGCTGATCGGCTGGTTTGAATCGATTCATTTTGGTCGAAACAAGTTGATTGCGTTCCTTTTTGGTTCGTCCTCCGATGGCCAGATGGAGCACCATCAATGCGAAGCCAATTCTTTTTTAGGGGTGGCTGCATCCCAAGACACCTCCAATCCATACAACGCTCCATTGTCCTCCGGAACGGAATTCATTGCAGAAACTTCGTCTGGAGCTTGTGCATCGGAATATCGACCTCCATGGTGGCCAGCATTGCTCAGTGGAGCTTTGTTTGGACTTGCTCACTTTAGCTACGGTGTGAGTTGGGTTGCTTTAATCGTTTTTGGAGTGGTGTTGGGTCGGCTTTATCAAATGCGGCAGAGCATACTGCCTGTGATCTTGGTGCATTTCCTGTTCAATGCCATGAACGTGACAATATTAGGATTGTCGATTCTGTTGCCGAACAATCTGGGGAATTAGTGTTCTTTTTTTCTTGAGAATTATTCATCAATCCTGTCGATTCAAAGTCCCTGACGAAACTGCTGAATGAGACGATAAAATAAGACTCGCCCTCGAAATCCCGCGATGACGATGGTGATGGATTCTGCGAGGTACATGTCAACACGATGGAAGGATTCTGGTCATTGCGTCGATCTTCGCTACGTCCTCATCGGTGCATCTCGCAAGAGAAACTGCCGCTCTACCTCGCGTTCTTCCAGTTCGTTCACAACACTCGAAAACACGGGAAAGCACTCCTCAATTCGCAAGTTGAGCGACTTTTGGCATGACCTCCCCGGAACGCCGGATGAGCCTTCATTACAATGCGGACCCTATAAGGAAACAGACTTGTATGGCACGCTCTGAGGAACGAAGGGCGTGCGAGCCGCCAGGGTCATTTGCCAAGCTTCCCACGTCCGTCGCATTAGCTTTGGGCGTGCCACCCGTGCCACCCCTGTTTTGCTTTTGCAACTGATGGATAATGTCAGACGACCTCGACAAGAAAGTTTTGAAGACTCGCCTGACGGTTGGCCACAAAATCCAACCTAAAGCTAAGCACCGCGATTCCTCGATTGTTCGATGGAAAGCAAAAACAAGATCATCGCATCGCGATAACCCCGTAAACAATGGAGTAGACTTCTGTGAAGCTACCTGAAACAAGTTCCGCCGTGTCCGAAGCAATTGAGCTGCCGGTCGCCAACCCCGCCGCCGAGTTGCCACCGATTGACGAGACTCCCAAGCATGCTTCGCTGGCCGTCCGTCTGGTCACGCTAATCACTATCATTGTTCCTCTACTCGGCGTGGTCGCCGCCCCGTTCTTCGTGTGGGGCTGGGGCTTCGGCTGGACCGACCTCGGTCTGCTGCTGGGCATGTATGTTCTCACGTCGCTGGGAATCACGGTCGGGTTCCACCGACTGTTCGTACACCGCTCGTTCGAGGCGTACATGTGGGTGAAGTTTTTTTGGGCCATCCTCGGCTCGATGGCCATGCAGGGATCGCTTTTCCAGTGGGTCGCTGTACACCGTCGCCACCACCAGCACAGCGACACGACCGAAGATCCGCACTCACCTCAGAACAAGGGCAAAGGTGTCCTCGGCCTGCTACGAGGCTTCTGGCACGCCCACATCGGCTGGTTCTTCAAGGCAGACCCACCGCGTCTCGAACGCTACATTGCCGACCTTTCGGCCAACCGCACGCTGCGCGCGGCAAGCCGCCTCTTCCCATTGTGGGTGGCTGTCGGCTTTGTGATCCCTGCTGTTCTCGGCGGCGTCATCACGTTGAGTTGGGGCGGTGTCTGGACCGGGCTCGTGTGGGGCGGGCTGGTACGACTCTTCCTGGTTCATCATGTGACCTGGAGCGTCAATTCGTCTTGCCACTTGTGGGGCTTACACCCCTACAAGTGCAACGACCACAGCCGAAACAATTTTGTATTTGGCATTCTGGCGCTGGGCGAGGGGTGGCACAACAACCACCACGCCTTTCCGACCTCAGCACGGCACGGGCTGCGGTGGTGGCAGATCGACGTGAGCTATTGGGTGATCCGCACGATGGCCTTGCTGGGTCTCGCTTGGAACTTGAAACTCCCGTCGAAGCAGGCTCAGGAGAAAATGCGTACCGTCTCCTGAACCCAGACTTTTTCGTTTAACGGCAAGCCGCGACGGTGAGTTAACAGAGCCGACGCCTTCGGCTTGCCGTTTAACGATGTTGGCTAGACTCCACGTACAAACGTTGAGGGGTTATCGACTGGTTCGACCTCGAGTTCGTCCCATTGCCAGGAAGTTTGCAATTGCCAGAAACTGGTGGGGGCTAAACGGCCTCGTATAGAGTTTCTTCGTCAGAGACCACGGGTTTTAAGCTTCGAGTCCGAGATCAGTTTATTCAAAGCGACATGATCGACTGGTTTGACAAGATGATTGTCGAATCCCGCTTCAGCAGTCTTGCGACGGTCTTCTTCCTGGCCCCAGCCGGTTATTGCAAGAATCAAAATATCTTTGCCCCATGGTTGCTGGCGAATCGCGCGGCATGTCTCATGACCGTTCATCTTCGGTAAACCAATATCCAATAAAATCACCTCAGGTAGAAATGCCTCTGCCGTCTCAATCGCCGCCAAGCCATCAAAAGCAGTTTTTGTCTCGTTGCCAGTCATCTTCAGAAGGAGCGCAAGAGTGGTCGCGCTGTCGCGGTTATCGTCGACGACCAGGATGCGGCGACCAGCGGATTTGGATGGTGCGGCAACGGGTGGTAGCACAATCGACTCGACGTGCGGTTGTTCGATCTCAATAGGAAGTCGCACCGAGAACTCGCTTCCGTGGCCAAGCCCTTCGCTTTCCGCTATCACTGTTCCACCATGCAATTCGACTAGGCGTTTAACAAGCGACAGGCCGATCCCCAGTCCACCGTCGGAACGTTCTAGTGATTTATCAATCTGCGTGAACATGTCGAATACTTTATCAAGCATTTCAGGCGGAATACCGATGCCCGTATCATGGATGACAATCTTCACTTCGTCTACTTGACGCTCGACGGTCAAACAGATGTTGCCTCCAGGTTCGGAGTACTTGCATGCGTTCGTCAAAAGGTTACCAATCACTTGCGCCAACCGAGTAGGATCGCCGTGCAAATGGATCGGCTCGAGTGGCAAGTTGAGAACGAATTCATGATGGTCACGATCTAAATGAGGCCGGCAAGCCTCTACTGCGTGATGGATGACGGATGAGAGTTCCAATCGCTCCTTCTTGAGCTCTAATTTATCACGACTGATCCGGCTCACATCGAGCAGGTCGTCGATCAATCGGACCATGTGAGCCATCTGACGTTCCATGGTCTCGCGGGCTTGCTTGAGCAACTCGGCGTTGCCGCTTTCCGACTTCAACAGCTCCAAAGAGTTTCTGATGGGTGCGAGCGGGTTGCGAAGTTCGTGAGCGAGTGTGGCTAGGAATTCGTCTTTGGTACGATCGGCGTCTCGAAGTTTTTCTTCGCTTTGTCGCAATTTTTCGGTAGTGATCTTGCGGTCAGATATATCCATCGCCGAGGGAATGAGGTGCGTGATTCGGCCTTCGGAATCTCTCAAAGGCGCGAGTTGGTAGTCGATCCACGTGATTTCTCCACCGGCCAACCGGACAGGCACGTCACGGCGAATCGTCTCGCCGCGAGCCGCGCTTTCGCATTCGGCCCGCACTCGCGCCTGAACTTCGGGAGAATAACTCCACCAGTAGGCATCCCAGAATGGTTTCCCGATAACCTCGCTAGCCGATATACCCGCCGCCAGAGGCGAACGATTGGCCTCGATCAAAATCCCATCGGGTGTAAGTACGCCTACGAAGGAAAAAAGGTTATCCAGAACGCGACGAGTAAATTCCTCGCTAAATCGCAGAGCTAACTCTGTCGCTTTGCGCTCGGTGATGTCGCGGATGGCGGCGACCATCCCGGCGTCCGCGCCGATCGCGTCGCGCAACAGGGTCAAGCTCAATTCGACATGGAGTTCGCGTCCGTCATGGAGCCGTTGGGCGATCTCGCCGTGCCACTCGCCATTCTCTCGCAACGCGTTCCACGTCGCGGCCTCGGCCACCGGGCTCGGCCAGTGTCGGGTGAAAATCTCGGAAAGCTTGCGGCCCAGCACGGCGTCCGCAGTCACGCTGTATTGTCGCGCGGCGGCGGCGTTGAAAAAAGTGATGCGATCTTCGGCATCGACTGCGATCACGGAGTCGCTGACCTGTGAGAGGATTTCGCCGCGGAATCGGTTCGATTCGGAGTCGAGACCTTGCAGCGTGAAAATCTGCGGGCCGTCCGTCGTTTCGACCACGAGCGCATCCACCTCGCCGCTTCGGATGGCGCGCAAGGTGTCCTCAACCTCCTCCAGCCGCGCACGCAGCTCCGCATTTTCCGCGCGTAGATATTCATCGGGGATGGTATGCGAAGTCATGCCTCGCCCGTCCCATTCTTCTGCCGCAGATCCAGGCCGAGCAGGAGGCGCTCAGTCTGCGACATGTCGCCGATGAAACGGCGCAGCGGTAGCGGCAGTTTTTTGATCAAGGTCGGCGCGGCGATGATCTGCTCACCCTCGACCAGCGTCGGGTGCTGCGAGATGTCCACGATCTCTAGCTCATAGCGGCCTAGCAGATGCTCCTCGCAGATTTTGCGGATATTCACGATGGCCCGCGTGGAATGCCGCGTGGTGCCAGCGACGTAGAGCCGGAGGATGTAGCGGGCCGTGTCCTGCGCGGCGGCGGCGGCTTCAAAGGCTGCGAGGGCGTTGGGCGGAGCAGCGTTTGTTTTCATAAGGCTCACTCCTTCACCGGTAGCACATCGAGGCCGACGAGCACGCGGTCTTCGTTGGAAAGATCGCCGATGATCTTTTTGATCGGCTCTGGCAGCCGCCGTACCAGCGTGGGCAGGGCGAGGATCTGGTCGCCCGCAGCGAGCTGGGGAGTTTTCATTAGGTCAATGACCTCAATGCGGTATTGCCCGGCGAGGTGCGTCTCGCAGATACGCTTGAGATTGGCGAAGGCTGCGAGGGATTTCGCGGTCTGGCCGGCGACGTAGAGCCGCAGTTCGTAGGTCTTGGTCTCAGTCTCGGTCTCGGTCTCGGTCATCGTGTTCATCGTAATCCTTTCGTTTGTCCGTTGCTGGCTTTGCTGCCGCCGCGCAGTTGCGCCATGGCCGCGCTGTTTTGTTGCGTGTTTTTCTCCTGCAAAGTCTCAAGCGCGATGGCGAATTTCACCTCGGCTTCCTCGGCCTCGCCTTCCGCATTTAGCGCGGCGATCTGCGCCTCGATCACCTTTCGCTTGCTGGCGAGCTGCCGCAGCTTGCGATCGTGATCTTGGCGGCGCAGTTCTGCGGCAGAACGCTCGTGAGCCGCCTGCGCCACCCGGGCTGTGCCAGTGAGCACGCGGTCCGCACCGAGAACCACGTCTACGAGATCGATGCCCGCATCGCTGAGGACAAACTCGCGCACCTGATTCGAGTGCACCATGCCTCGCGATTTCAGCACGTAGAGCGTGCGGTTGCGCTCGCCGTTGAATTCCACATTGCGTAGCAGCAACCACGTATCCATCAGTGACGATACGCCGACCTGCGAATCCTCCGCAGCGTCCGTTTCGCTGCCGCCCGTGGTGAGGCTGGTGAAGAGCGTGGTGATCTGCTGCTGCTTGAGGAAATCGATGAGCCGCATCAGCGTCGGCTTCACCTCCGCGTCGCTGCGCTCGATCGTGAGATTGCTGATCGGATCGACCACGACCACCGC
>Ga0105048_10018212_pt1 | contig 10808 bp, 9 predicted proteins | sample MAT05_FD_78382 | JGI IMG/M metagenome (GOLD analysis project Ga0105048, IMG submission 78382) | Freshwater microbial communities from Lake Fryxell liftoff mats and glacier meltwater in Antarctica - MAT-05 | ecosystem: Environmental > Aquatic > Freshwater > Ice > Liftoff microbial mat | place...
ATTGTATTTCTGCAACAGTTTTTTTTGTTTTTTTCCGGCGGAATTTTTCCGCAGTCTGCTTTGGTGTCTCCTGCCACTTCAATAAAAGTATCCAAATTTTTTGTTGTATGTACTTTCATCTTTTCTTGTCTCTTTATGTTGGTTAAGGGATTAATTCAAGCCAACCACTAACACCTTGTTCTAAGATATCGGAAACGAAAGGCGTTATAGATGATAGATACTTACTACATCATGGCTACCTAACTAAGGAATAAAGAAACAAATAAAAAAAATATAAAATGATTAAAAGGACAGAAAACGAAGCATAAAGGTTTAATTTTTCATTTATTTAGCCTAATTCAATCAGGGTAATTTCGGGTAAAATACCCACCCGACCCGGATAACCTATAAAACCAAACCCACGATTTACGTAAAGTTTTTGCCCGTCTTTTTCGTAAAGACCCGCCCACTGTTTATATATCCATTGTACGGGACTCCATTTAAATCCCGGAATTTCAACACCAAACTGCATACCATGGGTATGTCCGCTCAGAGTAAGGTCAATATCGGGATATCGCGGACGCACTTCGTTATCCCAATGGCTTGGGTCATGGCTCATTAACATTTTAAAAGGCTGCGCAGCGGAATCGGCATAAGCCTTTTGCAAATTGCCGTAGGAATGAAAATTGCCTTTTCCACTAATATTCTGCACGCCTATTATACCGATGGTATCTCCATCTTTTTCCAGAGACACCGATTCGTCCAACAGCAATTTCCATCCAAGTTGGGCATGTACCCTTTTCAATTGTTTCAAATTGGCCTCCTTTGCTTCGTTGCTTTCCCATTGAGTATAATCACCATAATCGTGGTTGCCCAACACACTATACACCCCATACTCAGCTTTCAGGCGATTAAACACTTCCATGTAAGGCTCCATTTCTACCGCCCTATCGTTTACCAAGTCACCGGTAAAAAGAATCAAATCAGGTTTCAGATCCAAAATCATAGAAACCCCGCGCTGCACAGCCTCCTTATCCATAAAACTACCGCTATGTATATCGCTGATATGAACCACTTTGAAACCTTTGAAAGCTACGGGGAGAGTGGGGAAATTAAAAACCTGCTTACGAATATGATAATTGTACTTGTTGCGGAACCCATAAAGTAATGTGCCAAAAACGAGGCTTCCCAACCCGATACCTGCCCAACTTAAAAACACACTTCTTGAAATTGCTTCCGCTTTTTCATGTCCCGGGGCGGCATCTATATTGTGTACCCAAAATTGCGCTACTACCCATTGTAAAAATCGTCGAAGATCATCCACAATAAAAAAAGAAACTGCCAGTAGCTTGGCAATCAATAAACCAAGCGCAATGGATAAGGCATAGGTAAACATTGGACTGAGGCCAGGCCGTCCTCTAAAAGTAGGCAACATTACCATTAAAATGGAACCGGATAGTGCCAATATCCAAAAAAGGATGTAGATCCCAATTTTTGCAGTACTGCCAACAGAACGACTAACTGCTTTTACCGCCTGAAAAATATACAAGTCAAGAAGGAATAAAAGAGCAAAAAAGAAAATAATCTGAAGCATAAATCTGATCATGTTTATTACTTAATAGGAATATTTAAATTGCTTTTGGGATATTTGTATCGGTAGCAAATATCCCCGTTTTATAGCTTTTACAATTAAAAGTATGTAAGGACGGTTGGTTTGCATTAAAATAACAATCTTTTTAGTTTCATTTACATAAAAAATTCACTATGATTTTTACCTATTACGGGCATTCCTGTTTTTCCATTAAGACCAAGGGACTGAATTTATTATTTGACCCCTTTATTACCTACAATGAACTGGCAAAAGACATTGAAGTGGACAAAATAGAAGCGGATTATATTTTTTTATCTCATGCCCATCAGGATCATATAGCCGACGCTGTTGCCATAGCTACCCGCACCGGAGCCACGGTTGTGTGTGGTTTTGAATTAATGGACTGGCTCGACAAGCAAGGGGTAACCAATGTTCATCCAATGAATACAGGGGGTAAAAAATCTTTTAATTTCGGCACGGTTCGGTGCGTGGTAGCACAGCATAGTAGCGGGCTGCCCGATGGTAGCTATGGTGGAAACCCCATGGGTTTTGTGATTACTACCGAAGAAGGTAATTTTTACTATGCCGGAGACACCGCACTTACCCTTGATATGCAATTAATCCCTCGGTGGACTACCATTGATTTTGCCATCCTTCCTATTGGTGACAACTTTACTATGGGTCCCGAAGATGCCGCTATGGCTGCCGATATGGTACAAACAACAAGGGTAATCGGGGTGCATTTTGATACCTTCCCTTATATTGTTATAGATAAACATACCGCCGAAAAACACTTTTCAGATAAACAAATAGAACTGACGCTTCCCGCCATAGGAGGTAGTTTTGACATTTAGATACCCCTTCAACGCGGCTACGGATGGGAAATGCCCATCACCTTTACCGTAGTTTTAAAATTTTGATATTCCTTCCACCCCTTTGTGTGAAAATGCGAAGGGGTTGTTTTCAGGCGATTTGATTTTGAAAGGGTATTTTTGAAAGAGCAAAAAAATTATGTAGCATTGCAAAACATTTCGAGTTTGAATTAAAAATATACATGGCAAGAATAATAGGGATAGCAAATCAGAAAGGCGGGGTTGGAAAAACAACCACAGCCATTAATCTTGCGGCAAGTCTGGCTGTGTTAGAATACCGTACTTTGCTGGTAGATGCTGACCCACAGGCCAATTCCACCACGGGAGTTGGGTTTGATTTGCATAACATCAATCTGAGCCTTTACGATTGTTTTGTAAATGAAACCTTAGCAGCAGAATTAATTCTGAAGACTGAAATACCGCATCTTGACCTGATTCCCTCGCATATTGATCTGGTAGGTGCCGAAATTGAAATGATTAACTATCCTAATCGGGAAAATGTACTGAAAAAGATTTTAGAACCTATAAAAGATCAGTACGACCTTATTATTATTGATTGTTCTCCTTCACTGGGTTTGATTACTGTAAATGCTTTGGTGGCAGCCAATGCGGTGATTGTACCTGTACAATGCGAATTTTTTGCCTTGGAAGGTCTGGGTAAATTACTGAATACCATAAAAATTGTACAAAGCCGGCTCAATCCCGATCTTGAAATTGAAGGTATTCTGATGACCATGTATGATGCAAGGCTACGCCTATGCAATCAGGTAGTAAGCGAGGTAAGAAGGCATTTTGATGCCATGGTATTTGACACCATCGTACACCGCAATACCCGGCTGAGCGAAGCACCTTCTGTAGGTAAGCCCGTTATTTTGTATGATGCTACGAGCAAAGGAACTACCAATTATCTAAATCTTGCAAAGGAGGTTTTGCAGAAAAACAATCTGACAAAAATTACAGAACAAGATCGCTATCTCAACTAATCCGGCATTCATGCTTATTTAATTACCTAAAGGGTACCGGATTATACCGGTGCTTTAAGATGCTTTGCCCTATTGAGAAATAGTTTTATATTTTTGTCGCCCAATATTTTTGATTACCCCCATGAATAAAAACGAAAATAAAAAGCAACAGATCGGCAAAGGCTTGCGGAGTCTGTTAAGCAATATTGATGCCGACCTGAAAACTACCACCGGTCACTTGCGTACTGAGGTGATTGAGCAATCAACTTCGGCCAAAAGAATCCCGCTCAGTCACATTGAGCCCAACCCCAATCAGCCCCGACGCGATTTTGACGAGCAGGCACTGAAAGAACTCTCCTCTTCTATAAAGCTGCATGATATTATTCAGCCCTTGACCGTGGTACAGCTTAGCCCGGGCAAATACAAACTGATTGCAGGGGAACGCCGGTACAGGGCAGCAAAAATGGCGGGACTTACCGATGTACCGGTGTACCTGAGAGAAGCCAACGATCAGCAAATACTGGAACTTGCCTTGCTGGAAAACCTTCAGCGCGAAGACCTGAATGCTATAGAAATAGGACTCAGCTATAAAAGGATGATGGAAGAACTCCATTTTACGCAAGAGGAAGTAGCAGAACGAATGGGTAAGGAGCGCAGTACAGTAGCCAACTACATCCGCTTGCTAAAATTACCCCCCGATATACAGGTAGCGGTTCGTAATGGCAAAATGAGCATGGGACATGCCCGAGCCATCATTAATGTGGATCATGTTGACAATCAATTATTTATTTTCAATGAAATTGTTGAAAAAGGGCTTTCTGTACGGCAAACTGAAGATCTTGTACGCAAGCTTTACAAAGCTCCCACGAAAGTTAAACCTACTACAAAATCAGGTTTATCGCCTGCCTATAAAAGAATAGAGGATAATTTAGCTTCTCACTTTGGAACCAAGGTTCTGCTAAAACACCAAAAAACAGGTGCCGGTAGTATTGCCATTGAATATTACTCGCTACAGGAGCTTAATAAAGTTATTGAGTTACTCGGCATCAAAGTACAATAAGTCCGCAGCATGAAACATTGGATCGTAACAGCCGTTTTTTTAATATTGGTGTACAGTTTGGTGGCCCAAAAAAAAGAATCCTCTAAAGAACCTGCCAAAACACCTCCGGTTGCCGTTACGCCTGTAATGGACAGTGCCCAACTCGTGGATTCCCTCCGACGGGCTGCCATACGAAAAGTAACAAGGCATTCGGCCATTATACCGGGGTGGGGACAAATAAACAACAAACAAATACTGAAATTACCCATTATTTACGGTGCTATCGGATTTACAACTTTTCTATTTTTCGATAATATAAGCCAATACCGGTCGCTCAGGCAGGCATATATTTTTAGGCTTGACACCATCCCTTCCAACAATGACCAGATTGAAGAACGATACAGGCCTTTATCTACCAACTCAATCCGTTTTTATCGTGACGAATTTCGGCGCAACGTGGATTATAGCGTACTGGCATTACTTATTGTATGGGGACTGAATGTGGTAGACGCCACCGTTTTTGCCCACCTCAGAGGATTTGATGTTTCGGAGGATCTCTCTTTAAAATTTCAGGCGCCACAGTTTAATATTCAATCCGGATACGCACAGCTTGGCATATCAATTCAGCCTAAAGCAAAAAAAATTGTCTTAAAATCTTTGCCAGGAAAATAAGAAAAATCTTAAAAATACGTATGAAAATCGCTTTGATAGGATATGGTAAAATGGGGCAGGCAATTGACGCCATTGCTGTAGAAAGGGGGCATGAAATTGTGCTGAAAATAGGGATTGAAAATCTTGAAGATTTTACAGAGGATGCAATAAAAACTGCCGACGTAGCCATAGAATTTACCGGCCCGGAATCGGCTTTTAAAAACATCTCCTTTTGTATTGATAAAAAAATTCCGGTAGTAAGTGGATCAACCGGATGGCTGCATCAGTATGATAACGTTGCCCGATTGGCAGAAGAAAACAAAACGGGTCTTTTATATGCCAGTAATTTCAGCCTTGGGGTAAATATTTTTTTTGAAATAAATAAAATGCTTGCCCGTTTAATAGCTCCATATACAGATTATAACATCAGTATTACCGAAATACACCACACTGCCAAACTAGATGCACCAAGTGGTACCGCCATTACGCTTGCAGAACAAATTTTAAAAGAAAACGCAACCAAAACCAAATGGGTCAATCATCCTTCGGAAGTACCCGAAGAACTTTCTATTGAAAGCTTGCGGATAGATCCTGCACCCGGTACGCATACCATCACATGTCAATCGGCAACGGACACGATCCGGATTGAACATGAGGCCCACAGCCGTCAGGGATTTGCCTTAGGCGCCGTGCTTGCTGCAGAGTTTCTCGCCGGAAAACAAGGTGTTTATTCTATGCAGGATGTTTTAGGTCTTTCCCGGTAAAAGTTTGTCGGACACACAGGGCTAAAATATTCGTCAGGAATCTGCTCTGTATTTTAGAGGACTCCTCATTTTCCTACATGCAAGACCGAAAAGAGGAAAACTTTCCCGCTGTTTTTATATTTTTAAAGGGATTTCGTCAATTATTTAAGAATGCATAACAATCCTCTATTTTTCGTGCATCCATGCTCTCGAAAAGGCCTTTATAAACAGAATGGAATCAGAGAGGATTGGTTTTATACGCAATAACGGCATACCAGTATTTTTTCACTTAACTTCATTTGCATATTCAGAAATACCTTCCACATGAAAAATATCCTTCTTTTATTTTTTTGCCTTCCTTTTTTTGCAACAGCACAAAAAAAACCCACCACGCCGCAAGAAAAAGCGGTAGATGAAAAAGCCCAACTCGTAAAAAACTATTTCAATAAAAAAGATATTGACAGCTTATATACCTTGCTTGCACCTTCGTTTAAAAAACAAGTAAGTAAAGAAGTACTCAAAAACGGAATGGTAGATCAACTTGGACCCTATGGAATTATTGTCAATTTTGATTTTGTAAACCAAAAAAACGGGATCAGCAAATACAAGACCTTGTTTTCGGCCGGAATAACCTTACAAACCATCATTCAGTTGGATGAAGAGGGGCTAATCAATATCCTTGCCATGCAACCCTACAAAGATGAGGACGCCCCCAAACGGAAAATTTTATACAACGACAATGAACTCAAAACAGCCTTTGATAGTGCTGTTGATAAGGCAGCAAGAAGCTATATGATGGATACCGCAACCAAAGGGTTGAGCATAGGGGTATATTATAATAACCAACAATATTTTTATAATTACGGTGAAGCCAATAAAGCCGATGACCTAAAAGCGAGTACCGAAACCGTTTATGAAATTGGGAGCATTACCAAAACATTTGCCGGCAATTTGCTAGCCAAAGCAGTAAAACAGCGACTCATTCAATTGAATGACCCTATTACAAAATACCTGCCTGATAGTGTAGCAGCCAATCCGGCGCTTCAAAAAATAACAATAGGGCAACTTGCCAACCATAGCAGCGGTTTGCCCCGACTGCCATTTGATATTTTTCTTGCACCAGGCTTAGATCCCAAAGATCCATACTTTCATTATGATGAGAAACTGCTCTTCAATAGCCTGAAACAAATTAAACCCATCAAAGAACCGGGCGAGCAATACGAGTATAGCAATTATGCTTTTGGTATTTTAGGCACCATTTTGTCACGGGTTTACAAAAAGCCTTTTACCGATCTGGTAAAGCAAAACTTTATTATCCCCCTGCAAATGATTCATACCACTGCCGAAAACAAAGTGCTGCCCGGACAAGCCATTGGGTACAACGATATGGGAGAACCAACCGCCTATTGGAACTTTACCTCGATGGCTACTGCCGGGAGTATAAAAAGCAATGCAGCCGATTTGCTGAATTACGGCATACAAAGCATGAAAGATATGACTGATAAAAAGGGTAACCCTACCCTGCTCGCTACCACCACCTGGGATTCGAACCCCAATATTGTTACACTTGCCTGGCATAGAAATCCTGCAGATCAGCAACCCGCCATATACCAGCATGGAGGAGGCACTTATGGGTTCAGGAGTCAAATAACAATTTGTCCTGCCCAAAAATGGGTGGTGGTATGCCTTGCCAATCAGGGCGTAGACCCGGGAGCAAGCGGGGTGGCTGCAGCCATTGAGAATTTTTTTAACCGCTAAAGGAACAGGTACAGGCATTGGGGACGTCTAAAAAAAACTAAAACCAATTGTGATGCAAAAAATTCGTCTTTTTCTTTCAGGTCTGCTGTTCAGCGGGCTTCTTCTGGCACAGGAATCAGCTACCTATCAGCGACCTCCCAAAATACTCGAAGACCTGTTGTTGGCGCCCCCTACTCCTACCGTTAGTATTGATGATAAAGCCAATTATATGTTGGTCATGGAGCGCAGTCAGTACCCCGATGTGGAAGAACTGGCACAGCCTGAACTCAGGATTGCCGGGCTGCGAATTAACCCCCGAAATTTCGGACCAAGCAGGTCGAACTACATTACTAATTTTAAGATTAAAAATATAAAGACCGGCAAAGAAATGCAGGTAAGCGGTCTTCCTGCTAATCTGAAAGGTGGCAGTCCCACCTGGAATCCCTCACAAACAAAAATTGCTTTTTCCAATTCCCTCAACGACAAGATTGATCTGTACGAGGTAGATGTAAAAACAGGCATTGCCAAAAAGATAAACAAACGGGCTTTAAATCTTGCCCTCGGCAGCTATCGCTACCACGATGATGCCACCCTTATGTACGAGGTAACCCTGGCAACCGCTGGTTCGGCACCCAAGGAGTCCGTTGCCCCATCTGGTCCGGTAATTCAGGAGAACCTTGGTAAAGCCGCTCCAAGCCGCACCTATCAGGATCTGATTAAAAGTCCGCACGATGAAGCTCTCTTTGCTTTTTATTCTACCACCCAACCGGTTATGAATAAGGCGGGAGTTGAAACCAATTTTGGCAAACCCGGCATTTACACTACCATTTCAGCTTCCCCTGATCATAAATATTTTATGGTTCGGCAAATACAAAAACCCTTCAGCTACCTCGTTCCGGTAAATGGATTTCCATCCACTATCGTCATTACGGATGCCAAGGCAGTAATCCTCAAAAAACTGGCTAGCCTGCCTTCTTCCGAAACAGCACCTTCTGGTTTTGATAATGTGCAGGATGTACCAACAGGATTTAGCTGGCGCTCCGACAAGGCAGCTACGTTGGTATGGAGTAAACCACTTGATGGCGGTTTGTATATAAACACCATGGAATTTCACGATGCGGTGTATTCCCTGTCTGCTCCCTTTACAGGAAATGAAGAAACGCTGGCTAAAACCACCATGCGCTTCAGGGGAATTACCTGGGGGAACGCTACCCTGGCATTGCTGAATGAAGGGCTTACCCGGCAGCAAAAAGTACGTATTCACAGGCTGGATCCGGCAACCGGCGCTACCGAAGTATTGATAGAACGCAGTACGAACGACCGGTACAGCGATCCTGGCTCGCCTGTGCTGGAGCGCAATAGCTACGACCGGCAGGTACTTAAAATAATGAATAACGGTACCGCCTTGCTGTTGGAAGGGGAGGGAGCCTCTGCAGAAGGGGATATGCCCTTTCTGGCATTGTTTGACATGGGTACCAAAAAGAATACAATTCTGTGGCAATGCAAAGCCCCCTATTATGAAACGGTGGCAGAGGTAATTGATGTGGCACAGAAAAAAATAATTACCCGTAAGGAAAGCCTGACGGAAGTACCCAATTACTACCTCCGTGACCTGACCAACGGTACCACCACTGCGCTGACTGATTTCACCGATCCGCAACCCGCGCTCCGGCTACTGACCAAAGAAAAAATAAGCTACAAAAGAGCCGATGGCATTGACCTGACCGCTACTGTTTACCTGCCTGCCGGCGTTAAAGCAAGTACTGATAAGCCACTACCCGTATTGATGTGGGCTTATCCCCGCGAATTTAAAAGCGCAGCCGATGCAGCACAGGTGCGGGGGAGTCAATACCGATTTAGTGGTGTAAGTTGGGGCAGTCCGGTATTTTATGCCACAATGGGTTATTGTGTAATGGATGCCACCGAATTTCCCATTGTAGGGGAAGGCACCAAGCAGCCCAATGATAATTTTATAGATCAGTTGAGGCAAAATGCAGAAGCTGCGCTGAAAAAAATTCATGATCTCAGGTATGGCGACAGCAGCCGTGCAGCCGTTGGTGGCCATAGCTATGGCGCGTTTATGACAGCTAACCTGCTGGCACATACAAGGCTGTTTAAAGCTGGTATTGCCAGAAGTGGCGCCTATAACCGCACACTCACCCCATTTGGGTTTCAGGCCGAAGAACGGACCTTCTGGCAAGCCCAGGAACTATACCTCCAAATGAGTCCTTTTGCGCATGCCAACAAAATAAAAGATGCCCTGCTGATGATCCATGGAGAGGCCGACAACAATTCCGGCACCTTTCCTATTCAAAGCGAAAGAATGTATGCGGCCATCAAGGGACATGGCGGTACCGTTCGGTTTGTGAGCCTGCCATTTGAAAGCCATGGCTATGCCAGTCGCCAAAATGTATTACACATGCTACAGGAACAATACGCCTGGCTGGAAACTTATGTAAAAGGAAAATGATGCTACAAAAGTAAGTTCCACAAAAAACGGAGTCTTTCTAGAGGCTCCGTTTTTTTATACTGCCTATTGAATGCATGAGATGGTATGGAGAAAGGGAGTAAGTTTAATAGGTTGGGGGGATTGGTTTGGGGGATATTTAGCCGAGGTGGGTGTGGGTTTAATAAGGCACCAAGGCTGCGGATTTTTTCATGCAGGGCTCTACCCAAGATAAAGCGAATGCACAACTCAACTACAAGGAACTTTTAAACTTGTTCCGTTCCGCGGAACAAATGAATCAGGAACATTAATCTGTTACCAAACAGTAATTGATGCGCTGATTACTAAAAGGTAGATTCGGCAACTGGCTTCCTGAAATAAAACCATCAGGTAGTTCATCATACCTTGATTTCTATTCATTCAGCAACTCGGTAAAGACTAATTAAAAAAAAATAACTAATCAGGGTAAAAAGAACCATACATAGAATACCCATTATAAAACGGAATTTCTAAATTCTGACTATTCTTAAAATATTCCAACACAATTGTGCGGTTGTAAAGAATATAAAACGATTTTGGTGTGACCGGCGTGTAGCGGTCTGTAGGTTTTGCTTTAGTAAACAAGATCACAAAAAGGTGGGGGTAATGGTTTTTTGCATATTTGCCAGATGAAAAAAAATCACAGATCATCAATAAAATTTCTACCTGAATGATTACATTTACTCTATGTTATTACAACGGAAATCAATTACAGCAATCAGTTGTTTAAGAATATCACAAAACAGCCA
>Ga0105048_10018213_pt1 | contig 10808 bp, 13 predicted proteins | sample MAT05_FD_78382 | JGI IMG/M metagenome (GOLD analysis project Ga0105048, IMG submission 78382) | Freshwater microbial communities from Lake Fryxell liftoff mats and glacier meltwater in Antarctica - MAT-05 | ecosystem: Environmental > Aquatic > Freshwater > Ice > Liftoff microbial mat | place...
CGGGCAACCTGCCGTATCCGATGCGGGCGCTGCGCACGCCGGAGTTCTTGTACATCCGCAACTTCAAGCCGGACCGCATGCCGATGGGCGACGGGTTGGGCATCACCGCGGACAAGGCACCCGATGACGGAGCACTCTCCGGCGATACGCGCGTCGCCTTCGCGGACATGGATGCCAGCCCCACGAAAGCCTGGCTGGTGAAGCACCGTAACGACCCCGAATGGCAATGGCACTACAACTACGCCTTCGGCAAACGCCCGGGCGAAGAGCTTTACGACCTGAGCAAAGACCCCGACCAGGTGAAGAACGTGGCCGCGGACCCCGCGTATGCGGACGCCAAAGCGAAGATGGCCGAGCGCTTGTCGAAGATCCTGAAAGACGCCGGCGACCCACGCATGGCCGACGGCGAATGCGTGTACGACCTGCCGCCGTTCAGCGATCCGGAGGTGAAGAAGGGGAAGAAGTGATGGTGGCGTTGAACGGGCGGAAGCGGGACGGTAGACTTTGAGGAAGGAGCGATCCATGCGCACATCCGTCGAATCTCATTCTGGCAATCTGGCAGTACTCATTCCCGCCGAAATCGCATCGAAAGCGGGGCTGATTGCCGGTGGATCGGTCGATATCGAATTGACGAACGGCCGTCTGGTGGTGCGGCCCTCAGGACCGGGTTCTTTGCAGGAACTGCTGACGGGTATCACGCTTGAGAACATCAACATCGCATGGGAGGATGGGCCGCCTGTCGGGAAGGAACTGCTGTGAACGACCGCCCATCTACTGACTGCCCTGATCGCGGACATTTCGTCTGAATCTCCTTCGGTCCACAGGCAGGCCATGAACAAGCGGGCCGGCGGCCCGGTCTCGTTCTAACTCCATCGGACTACAACGGACCCGTTGGGCTTGCTGTTGTTTGTCCGATCACGACTCGTGTCAAAGGGTATCCCTTTGAAGTAGCCTTGCCGGCGGGGCTGCCCGTTTCCGGTGTCGTTCCCGCTGATCAGGCTCGAAGTGTTGACCGGGTGGAACGCGGAGCAGTTTTCGCGGGTACCGCGCCAGCCGATATCGTTTCCGAGGTATCACGCCTTCTCGGCTTGCTTGTCGGGGCCGGTGTTGCGCCCTTTTGATGCAAAGTCGCGCGGATCATGATTCACGGCAGGCCGTGCACGCGTGACGCGTGCACTACGGATTCTGCAGCATTCCCCTTCTTGTCTCCCCCAACTCGTTCGCCTGCCAATAGTCGCCGCTGCTGGTATCCAGGCAGGTCAGCCAGCCGCCGCCGTAGGCCCAGGTGTCGATGCACACGGCATGCTTCAACTCCAGCGGGATGCCGCTGCGCTGTTGCGTGTGGCCGCAGATCATCGTCTTGCCTGACATATGCGGGCGATGCCAATTCGGGTTCAGTGCTTCCCATTGGAGATAGTCCGCCTGCTGGTCGGCGAGCGGGAAGTCGTGGCAAAGATTGGCATGCACGAAAATATGCGTATCGGTCTCGTACCAGTCGGCACAGGTGTGCTTGAGGAAGTACCAGTGCGACGGCGGGATGTCATCCAGTGCTGCTTCCGCGCCGTATGAGGTCAGCGTGTTGATGCCGCCGCATTCGAGCCAGAAGCGGATGAGCGCCTCGGCCCCGCGGTCGGCGGCCAGCATCATCAGTTCATGGTTGCCACGCAGGGCGACCAGCTGGCCTTCCCCGTGCATCTCGATGAGCCGATCGAGCACGCCGGCCGAGTCGGGTCCACGATCGATGTAGTCGCCGAGCGTGACAATCGTTTCCCCCGGCTTGGGAGCGACGAAGGCCAGCAGGTGATCGAGCGATGCCCGACAGCCGTGAATATCGCCGATAGCGAGGGTACGCATGCGTGTGATTCCGTTACGGCCGGTCACAAGGAATCACGTGAAGCCGCAACGCGCAGCGGAGCGCTTGGGCGAGCGCTCCGCCGCGCGTCGCGGCTTCACGGGTTGCAACCATCGTCATCAACGACGTTCTCTCCGGGTGGCAATATACAGCAGAAACGCGCTGATGATTCCGAACATGATGACCGCGACGATGCGCGGGTTCACATCGGTATCGACGTCCCAACTTTCCAGATAGCGCGGGCCGAACGCCAGTTTCTCGCTGAACTCCGGCATCAGCGCGAAGAACGAAATCATCAGCCCGCACAGCGTGCCGCCGGCGATGAAGCCGCTGGCGAGCAGCACGCCAGGGCCGGTCTCATTTTCCGCGTCGGTCTTTCCGACGCCGGTCCACCTGTCGGCCAGCCAGCGCACCAGTCCGCCGGCAAAGATCGGCATCGTCGAACTGATCGGCAGGTACATTCCCACCGCGACCGGCAACGCCGAGACGCCGAGCAGCTCCAGCGCGATTGTGATCAGCACGCCCATGATGATCAGCCCCCATTCGAGCTTGCCGCCCAGGATCCCTTCGATGATCGATGCGAACAGTTCCGGCTGCGGGGCCTTGAAGCGCTCGGGGGCCTTGCGGCCGTCGTCCATGGTCGATTCTTTCTGGTTGACCGGCATATCAGTCCGGTAGACGGCCATGCCCGACGCATCCACAAGATAGCGACCCGGCTTCACGCGCGGGTTTTCGAGATCGACCTTGCGGACATGCACGATGCGGTACTCCGTTTCGTCGCTGGCGTATGGCCGGCCCACGGTCTGCGTCGGGGCGTCGGCCGGCACCACCAGTGCAACGGTCGGCAAGTCCTTCTTCGTGTAATGCGTCCGAACGGTGTTCAGAAGCAGCATGGTGCCCGCGATGGCCGCGGCCGAGACCAGCGAACCGACCAGAATCGCAATCTGCTGCTTCCGCGGAGTCGCACCGACGAGAAAGCCGGTCTTCAAGTCCTGCGACGTGGTCCCGCCGTTCGACGAGGCGATACAGACGACGGCGGCCACCGTGAGCGCGGTCAGCATGGCCGGGGCGTCACGCTTGTCGAGAACGAGGAAGATGAGGCAGACGAGCAACAGCGTCGCGATCGTCATGCCTGAGATCGGGTTCGACGACGAACCGACTTCACCCGTCAACCGGGATGAAACCGTGACGAACAGGAAGCCGAACAAGAGGATCATCAGCGCCCCCGCAATCCCCTGCAGCGAGAAGCCCAGCCCCAGCTGCGGCACCGCGGTGATGATGAGCACCAGCGCGATGCTGCCGTAGAGCACGACGGTCATCGGCATGTCCGACTCGGTGCGACGGGCGACCACGCCGCCGGCAGCCCGCGAGGCGCGCAGGTCGCGCAGACCGCCGGCAATCGAACCGAAGATCAACGGCAGCGCCCGCAGCATGCTGATGATGCCGCCCGCGGCGACAGCGCCCGCGCCGATGAAACGCAGGTACTTCTTGCGCAGATCATCGGGCGACATGTTGCGGATCAGGCCGGGGTCGTCGGGCAAGTGTTCGTCCGTCGTCCATTCCGCCGGGCGGACCGGTTCGCTGGCATGTTCGCCGAACGTGGCGACCATCGGCGCGAGGACCAGGTACGAGATCAGCGCTCCACCAAGCATCAGGCAGGCGACGCGCGGGCCGATCAGGAAGCCGACACCCAACAACTCGGGCGAGGCTTCAATCGCCACTTCGCCGCCCTTGATGCCGCTGGTCGTGCCGTCGGCGTTCTTCGCGAACAGCGCCCGCGCCGGCTCGGCCGACCAGAGCTTGCACGCCTTCATCAGAAACGTGTACGCCGCGGCCACACCGAACCCGGCGACGACCATGCGTGCCGTGGCACCGCCTTTTTCGCCGGCGATCAGCACTTCGGCGCAGGCGGTGCCTTCCGGGTACTTCAGTTTGCCGTGTTGCTTGACGATGAACGCGCGACGCAGCGGGATCATCATCAGGATGCCGAGCAACCCGCCGAGGATCGAGACGGTCATCACGCGCACAGGGTCCATCTCGAAGCCGAGCAACAGCAGGGCCGGCATGGTGACGCCGACGCCGAAGGCGATCGACTCGCCCGCGGAGCCAGCCGTCTGCGAGATGTTGTTTTCAAGGATGGTGGTGCGTCGCACGCCGAAGGTCTTCGAGAAGACTCGAAACAGCGTGATCGACAGCACCGCGATCGGCACCGAGGCCGACACGGTCATGCCGACCTTCAACAGCAGGTACAGCGACGACGCCCCGAAGACGACGCCGAACAGCGTCCCCGCGAGCAGTGTGGGCCAAGTGAGTTCCGGTGGTGATTCGCTGTCCGGGATGTACGGCTGATGAGCGGGCGTCTCGTCGACGGGCATTGGGGTGTTGGCTGAATTCATGGGGAATAGAGTGCGGTTTAACGCTGCGGATTACAAGCGCAAATCGTCATTCATCTTCGCTGAATACAATAGCCCGCATCGGCGTCCGACATCGGGACGCGGAAAGTACCAATCCTCTCTGGAGTATCGCGCATGCGCACCGTGATGATGCTGAGCCTGACGCTGGCGTTGACCCCCTCGCTGGAAGCGCAGACGAAAGTCGGCGACCCGGCCCCCAGCTTCGAATCGAAGGGCGACGACGGCAAGACTTTCAAGTCGGCTGACGTGGTCGGCAAGAAAGTCGTCGTGATCTACTTCTACCCGGCCGACTTCACCGGCGGCTGCACCAAGCAGGCCTGCGCGTACCGCGACGACTTCAAGAAGCTGACCGACAAGGGCGTGGAAGTGATCGGTGTCAGCGGCGACAGCGTCGAAGGCCATTCGATGTTCAAGGCGTTCCACAAGCTGCCGTTCACGCTGCTCGCGGACGAAGACGGCAGCGTGGCGAAGAAGTTCGGCGTGCCCGTCAACAAGGGCGGCACCTCGAAGGCCACCGACAAGGATGGCAAGCAGGTCGAAATCAAGCAGGGCGTCCGCGCAGCACGCTGGACGTTCGTCATCGGCAAGGACGGCAAGATCGCCCATGTCGACAACGCGGTGAAGGCAGCGGACGACAGCAAGGCGATCGGTGAAGTGGTCGAGAAGTTGAACAAGTGATTATTCAGTTCAAACAAAGGCGTTGCCACGGATTAACACGGATGCAACACGGATAAGAAGGAAACCGGAAGACAAACTGGATTACCGGCCGAATCCGTATTTGATCCGTGTCGATCCGTAGCTGGTTTTTTGTTTTCGATGTGGTGGAGAAGTTGAACAAGTCGATATGAAAAACGAAAAGAGCCCGAGCGCCAACGAGGAACGAATTCCCAGATGGCGCTCGGGCTCTGTTCGTTTCGTTATCCCAGCAGTTCGCTGACAAGCTGCCGGTCTTCCAGAACGTACATCGGTCGACCCGAGCCGTTCGGGAAGGTCATTGCCGGGTCGATGCCCATCGCCTGGTAGATGGTCGCCAGGACGTGGGGCACCTTGTACGGGCGGTCCTTCGGGTACTCGCCGCGGGCGCTGCTGGTGCCGATCGCCTGGCCCATCTTCAAGCCGCCGCCGGCAACCATCGCCGACATGACCGGCGACCAGTGATCGCGGCCCGCCATGTTGCTGTTGATCTTCGGCGTACGACCGAACTCGCCCCAGCAGACGGTGATGACATCGTCTTCCATGCCGCGATCGTGCAGGTCCTGAATCAGGCTGGCGATGCCGCGGTCGAGTTCCGGAAGCTGGCGCTTCAACTGGATGAAGTTCTTTTCGTGCGTGTCCCAGCCGCCGTAGGCCAGCGTCACGCAGCCGACACCCGCTTCGACAAGCCGGCGTGCCCGCAGGAATGGCTCCAGACCTTTGTAGCGGTCGAGGGTTCGCGGTTCTTCCTTCGTCAGGTCGAGTGCCTTGCGGACACTGCCCGACGAGATCATGTCGAATGCCCGGCCCGTGAACGCGTCCATCCCCTTCATCGTGCCGCCGGTGTCGACGTCACGGCGGGCGTTGTCGAACGCGCCCAGGAGGGTCTTGCGTTCGTCGAGGCGGTCGGTCGTGGTTCGCAGCTTCAGGTTCTCAACGCCGGGGCCTTCAGGCGTGAACGGCCGATGGGCGATGCCCAGGTAGCCGGGCTCGGTGCCCATGCTCATGCCGCGCAGGCTGACGAACGGCGGGATGTCGTTGTTGCCGGTGCGGACCTTCGAGACGACCGAGCCGAACGACGGATGCTGCATCTGCCGATTGGTGTTCTCGCTGAAGCCGGTCATCACACTCGAGTCGGAATGTTCATCGACCGAGATCAGTGAACGGATGACCGAGAGCTTGTCCCACATGCGTGCCTGCATGGGGAAATGTTCGCTGATCTGCACGCCGGTGACGTTGGTCTTGATCGGGTTGAACTCGCCGCGGAACTCGGCCGGTGCGTCCGGCTTCAAGTCGTACATGTCCATGTGCGACGGACCGCCGGGCAGGTAGATCATGATGGCCGACTTCTGGCGCGTCGGCTTGATCTCGCCGACTTCACCCGTCTGGCGGTTGTTGGCCGCGCGGAGGCGAAGCACGTCGGCAAGCGTCAGCCCGGCACCGAAGGCGCCGATGCTCAGAAAGTTACGACGGCTGACGCCATCGCAGAAACGCTGGCTCTTCCCTTGAAAAGTGAACATGGCAGGGGATCCTTCTTGCGAAATTCGGCAGGTGGGTGCGGACAATCGGCAGGCTGTACACTCGAACTATAATCGGACATTCTGACCAAGGCAATTGAAAAAGACTCGTCCAAAGAAATGTTCAAGGAAATTTGTACACCAGCCGCTTGCGGCGTGGCCCTCCATTGCCCTGACGTACGAAGAATCAACACCGATCACACGGATGACACGGATGACACGGATAAGAACCGCGAAACTGCATCGCACCTCTTCTGTCTTCATCCGTGCAATCAGTGCCATCCGTGACATCAGTGGTAATTCTTGTTCGATTGCAGTTCCTTGTTCCACTCGGGAAAAACCTCGAATCGTAAACTCTTCTCTGCTTTAATCTCCTTCATGCCGGAACTCCTTGATGAATTGCTCGCTACCTTTGACAGCAAGCGCGGCTGCGTCTACTGCTGCGTGATCGAGACGCGCGGCTCGACGCCGCAAAAGGCCGGGTCGGTGATGCTGGTGCATGCCGACGGGTCGCAGTCGGGCACGCTGGGCGGCGGCTGCGTCGAGGCCGAAGTGAAACGCCAGGCATTGCTCGCATCCAACGATGCTGATGCGTTGCCGGCCGTGCTGACTTTCTCGCTCGACGACAACTACGGCTGGGACGACGGCCTGATCTGCGGCGGACGCATGACCATGCTGGCCGCACCGGTGCGCGAGCGTGACCGCGACTACTACCGTCTGCTCGCCGAGCGCATCCGCTCGGGGACCGGCTGTACCGAAATTGTTTCACTGGCGAACGGCAACCGTTATCTTTTCGACTCGGCCGGGCAACCGCTGGCCCAGCTGGCGGCGGAGAATCTTTCTTCGGAAGTGCTGGCCCACCTGAAGCGGCTGGCCGACAGGCCCAAGCCATATGTGCAGAAAGGGCATACCTTCCTGCCGACGCTAACGCGCATCACGCTGTTGGTGGTCGGCGGCGGGCATGTCGGCCAGGCGGTGGCCGAGCTGGCGGCGACAGTGGGTTTCGACATCTGGGCACTCGACGACCGCGAGAAGTATGTTTCGAAGGAACGCTTCCCGGCCGCGAAGAAATTGATCGTGGGCGAAATTGGCGACAAGCTCAAGGAACTGGTGCCTGCCATCGATCGCGGCTTCTACTGCCTGATCGTCACGCGCGGACACAACCACGATGAGGAAGCGCTGTACCACCTGGCGACGACCCCCGCCGGGTACGTCGGCATGATCGGCAGCAAGCGCAAGATCCGCCTGATCTACGAAGACCTGATCGCCAAGGGGATTCCCGAAGAAGCGCTGAAACGCGTGCATGCTCCGCTGGGAATCCACATCGGCTCGCAGACGGTGCCGGAGATCGCCATCAGCATCGTGGCGGAGTTGATCGCCTGCCGCAATCTGGGGACGACGTGAACGCCATCGCCCTGATCCCGGCGGCAGGCCACAGTCGGCGGATCGGCCGGCCCAAGTTGTCGCTTCCTCTTGGTGACAGCACCGTGCTCGGCACACTTCTCGACCGATTGCGTGACGCGGGCATCGAACAGCGTCTGGTCGTGGTCGGTTCACACGTGCCGGAACTGGTGCCGCTGTGCCGCAAACATGGCGCGGAATCCCTGCTGCTCGAAGCCGACTCCCCGGAGATGCGGACGACACTGGAAGCAGGCTTCGCGTGGATCGGACGGCGGGCGCCGGACTTCGATGCCGTGCTGCTGTGCCCCGGCGATCATCCGCAACTCGACCCGGCCGTGGTGCGTCGTTTATTGGAATCGCGCGATGGCCGCATTGTCATCCCGACCTTCGTCGGCAAGCGTGGCCATCCGACGTTAATCCCGCGCGGCTGGGTTGCACGTCTGCGCGAGGTGCCGATCGACCAGGGGCTGAACACATTCTTCCGTTCGCACCCGGAAGCGGTGTGCGAGATCCCGGTCGAGTCATCGCGCATTCTCGATGACATCGACACGATCAGCGACTATGAACGGTTGAAGCAACACCCCGTTTAGCGTGCCGGCCAACGGCCTGCACGGGGGATGGATGAAGAAGGTGAACCACGAACAAGCCGAATCAAACGAATAAGAACGAAGAGGGCAACATCTGCCTGGTTCATATTCGTTTGATTCGGCTTATTCGTGGTTCAATTGTTTTGATCTGCCCGTCGCGGCTTAACCAACGAACAGAGGGGATGAAGAAGAGTGTTACCACTCTTCTTCATCCCCTCTACGATCGCCATGCGATGATTACTTCGCGGCTTCGGCCGGCTTCTTGTCGTCTTTTTTGTAGGCTTGGCCGAAGCGCTTGCGGAAGCGTTCGATCTGGCCGGTGGCATCAATGAGCTTCATCTTGCCCGTGAAGAACGGGTGCGAGGCGCTCGAAATTTCAAGGCGGACCAGCGGGTACGTCTGGCCGTCGGTCCAGACGGTCGTCTGGTTCGACTTCACCGTGGATCTGGTCAGGAACGAGAAATTAGCGGCGGCGTCAAGGAAGACCACCGGGCGATACTCGGGGTGGATGCCTTTTTTCATCGGTGGTTCCTTTACTTGGCGGTCGCGTACTTGGGGTTGGCCTTGGTGAGGCTGCGGATGGTCACGCCGCTCTTCTTGGCGTACAGCTCTTTCGAGCCATCCGGCAGGTAGCGAACGCCGACACGGGTCGGCTTGCCGCTGGTCGGGTCGATCAGAGCCACTTTGGAAATGGCGATCGGCATTTCCTTTTCCAGTCGGCCGCCAGCCTGATTGCGGCGGCTCGGCTTCATGTGCCGAAACACCATGGCCACGCCCTGGATGACGACTTTGTTGCTCGTGCGATCGATGCGGACGACCTTGCCGCGCTTGCCCTTGTCGTCGCCGCTGAGGACTTCGACCTGGTCGTTGATTCGAATATGCATGTGTCTCTCGCTATGGCGAAGCCGCAAGCGGCTTACTTGCCTTCTTTGTACAACACGTGTTTACGGACGGTCGGGTCGTACTTCCGCAGTTCGATGCGGTTTTTGGTATTGTTGCGGTTCTTCTGAACGAAGTAGCAGTGAGCGCTCTCGCTGCTGACCATCTTGACGTACGACCGCGCGTCTTTCGATTTCTTCGCCATGTGCGGCACCTCCGGGAAACGAAAATGATAGGAACTGCCGGGCACTGCGGGGAGGGGGAGACGGCAGGAAAATTCACTTCGCCGGCGCCTCAGCTGCTTTCGGCACGTCGCGATCGCGGTTCTTGCCCTTGTCGCCGCCTGGTCCGCAGCCAGCGAAAACCAATGCGAGTGAAACGAAAACGAGGGATTTGAGCAGTCGGCGCATGGAAGCACTCCCAACGGGGTAAACGAAAAAGGCCGGCTGTCGTAGGGACAGCCGGCCTTTTTCGAATCGACAGAAGACGAGCTTAGCTCTTCTTCATTTCGGTCGAATCCTTTTCGGTCTTGCCGCCCTTGGTGTCCACCTTGGTCTCGCCCTTGGTCTCCTTGACCGAGGTGCCGGCGCTGCTGGCCGGGGTGCTGCAGCCGATGCTGGCGATAGCGAACATGCCGAGGACGCAGATCGTGAGGAGCTTCTTCATTGAAAAAACCTTTCAGAGAAACAGAGGGAACACTGGTACGCTTACATGGAACACAGAGTACTACTTGACTTCCGGAGCCTTGACTTCCGGCGCTTTGATCTCAGGAGCCTTGATCTCGGGAACCTTCACATCCGGGGCTTTGATGTCAGGAGCCTTGATCTCCGGCATCTTCATATCCGGCTTGACGTCGACCTTGGTCTTCGTCTCGCTTGTGGTCGTGGTGGCACCCTTGCCATCGACCTTGGTTTCGGACTTCGTTTCCGTCTTCGTGCTGCCGCCACTGCTGGCCGGCGTGCTGCAGCCGACGCCGATCAGTGAAAACATCGCCATTACAGCCAGAAGCTTCTTCATAAGGTCACCTTTTCGAATGCGTTCGAGTCGTGGTGCAAAACCCAGTTCGTCTGTTCGCGGTGAATTCGTTCGTCCCTAGCAAGATGCGAAGGAGCTTCTGTTATTCCCAGAAAACGGAAAATGAAGTCGATTGTCCAGTACGCGAAACCGCATACTCAGCGCAACATCCTACTAATCAACATCTTACGAGTTGTAACAATTTCATTCATCGGACCGGGGAGCGGCGGAGTTTCATGGTGAAGCCGCGACGCGCAGGGGAGCGCTCCGCTGCGCGTCGCGGCTTCACATGGAAAATGTTCTTGAGCAGGGAATAAACCGTCCGTTCCCGGCTCATGCTTCTTGAGAAAGGTGCCGCATGGCCGTCGGCCCGCCACGCAACGTCCAGGAGTTGGTCGGGCTCTTCTATGAGTCGCTGTACCGCTATGCGTATCGGCTCAGTGGCAGTGCC
>Ga0105048_10018215_pt1 | contig 10808 bp, 9 predicted proteins | sample MAT05_FD_78382 | JGI IMG/M metagenome (GOLD analysis project Ga0105048, IMG submission 78382) | Freshwater microbial communities from Lake Fryxell liftoff mats and glacier meltwater in Antarctica - MAT-05 | ecosystem: Environmental > Aquatic > Freshwater > Ice > Liftoff microbial mat | place...
ACCATGCCAAGGCCGGCGCGCAGGATCGGGACGAGCGTCAATTTCTTGCCGCGCACCGCCCAGCCCACGGTGTGTTCGAGTGGCGTGTCCACCGGCGCCGGATCGAGTGCCAGGTCCCTCGTCGCTTCATAGGCCATCAGCATCGCGATCTCGTCCACCAACTCCTTGAACTGCTTGGTCGGTGTGCGACGATCGCGCAGCAGCGTCAGCTTGTGGCGCACCAGGGGATGGTCCACGACCGTGAGCATGGACAGCGGAGCCAGTTCGTCAGACATCGGTGTGCAGATCGAGGGGAGGATCGCCAGACCGCTCGCATGAGAGAGTGCACGCCGTCGCGTGGAGTCCATCAGCCGCGTGCAGCAACGGTAGCGTGGCGCCCGTGGCACACGCTACCTTCGCCGGCATGAAGGAATATCAGGCGGTGATCATCCGGCTCACGCGTCACGTCCGCGAAGACGAGGACGCCCTCACGGACTTGCTCAACGAGCGCAGCCGCATGGGGTGGACGCCGGGGCGACTGGCGCAGGACGGCCAGCGCATGACGATCATCTTCGAGCGCGAACTGCCGCCCACCGAGTAGCGGACGATGTCCCGCGATGACGCGCGGGCGCTGGCGTGCATCACGGCACACGGCCGCACAGGGATCGCCTTTCAGGCGCTGGGCCGCGGTCTCGCGCACTGGTTCGACGCGCCGGGAAATCGGTCGGGAGATCTGCGCGGAGGTTCTCATGGCGATTCGCGCGGTCTGGTGGCGTATTTCGATACCGGCAGCGCGTGGATCGCCGCCGGCGAGCCGATCGCGTCACGCGAGGACAGCATTCCGGTGGCGGAAGCGTTCGTGAAGGCGGCGCGTGCGCAGGGTCGCCGTGTCGCCTTCTTCGCCACCGAAGGAGTTCTCGCCGCCTCGCCACGATTGCGTCGCGTGAGCATCGGCGAACAGCCGGTGTGGGACCCGTCGCGCTGGGCGAGCGATCTGCGTCAGCATCGCTCCATGCGCGAACAATTGCGTCGTGCGAGAGCGAAGGGTGTTCTGGTGCGGGAGATCGAAGCGGGCGGGTCCTCGCTACGCGCGCCAATCGAGACGCTGATCGAGCGCTGGCGTGCGTCGCGCTCGATGCCGGTGATGCGATTTCTCGTGGACCTGGCGCCGTTCGAGCACAGCGCCGAGCGGCGATTGTTCGTGGCGGAACGCCATGGTACTGTGCAGGGCATGCTGTCACTGTCGCCGGTGCCCGCACGCGGCGGCTGGCTGTTCGAACATCTGCTGCGCGATCCCGGCGCACCGAACGGCACCGCCGAACTGCTCGTGGACTGCGCGATGCGGGCGCTCGATGCCGACGGCGTACGCTGGGTGACGCTCGGCCTCGCACCGCTCTCCGGGCGCGTCAATGCATGGCTCGACCTTGCGCGTCGTGTCTCGCGTCCGTTCTTCAACTTTGCGGGACTCTCGTCTTTCAAACGCAAGCTGCGACCGCACGCGTGGGAACCGATGTACATGGCGTTCCCGCGCGAACAGCACGCGGCGATGGCGATGCTCGAGGCGCTGCGCGCATTCGCGGGGGGATCAGTGGTGTGGTTTGGCGTGCGCACGGTGCTGCGTGGTCCGCCGCCGCTGCTTCGTGCCCTCGCCTGGTTGCTGGTCCCGTGGACACTGCTGCTGGCCCTGGTGCCAACGCATCCATGGTTTCCCTCGCGCGGTGTGCAGGCCGCCTGGGTGGTATTCGATGGGCTGCTGCTGTGGGCGTTGTTCCGGCAGCAGCGCCTCCGCAGCGATTGGCTGGCGGCGCGGAGCGCGGTCGCGATCGCCACCGCGGTTTCCGTTGACGCTGTGCTCACGTTGACGCAGGCCGTCTGGTGGAACGCCATGCACATGAATGGCGCGCTCGAGACGGTGGCCGTGGTGATCGCCTGCGCCGGGCCGGCCATCGCGGCGCCAGTGCTTTGGGGGGCCGTGCGCCGACTGCAGCATCTGGCGGGCGTGAGAGTGCCGCAGCGGTAGGTCCGGATTGGGACGGCGTGCTCGTGCGAGCGCGGGGCCGGTTCGCCCGAGTTAGGTTGGGGACATGAAACGGATCTGTGTGTACTGCGCCTCCAACGATGGTGCGCGTCCGGAGTATCTCGAATCGGCGCGTGCGCTGGGTCGATTGATCGCGGAACGTGGAATCATGCTCGTCTATGGCGGTGGAAAGACCGGGTTGATGGGTGCGCTGGCTGACGCCGCGATGGCGGGAGGCGGCGAAGTGGTTGGCGTGATGCCGCATGCGCTCGTGGAGCGCGAAGTGGCGCATCACGGGCTCACGGCCTTGCGCGTGGTGGACTCCATGCACGAACGCAAGGCGATGCTCGCCGAACTGGCGGACGCCTTCGTGGCGCTGCCCGGCGGACTGGGCACGCTGGAGGAGCTGTTCGAGACGTGGACCTGGGCGCAACTGGGTGTGCATCGGAAGCCGGTGGCGCTGCTGAACGTGCTCGAGTACTGGTCGCCGCTCGTGTCATTGATGGCGCACGTCGAATCGGAGGGGTTTCTGCGAGGTACGCCGCAGGAATGGCTGGTGGTGGATGCAGATCCGGCCTCGATGCTCGACCGGTTGGCAACGTTCGAGCCACCCGCGGTGCGTCGCTGGCTGCGGCTCGGCGACACCTGAGCGCGGAGAGGCGCCTCGTGGCTGAGCGTTTCCTGCGGAGCGTGCGGTGATCCGCGGCAATCCACTCGACCTGCTGGGGTTGCGCGACCGCGCGGAGCAACGCGGCGGACCCGTCGTCCCCGCGCTGGCCGTGATCGCCATGCTGAGCAGCGTGCCGACGCTCTTCTCATGGGCGCTCGGCATCCCGTCGCTTGGTCAGCCGTTGCGCGTGTTTCCGGTCTCGCGCCCGCTCGGTCTTGTTCTCATTTGGATCGCCGCGCTGTGCCTGATTGCGATCTGGCGTGCGCGACGTCGCGTGGCGCAGCAGCTGTCGGTCGTACTGACACTGGCGAGTGTGATCGGCGCGGCGGTCGGCGTGTTCTTTGTAGATCTGCCGATCGGGATCGCGTTCGCCGTTGCCGGCATGTTCAGCGCCTTGGGCGTCGCCTTCTGGATGCTCTCGCGTCCGACGATTTCGCACCGCGCGCTGGTGGTGTCCAGTTCGGTGGGTGCGATACTGCTGGCGATGTGCGGTGTGCTCGTCATGGCCGCACTCGGCGACATGCTGCAGACGGAAGTCGCGCGTCGTATCGCACAGGTATCCCTGAACACGCTGGTTGGCATCATCGCGCTGAGTGCGGCGCTGTTGCGCTATGTGGCGGCGCACGAGTCGACCGGGGTGGCGCCACCGAGGTGGCTGGCGCTGACAGTGGGTGTAACCGGCGCACTGATGACGCTGGTGTTCTGGCAGTCGTTGCTGGCGCGCGAACACGCGGAGACGCGCGCGCGCGCCGCGATCGCGTCGGATGCCGTGCAGCGCGCCATCCGACGACAATTCGTTGTCATTGACCGCACGATCGCACGCGTCGCGATCTATGCGCAGACCGCACCGGCGAACGCGACCATCTGGCATTCGTCGATGTCCCGATTGCCGAGAGAGATCGACGGGCTCGAAGACATTCTCTGGTTTGACTCTCTCGGTGCGCTGGTTCACGCGACCGGCGACAGTGGACTGACGCCAGCGGTGGTGGCGGATCTGGGTCGATGGGCGATTCGCGGGAGTGATCGCGAGCCGACGGCGTACGCGGCGCCACAGATGAGGGTGGCGCTGCCTCAGGTGGCGAGAACAACGGCGAACGGTGTCGTCATTGTCGTCGGACTCCTCTCGGCACGCACCCTGATCACCGACTTCATCGCGGGCCACGGCAGCGGGTTCGAGATTCGCGCCTTTGTAAACGATTCGCAGATCGCCGGTTCGCCGAGTGGAGACGAAACGTCGGTCTTTCGCAGCACGATGCTGCTGGGCGATCGGCAGGTCGATCTCACCTTCTCACCGAATCCGGTGCCGGTCCGCTCCACCTTTCCCGAATTGCTGCTGTTGATGGGGCTTTCGGTCGCCGCACTCGCCGCGGTGACTTTGTGGTTGGCGCGCAAGAGTTGGGAGCAGGCGAGCAGGCAAGGCATGGCGCGCATGCAGCGGGCCATCGAGCGCTCGACCGATGGCGTCTGGGAACTGGACTTGCTGCAGGGCACGTCGCATCGCAGTGGTGCACTCGTGCGCTCACTCGGCTACGAGCCATCGCAGCTCAACGGCGCGGCGTCCGCGTGGACCGCGCTCATTCACGCGGAGGACAGCGCGCACGTGTCGGCGGCATTGAGTGCGCACGTCGCCGGCACGACCGAGGTGTTCGAGTGCGAGTACCGCATGCGCGCGGCGGACGGAGGCTGGCACACGATCGTCGATCGTGGCCGCGTCATCGAGCGCACGATCGACGGCCGGCCGGCGCGGCTGCTTGGCATCACGGCGGACATCACTGAACGCGCGCATGCAGAGGCAGAGCAGGAGAAGAGCGAACGCCGGTTCCGCGCAATGTTCGACAGTGCCTACCGGCTGCAGCTGCTGCTCGATCGCGACGGCACCATCCTCGAGGCCAATCGCGCGTCGGCCGATGCGGCGGGACTGACGGTCGAAGCGATGCAGGGGCTGGCGTTCAACGTCGTGCGTTGGTGGAACAACGACGAGGGGATGTCGGCGCGCGTGCAGGAGCGGTTCGAGCGCGCGCGGGCCGGCGAGACGACGCGCTTCGAAGTGCGTGCGTGGATGCCGGAGGGTCGGTCCACGTCGATGGATTTTTCGTTGCGTCCGATCCGAGATGCCAGTGAGCAGGTGATTCAGGTGCTGGTGGAGGGACACGACCTCACCGAACGCAAACGCGCCGAAGAATCGCTGCGACAGATTGGGGCGCTGACGACGATGGGGCAGTTGGCCGCGCGTGTGGCGCACGAGATCAACAATCCGCTGGCCGGGATCCAGAACGCCTTTCTGCTGGTGCGTGACGGGATCCCGACCGATCATCCGCACTATCGGTTTGTTGGTGCCATCGAGCGCGAGATCGCGCGAATCGCGGCGGTCACGCGCCAGCTTTATGAGACGTATCGTCCGGACCAGGCGATGGACTCGCAGTCGTCCGTCATTCTGGCGTTGAGCGACGCGGTAAGTTTTCTTGAGCAGGTGAATCGAACGCGCAACGTGAAGATCGTGACCAGCGTGGCGCGTGCGCCGTCGCTGGTGCCGGTGCCGGACGCATTGTTGCGACAGACGTTGTACAATCTGGTGCAGAATGCGTTCGATGCGTCGCCACCGAACGGCACGATCGAGGTGTCGGCCGTGCACGAAGGTGAGTGGTGCGTGATTCGCGTCTGTGATGAAGGGCCGGGCATCCCCGAACGCATCCGAGAGCGGATCTTTGAGCCATTCTTCAGCACGAAGGACCGCACGATGAAGACTGGTGGCATGGGCATCGGTCTTGCTTTGGTGCGCCAATCGGTGCTGGCGGTGGGCGGCCAAGTCATCGTCCGCGACCGCGCGAGCGGAGGCACCGAGTTCGAAGTTCGTCTTCCCATGCAACCCATCGACACAGGGGTTTTGCAATGAGCCGTGGCCGCATCCTGATTTCCGACGACGAGCCGACGTTCCTGAATTCAACGGCCGAACTGCTGCGACGGGAGGGGTATACGGTGGAAACGGTGGAAGACGCGCCGTCCGCCATCCGCGCGATCACCGCCGCCCCGTTCGACTTGCTCATCACCGATCTCGAGATGCCCGGGAACGCGGACCTGGATCTGGTGCAGCAGGTGTCGAACATCAGTGGCGGGCTGCCCATCATCATCATCACCGGCTTTCCGTCGGTGCGATCGGCGGTGAAGTGCATCGAACTGCCGGTGACCGCGTATCTCGTGAAGCCGGTGGACTTCTCCACCTTGCTGGCACGCGTATCCGGGGCTGTGGCTCGCTTCCGATCGTATCAGGCCATGCAGGACGCCGAGGCGCGTTTACGCGACTATCGTCGCCAGTTTGAGGTGCAGCCGCCCGCAACGGAGAAGGATCCGAAGTCGGGGATCGACATATTTCTTGCGATGACGCTGCGCAACGTCATGGGTTCGCTCTCGGATCTCGAGCATCTGGGGCAGGCGCTGGCGGGGACACCTGAGGGTTCGCAACACGCCTGTCAGTTGATCAACTGTCCGCGCGGCGCACAACTGCAGCAGGCTGTCGAAGACACGATCGCCGTCCTCGAGGAGACGAAAGGCACCTTCAAATCGAAGACACTAGGCGACCTTCGGCACCGACTGGAACTCCTGGTGCGGCACGTCTAGCATCGAGGCCGCGTGGGAAAAGACCCATGTTTCCACATCGTCACCGTATCGCTGCGATGAAAATCACATTGACGAGAAAGAGCGCTCTTGCTATCGCTTGCACCACCGTCATATTAACAACTGTGGTGTTGGAGAACTTGAGTGCTGGATGGAACGGTCACACGCGACAGCGGTAACAGCCCCTCGTAGTTCGATTTGCGGCGTGTGCAATACGACGCCGGCAACACCCTGGTAAAAATACGGACCGCTTGATCGGTCCACCTTGACGTCCGGGGATTCAGGCCCCGGAAGTTGAAGGCGCGAAGGTTCGCTCATCCGTGAGCGTTCTACGCGCCTTTTTTCGTTGTCCCATAGCTTCCAACTAGGACCTCGGATATGAGCCACGCCGCTCTATACCAACCCGCCAACGCACTGCGCAGCCGACCCGAGTCGGGCAGCGCTGCCAGCAGCCTTTCACGCACGTCGCGTCTGCGCGAGCGTCAGCCTCATGGAGCCGCACCGGTCCTGGACCGCGTTGCGGCACCGACGCTCAGGCGCGTACTGATCGTCTCGCAGGACGCGGCGACACTTTCCACGCTCCGTCAGGCGCTGGAAGCGGCCGGCCGCGAGGTGTTGACGGCGTCGCGCATGAGCGGGTTGCTGGAGCAGATCGGGCGCGCAGAAATCGACCTGTTGATCACCGACTCGAAGTTCGAGGACGGCGACGGCTTGGCACTGCTCGATGCCATGCAGCGCACGCATCCGAACACGTTGACGGCGTTGTTGACCGAGCCCGACGCACCGAACTCGCCTCGTCAGGCGTTCGGGCATGGCGCGTGCGACTATCTGTCGAAGCCGGTGCGGTCGGACGATGTGCTGGCGTTCCTGCGCCGCGCGGACTCCATGCGCACGCTGCGACTTGAGACGACGGAGTCGAGCGCCGAGCTGCAGTCGAACTTTCATGGCATGCTTGGCAGCACGCCGGCGATGCTCGAGTGCTTCCGCATGATCTCGCGCGTCGGTCGCACCGACGTGACGACGCTCGTCACGGGCGAGAGTGGCACCGGCAAGGAGCTCGTCGCTCGCGCGCTGCATGAAGAGAGCAGCCGTCGTCACAAGCCGTTCATCGCGCTCAACTGCTCGGCGCTGCCGTCGGAGCTGGTGGAGAGCGAGTTGTTCGGGCATACGCGCGGTTCCTTCACCGGTGCCGTGAAGGATCATGCAGGCTTGTTCGAGTCGGCCAACGGCGGCACGCTCTTTCTCGACGAGATCGGCGACCTGGGGCCGCTCGCGCAGGCGAAGGTGCTGCGCGCATTGGAGAGTGGCGAAGTGATGCGCGTTGGCGGCACGCGTTGCACGCACGTGGACGTGCGCGTGATTACGGCGACGAATCGTCCGCTCGATGAGATGGTGGCGCAGGGGAAGTTTCGCGAAGACCTGCTGTACCGGTTGAAGGTCATTCCGATCACGCTGCCGCCGCTGCGTGAGCGCAAGGCGGACATTCCGCTGCTGACCACGTACTTCCTGCAGCTGTTTGCGGAGCGCTACGGCATGCCGATGCGCCAGGTGGACGACGATGCGCGCGCGCTGTTGATGCAGTACGACTGGCCGGGGAACGTGCGCGAGTTGCGCAACGTCATCGAAGGCGCGCTGATCATGGCCGACGGCCCGTCGGTCACGGCCGTTGACCTGCCGGCGAATCTTTCGGTGCGTCCCGCGTCGACGATGATCCCCCAGGCGCTGCTGCAGCAGTCGGCCGACCTGCCGTTCGTGGAAGCACGCGAGCGAGCACTGCGCGAGTTCGATCGCCTGTTTCTCAGCGCGGCGCTGGCGCGCAACGGAGGCAATATCGCGCGCACCGCACGCGCACTCGGATTGCATCGTCAGTCGCTGCAGAAACTTCTCGCACGTCGCGACCTGCGACAGAGCGGGGATGCACGTCGCGAACTCGACGCGTAGGCGCGGGGGAGAACCAGACGATGATACTCATGACACAGACGACCGAAGTTCTCGGGATGGTGGCGGAACGCTTCAAGGCGTTGTCCGAACCGGCACGGCTGCAGCTGTTGCACGCCATGAACACGCGCGAGCTTTCGGTGAACGAACTCGTGGAGGAGACCGGTCTCGGGCAGGCCAACGTGTCCAAGCACTTGCAGGTGTTGCACGCCCTCGGCTTCGTGAAGCGACGCAAGGAAGGACTGTTCGTGTTCTACAACCTGGCCGATCGCAGCGTGCTCAAGCTGTGCGACCTGATGTGCGGACGAATCGAGGCGCAACTCGAGGCGCAAAAGCGATTGCTGAGCGCGTAGTCGGGCGCCTCCACCACCGGAGGAGGCGTAGTGCAGATCGAGTTCAGTGGAGCCGCCCGTGAAGTCACCGGCTCCTGTCATATCCTGCGGGTCGGCTCGAAGACCATCTTGCTGGACTGCGGGATGTTTCAGGGTCGCCGCGCCGAAAGTCGTGAGAAGAACGCGCGGCTGCCGCTCCCGGTGACGGACATCGATGCCGTGATTCTGTCGCACGCGCACATCGATCATGCCGGTCGTCTGCCGTATCTGGTGGCTCAGGGGTACGAGCAGACCATCTGGGCCACCGCGGCCACCCGCGACCTGTGTGCGGTCATGCTCGCCGACTCGGCGCATATTCAGGAAAAGGACGCCGATTTTCTCGAGCGACACGGGCGGCCACACGCCGAGCCGTTATACACCATGCGCGACGCGACCCGGACGCAGGAGTGCATGGTGGGAATGCCGTACCACAAATGGTTCGAGGTTACCGACGGTGTGCGTGCGTTTTACACCGACGCGGGGCATATCCTCGGCTCCGCGTCGGTGCTGATCGAAGCGCGCGAAGGCGGCGACTTCAAGCGCATCGTGTTCTCGGGTGATATCGGGCGCGCCGGACTGCCGATCATTCGCGATCCGGAAGCGCCAGACGGTGGTGCCGACGTGATTCTGTGCGAATCGACGTACGGCGATCGCGATCACGAATCGGTGGAAGGTGCACGCGAACATCTCGCGCGCGTCGTGCGCGATACCGCGGCGCGTGGTGGACGTATTCTCATTCCCGCATTCGCCGTTGGCCGCACACAGGAACTGGTGTACGACCTGCACAGTCTCCTGCGTGAAGGGAAGATCCCAAGCATTCCCGTCATCGTTGATTCACCGCTGGCGATCAACGCGACCGATGTGTTCAGCATGCACCCGGAAGTGTACGACCACGACGAAGAGCTGGTGCGCAATGCGCCGAGCCTGTTCGACTTTCCGCTGGTGAGATTCACGCGAGACGTGCGCGATTCGAAGGCGCTGAACGGTGCGCACGGTCCGATGATCATCATTGCGGCATCGGGGATGGCGGAGTCGGGACGTATTCTGCATCACCTCCGCAACGGCGCCAGCGATCCGCGCAACACGATTCTCATCGTCGGCTTTCAGGCCGAACACACGCTCGGTCGCCGCATTGTCGAACGTCGTCCGCAGCTTCGTGTGCTTGGCGACGACGTGGAGCTCGCGGCACAGGTGGAGGTGCTGAATGGCTACAGCGCGCACGGTGATCGCACCGAGCTGCGCCTTTGGCTGGACACCGTGCGCGATCGCGGTGTGCGCGAGGGGCGTAGTCACCCGCGCGTGCATCTCGTCCACGGCGAAGCGAAGGCGCAGGATGCGTTCGCCACCTCGCTGCGGGCTGGTGGCTATGTCGTGGATGCGCCTGAGCCCGGGGACGTGCGCCCGATCTGATCCAGAGGATCCGGACACGAACGGCGCGCCGTTCGTGCGAGCACAGTAGTTTGCGACATCATGTCTCGCCGAGCTTCGCGCGTCGCGATGCGCGCGCTCGCCGTCCTGCTTGCAGGATGGATTTCGCTTCTTGCCGCAATCGTCGTCTGGTCGACGCGCGGGGCTGAAGACCGCGCCGACGCCATCGTGGTGCTTGGTGCTGCGCAGTACGGCGGCCGCCCGTCGCGTGTGCTCAGTGCGCGCCTCGATCACGCGTTGGGATTGTGGCAGCGCGCGCGTGCGCCACGCGTGGTGCTCACCGGCGGTCGTCGCGCCGGCGATTTGCTCAGCGAAGCCGCCGCCGGTCGTCGGTATGTGGTCCGACGCGGCGTTCCGGCATCCGCGATCCTGCTCGAAGCGCACGGCCGCACGTCACTGGCGTCGATTCATGGCGCGGCGGTGTTGCTGCACAGTCTTGGCGATTCGTTGCCGGCCAAACCGCGCGTGCTGCTGGTGAGTGATCCGTTTCACATGCTGCGACTCGATCTGCTGGCACGGCTGCATGGTCTCACGCCGTTGCCGTCGCCGACGCGGACGAGTCCTATTTCAGCGAATCAATCGGTGGCGATCGAGTATATCCTGCGCGAGTCGCTGGCCATTCCCGCCGACGTCGCGAAACTGCTTTGGTTGCAGCTCACGGGACACAGCACGTCGGTGAACGCGGAAGGGTGAATACCGAACCGCAACCGACTATCACGGATACGAACCGCGCTGCCGCCCCCCATTGCGTTGGCACTACTTCCTGGACGATGCGGCGCGAAGGAGTTTGACC
>Ga0105048_10018216_pt1 | contig 10808 bp, 9 predicted proteins | sample MAT05_FD_78382 | JGI IMG/M metagenome (GOLD analysis project Ga0105048, IMG submission 78382) | Freshwater microbial communities from Lake Fryxell liftoff mats and glacier meltwater in Antarctica - MAT-05 | ecosystem: Environmental > Aquatic > Freshwater > Ice > Liftoff microbial mat | place...
ACCGCACCCATGTGCCACCGAGGCACGACCCGACGGAACCCGGAACCTTGTCCTTTCTCATCTTCTCCCTGCTGGCGGTGCTTTTCGTGGCATGGTTGCTGGCCCGTCCCTGGCTGCTGGGTCGCCGCCGCGAGCGACTGCGTGCGCAACCCTTTCCGGCACCCTGGCGGCAGGTTCTGCAGCGCCTGCCTTTCGTGCAGCGGCTGCCGGCCGACCTGCAACTGCAACTCAAGGCGCACATACAGGTGTTCCCGGCCGAAAAGCCCTTCATTGCATGCGGCGGTATCGAGCTGCGCGAGGCGATGCGGTTGACGATTGCAGCCCAGGCCTGCCTGCTACTGCTCAACCGCGACGCTGGTTATTACCCCAGCCTGCGCCAGATCCTGGTCTATCCCGGCCCCTTTGTCGTTGACCGCGCTCATCCGGTGGGCGCCGGTGTGACGCAAGACCTGCGCCAGGTACTGTCCGGCGAATCCTGGTCCCAGGGCCAGGTCGTGTTGTCCTGGCAGGACGTCGAGAACGGTGTCGCCAATCCGGGCGATGGGCGCAACGTCGTGATCCATGAATTCGCGCACCAACTCGACCAGGAAAGCGGCCAGGCCAATGGCGCGCCAGCGCTTGGCAGCCGGCGCACCTACCGGGACTGGGCGCGGGTGTTCTCGCACGAGTTTGCCGCGTTACAGCAACGGGTGGAGTCGGGCCAGGCCAGCGGACTGCTCAGCGACTACGGTGCCACGAATCCTGGCGAGTTCTTCGCCGTGGCCTCGGAGGCGTTTTTCGAGCAGGCGCCGCGAATGGCACAGGAGCACCCTGCCCTGTTCGAGCAGTGGCGCCAGTATTACTGTGTCGATCCGCTGAGCTGGTGAGCTGCCGGGTCAGCGGTCCAGGTCTGGATAGCGCCGAAAAATGCCGTCCTCGTTGAACGCAATCCGACGATCGCTGCGCAGATAGGCTTGCAACTGCGTGTGCCGCGAAACCTCGTCGTGCAAGCGCAGCACCAGCGGCGTATCGTCCAGCGCCACGCTGGCCGCGTTGGGAAAGGCGTACAGGCAACCTTCGACGAGCTGGAACAAGGACAGGTCGGCATAACACCTGCTGCTACCCACCAGGTGCAGCTTGCCCGAGCGGGCATTGCTTTTGTTGCGCTGCAAGATGGCCTCGAACCAGGCCAGGTATTTGGGCAGTCGGTTCTCACGGAAATCCTTGGCGCGCCTGAAGGCCTCGGTCTTCTGGTCCTCGTAGAACATCGATCCGGAGATCGGATGGTGGGTGTCGTGGGCGTCGGTCACGGCATCGGCGATCGTCAGCTGGATCTGATGAGTCCACAAACGGTACCCCTCGCTGTGACCGACCAGGCCCAGTCGTGGCCCCAGGTACATGAGAATGGCCGCGGTCTGTGCGATGACCCGTTTGCCATGCTGAAGAACCGGCGGAGCAAACGGCGGCGTCGCCAGGGCCTGGTTGTCACGCCAGTTCAACAGCGTCGGCATGCCCTTGCGGGGCAGGCCCTGGCCGCGCGACACGTCGGCGTAATCGACCCCGGCCGCCTCGAACGCCAGTCGGACGAACTCCCCGCGTCCCTGGATCGAAGGCCAGTAATGCAATTCATAGCGAGAACCCATGCGTGTCCTTTATCGGGTCGATGGCTTGCTTCATGGTCTTGCTGGCGCAGCCATCGGTACGCCGCACCCGCGCGTCGGCTGTTGCCCGGGCCATCCGATACTCCCACAGGCAGCCTTATCCACCAAACAATCGCCGGTATTGTTTCTCGGCCATATATTGCACTGAATAGTATGTCAGCGAGCGAACCTGCCAGCAAACGGGAGATGCAACCATGCTTGACGATTCCGATCCCCTGATCGATTCCAGCTTCAAGGGATTCCCGCACCAGCATGCGGCCCTGCGACGATCGGAGATCGGTGCCCAGGGCTGGAACCTGCTGCGAGGCGACCTGCCCTTGCCGCTGGCCGTGATCCGGCGCGACGCTCTGGCGGCCAACCTGCAATGGATGCAGGGCTTTGCGCGGGAGCACGGCGTCGACATGGCTCCGCACGGGAAGACCACGATGTCGCCGCAGTTGTTCCAGCGTCAGCTCCAGGCTGGTGCCTGGGGCATCACCTTTGCCACTGTCGGACAGGCACGGGTCGGCATCGACGCTGGCGTGCGCAACTGCCTGATCGCCAATCAGGTGCTGACCGATGCCGACCTGGCCGCCGTTGCGCAATGGCGCCGGGACGCGACGGACCTGCGTATCCTGTTTCTCGTCGACTCGATCCGGCAGCTCGATCTGATCGAGTTCTGGTTCGACCGTGCGGATGTCGCACTGCCGTTCGAGGTATTGCTCGAGGTGGGCCTGGACGGCGGCCGTACCGGTTGCCGTGACCATGCCAGCGCCCAGCATCTGGCGCGCCGTCTGCACGCGAGTTCGGCCGCCCAGCTGGTGGGTATCGCGTGTTATGAAGGTTTATGGGCCAAGGGTGATTCGACAACCGATGCGGCACTGGCCGACGCGCTGATGGCCCGCGTCATCGCCATCGCGCGGGACTGCGACGACGCCGGCATGTTTGCGGATCCCGAGATCATCATCACGGCCGGGGGCTCGTCGATCTTCGACCTGGTCGCCCGCCATATGCGGCCCGCGCTATCGCGGCCAGTGCGCGCCTTGTTGCGCTCGGGTTGTTACGTGACCCACGACCATGGCAATTACAAACGCATGATGACGGTGATGAACAGCCGCCTGTCCTGTGGTCATGGCCTGCGGTCGGCACTGGAGGTCTGGGCCACGGTGCAGTCGCGTCCGGAGCCCGGCCTGGCGATCGTCGCTGCCGGCAAACGCGACCTGTCGTTCGATGTGACGATGCCATTGCCGGTCTGGGTCTGCCGCCATGGTGCGCAGACCGTCGTTGCGGCCCCGGCAAACTGGAAGGTCACGGGCCTGAACGACCAGCATGCCTATCTGCGTGCGCCCGAGGGCAGCGCGATCGATCTGCAGGTCGGCGACAGGATCGGACTGGGCATCTCCCACCCCTGCACCACGTTCGACAAATGGCGCTGGATGGCGATCGTCGATGACGGCTACAACCTCTGCGATGCGATCACGACCCGCTTCTGACGCGGTTAAGCCGTGTTGGCACGCCCGAGTTTTGTCAGCTCTGCCGCTTAGTCCAGCAGTTGCGCCTTCTGCACCTTGCCCAGCGCCGTCTCGGGCAGATCGCCGCGGAACAACACCCAGCGCGGTAGTTTGAAGCGGGCGATACGGCCCTCGAGAAGCGCCAGCAAGGACGCGGACTCCAGCGAGGTGTGAACTGCGCATGGCGCTCGATGATGCGCGACAGGTTCATCGGCGACGGCCCGCAGCCAGACCGCCTACAACACGTCGGGCTCGTCGCGTTCACCAGCTTCGTACAGGCATTCGCGGCCCAGCCGGTCGATGCACAACTCGGCGGTCCACGGCAGCATCAGCGAGCCGCACCGCGAGTCGCGGTACATGCGCTCGAGTGGCATCGTCTTGAGCATCGATTGTCCGCCGCAGGTGCGCACCGCCAGGCGGCAGATCTCGTTGGCGTTCTCCATGATGGTGTAGTGCGCCGCGAGCAGGCCGAGCCGGATCTCCTTGGACGGATCGACACGTGCCACCCGCGCATTCTGCAGGAAGATGGCCCGCGTCTGCTCGAGCTTGACCTTCATCTCGGCCACCGCGATCTGCTTGGTCGGATACATGCGGCGTTTGACTGGCGGCATGCCCGGCACCTCGGCGCGCAGATATTGCACCGTGAAGTCATAGGCCGCCTGCGCAATGCCCATGTAGGTCGGCGACAAGGTCGCGAACATGTGCGGCCAGCGCAGCGCCGCCTGCGCATACATGCCCTCGGGCATGAGTCGTTCAGCATCGGGTACGAACACGTCCTCGAACAGCAGGTTGCGCGAGACCGTGCCGCGCATGCCCAGCGGATCCCAGTCGCCGCTGACGGTCACACCGGGCAGGTTGCGGTCCACTGCGAGGTACAAGGCGTCGCGTTGCGTCGCACCCGGTTTGTCCAGCGTGCACAGGATGCCATAGTAGTCGGCTGCACCGGCCAGCGATGCGAAGATCTTGCGGCCGTTGACGACATAACCGCCGTCGACCTTGCGCGCCAGCGTGCCGAACGGAGCCTTGCCGGCGGCCGCCGCCCCGCCTTCCGAGAACGGCTGCGAATACACCTTGCCTTGTTCGACGATGCGGCGGTAGTGCAACGCCCGGTGCTTTTCGTGGCTGGTACGTTGCGCGGGCGTCATGTCCAGGTCATCGGCGATGAAGCCGGTCCACATGGTGGAACTTACATGCATGTTCAAGGTCAGCGCGGTGGCGCCGCAATGGCGGCCGATCTCGGCGGCCGTCATGACATAGGTTGCGAAGTCGGCACCCCAGCCGCCGTATTGCTCCGGCACGCAGATGCGCAGCAGGCCGGCTGCATGCATGTCGGAATAGTTCTCGAATGGGAACACTGCGTCCCGATCGATCTGCCCGGCGCGGGGCGCGAACTTGTTGCGACCGAGGTCGGAGGCGATTGCCAGCAACTGCGCCTGCTTGTCGGTCAGCGCGGTGTAGTCACCGGCGATCGAAGGCGTCTGGTAGCGACTGGAGGCGTAATCGTTGGGGGCGGTCGACATCAAGGGGCTCTCTTCACGCAGGAAAATGGGCCTGCAGGAACTGCAGCACGGCGGCGTTGAAGGCCGCCGGTTGTTCCAGGTTGGCGAGATGGCCCGCGGCCGGCCAGCGCGCTCACCACCGGCGCCACACGGCCGATCGCGTCCGAGGCACCGGTCGAGCGCACCGGCACCGGCGCATGCAGCCGGGGGCTGGGCAACATCACATGGAACACGCGCGCCCCCAGGCCTTGCAATGCCAGTTCGGCCAGTTGCATCAGGACCGGTCGCGACTGGCTCTCCGACAGGATCGCGGCGACTTCACCCGGCTGAACGCCGCACCGCCGGAACACCTGGGCAAAGGCTTCAAGCCATCGGGCCTCGATCCGTTGTTGCATCATCGCTGCAGCTCCTTCGTGCCCATCACAGGCGGGAACCCAGCGTGTAATAAGCGCCAGCATGGAACAGCAGCGGCGCAGTCTCGGCGTGCGTGTGACGCTCGACTTCGGCGACGAACAGGCAATGGTCGCCGGCCACCTGGTGCGACACCAGCCGGCATTCGAACCAGGCAGCAGCACCATGCAGATAGGGCATGCCATCCTGGTTCTCGGCATGCGCCACCTGGGCGAATTTGTCGGGTGCCGCGGACGCAAACAGGCGCGACGTCTCGACCTGGGCCTCGGTCAGCACGTTCACGACGAAGCGCTCGTTGGACTGGAACACCGCCAGGCTGGACGAGCCGAGCCGCAGGGCCCAGCTGATGAGGGGCGGATCGAGCGAGAGGGCGCCAAACGAATTGGCGGTAAGACCGACGAAGGCGCCGTCCGGTGCGCGGGTCGTGATCACCGTCACGCCAGTGGCAAACTGACCCAGCGCAACACGCAAGGCGCGGTTGTCGGCGACCGGCGCGGAGAATAGCGTTTTGGAATTGGAAACCATCGGACGCCATCATAGAGGACGGTTGGCGCATGCCGGCTGCACGCTGGGTTATGCTCCACTGTTCGCCCCGCCACCAGCCCGATTGACATGACCGACGCCACCAACGACCGCAAACATTTCACGCAAGCTGTTGCGCAGATGGGTGAGAAGCGGGAAGTAGTGGCGTCGCGGGCGATCTTCAACAGCCAGGGCATCAAGGTCGTCGACAAGGGCGTGGCAATCAACCTGGGCCTGTACGACCGCTTGATGCAGCACAGGCTGAGCGTGCCACTGGAAGACTCGGTCGTCAGTGTCAATGGCGTCAATGGCGACTCGCTCAAGCGCACCGCCGCATCGATCATGGACGAGGTACCTTTTTTCGGACGGCTCGCGCCGCAGGGGCCGCAACGCAAACTGGCGCTCAGCGTGATCGAGACGGTGCCCCTGCCCGAGGCCATGGCGTTCCAGTTGACTGTCGCGCGCGACCTGCGCCCCGAGATCTACATGAACCTGGTGCGCACCGCCCTGATGGCGATCTGGCTGGTCAACCGGGGGCCGCTGACGCCGCGTTTCGACATGGGCATGGCCGCCGCGGCGGGCCTGCTGCATGACATTGGCATGTTGCATGTCGATCCAGTGCTGCTGCATCCGGCACACCGGCTCAACCGCGACCAGCGCCGCCAGCTGTATTCGCATCCTCTTCTGTCCACGACCCTGGTCGAGCGCCACCACCAGTACCCGCGCGAGGTGGTGCGCGCCGTGTCGGAACACCAGGAGTATCTCGATGGATCGGGATATCCGCGCAACCTGTCCGGCGACGCGATCAGTGCGCTGGGCCGGCTGATATGCCTGTCTCAGGTGGTTGCCGCGATGTTCGCGCCCGGACGCAGCGCACCGGAACTGCAATTGTCCGTGTTGCTGCGTCTCAACGCGCACCGTTACGATCCGGTCCTGTCGGCACGGGTACTGACCAAGGTCCAGCCACACCTGGACGTGCTCAGTGCGGCGGTGGTCCTGCTCGACGACCCGGTGGACCTGCTGGGCGAGATCGACGCGATCCTGGCGCAATTGCCGCTGAACCTTGGCGCCGACGCCCGGCTGACACCGGCGCGCAAGGACGGCATGGTCCTGGTGACCGACCATGGCACCAAGCTGCGCCGCGCGCTGGCGTGTGTGGGCGCGGTCCCCGACCAGTTGGCCCAGCTGGGCGAAGAGGTGCAGGACGAAACGGTACAGACCGAGCTCACACTGCTGGTGCGCGAGGCCAGCTGGCAGCTGCGCACGCTGGGGCGCGAGGCACGCCGGCGCTGGCGCAGCGGGGCCGACGAGCCCTATCCGGTGCCGATGCAGCAGTGGCTCAACCGGATCGAGGCCCTGGTCGGGACAGTCAGCGGGCAAGCGCCCGAACTGGCCGCTGCGGACGATGCGGCCACCGTATGAATCACGCCGGCGGCGACCGCATCGCGCTCATGACCAGGCTGCCGAGCGGCGGCACGCCCGGCACCAGCGGCTACACGTGCCGATGGACATAGCGATGACGGTGGCCGTGGCCGTGATCAGCACGGGGTAAGGTTGGCCACCCGTCTGCACGCGCCAGGCACGACTCGATAATCACACAATGCTGCCGGACACGCCCACAGCGCCCGCCACCCCGTGCCGTCCCGCATCACTGGCCGACCTGTTCTGGTCTTTCAGCTTTCTGGCGTTGCAGGGTTTCGGCGGCGTTCTCGCTGTAGTACAACGCGAACTGGTCGAGAAAAAGCGCTGACTGACGCCTGAGGAGTTCGTCGAGGACTAGTCTGAGGCCCAGGTCCTGCCTGGGCCCAATGTGGTGAACCTGTCGCTGATCATCGGCGGCCGTCATTTCGGCTGGCGTGGAGTACTGGTGAGTCTTGCGGGAATGCTGACCTTTCCGGAAACCGAGCGGTCAACTGCCGTTTGTCGGTTCAACTACCGTTTGTCGGTTCAGCCTGCCGGCAGGCTGCGCTGGCGTAGTGCCTCGTATAAGCAAACGCCGCTGGCGACCGACACGTTCAGGCTCTCGACCGCGCCACGCATCGGGATCCGCACCAGCTCGTCGCAGGTCTTGCCGGTCAGTTGCCGCATGCCGGCGCCTTCAGCGCCCAGCACCAGCGCTACCGGCTGGCGCAGGTCGGCCTGGTACAGCGACCGAGGCGCGGCATCGCTGGTGCCGATGACCCAGATCGATCGTTCCTTGAGTTCGACCAGCGTGCGGGCCAGATTCGTCACCATGAAATACGGCACCGTGTCGGCGGCGCCACTGGCAACCTTGGCCACCGTGGCGTTGATCCCTGCGGCATGGTCCTTGGGTGCGATCACCGCATGCGCGCCGGCGCCGTCGGCCACGCGCAGGCAGGCACCGAGGTTGTGCGGATCGGTCACGCCGTCGAGTATCAGCAGCAGCGCCGCGGTACGCTGGAGCGGCGGCAACGCGGCCTGGGATTCCTCGAGGTTCTCGAGCAGCTCGTCGAGCGAGTGCGTCTGCAGCAAGGGGTTGACGCGCGCAGCCACACCCTGATGCGCGTGTCCGCCGCACAGCCGCGAGAGACGCAGGCCATCGGACTCGATCAGCCGCACACCAGCTTCGCTGGCGCGTTCCATGAACTGGCGCATGCGGGCGTCACGCCGGCTGGCGTCGACATGCAGCTCGATGATGGACTGGGGCGCAGTGCGCAGGCGCACGCCAACAGCGTGAAAGCCGAACACGATCTTGGGACTGGACATGCGCCGATTATCCAGTGCCGCTGCCGTTGCGCCTTCATGTGGCGCTGCGCCAGCGGGAAGGGTCAGGTACCCACAGGTTCGGCGATGCGCCCGGCCTCGATTGTGATGCGACGGGAGCAACGCCGCGCAATGCCCTGGTCGTGCGTGACCAGTACCAGGGTGGTGCCCAATTCAGTATTGAGGTCGAACATCAGTGCCATGATCGTCTCGCCGGTGGCGAAGTCCAGGCTGCCGGTCGGCTCGTCGGCGAGCAGCACAGCCGGCTGCACGACAAATGCACGCGCCAGTGCGACGCGTTGCTGCTCGCCGCCGCTGAGCACCTTCGGATAATGGCCGAGTCGCTCGGACAACCCCACCCGCGCCAGCATCTCTCCTGCGGCCTTGCGCGCGTCGCGCCGACCGGATAGCTCGAGTGGCAGCATGACATTCTCCAGCGCGGTCAAATTGCCCATCAGCTGGAAACTCTGGAACACGAAGCCAACCTTGTCGGCGCGCAACGCGGCGCGCTGGTCCTCGTCGATCGCAAACAGGTCCTGGCCGGCCAGCCGCACGGTGCCGCGCGTGGGCGTGTCGAGCCCGGCGATGATGGACAGCAGCGTGCTCTTGCCCGATCCCGAAGCGCCGACAATGGCGGCAGTTTCCCTTGGCGCCAGGGAAAAATCGATATCGCGCAAAATGTCGAGCGTACCGGTCGAATCGGTCACTGACTTGAATACATGTTCGACCGCAATGATGGACTCGGCACTGGCGTTGGGCATGAAAGACTTATGGATTTGAATCGACGACACTTTATCTTGGCAGCAGGCGCCACCGGCGGCGCGGGGTTTTGCACAGGTGGCGCCTGGGCGCAGAGCGCCTCAGTCGCCAAAACCAGCACCGACGGCAATGGTAAGCGCAAAGCCGCTGTCCACACCATCCTGGTGCTGGGAGATTCGCTAAGCGCTGAATATGGGCTGCGCCGCGGCAGCGGTTGGGTCGCCTTGCTTGACAACAAGCTGCGCGCGGAAGCGGTGCCGGCGCGGTTGGTCAATGCGAGCATCAGCGGGGACACCACATCGGGCGGACGCAGCCGCCTGCCAGCGCTGCTCAAGCAACATGCGCCCAGCCACGTCATCATCGAGCTCGGAGGCAACGACGCGCTGCGCGGCCTGCCGCTGCAGATGACGCGGGACAACCTCGGCCACATGACCCAGCTCGCCCGGCAGGCCGGCGCCAAGGTGCTGCTGGTCGGCATGCAGGTGCCTCCAAACTACGGCAGTGACTATGCCAACCGCTTTGCCTCCCTGTTCGACGAAGCGGCACGCGCCCACGGTGCCGCACTGGTGCCGTTCCTGCTCAAGGGTGTGGCCGATGCCGAGGATCCGACCCGGCTGTTCCAGAGCGATCGCATTCACCCGACGGAACAAGCGCAACCCATCATGCTGGCCAATGTCTGGCCCGCGCTGCGAAAGCAATTGCAGTGAGCCTGACCCTGGTCGACGCCGTGGACGTGTTGCGTCGGCTCGATGAGTTCGACACCGTCGTCGATGCGCGCAGCGAGGACGAATATGCCCTGGACCACCTGCCGGGCGCACTCAACTGGCCCACGCTGGACAACGCCCAGCGCCATGCCGTGGGGACGACCTACAAGCAGGTGAACCCGTTCGAGGCACGCAAGATGGGTGCAGCCATCGCGGCGCGCAATATCGCCACCCATGTCGAGCAACGCGCGTGCGACAAATCCCGGAGCTGGCGTCCGCTGGTATATTGCTGGCGCGGCGGCCAGCGCAGTGGCTCCTTGTCGCTGGTGCTCGATCAGATCGGTTTTCGCGTCCACATCCTGCAGGGCGGGTACAAGGCGTTTCGCGCCGCCCTGCTGGCGGATACCGAACGCATGGCCGGCCAGTTCAACTACCAGGTTGTGTGCGGAACCACCGGCTCCGGCAAGACCCGGCTGTTGCAGTCGCTGGCGCGTGTCGGCGCCCAGGTGCTGGACCTGGAGGCGCTGGCACACCACCGCAGTTCGGTTCTGGGCGCCATTCCCGGCTTGCCGCAGCCATCGCAGAAGGCGTTCGACACCCATATCTGGGACGCGCTGCGCCGCATGGATCCGGCGCGGCCGGTGGTAGTGGAGAGCGAAAGCCGCAAGGTAGGCAATGTTGCGGTGCCGGCGGCTCTGATGGACGCCATGCGTACCCGCGGCCATTGCCTGAACCTGGTGCTCAGGGATACCGAACGGGTGGCCTTGCTGATGGAGGATTACAATTTTTTCGTGCGCGACACCGAAACATTCTGCTCGCGGCTCGATGCGTTGATCGAAATCCGCGGCAAGGCGACGGTGCAGGCCTGGAAATCGGCGGTTCGGGAAGGTCGCCTGCCAGACGTGGTGCAGGATCTGCTGACCCAGCACTACGACCCGGTCTACTTGCAGTCAATGCAGCGCAACTTCAGAAACTTCGCCAAGGCCCGCACTGTGTCGCCCGCCAACCGCAGCGCGCAAGCCATGGACGCGTTGGCCGCTTCGCTGGACTTCGAGCGCC
>Ga0105048_10018217_pt1 | contig 10807 bp, 7 predicted proteins | sample MAT05_FD_78382 | JGI IMG/M metagenome (GOLD analysis project Ga0105048, IMG submission 78382) | Freshwater microbial communities from Lake Fryxell liftoff mats and glacier meltwater in Antarctica - MAT-05 | ecosystem: Environmental > Aquatic > Freshwater > Ice > Liftoff microbial mat | place...
CAAGGACGGCGTAACCGTCGCTGAAGAAGTCGAACTGTCCGACCGGTTTGAAAACATCGGCGCCAAGCTCGTCAAAGAGGCCGCCAGTAAAACCTCTGACGTCGCCGGCGACGGAACCACCACCGCCACCGTCCTCGCCGAAGCCATCTACCTCGAAGGCCTCAAGTACGTCACCGCCGGCGTTAACCCCGTCGCCATCCAGCGCGGCGTTCTCAAAGCCGCCCAGGTCGCAGCCGACGCGATCACCGCCCAAGCCAAGAAGGTCAAAGGCCGCGAAGATTACAAACGCGTCGCCACCATCTCCGCCAACGGCGACGAACACATCGGCAACCTCATGGCCGACGCCATGGAGAAAGTCGGCCGCGAGGGCGTCATCACCGTCGACGAAGGCAAGAGCACCGAAAGCACCCTCGAATACACCGAGGGCATGCAGTTCGACAAGGGATACCTCTCGCCGTACTTCATGACCAATCCCACCACCCTCGAAACGGTGCTGGAAGACGCGTACATTCTGCTCAACGAGAAGAAGATCTCGAACCTCGCCGACCTGCTCCCGCTGCTCAACAAGGTCGTCGGCGGGTCCAAGCCGCTGCTGATCATCGCCGAAGACGTCGAAGCCGAAGCGCTCGCGGCACTCGTTGTCAACAAGCTCCGCGGCGTGCTTAAGATCGCAGCGGTCAAGGCCCCCGGATTCGGCGACCGCCGCAAGGCGATCATGGGCGACCTCGCCGTGGTCACCGGCGGAACGTTCATCTCCGAAGACCTCGGCCTCAAGCTCGAAAACGTCGAGATCGAGCAACTCGGCTCGGCCAAGCGGATCGTCATCAACAAGGACAACACGCTGATCATCGAGGGCGCGGGCAAGAAGAAGGACATCGAAGCCCGGTCCGACCAGATCCGCATGCAGATCGACCGCACGACCTCCGACTACGACGAGGAAAAGCTCCAGGAACGCCTCGCCAAGCTCACCGGCGGCGTCGCCGTCATCAAGGCCGGCGCGGCCACCGAAACCGAGATGAAGGAACGCAAGGACCTCATCGACGATGCGCTGCACGCCACCCGCGCCGCAGCCGAAGAGGGCATCGTTCCGGGCGGCGGCGTCGCATTCCTCCGCGCCATCAGTGCCGTCGAAGACGCCAGGTCCAAAGCCAAAGGCGATGAAAAGCTCGGCTACGACATCGTCGCCGAAGCCCTCCGCGCCCCCACCCGCCAGATCGCCGACAACGCCGGCGAAGACGGCGAAGTGGTCGTCGCCAAGATCCTCGAAAACAAGTCGGTGACCTTCGGATACAACGCCGCCACCGAAGAGTATCTCGACCTGCTCAAAGCCGGCATCATCGATCCGGCCAAGGTGTCCAAGACCGCCCTGCTCAACGCCGCGAGCGTCGCCGGGCTGGCCCTGACCACCGATGTCCTGATCACCGAACTCAAGGAAAAAAAGGGTGAACCCGTCGAAGCCGTCTCCGGCGCGGTGATCTAGTTCCCCTCAATAGTAAGAACGGGCACGGAGACACGCGGAAACAGCCACGTGTCTCCGTTCCGTTGATGGAGGTTGCGGTAGGATGTCCCGAGGTTCGCGGTCATTTTCGGATTCTGCCGCCCGCTCGGCTTCCCGGCGGACGCGCGAGCTCGCCCGGGCCGCGCTGCTCGCGTATCTCGCCCTCTCCGTCGCCGGCTGCGCTTATCCCCGAATGGCGCAGGGGCGGGTTCTGCTCACCTACGACGAGTTCCGTGATCGCCTAGGGCGACTCGTCGCGGGAGACAACCTGTCTGGCGCCGTCACACTATTGAAGGAAACCGAACCCGCCCGCCTCGCCCGCACGGCTTCGGAGCAAAGCGACATCCGTTACATGTTCGTCGCCGGCGCGACGCCGCCCGTCCCCGGCGTTGACCCGTTCCCCCGGCCCGCCCGAAAGTGGACCGTCCCCGTCGCCCGGGATGGAGCTGAACCCGTAATCGCCCGGAAGTTCCAACTCACCGCCCTGCAGTTCGCCGCCGCTTTCAACCAAGCCCTGGCAGCCGAGGAAAAAGGCGTACGCTAGTCGTCCCACCAGAAAGGCCCCGAACGTGTCCACCAAGCGCGATTACTACGAAGTCCTCGGAGTCGCCAAGTCAGCCGACGCCGAAGAGATCAAGCGCGCCTACCGCCGCCTGGCGATGAAGCACCACCCCGACCGCAACCAAGGCGAGGGCAAAGCCGAATCGGAAACCAAGTTCAAGGAAGCCGCCGAGGCCTACGAAGTCCTCTCCGACGCGAGCAAGCGCCAGCGCTACGACCAGTTCGGACACAAGGGCGTCGGCGCCAGCCACGACTACGCCCACATGGATCCCACCGACATCTTCTCGATCTTCAACGACATCTTCGGCGGCGCCGGGGGTCAGCGGGGGGGCGGCGGCGGTGGCGGTCGCGGCGGCGCGGCGCGCGGATATGACCTCGAGACCCAGGTCGAGCTCACGCTGGCGGAGATCGCCGCCGGCTGCGAACGCACGCTCGAATTCGAACGCGCCGAAGCCTGTGACACCTGCAAAGGCTCCGGGTCCAAGCCCGGCTCGTCGCCCGTCGTCTGCCAAACCTGCGGCGGGCGCGGGCAGGTCACGCAACAGGGCTTCGGCGGGATGTTCCGCATGGTCACCACCTGCCCGAGCTGCCGCGGCAGGGGCAGTCAGATCAAGGACGTGTGCCCCTCCTGCCGCGGCGCGGCCAAGACCAACAAGAGCCGAAAAATCACGGTGAAAATCCCCGCCGGCGTTCACGAAGGCCAAGCCGTTCGCATCGCCGGCGAAGGCGAAGCCGGCGAGCAAGGCGGGCCCACCGGCGACCTCCACTGCTACATCTCCGTCAAGCCCCATCCCCTCTTCGGCAGGCAGGGCAACGACTTGGTCTGTCAGATCCCCATCTCCTTCGCTCACGCCGCCCTCGGCGGGAAGCTCGAAATCCCCACCCTCCGTGGCAAGGGCGACCTCGATGTCCCCCACGGCACGCAGCACGGCGAAGTCTTCAAGCTCAAGGGCGAGGGCCTCCCCGACCTCCGCACCGGCCGCAAGGGCGACCAGCTCATTCAGGTCCTCATCGAAGTGCCCAAAAAACTCTCGGAGAAACAAAAGAACCTGCTGAAAGAGTTCGCCGGAATGGAAGACGTCGCGCACATGCCCCAGAAGCGCGGCTTCCTCGACAAGCTCAAGGACGCGCTCTCCAGCTAAGTCCCTACCCTTAAACCTCAACCAAGACGATCCATATGAATCCCACCACCCCCGAAAACGACACCCCCGACTCCGTGGAATCCGGCCTCGAAGGCGCCGACCTTCGCTCGGAGCTCGAACGCCTCACCCTCGAAAAGCAGCAGCTCTTCGAGCGGCTCGCCCGCGCCCAAGCCGAGTTCCAAAACTCCCGCCGCCGCCTCGAGCAGGACCAGGAGCAAGCCCTGCAATACGCCAACCAGTCGCTGCTCCGCACAATTCTCCCCCTGATGGACAACCTCGAACGCGCCGTCGCCGTCGACCCCGCCAAGACCGACACCGCCAGCATCCTCCAAGGCGTCAACGTCGTCCGCGACCAGTTCGAAGCCATGCTCAAAGCCCAGCGCGTCGACATCATCGCCCCCAAACCCGGCGAAGCCTTCGACCCCGCCCGCCACGAAGCCCTCCTCCAACAGCCCAGCGACCAACCCGTCGGCCACGTATCGATGCTCCTCAACAAAGGTTACGCCCTCATGGGCCGCACCCTCCGCCCCGCACAGGTCGCCGTCTCCAAAGGTCAGTAACCCATGCCCACCTACGAGTACAAGTGCGCCGCCTGCGGCCACGCCTTCGAAGAGTTCCAGTCCATCACCGCCAAGCCGATCCGCAAGTGCCCCGAGTGCAAGAAGAACAAGGTCGACCGCCTCATGGGCACCGGCTCGGCAATGATCTTCAAAGGCTCGGGGTTCTACATCACCGACTACCGCTCCGAAGGCTACAAATCCGCCGCCAAAGCCGACACCCCGGGCGGGGCCACTCCCGCGGCAACCCCCGCCCCCGCCGCCTCCGAGTCGGGCAAGAAGTCCGACGCCGCGCCCGCCGCCACCCCCGCCCCCGCCCCCGCGGCGTCCACCCCGGCCCCCGCCCCGAAGTCGGAATCGAAAAAGTCCAAGTCCTCCTGACCCTCTTCTTACATGTCCGATGTCGACCTCCCCACCAAGTGTCCGATCTGCCGGCGGAAAGTGCCCGTTCCCCCCGCCGGGAGCACGCGCGAGCAGCGTGGGATGTACCCATTCTGCGGCGACCGCTGCCGCCTCGTCGACCTCGGCCGTTGGCTGGACGGCGCGTACCAGATCCCCGTCAAGGACACCGACGATGACGAGGAGCGTGAATCCTCGGTCGACCCCACCTAGCCGCCGCAATTTCGAACTTAGCTCCGCCGCCGAGGTTGGGGTTTGCCCGGTTTACATCTAAAATGCCCACCCCGTTCCGCGATGCCTGCGGTTTCGGGAAGGAGATTCAGTGTCCCAACCGTCCCCCGAACCCACTCGCGCGTCCGGAGATTCGCCGTCCCGCTCGGCGTCCGACCTCCGCCCCGGCCTCCTTCCCGGCCCCCTCCCCGGTTCTCGTGGCGTCGTCCGCGAGGTCGACTGGCGCGCCGTGTTCCCCTGCCTCAACATCTTCCGCACGTTCCGCATCGCCATTCACCCAGCAAGCTCATCCTCGCGCTGGTGTTCATCCTGATGATGTACGGCCTCGGCCGCGGACTGGACGCGGTCTGGCCAGCGAAGTTCACGCACGCCTCGGTCCCCGGCTTCCTCGACCGCCTCCCGCTTTCATACGCTTCGACGCTCTCCCGTTCCGACAAGTCGGGTCCGTTCGAGGTGTTCCTGAACTTCCAGCTCACCCAGCTCCACTTCGTCTCCGAGAGCGTCGTCAAGCTCGACACCTGGGGTGCGGTTGACGCGGTGCGGAGTTTCGTCTTCGTCGGCCCCGGCTGGGGTTTCCGGATGCACCCGGTGTTCTCCGTGATTTTCGGCGTTGTTTTCCTCGTCTTGTGGGGTCTCTTCGGCGGCGCGATCGCGCGCGTCGCAGCCGTTCACATCGCCCGCGACGAAAAAATCTCCATCCGCAACGCCCTGCGGTTCAGCACCGGCAAGCTCCTGAGCTTCATCACCGCCCCCTTGATCCTCTTTTCTTTCATCGGAATCGCCGGGCTGGCGCTGGCCGTTTCCAATCTCCTGTTTTACATCCCCTGGGGAATCGGCCCGCTGCTGACCGCCGCAGTGTTTATTCTCACACTTCTCGTCGGTTTTGTGCTCACGCTCGCGCTGTTCGGCACGGTGGGCGGTTTCGGGCTCATGTACCCCACCGTCGCCGTCGAGGGCACCGACGCCTTCGACGCCATCTCCCGCTCGTTCTCCTACTTCTTCGCCCGCCCCTGGCACCTGCTGCTCTACTCCGCGGCAGCGCTGGTGTACGGCGTCATCACCTACCTCTTCGTGAAGTACTTTGTCTTCATCATGTTCGTCCTGATACAGACTTTTCACGTTTGGCTGCTCGGCGATGACCAGCGCAAGCAATACGAGAAGTTCTTCCCGCCCGTCAACTTTGAGTCTCTCAGCTACGCCATCGACTACTCCCAGATGGACTCGCTGGGCATCAAGGTCGGCGCCGGTCTGATGAGTTTCTGGTTTTACCTCGTCGTCGGCCTGCTCGGGGCCTACGCCATGAGCTACTACTTCTCCGCGCAAACAGTTATCTACTACCTCCTCCGCCGCGACGTCGACGCCACCGAGCTCGACGAGGTCTACCTCGACGACGCCGACGAGGACGACCTCGCCGAGCAAGCCCTTCCCGACACCGACCTCCCACCCAACTCACCCGACTCACCCGACTCACCCGGCCCCGATGCCGCCGCGTCCCAAAACCCCCCCTCCGGCTCCTCCAACCCAGACGCGTCCGAAGATCCCCCCACCCTCGGCGCTTCCGGCCCCGCCACCTGATCGTCCGCAGTGAAAAGAATCAACGTGTTTCTAATCGCCCTCTATATGTACCAACTCCTATGTTTCCCCCGTCAGTCGCTTGAGTGATATCCGATCCGCTTGAACATCTTGCTCTCGCCTGATCAATTTTTCGATAACTGCATTCCCGCCCGGGCGCATTCGCCGCGTGGGGGTGCCGCCTTTTCCGGAGCTTCGCCATGCCCCAAACACTTCCCCCTCCCTCGACCCCGCCTAGCGCCTCTTCGCCCTCTTCCGCCTCCCCCATCTTCCACGCAACACCCGCCGCCGACGTCCTGCGAAACCTCGGAACCGACCTCCATACGGGCCTCACCTCCGCCGAAGCCGCCGCCCGCCTCGCCAAGTACGGCCCGAACGTCCTCCCCCGCGCCAAAGGCGACACCAACCTCATCCTTCTCTGGCGACAAATCAACAACCCGCTCATCTGGGTCCTCATCGCCTCCGGCGGCGTCGCCATGGTCGTCGACTGGTCGGGCGACGGAATCAAAAACGGGCTGGTGATTCTCGCCGTCGTCTTGCTCAACACGCTCATCGGATTCGTGCAGGAGTTCAAAGCCGGCAAAGCCATCGAAGCCCTCTCCAAGATGGTCCCCGAGAATGTCACCGCGATCCGAGACGGCAACAAGGCCACCCTCGCCGCCGCCGAGCTCGTCCCCGGCGACGTCGTCCTCCTCGCCAGCGGCGACAAAGTCCCCGCCGACCTCCGCCTCGCCGCCGTCCGCACCCTCAAAATCGAGGAAGCCGCCCTCACCGGTGAATCCGTCCCCGCCGAAAAAGACACCCACGTCTCACCGGCAAACGCCGGCGTCGGCGACCGCACTGGAATGGCCTTCGGCGGAACCCTCGTCACTTACGGCACCGCAACAGCCGTCGTCTGCACCACCGGCAGCAACACCGAACTCGGCCGAATCAGCTCACTGCTCGACGGCACCACCGACCTGCAAACCCCCCTCACCAAGGCACTGGGCACGATCGGCAAGTACATCACCATCGCCATCATCATCATCACCGCGATCATGCTCGTGCTGGGCATCTGGCGCACGATGAACGAAACCGGCGTCGCGTTCGGCTTGGCCTTCAGGGAAACCATCATCTTCGGCATTGCCCTGGCCGTCGCCGCCATTCCCGAGGGTCTCCCCGCCATCGTCACCATCGCGCTGGCCATCGGCGTGCAGCGCATGGCCGCCCGCCGCGCCGTCATCCGCAAGCTCCCCGCCGTCGAAACCCTCGGCAGCACAACCACCATCTGCTCCGACAAAACCGGAACCCTCACCCGCAACGAGATGACCGTCCAAGCCCTCTGGACCCCGCGCGGCAACTATGAAATACGCGGCGTCGGATACGAACCCAACGGCGAAATCCTCGGCTCCAGTGGTGGCGACCTCCGCGGAAAACTCCCCGCCGACGTCTCCGACCTACTCCTCGCCGCCGCACTCTGCAACGACGCCTCACTCGTCTCCGAGGGCACCACACACAAAATCACCGGCGACCCCACCGAAGGTGCACTCGTCGTCGCAGCCGAAAAAGCCGGAATCCGCGTCGAGGCCGCCCGCAAAACCCACGCCCGCCTCGACGCCATCCCCTTCGAGTCCGAAAACCAGTTCATGGCCTCCCTCAACCACCACCCCGAAGCCTCACCCCGCACCACCCTCAAGGGGGCACCCGAAGTCGTCCTCAAACGCTGCACCTCCGCCGCAGGCGGAGGAACCCTCGACCCCGCCGCCGTGCTCGCCGAAGTCACCCGCCTCGCCGCACAGGGCATGCGCGTCCTCGCCGTCGCGGCGAAACCCGCGCACGACCACGGCAAACTCGACATGGCCGACGTCGACGGCAACTTCACCCTCCTCGGCTTGCAGGGCATGATCGACCCCCCGCGCACCGAAGCCATCGCCGCCATCCGAATCTGCCACGCCGCCGGAATCAACGTCAAAATGATCACCGGCGACCACAAGGAAACCGCCTCCGCCATCGGCCGCCAACTCAACATCCTCGGCGACGCCCCAGCCGTCACCGGCGCCCAACTCGCCGAAATGGACGACGCCCAACTCCGCGAAGTCGTCAAACACACCAACGTCTTCGCCCGCGTCGCCCCCGAACACAAACTCAAACTCGTCCGCGCCCTCCAGCAAAACAACGAAGTCGTCGCCATGACCGGCGACGGCGTCAACGACGCGCCCGCCCTGAAGCAGTCCAACATCGGCGTCGCCATGGGCATCACCGGCACCGCCGTCTCCAAGGAAGCCTCCGACATCGTCCTCGCCGACGACAACTTCGCCTCCATCGCCGCCGCCGTCGAAGAGGGCCGACGCGTCTACGACAACCTCATCAAATCACTCGCATTCGTCCTTCCCACCAACCTCGGCCTCGCGATGATCCTCATGTGGGCCGTCGCATTCTTCCCCTTCGTCACCGCCCCCGGATCCGACGTCGCCGAACTGCTACTGCCCATGGCCCCCACCCAACTCCTCTGGATCAACCTCGTCGCCACCGTCGCACTCGCGCTCCCCCTGGCCTTCGAAGCCAAGGAACCCAACGTCATGCGACGCAAACCCCGCAAACCCGACGCGCCCGTCCTCTCTGGCTTTATCATCATGCGAACCTTCGGAGCCGCCATCCTTATGACCGCGGGAGCCGTCGGGCTCTTCCTCTGGGAGTACAACACGAACGGCCGAACTTTCGAAGGCCTCGCAAAAGCCCAAACCATGGCCGTCACCACAGTCATCATGTTCCAGATCTTCTACATGCTCAACTGCCGATCCCTCCGAGACTCAATCTTCAAAATAGGGCTCTTCTCCAACCCCCCCATCTTCATCGGCATCGGCGCATTGCTCGTCCTCCAAGCCGTCTTCATCTACGCCCCCTTCATGCACACCATCTTCAGCACCGCCCCCCTCTCCGCCAAGGACCTCCTCATCGCCACCGTCGTCGGAATGACCATCCTCCCCGTCATCTCCGCCGAAAAAATCCTCCGCAACAGGGCGGCGCAATGACCGCGGAGTCCGAAAACCATCCACCGAGGCATCGGGGGCACGGGGCGCACCGAGGGCACGGAGGGCACAGGGGGCACGGAGAAGAAAGACGCGTCAACCACCAAGAACACAGGTGATTTGTTCGTTTGAAATAGGGACACTTACCTTCCCCCGCTCCCCACCCGATCCCGCCAGGCACGCCAGCCCCAGCTCTCCGTGTTGATCTGTCTTCTCTGTGGTTCCCACTCCGAACCAACCTATCAAAGAACACGCCAACCGCCCACGGTTCCCCATTCTCTCTCTTCCCCGCGTTCTCTCCGTGCCCTTTGCGCCTCTCTGGCGAATCCTCCGCCCTACGCCAAAACCCGCGCAGACGTACGACTCCGAACCGCCTCCCGCGCGGTCCGCGCGATCCCCGCCGCGTCCAAACCGACTTCCGTCAGCTGCTCCTTCCGCGTCGCGTGCGCAACGAGCCGGTCCGGAATCCCCAGCCGCTGCAGGTTCGCCGTCGGCAAACCGTTCACCACCGCGTGCTCCATCACCGCGGTCCCGAAACCGTTGAGCGCCGAGTGGTCCTCGATCGTGATCACCGCGTGCCCCGGCTGAAGAACCCGGCGAAGCATCGCGGCGTCCAGCGGCTTGCAGAACCGCCCGTCAACCACCTCGGCGTTGATCCCCTCGGCCGCCAATTCCTCCGCCGCCAGCAGCGCATTCTGCACCAGCGACCCGTACGCGATCAGCGTCACATCCCCGCCCGACCGCAGCGTCCGACTCACCCCCGGCGTCCAAGGCGTCGCCGCCCCAGTCTTGAGTTCCGCCTCGACGCCGACTTCGAAGTCCTCCGCCGGAACGTTGTCACGCGGATACCGAATCGCCGACGCCACACCCAGCCCGAGCTGCATTTTCAGCGCCCGTTTGAGCTCGGCTTCATCCGACGGCGCACCGAGCACGATCCCGGGCAAGGGCCGCAGGAACGCCTGGTCGCAAAACCCATGGTGCACCGCCCCGTCGTCGCCCACGAACCCCGCCCGGTCCATGCAAAACGCCACCGGCAACCCGTTGAGCACGACCTCCTGCCACACCTGGTCAAACGCACGCTGCATGAACGTCGAGTAGATCGCCGCGAACGGCCGTTGGCCGCTTTTGGCCATTCCCGCCGCCATCGCCGTCAGGTGCGACTCGCAAATCCCCGTATCCACGTACCGAGTCGGGTGCGCCTGCTCGAACTTCGACAACCCCGTCCCGTCCGGCATGGCAGCCGTCAGCGCGTACACCCGTGCGTCCGACTTCGCCAGCTCGATCATCGCGTCCGAAAACGCCGTCGTCCACGACCGCCCGCCCTTGGAAATCTCCACCCGACACCCGTTCTGCACCAGCGGGTCGCCCTGCACCGAAAACGCAGCCGGCGAGTGAAACTTCGTCGGCTCGGCCGCCGCCACCTCGTAACCCTGCCCCTTCCGCGTCTTGATGTGCAGCAGCACCGGCTTGTCGACGTGCTTCAGCTCCGACAAAAACGCCACCAGCCCCGGCAGGTCATGCCCGTCCAGCGGCCCCATGTACTTGATCCCCAACGCCTCAAACACCTGCCCATGCCACATCGCCCCCTTCAGCCCCGCGCAAAACGAATCCCACGCGTGCTCCACCGCCTGCCCCAACCCCGTCGGCAGCTTGTGAACAATCTTCTCGGAGAACCTTTTGAACTCCTCGTAAGTCGTCGACACCCGCACCCGCTCGAGGTACTGCGAAAACGCGCCCTGCGGCTTGGAGATGCTCATCCCATTGTCGTTGAGAATGATCAGGAGTTGCCTCTTGAGTGTGCCCGCCCCGTTCAGCCCCTCCATCGCCAACCCGTTGACG
>Ga0105048_10018218_pt1 | contig 10807 bp, 8 predicted proteins | sample MAT05_FD_78382 | JGI IMG/M metagenome (GOLD analysis project Ga0105048, IMG submission 78382) | Freshwater microbial communities from Lake Fryxell liftoff mats and glacier meltwater in Antarctica - MAT-05 | ecosystem: Environmental > Aquatic > Freshwater > Ice > Liftoff microbial mat | place...
CCGGACGGCACGCGGAATTACGCCATCGTGCAGGCCGAGGACGAGATAGCCTCCATCGGCATTGTGGTCGGCGCGGGATGGAATGGTGCGCGAGCTTTCACGTGTACATCAGGCCCCGGCATATCGCTGATGAACGAGTTCATCGGGCTCAGCTATTTTGCCGAGATACCGGTCGTGATCTTCGACGTGCAGCGCGGCGGGCCATCGACCGGCATGCCCACGCGCACACAGCAGTCAGACCTGCTGCTTGCCGCCTATGCCAGCCATGGCGACACCAAGCATGTGCTGCTCCTGCCCGCCGACCCGGGCGAGTGCTTCACCATGGGCGCGCAGGCATTCGATCTGGCGGACCGGCTACAGACGACCGTGTTCGTGATGCTCGATCTCGATATCGGCATGCAGGAGTGGCTAGTGGAGCCGTTCAAGTGGGATGACGCGAAGCAGATCGACCGCGGCAAGGTCATGACGGCGGAGGAGCTGGAAGCCGGCAAGTTCTTTGGCCGCTATACCGATGTCGATGGCGACGGCATTCCCTTCCGCACATGGCCCGGCACGCATCCCAGCAAAGGCGCCTACTTCACGCGAGGCACGTCGCGCAACCGGATGGCCGGCTACTCGGAAAAGGGCGTCGACTACCAGGACAACATGGAGCGCCTGCTCAAGAAGTTTCATACTGCGGCGACGCTGGTTCCCGGCCCCGTCGTTCGATCCGCGAGGCAGCCAACGAAGATTGGCGCGCTCTACTTCGGCTCGACGGCGCCGGCCATGCACGAGGCGCTGGAGACGCTCGAGCGTCAGGGTCACCATATCGATGCGATGCGGGTGCGCGCCTTCCCATTCAACCAGGAAGTGTTCGACTTCATCCATGCTCACGACGAGATCTGCGTGGTGGAGCAGAACCGCGACGCCCAGTTGCGCTCGTTGTTGATGATCGAAGGCGGGATCGACCCGGCCCACCTGACCTCCATCCTTCACTATGACGGCACGCCGATCACCGCGCGCTTTCTGTGCGACGCGATCGGGAAGCGGCTGGATGCGCGCAAGGCGACACGTCAGGTCACCGGCAAGGCGGACAAGCAATGACCTACATTCTCAAGCCGAAGCTGCATCACCCCAGCCTGCCGAAGAACGAACTCGGCTTCACGCGGCGCGACTATGAGGGGCGTGTGTCGACGCTGTGCGCGGGTTGTGGGCATGACTCGATCAGCGCGGCCATCATCCACGCCGTGTGGGAGCTGTCGATCGAGCCGCATCGCGTGGCGAAGATTTCAGGCATTGGCTGCTCGTCCAAGACGCCGGACTACTTTCTTAGCCAGAGCCATGGCTTCAATTCTGTGCACGGCCGCATGCCCAGCGTGCTGACCGGGGCCAATCTCGCCAATCGCGACCTGATCTATCTCGGCGTGTCGGGCGATGGCGACAGCGCCTCAATCGGGCTTGGCCAGTTCGTGCATTCGATCCGTCGCGGCGTGAACATGACCTACATCGTCGAGAACAATGGCGTCTACGGCCTCACCAAGGGCCAGTTCTCCGCCACGTCCGACAAGGGCTCGAAATCGAAGAAGGGCGTCGAGAACACCGAGTCCGGCATCGATCTTGTCGCGCTGGCCCTGCAACTGGGCGCGACCTACGTGGGCCGGTCTTTCTCGGGCGACAAGGAACAACTTGTGCCTCTCATCAAGGGCGCGCTGTCACATCACGGCCCGGCTTTCCTCGATGTGATCAGCCCGTGCGTGGCGTTCAACAACCATACGGGGTCAACCAAGAGCTTCGATTATGTGCGCGAGCACAACGAAGCGGTGAACCGGCTGGACGTGATCCTTGGGCGCACGCCGATCACAACCGAGTACAAGGCGGGTGAAGTGCGCGAAGTCACCCAGCATGACGGGTCGGTGCTGCGCCTGCGCAAGCTGCATGAGGACTATGATCCGACCAACAAGATCGGCGCCGCGAATTTCCTGCAGGAGCGACATGCCGAGGGCGAGATCGTGACCGGGCTGCTCTATGTCGATCCGGATGCAACCGACCTGCATGACCGCCTGGACACGACAGCGACAGCGTTGAACCAGCTGGGCACGGCAACCCTGACGCCGGGCGCCGCAGCACTGGCGAAAATCAATGCCAGCTTGAGGTAGCGCAGCTCAGCGCAGCGTGCCGAAGTCTTTCAACGCCCTGCCCGCGTCGCAATAACCGATGAATTTGCGCAAGCCTGGCAGAAACTCGCGGTGGAAGTCGATGAGACGACCGGTTGCTTCCGCCTTGGCATACCGCGCTTCTGCGCCTCCATAGGACTGACACGCCAGGTTACGCTGGCCGGCCTGCCTTGCGATCTGGCCGAGCATCAGCTCACTCCAGGCAGCGTGTACGCCAGAACTTGTTTCATCCATGTCGGCGATGCGCGCAGCGAGGATGCGCCTCTGCTCAGCAATCGCCTCATCGAAGCGGCCGACATTGCCGAGATGCTGAGCGTAGGTTTCAGCGGCCATATAGGCGAGTACGCTGGCGGAATCGTCCTGGTCGGCAATCGCGACGAGGCGTTGCGCAGCCGTCTGCGCGCTGACCAGCAAGTCCTCTGCCTCGATGTGCATGTCGATGCGGGCGGCGGCTGAATATGCGTCGGCCCCGATCCAGCCAATCTGGTAAAGCAGATCTGGATTGCCCGGGTCTTGCTGTGCGGCCGCCGCGAACACTTCGTGGGCGGCGCGCATGGCGGGATAACCTTCCGCCTCCCGCTCCATCATGGACCAGGCGAGACCGCGATTGTAGAGCGCCCATGCACGCTCGATCGCAGCCGCTTCGATGGCCTGCTCGTCGGCGGGCCACGTATCAATCAACGCTTCGTGCTTGCCGGCGGCCTCGACGAGCGCGTCGTACTCGGCGCTGCCGCCAAAGCGCTCCATATCTGCGCGGCTGAGGTCCTGCTCGGTCACGCGCCAGGACCGGTCGCGCTGAGCTAAGGCCACGCGCTGCAGGGCGCCATGTCCAGCCTTCACCAGGGCTGCGGATGCCACCGGGTCGCTGTCGTTGTAGAACGCGATCAAGCTGAGCACGGCATTGATACGCGCTTCCGTGACCGCGATCACCACGTCATCGCCGGACGCCGTTCGGACGGCGGCCAGCATGCCCAGCGCCTTCTCGAGGTTGGCTTTGGCCGACAGGTTTTTGCCGAGATTACGCTGAAGCGGCGAGCCCTGTATCTCGGCCAGCTTCACAAGCCCCTGCGCCGTCTCCAGACGCAGGGCACGGCTGGCGTTCGGCGTTGCAGCCAGTGCGTCGAGATAGGTTTGCGCTTTTGCCGCAAGATCGGCACGCGCTGTCGTGTTGCCGGGAACGGTGCGGAGCTTTTCGTTGAGGTCGAACAACATGTATCGCGCAAGCTCGCGCACGTCATCGAAGCGCTGGGCTTCTGCGGCGCGGGCGCGATCAGCCAGATACCAGGCCACGCCCGTTGCGGCGAAAGCGCCGACGAGCAAGGCAAGGCCAGCGGACGTAACCCACGCGGCGACCCTGTGACGCCCGAGGAATTTACCGAATGTGTAGCTACGGCCGGCGCTGAACGCCGCGACCGGAGAGCCATCGCGCCACGCCTTTAGATCGGCGGCGAACAGGTCCACCGACGCGTAGCGATCTTCCGGCGCATGAGCGGTTGCTTTCGCGACGATGGCCGCCAGTTCCTTGTCCGCGACGTGGTCCTGGAGAAGCCGCTCTGTAAGTTTGCCGAGCGAATAGACATCGGCCACCGTGGTGGGCTCGGCGCCTGTCATGCGCTCGGGCGCTGCATAGCCAGGCGTGAGGCTCAACGTGTGCAGCGAACCGGAGCCCTTGGTGGTGCGGGAGGGTTCATCCCCCACACCCTTGGGGCGCGCGATGCCGAAGTCGATCAGCTTGGCGACGCCGCCGTTGGTGACCATCACGTTCGATGGCGTGATGTCGCGATGAACGATCAGGTTGGCGTGGGCGAAGGCCACCGCCGTGCAGGCCTGCAGAAGCATATCGATGCGCTGCTCGCGGCTGGCCTTCGTTTCGTCCGCCCACGTGAGCAGAGACCTGCCTTCGACATACTCCATGATGATGTAGGGCGAGCCGTCTTCGGTGGAGCCGCCATCAAAAAGCTGCGCGATATTGGGGTGGCGCAACTGAGCGAGGATCTGTCGTTCGCGGCGGAAGCGCTCGACCAGCCTTTCCGACAGAAGGCCCGGCCGGATGATCTTCACGGCGGCGATGTGGTCGAAGTCGCCACGATCACGCCGCGCAAGATAGACAGAGCCCATTCCGCCCGAGCCGATACGTTCCGTGATGACATAGCCAGCGAGCCGCTGTGGCGCCGCCTGCTCCGCATCCATCGACGACACGGCGCCGCCCGTGCGCATCGTCACTTCCTGTTCGGCGGCGATGAAGGTGCGCACGCGGGCCAGCAGGTCAGCGCGCACGCCGGTGCGCGCGGCCAGCCAGGCCTCCGGGTCCGCCGGGTTCGCCTCAAGGTATTCCTCGAAAAGCGCCAGCGCCTCGCGTTCCAGCGAGATCTCGGTCATTCCTGCTCGATCGGGTTCTGGAGCGCATCCAGCAGCCAGGAGCGCGCAACCTGCCAGCGGCGTTTCACCGTGGGCTCGGAAAGGCCCGTCGCTTCCGCGACATCCTCCACGGTCATCCCCCCAAAATACCTCATCTCCACAAGCTCCGCGAGTTGGGAATCGAGCACCTTCAACCTGATAAGCGCGGAATCGAGCGCAATCAGATCAAAGCGCTGTCCGCCATCAACTTGCGTGGTGAGTTCGACTTTCTGGTGCTTGCGTTTACCCGCCGACTTCTGGCGAGCGTGGTCGACCAGAATGTTGCGCATCACGCGGGATGCCAGCGCCAGCATGTGCGTGCGGTCGGCTATCGAAAGCCCCTCGGCCTGCGCGAGCCGCATGACGGATTCATTGATCAGGTCGCCAGTGGACAGCGACGTGCCCCGCTCTGCCCGCAGGCGGGCGGCAGCGATGACGCTGAGCTCAGGATGCAGCCGCGCGATAAGGATATTGCGAGCGTCCACCGCCCCGCCACGCCAGTCCGCCAGGAGCTGAGCTGTCTTCGGCTCACCTTCCATCCTGCAGTCCCCTGGTCGCGAAAGCCCCGCGCGTTAGTGCCTTTGTTCACGCAATCCCTTGTCGTTGCAAGGTTCCTGCCCACCCACATGACGGGGAACTCAGCCGCCGGAGATGCGGGGAATCAGCACAACCTCACTGGCGGGTCCCAAGGGCTCCGCCATCGCGTCTTGGTGAATCTCGCCGTCGATGGCGAGCGACATTTCCGCTTCCACAAGCTCCCCAAGGCCAGGGAACCTTGCCTCCAGAGCGCGGATAAGGCCGCGAACCGTGGCCGCTTCCACATCAAAGGCGTCGAGGCCGCCTGTCAGGTCCCGGACTTTTGAGGAGATGCTGACGACGTGGGCCACGGCCTACGCCTTGCCCATGGCCGCCAGAACGACAATCGGCGAGAGCGGCAGCGCGGTCATCCGCTTGCCGACCAGCGCGCTGACCGCGTTCGAGACGGCAGCCAGAGGTGGCACAATGGGAACCTCGCCGACGCCCTTGGCCCCATACGGGTGGCGCGGATTGGGCTTGGCCTCGACCAGGATGGTGTCGATCATCGGCAGGTCGGACGCAACCGGCATGCGGTAGTCGAGGAAGCTGGCATTATCGAGCAGGCCCTTTGCGTTGTAGACGTATTCCTCGTTCAGCGCCCAGCCGACGCCCTGCGCTGCTCCGCCCTGAAGCTGTCCTTCGACGTAGGCGGGATGGATGGCGCGGCCGACATCCTGCGCAGCTGTGTAGCGGACGACCGTCGTGCGGCCCGTTTCGGCGTCGATCTCGAGGTCGCAGACATGCACGCCATAGCCCGCAGCCGCGCCTTGCGCGTTGAGCGAGACTTCAGCGGCGATGGGGCCGCCAGTCTTCGCAGACTTGCCGGCCAGCGCCTTTATGCTGAGCGGCTTTGCGTCTTTCGATGGATCGAGGCACGTGGCGACGCCATCGCGATATTCGACGTGTGCGATATCGCATTCCCACGTCTGTGCCGCGCGGCGCTTCAGATCCGCGACAACTTTCTGCGCGGCTTCGACAACGGCCATGCCGGTCGCGAATGTCACACGGCTTCCGCCAGTCGATCCGCTGAAACCAATCGAGGTGGTGTCGGCAATCGTGCAGCGTACTCGCTCGATCGGCAGTCCAAGTGTTTCCGCGGCCATCATCGCCATGGAGGCGCGCGAGCCGCCGATGTCTGGATTGCTGGAGACGACAGTTGCGCCGCCGTCTTCGTCGACGTGGACCGCGGCTGAGGACTCGCCACCGATATTGAACCAGAAGCCAGCCGCGACGCCGCGCGCCTGGCCAGGTTTCAGCTTCGCCTGATAGTGCGGATGGGCCTTCACGGCCTCCAGCGTCTCGACGAACGCGCTGTAGCGCACAGTGGCGCCGTAGACTGTCTTCGCGCCGTCCCTAACCGCGTTGAGGATACGCAGGTCAATCGGATCCATGTTGAGCTTGCGGGCGAGATCATCGATCGCGCTTTCGACTGCAAATGCCGCCATCGGTGCGCCCGGTGCGCGGTAAGCGGCAACTTTCGGCCGGTTGCTAACCACGTCGAGCCCCACAAGCGCGAGGTTCTCGACATCGTAGCAGGCGAACGCCGTCATGCAGCCGAGATTGACCGGCGAGCCAGCAAAGGCGCCAGCCTGATACCGCAGCTCCATTTCGGCGCCGGTGATCTTGCCGTCCTTTGTGGCGGCGAGCTTGATGTCCATCGAAGCGCCGGATGTTGGTCCGCTGGCGAGAAACACTTCCTCGCGCGACATAACCAGCTTCACCGGCCGGCCGCACTTGCGCGACAGCGCGAGGGCCACGGGCTCAAGATAAACCGTCGTCTTGCCGCCGAACCCGCCGCCGATCTCGGCGGGAATGACCTTGATGTCCGACAGCGGCAGGTTGAGAATCCGCGCGGTCATTGCACGGACGAGGAATTGTCCCTGGCTTGAGCACCAGATGGTCGATTGGCCATCAGCGCCCCACGACGCGACGCACGCATGCGGCTCGATATAGCCCTGATGTACGGCCGCCGTGGTGTAGCGGCCTTCGATCACGACATCGGCCGCAGCGAATGCAGCCTTCACATCGCCACGGCCCATCACGTGGCGCTGCGCAACATTCGAGGGCTTTGCAGGCTTGGGCGTTACACCTTTGGTGAACATGTCGTCGTGGAGCACGGCCGCGCCGGCCGCGATCGCCTCATCCACATCGATCACATGCGGGAGCACTTCGTAGGTCACTTCGATCAGGTCGAGCGCCTCGGCGGCAATCTCCGGCGAAGTGGCGGCGACAGCAGCGACAGCGTGTCCCTGATAGAACACCTTGCCGCTCGCCAGTACGTTGGCGGCGACATCCTTCATCGCCGCGGCGTGCTCGCCGGCTTCGATATCCCCACCTGCCCCGACATCAAGGTCGGCGCCGGTAACGATGGCTTTCACGCCGGGCAGCTTCTCTGCGGCGGACGTGTCGATCTTCAATATGCGTGCGTGGGGGTGCGGGCTACGCTTGATACGCCCCGTCAACATGCCCGGCAGATGGAAGTCGGCGCCGAACTGTGCGCGGCCGGTTACCTTGTCGACGCCGTCGGGACGGATCGGCCTGTGGCCAACGACCTTGAAACTCACGGGAGACTGATTGCCGTCGCTCATTTCGGTTTCTCCTCCTGGCGAAGGTCAGCCGCAGCATCCATCACGGCGCGGACGACCTTGTCGTAGCCTGTACAGCGGCAGATGTTGCCCGCCAGCCAGTAACGCACTTCGGTCTCTGTCGGATCGGGATTGCGATCCAGCAACGCTTTCGAGGCCATCAGCAGGCCGGGCGTGCAGAAGCCACATTGCAGCGCTGCCTGCTCCAGGAACTGATGTTGCAGCGGATGCAGGTGGCCGTTGTCGGCGAGGCCTTCGATTGTCTCGATGCGCTTGCCCTCGGCTTCGGGCGCGAGCATCAGGCAGGCGCACACAAGCCGGCCATCAACGATGACCGAACACGCGCCACAATCCCCTGTGCCGCAGCCCTCCTTTGTGCCTGTAAGACGAAGCTCATCGCGCAGCGCATCCAGAAGCGACTGCCCGCCGCCGCCGAGAAACTCGACCGGCTCGCCGTTGACGATGGCGTTGACGACTGTCCGGCTCACGAAGCGGCTCCTTGGGCGCGATCTCGCGCGATCAGCGCCGCGCGCCGCGCCAGAACCGCCGCCACCTTCGTGCGGTATTCAATCGTGCCACGCTTGTCGCTGATCGGCTTGCAGGCAGCAGCGACCGCGGCCTCCAGTTTGGCCAACGCGGCCTCCTCGAACGACGATCCGACCAGCGCCGCACCGGCGGCCTCGACCAGCAACGCCGTGGGGGCGACCGCACCGACGCTGACACGAGCCGCGATACATTTTCCTGAAGCATCGAGCGTCAGACTGACAGCGGCGCCGACCACTGCGATGTCCATCTCGGTGCGCGGGATCAGGCGGAGGTAGGCGTCGCCAGATTGAGCCGCACGTTTCAGCAGCTTGAACGCCACAAGCACTTCGTCCTTCGCCAAGGCTGTCTTGCCGGGGCCAGTCTGAATGCTCTCGACCGGCGCCTCGCGCAATCCATTCGGTCCTGCGATGACGCAGACCGCGCCTGCCGCGATCAACGCGGGCACGCTGTCGGCTGCGGGCGATGCGTTGCAGAGATTGCCGCCAAGACTTGCGCGGCCCTGCACCTGTGTAGATCCGATCAGGTTCACCGCCTCGACCACGCCCGGCCACGCCTTGCAAAGCGCCTCATGCTCGCCAATTGTCGCGCCGCTCGCAGCAGCGCCGATGACAAAACCGCTCGCCTCCTCGCGGATTGCGGCGATGCCCGGAATGGCCTTGAGGTCGATGACAACTTTCGGCTTTGCGCGGCCGCCACGCATCTGCACCAGCAGGTCCGTTCCGCCAGCCAGCAAGCGCCCATTTTCACCGGCCGCTTGCAGGGCGCTAATTGCTTCCGCAACCGACCCCGGCGAGATGTATTCCACACCGCTCAATGCGCGCTCCTCGTGATTGGCGCGCACTATGTGAGCGAACACTCAGTAGCGCAAGTATGGTTGCCGCTCGTCTTCCCATGCTTCTTCGTCGGGAACGGTCAGTGCGTCGAGGTCGTCGGCGCCGGCGCAGATATCGTCCACCCAGTCGCGCAAGAGCGACGAGCCGTTAATCACATCGATGGCGAGGTGGCCTGCGGTGTACTCGTATTTGAAGTCGAGACCGCGCCACAGCGGATAATCCGGATAGAGCGCGCGGATCGCCTTGAAGCCCAGCGCCTGCACGCGCCACGGCTTGAACGCTGCGTGATCATAATGCGCAGGAGCCTCCGTGTGGATCTGCACGCCGTGGCACAACTGCTTCATGTGCTTGTGGAATGTCGGCTCGAACCAGCATTCGCGCAGGACGCAGCCCTTCAGCCATTGCGGCGCGATACGCTGCATCTCGGCGATGACTGCGCGTGCGTCGATGTCGGGCGCGCCGAACAGCTCGAGTGGGCGTGTTGTGCCACGGCCTTCGGACAACGTCGCGCCTTCGAGCATCACGGTTCCCGCATACGCGCGCGCCATCCAGAGATTGGGAGCGTTGGGGCTGGGGTTCACCCATGCGCGCTCGCCAATCGGCCAACCATGGCCGGGCGCGGCATCGGGCTGATAGCCCTCCATCTCGATGACGTGGTAATCCACCTCCAGCTTGTAGTGATCGATGAACCACTTGCCGAGCTCGCCAAGCGTGAGGCCATGGCGCATCGGGATCGGGCCGGCGCCGACGAAACTCTCATAGCCTGCGCGGAGTGTAAGTCCCTCGATCGGGCGCCCGACCGGGTTGGGCCTGTCGAGCACCCAGACGGACTGGCCGCCCTTCGCCGCTTCCTCGAGCACGTAGAGAAGCGTCGTGATGAAGGTGTAGATGCGGCAACCGAGATCCTGCAGATCAACCAGCACGACATCGCACGTGCTCATCATCTGGCCGGTGGGCCGGCGGCTGTCGCCATAAAGGCTGAACACCGGAATGCCGTGCACAGGATCGTTGAAGTCCGGGCTCTCCACCATGTTGTCCTGCTTGTCGCCGCGCATGCCGTGCTGCGGACCGAAAGCCGAGGTGAGCTTGATGTCGCCGCACGCCGCAAGCGCATCCAGCGAGTGTGTGAGGTCTGACGTCACTGAAGCGGGGTGCGCAACAAGCGACACACGTTTGCCTTTCAGGCGCGCGCGCAGCGCCGGATCGGCGATCAACCGGTCGATACCAAACTTCATGTCGCAGCCACTTTCAAATCGCGCTCATGGGCGGTAGTTCGAGCGCAAAACTGTCGGGGTGATGGAAGTCCGCCTTTCCTTGTGGATGCGCTAACGCCCAGTACGATTTCCGCCCGTCGCTTTCCTCGATGATCGTGGAAATGCCGATGCTCCATGCCGCATCGTCCACAAAGTCGGCCAGCACGCCCAGGTCCAGCTTCACGGTCAGTGATACGCTGCTCATGCCGACATCCAGCGTCATCGGCATCTCGCGGAATTCTTCCAGGTTCGACATGCCGCGCCGCTGGCTAGTGAAGCGATAGGCCGCCCAGGCGCCCGAGGGCGAGAAATTGAACTCGACATAGCCAGCCTCGCCCGGGCGACGCACGAACACCTCGAAGACCGTATGTTCCCAGAGCTTGTCGGCGCGCTGCGGGGTCGCGGAAGCGGGAATGATCAGATCGGCGATCCTTCCACTGGCGACATAGTCTAGCCGCAGCACC
>Ga0105048_10018219_pt1 | contig 10807 bp, 7 predicted proteins | sample MAT05_FD_78382 | JGI IMG/M metagenome (GOLD analysis project Ga0105048, IMG submission 78382) | Freshwater microbial communities from Lake Fryxell liftoff mats and glacier meltwater in Antarctica - MAT-05 | ecosystem: Environmental > Aquatic > Freshwater > Ice > Liftoff microbial mat | place...
CTGTTGATCGCTTGAGCCTAACGGCAACGTTAGGCCTAGATGAATGACCTCCGCACGCGCAAGGCAACGAACGCGGGCACAGAACCCGGCTTACAGCCCGGCTCCGACAAGAAGCACTTTTCTCGAGAGCCCGATATCCGGAACAGATCTCGGTCAACGGGCCAGCAACGTCTTCGCCGAAAGTGGCTCGTCTTGTCCCTCTGAGTAAGAGGCGCACTGCGCCTAGACGGCAGCTAGCGGGCTCGTTTGAACTTGGTCGACTTCGCGGGGGACGACGTACCAGCCTTAGCCCTGGCAGTGGCTTGGCTAGCTGTCTTGGCCAATAGCGGCCCTAGGAATTGTCCCGTGTAGGAAGCTTTCACCGCGGAAACTTGCTCTGGCGTTCCAAACGCTACGACCTTGCCACCACCGGCCCCGCCTTCAGGGCCAATGTCCACAAGCCAGTCAGCGGCCTTGATAACGTCCAAGTTGTGCTCGATCACCAACACCGTGTTCCCGGCCTCAACCAAGCGCCCTAACACCAACAGCAGGCGCCGCACGTCTTCGAAATGAAGGCCTGTGGTCGGCTCATCCAGAAGGTAAAGCGTTTTGCCGGTGTCGCGTTTGGCAAGCTCACGCGACAACTTAATACGTTGGGCCTCGCCACCTGAAAGGGTGGTGGCCGATTGGCCCAGGTGGATGTATCCCAAGCCAACGTCATCAAGCGTATGCAGAATAGCGGTAAGTTGTCTGTGATTCTCGAAAAGGGTGCGGGCGTCTGAAACCGAAGTGTCGAGAACCTGGGCAATTGACAGGCCTTTCCACTTCACACGCAGCGTGGCATCGTTGTAACGCTGCCCACGACACACTTCGCACGTGACATAAACATCGGGCAGAAAGTGCATTTCCACTTTCCGAACGCCATCACCTTCGCAGGCCTCACAACGGCCGCCTTTAACGTTGAACGAGAAACGGCCAGGCTTGTAACCGTAAGCGCGCGCTTCAGCCGTTTCGGCGAAGATATCGCGGATAAGATCGAAGGCCTTGGTGTACGTCGCGGGGTTTGATCGAGGTGTACGGCCGATCGGTTTCTGATCGATGTCGATGATCTTATCAAGCTGCTCGATGCCTTCGAGGCCATCGAATTTGCCGACCTCATCGGAAGAGCCCGAAAGTTTTCGACGCAAAGCGGGGCGCAAGATGCCATCCACCAAGCTTGATTTCCCTGCGCCAGAAACGCCTGTAACCGCCGCCAAAACACCAAGAGGAATGTCGACGTCGATGTTCTTCAGATTGTTTTCGCGCGCGCCTTTGACCGTAAGAAAACCGAGCGGCTTGCGGCGCTTTTCAGGAACTTCAATGCGAACGGCCCCCGAAAGGTATCTGCCCGTGAGAGAGGCCTTGTTGTTCAGAACTTGCTCGGGCGTTCCCTCGGCAACCACGTGGCCACCCAAGCGCCCTGCCCCGGGACCAAAATCGATCACCCAATCAGCCGCTTCGATCGTTTCCTGATCGTGTTCAACCACGATCACGCTGTTGCCCAGATCGCGAAGACGCCGCAGTGTTTCGATCAAGCGGCGGTTGTCGCGTTGGTGAAGGCCAATCGAGGGCTCATCCAAAACGTACATAACACCGGAAAGTTCAGAGCCCAACTGCGAAGCCAAACGAATGCGTTGTGCTTCACCGCCTGAAAGCGTGGCGGCGGCCCGATCCAACGAAAGGTAATCGAGTCCCACGTTCAAGAGAAAGCCCAAACGGTTGCGAACCTCTTTGAGTATTTCCTCGGCGATCTTCGCTTTGGTGCCCTTAAGCTTCAGGTTCTCGAAGTGTTTGACCGCATCAGCAACGGTCATCGACGTAACATCGACGATGCTCTTTTCGCCCAAGAAAACAGCTCGTGATTCAGGACGCAAGCGCTGCCCATTGCAGGCGGGGCACGCAGTTTCTCGGAAGTAGCGGGTGTACCACTGTCGCATCATTTCTGATTGCGTTTCCTTCAAACGGCGCTTGATGGTGGGCACCACGCCATTGAACTTCATGGCCCATGAGCCTTCGCTGTTCGACCCGGTCCATTTCACATCCAGGCGCTCGTCGCCCACGCCGTACAGAACGATTTCTCGTTGGCGAGCGGTTAGGTTCTTCCAGGGCTTATCGAGGGGAATGGCGAACTGGCGGTTCAGCGCTTTGGCGATGCTTGCGGTCCAGCCCTTTTCGTTGCCGGCCTTTTCGCCCCAGGGTTCGATAGCGCCATCGCTAATGGAAAGCGAGGGATCAGGCACCACGAGATCTGCATCGACTTCAAGCGACGAACCAAGTCCGTTGCAATCGATGCACATACCCAAAGGGCTATTAAACGAAAATGATTGTGGCGAAAGTTCCGGAAAGCTAGCCCCGCAGGCACCGCAGGCACGGCTTTCGCTGTACATGCGATCCATGCGCTCGCCTTCGATCTCAACCACGAGGTTTCCTTCGCCTTCTTTCAAGGCGGCCTCAACTGAATCGGTGATGCGCGCCCGGCTTTCGGTTTCCAAAACCACCCGATCCATCACAATATCCACGGTGTGCTTCTTGTTCTTATCAAGAGCGCGCACCTCATCGAGACGCTGCAAAGTGCCGTTGATGCGCACACGGGCGTATCCGGCTTTGCGGGCTTCCTCGAACACCTCGCGGAATTCGCCCTTGCGGTTGTCGGCCTTGCGGGCCATCAAAACGGCTTTGGTTTGCAGCGGCAGCGTTAGCAGTTCATTGACGATTTCTGCTGCTGATCTAGCCGAAACGGCACCGCCACACAGATGGCAACGTTGATCGCCGACCCGGGTGTAAAAGACGCGGAGGTAGTCGTAGATCTCGGTAACCGTACCCACCGTTGATCGAGGGTTTGACGAAGCCGATTTTTGCTCAATGGCGATAGTGGGAGAAAGGCCTCGAAGCGATTCGTACTTAGGCTTTTCCATCTGGCCCAAAAACTGGCGGGCGTAGGACGAAAGCGATTCAACGTAGCGCCGCTGGCCTTCAGCATAAAGCGTATCAAAGGCCAACGACGACTTGCCCGATCCTGAAACCCCCGTGAACACCACAAGCTGACGCTTGGGCACGGTGAGTTCGTCAATTTGAAGGTTGTGCTCGCGGGCTCCCCTTACCTGAATAAAATCGGGTTCGGCCGTCACAGGTGGACGGACGGACGGATTCGCCTTGTTGGAAGCCACGGGCGACCTTGGGATTTACTGAGCTTGGGTAGCTTGGAGCAATGGAGCCAATTGCCCCTTGGCGTGCATGTCGCGCACGATGTCGCAACCACCAACGAGTTCTCCATCAATGTAGAGCTGTGGGAAAGTTGGCCAGTTTGAGAGCAACTTGAGGCCGTCGCGGATGTCCTGATCGGACAAAATGTTGAAGGTACCGAAAGGCACGCCAACTTCTTTAAGGACGCCCACGACGGCGGCCGAAAAGCCACATTGCGGCATTGAAGGGTTGCCCTTCATAAACAACATGACTCGATTTTTTGTGATCGTGTCTTGCAAACGCTGGGTCAATTCAGGAGACAGGGTGCTCATGGGGTGTTCCTTCTGGCTATACAGAGGTTTCGCCGGGGGACAAGGTGTTTAGTGCGAGTGCGTGGATTTCAGCCTTCATGGCTTCGCCCAACGCGGCGTACACCATGCGGTGACGGGCGATGGGCAGCTTGCCCGCAAACGCTTCCGCCACGATGGTGACCGAAAAATGATCTTTAGTGCCGGTGAGGTCTTGAGCCTTGATGTCGGCCCCAGGAAAGGCCACACAAAGCCTTCGTTCCAATTCGGTTGTACTCATCGCCACGCGGTTTGTATAGCAGGCAGGCGCAGATTCTTCATCACATACAAGTCCGCTTCGTGATTGAGGCCGAAGCGTAATAGAATGGGCGGCAAAGTGAAGCTCGGACCGCGGCTAGCGCTGATAACCACACTGCTTATGGGTGCCACGCTCGGCATCTCGGTGTGGTCGTTCATGCGTTTGCGCCGGGTTGATCTGGAAACCGACTTTAAGGAACACGCGCAACAGGTGGGCCGAGCCCTACAGGCCGCAATGGAGCCTGTAAGCGCCGAAGAGGTCAGGGAAGACTTGCAGGCCCGTAAAGAAACGCTGCTCACGGCCCTGTCACCGTTTTCATTAGATCTCGTTTGGGTTGCGCCTGAAAAGTTAGTAGACGAGGGCTGGAGCCAGCTGGTAGAGGCCGCACAGATTGATGAAGCGCCCGTGGGATGGTTCTTCTCGCCCGCAGGGAGACCAGCGTTTTTCGCGATGGCGGTTCCCTTGCGGGACGGGCCGAAATCTGAAGCGGGAAAGGTGTTGGCAGTACTTGGGTTTCGCAGATCCACCGCGGGCATCGAGGCCTCGGTATGGGCAAGCCTAAAGAAAGTACTGCCGTGGTTGATTCTTGGTGTGGGAGGCTTCGGCGCGATGATGCTGGGGCTGTTACGGGGTGGCGTGGTGCGTCCCCTGCGAAGGCTGAACGATGCCATTGAAGGCGTGGCACAAGGCGATTTAAGCCGCGCCTTGCTGCCCCAGCGTGACGATGAGATTGGCGTTCTGGCAGGACGCTTCAACGCGATGACCGATTCACTGCGCGAAGCCAAGGCAGAACAAGAACGCGCCACCGGTGCACGATCTGCCCTTGAAGCACGTCTTCGACATTCAGAAAAGTTGGCGACGATGGGCCAGATGGCCGCGCAGATCGCGCACGAGTTGGGCACACCGTTAAGCGTGATAGGTGGCCGCGCACGGGGTATGGCGAAGAAGGCCGGTGATCCAAACGAAGTTCTTAAAAACGCTGAGATCATCACAGGACAGGTGGAGCGCATTACGCGCATCATCCGCCAAATGCTGAACTTCTCGCGAAAGAGCCGCCCCACCCTTACCGAGGTAGATGTACCTGCGGTGGTAAGTGAATCCTTGATCTTTGTTGACGAGGCCCTGCTTCGGCACTCAATACACACTGTGCTTGAGCTGGATGAAAGAGTGCCACCCATTCCAGGTGATCCCGCGGAAATTCAGCAGGTGTGTTTGAACCTGTTAAACAACGCAATTCACGCGATGCCCACAGGCGGGCAGTTAACGGTTCGCTTGAACCGCACGTTACGCCGCAAAGAAGGGCTGGAACTTGCGGCCCCAACGGAATATTTGGTGTTGGAGATCTGCGACAGTGGCCATGGCGTGCCACCTGAATTGCGAGAGCGGGTGTTCGAGCCCTTCTTTACAACCAAGGACACAGGCCAAGGCACAGGGCTTGGGTTGGCGGTAAGCCTTGGCATAGTCAAAGATCATGATGGGTGGATTGAAGTGGGAGATCCCCCCGACGGCGGAGCCACGTTTCGGGTGTACCTACCCTTGGTCGCCGATCCTTCGGGCGTCAGCGAGCTTGCGGTGGTGGCACCTATGAGCAAGGATCAATAGGCAATGTCCAACACAATGGCTACGGTCCCGCGCCCCCCCGCACATACCGTGGCGGCGCGACAGCGAGCCCAGCTATTGGTTGTGGACGACGATTCCGCCATGTGTGATCTGCTGCGGGACGAGTTAGAGGACGAAGGCTTCACGGTTGATGTGGCCTCTGGCGGGAGGGCTGCGCTGCTAAGGCTGGCACGTGGAGACATTGATGTTGTTGTTTCTGATGTGAAAATGCCAGACCTCGACGGGTTGGACCTTTTGCGCGAAATTCAGGCACAGAACCCGCGCCCTTCGGTCATCACGATCACAGGATTCGGTTCGATCGACACGGCGATACGCGCTGTAAAACTAGGGGCTTTTGATTACATTACGAAGCCATTCGAGCTTCCTGAGCTGCTGAACACGATCGATAAAGCCCTCGCTGAACGAGGCACACCGCCCGAAGCGATGCCCACGGGCAGAAGCGATCCCAAGGGCGCGAATCTTATTGGTCGCTCCAAGCCGATGAAGGAACTGTTCGAGCTTATCCGAAGGCTTGAAGATTCTGCCGTCAGCGTGCTTATCACGGGGGAATCTGGCACCGGCAAAGAATTGGTGGCTCGCGCGTTGCACCACAGTAGCCCGCGAAAAGAGCGGCCTTTTGTGGCGATCAATTGCGCAGCGATTCCTGAGAATTTGATTGAAAGCGAACTATTTGGGCACAAACGCGGGGCGTTCACCGATGCCCATGCGGACAGGCCAGGGCTTTTCGTTGAAGCCCAAGGCGGCACGCTGTTTTTAGATGAAGTAAGCGAACTGCCCCCAAGCATGCAACCTAAGTTGCTGCGCGTTTTGCAAGAACGTGAAGTGCGCGCCGTGGGTGCAAACCGCGCCGTTCCTGTAGATGTCCGCGTGATTGCGGCAACCAACCGCGACGTCGAAAAACTTCTGAGTGACGGCCGGTTTCGCGAAGATCTTTTTTACCGCCTCAATGTGGTGGAAATGCGGTTGCCGCCCTTGCGAGAACGCTCGGAAGATGTTTTGCCGTTGGCTGAGCACTTCTTGGCCAAAGCCGCGCAACGCACAGGAAAGAGCGCACGTGGGTTCGATGAGGATGTGCGCAAGCTTCTGGCCGCGTACGCTTTTCCTGGAAACGTTCGCGAGTTGGAGAACATTGTTGAACGAGCCGTGGCGCTTTCCAGGGGGCCCATGATTGGGCTTGGCGATCTGCCCAGCGGATTCCGAGGCCGAAGAACGGCCGACAAGTTGGAAGCGGCTTTGGCGCAGGGGCTAACCCTGGACGAGCTTGAACGCCAGTACATTGAAAAGGTGCTGCAGGCCGAAGGCGGCAACAAAACGCGGGCGGCGCAAAGGCTGGGGTTGGACCGCCGAACTCTGTACCGAAAACTAGATGAATACGCCCAGGGCACGGGCGGCGAGGATGTGCCCGAAGAAGGCGACTGACCACGAACGGCGCCGGATTGGGCCGATGTCTTGAGGCTGCGTTTCCTGAACGTGAATTTGGCGAAAATCACCGGGTTTCGGGTTCTGAAGCAAGCCGGGCCGTGCTAGAACTGGCGCCCATGTCCGACAGCTTTAAAGCCCGAACGTCCCTGTCCGTGGGTGGCAAGACCTACGAGATCTTCCGCCTGTCTGCCGTGCAAGCCGCCGGCCTACCGATATCGCACCTGCCCTTCGCCCACCGCGTTCTGCTTGAGAACCTGTTGCGGCTGGAAGACGGAGTGGTGGTTACCCGTGCGCACATCGAAGCGATGGCGAAATGGGATCCGAAGGCCGTGCCAAGCGTTGAAATTGCCTTCACACCGGCACGCGTAATCTTGCAAGACTTCACAGGCGTTCCTGCCGTGGTGGATCTGGCAGCGATGCGCGACGCAATGGTGCGCATGGGCGGCGATCCCAACAAGGTGAACCCCTTGTTGCCGGCAGAGCTGGTTATTGACCACTCTGTTCAAATTGACGAATCAGGCCACGCTGGCGCTTTGGCGTTGAACAACAAGATTGAGTTTTCGCGAAACAAAGAACGTTATTCGTTTCTGCGTTGGGGCCAAGATTCCTTCAACAACTTTAAAGTTGTTCCGCCAGACACGGGCATCGTTCACCAGGTGAACATTGAATATTTGGCGCGCGTGGTGTTCGCAAACGAAGCGGGCCAGGCGTATCCCGATACCTGCTTCGGCACCGATTCACACACCACCATGGTCAATGGCATGGGCGTGTTGGGATGGGGCGTAGGCGGCATCGAAGCTGAAGCCGCAATGTTGGGGCAACCAAGCCCGATGTTGATCCCACAAGTTGTGGGCGTGCGTTTGAAGAACACGTTGGCAGCCGGCTCCACCGCAACCGACCTGGTGCTCACGGTCACCGAATCACTGCGCAAAATGGGCGTGGTTGGCAAGTTCGTTGAATTCTTCGGTTCAGGCCTCGCGGGTTTGCCGCTGGCAGATCGAGCCACTTTGGCCAACATGGCTCCTGAATACGGCGCCACCTGCGGCATCTTCCCTGTGGATGCTGAAACCCTTCGCTACATGCGCTTGACCGGCCGACCCGAAGAGCAGATCGCACTGGTTGAGGCTTACTGCAAAGAGCAAGGCATGTGGGCTGAGCCTGGAGCCCCTGAAGCTTCCTATTCTGAAATTCTTGAAGTGGATCTTTCTAAGATCGAGCCTTCGGTTGCAGGACCCAAGCGCCCACAAGATCGCATCAAGCTTTCTGACCTTGGAAAATCCTTCGACGCAGCCGTGCCGTCTTTGACGAAAGCCAGCAAAGAAGCACCTGCGGCCGACGCGGCATCGGTTGAGCCCGATGTGAAGAATGGCACCGTGGTTATCGCAGCCATCACAAGCTGCACCAACACTTCCAACCCTTACGTTCTTGTGGCCGCAGGGTTGTTGGCAAAGAAGGCTGTTGAAAAGGGCCTCACCAGCAAGCCTTGGGTAAAAACCTCGTTGGCACCAGGCAGCCAAGTTGTTACCGCTTACCTTCAAGACGCAGGTCTTTTGCACTACCTAGAACAACTGCGCTTCCACGTGGCTGCTTACGGCTGCACCACCTGCATTGGCAACTCGGGCCCCCTGCCCGCTACGGTTTCGCAAGCCATCAACGGCCGCAACTTGGTGGTGGCTTCCGTGCTTTCGGGTAACCGCAATTTCGAAGGCCGTGTGCACCCAGAAGTGCGAGCAAACTACTTGATGTCACCTCCGTTGGTTGTGGCCTTGGCTATTGCAGGCCGCGTAGACATCGATCTTTCAAAAGAAGCGATAGGTACTGGCAATGACGGCCAACCAGTTTTCCTGAAAGACGTGTGGCCCACACAAGAAGAAGTGGTCGCTGTTGTTAAGAAGAACATCACGCGCGAAATGTTCATCGAGGCCTACGGCCGCGTGTTCGACGGCGACGCCGCTTGGCGCGGCCTGAAGGTGCCCACAGGCGCAACTTACGCATGGCAAGGCGATTCCACCTACGTGCGTAACCCCCCGTTTTTCGACAATATGACGCCAGAGCCTGGCCCAGTTGCCGACGTCAAGGCAGCACGCACGTTGGCAGTGTTGGGCGACAGCGTCACCACCGATCACATCTCGCCTGCAGGCAACATCAAGAAGGACAGCCCTGCGGGCGCTTACTTGTTGAAGAACGGCGTTGCTGCGGCCGACTTCAATTCGTACGGCGCACGCCGCGGAAACGACGAAGTGATGGTGCGGGGCACCTTCGCCAACGTGCGCATTCGCAACATGCTGGCGCCTGGCACAGAAGGTGGCGTTACCCGCTACCTGCCTACCGACGAAGTGATGCCGATCTACGACGCTGCCCAAAAGTACAAAGCCACCAAAACGCCATTGTTCATCTTGGCAGGCAAAGAATACGGCACAGGGTCATCTCGCGACTGGGCCGCCAAAGGCACGAACCTTCTGGGCGTACGCGCGGTTATCGCTGAAAGCTACGAGCGCATCCACCGTTCAAACTTGATCGGTATGGGTGTGTTGCCGCTTGAATTCGTTAGCGGGCAAAACGCTGCGTCGTTGGGCCTCAGTGGCGAAGAAGTGTTCGAGACGCAGGGCTTGCCCACCGTGTTGGACGACTTCAGTGGCGCGCGCATCTTGACCGTTGGCTACACCAAGGCTGACGGCACGAAGGGCACTGTGAAAACCACGCTGCGCATCGATACGCCGCAAGAAGCACAGTACTACCGCCATGGCGGCATCTTGCTTTACGTCTTGCGACGCATGTTGAAGGGCGCTGCTTAAGGGTCTAGTTTTAAGTGTGCGGCCGCTGCGGGACTTCCTGTAGCGGCCGTTTGCATTTTTTCCATGTTGAAATCACAAACGCCTGCAGGCTGGTTCGAGGTGTGCACCAAAGATTTGGGAGCGCTGCTCTCGGATCATTTGCATTGCGAGCGGAAAGCGGCAGAAAACGCGCTTTCGTTGGTGCGCAAATACCCGCACAACCATCGCTTTGTTGAAACCTTGGCACGGTTGGCCCACGAAGAAACCAGCCACGTGATTCAAGTGACGCTGCTGCTGGAAGAGCTGGGCATCGCTCCACGGGGCGACATGCCCAATCATTACACGCGAGGGTTGCTGTCCGAAGCGCGCAACAACGAGCCTCACCGGCGCGTTGATTTAATGCTGTGTGCGGCGTTCATCGAGGCGCGATCTGATGAACGGTTGCAACTGTTGGCGCAGGGATTTGCGAATAGTGGGCAAAGTCGCCTGGCGGATTTTTATGATGTGCTGGCGAACGCAGAAGAACGCCACGCACAGGTGTTCGTTGAGCTTGCGAGCATGTACGAAAACGCTGCGGTGGTGCGGGAACGCATGGATGCGATAGGGATGCATGAGGCGAAGGTGTTGGACGATATTGGGATGGGGTGCCGGGTACACTGAGCGACGCTTCTGCTACCTTCCCTTCCGTGAAGCTCCGTTCCGTTGCACGGACACTCGGTACCGACTTTGAGTGGATAGCCCTAAGCTCACTGCATGAAGAACACAAATCGAGTTGCAGATCGAAAAGTATTTGAGCGATTGTTGGGCGAAGGTCCCTCGACGCTTCCGCGACCGTTCGGGCGCCGCTGCGTACGAGCTGGACCACCTCTGCCTTGAACTCGGGCGCATGGGTGCGCCGTGGCTGTTTCTTGCTCGACTTTCTCATGTGGATACCTTTCTACGCTCTTTTTCCCTGAGCGTGGGTGTCCACCAAACCGGGGCAAGCTCAAACCCAGATGCCAACAGACTCGCTCTCTCGGGTCTTCATGCTCGTCGCTTTTACCGCCTTCTACACTAATTTGTGGACTCAGTTTTGTCTCACTTATTGTGGCAGGGAGGGTGTGGCGTTTACATCCGTTTCTGTACTTTAAGGTTTCCATCGTCACCCTCCTTCGCCGCCAAGCATTCCTGGCGCACATGATACC
>Ga0105048_10018221_pt1 | contig 10806 bp, 9 predicted proteins | sample MAT05_FD_78382 | JGI IMG/M metagenome (GOLD analysis project Ga0105048, IMG submission 78382) | Freshwater microbial communities from Lake Fryxell liftoff mats and glacier meltwater in Antarctica - MAT-05 | ecosystem: Environmental > Aquatic > Freshwater > Ice > Liftoff microbial mat | place...
CGCCCGCTCAAGGAGCCGGGCGCGTCTCGGGAGCTTCAGGTCGTGCGGCTGGCGTCAGGCGGGGGAGGCGACGTGCTCGGTCGTGGCACCGGACGGCGCGGCGGCCGGGAGGAACAGCCAGCTTATCATCAAGCCGAGGAATGAAATGAGCGAGACGTCCAGGATGATGGTGTCCATAGTAAAAACTCCCTCGGATGCGCGTGGTGGTGGCCGCAGTCTGAGCGGTCACGTCGTCGCTGCAACGGTCGCTCAAACCTGTTCCTTGAACGATACGCTTGCTGGTAGCCCGAACCAATGGACCTTCTTACAGAAAGTCGCGGCGTTTCCTTGTGCACAGTGCACCAACCCCGCCCCCGCCCCAGGCCCCAGGGCCGATGAGCCGCGAGACGCTGGCGATCAGCCGAGCGGCAGCCACGAAGGAGATTGGCGAACTCGCCGCCCGCTATGGGCGCGGCACGATGTTCGGGCGCGGGGATGACCTCGGGGCGGTCTGTTCACGGAGCGCCGTCGGGATGCGGTAGAGCCGCGCATAGGCGATGCCGCTGATCCGGACAGTCAGGTCGGGTTCGGCGGTGGCGACGAGGTCCTGAAGCGGCAGGGGCACCAGCCCTCGCTGCTCCATGTTCACGTAGGTGGCAAGATAGTCCGCCTTCTGCCACTCGTCGAGGCGCACGCCCTTGCCCCGAAAGTGCGGCAGAATCTGGTCCTTGTAGAGCGACACGACGACGATCCGCTCGGCGTTCGGCTGCCGGTCGAGGTACGCCGCTATCTGGTCGAGCCCCTCGCCCCAGCCAATAATCATGACCCGCTGGGCGACCGATGCCCCGCCGAGCAGCGGGTTGTAGAAGCTCAACGGGTACGGCTGGACACTCGCCACCAGCAGCGCCTGGCCGACGCCGAGCAGGGCCACCGCCGGCCAGCGCAGACGGGCCAGCAGCGGGTGGCGTAGTACCCACCAGAGGCCGAGCGCCGCCAGCATCGCCAGAACCGGGTAGACCGGCAACAGGTAGCGGTCAATCTTCTTCGGGGACATCGTCATCATCAGCCCGAACAGCGCGACGTAAGCCGCCAGGACCGCCCCGCGCCGCCACCAGTCCGACCGCCACGGCGACCCGCGCCGCCAGCCGGCGACCGCCGCTACCGCGCCAGCGAGCAGGCCCAGGCAGGTGATGGGGCTGAGTCGGAAGGCGGTCACGACGGGGTAGAAGATCGGGCGCAGCAACGGCGCGACGTCGTCGGTGGTGGTGACGGTGCCGAGGAAGAAGTTGCCCCAACGACGCGGACTCTCGCCAACGCCGCGCACTTCGAGGATCAGGCGGGAGATCGCTCCGAGCGGGTCCACCCACAAGACCGGCCAGATGGCGACGAAGACCAGGGCCGCGACGCCGCCCCAGAGCAGCATGTCACGCACGAATGCCGGCACCCGACCACGGCGAGTGCCTGCCTGTTGATACGGGCCGGCCCCGGCGAGCGTAAACGCCAGCCCGAGCAACGGCACGAACCCGAACAGCAGGATCGCCGGGGCTTTGGCTGACAAGGCAAGGCCCGCCGCCACCCCCGAGCCGACGAGGTAGGCCCGCCCGCCACGACCATCGACGTATGCGAGCGCCGCCAGCACCGACACCGCCATCAATTCTGCCATCAGCATGTCCGGCCCGAAGACCTGACTGTGCGCGACCAGGAACGGCTCGGCGGCCAGGAGCAGGCCGGCTAGCACGCCCGGCCCGACGCCGAAGAGTCGCCAGACGAGCAACGCCGTCACGACGACGAGCATCGCCGCGTATGACGCCAGCGCCCGGCGCGTCGAGATGAGGACGGGCAGGTACGACGGCGACCGCACCAGCGTGGCCTGCTCGGCGTCGCGCGCCTCGAGTTCGCGCACCTGACCGGGGGACATGACCAGTGTCGCAACCCAGAGCGCAGGCACGCCGGGGTGTGCGCTCTGGTAGGTATTGCGCGGCTTGTGCTGCTCCACGGCCCCGGCGAAATCCACCGCCCGGCCGATCCAGTCCTGGTCGTCGGCGGTGACGCTCTGCCCCAGCCCCCACAGGCGCAAGCCGAGCGCCAGGATGTAGAGGGCGACCCCGAAGGCGACGGGCGGCCAGGAGCGCACCGCAAGGGGCCGCGCTGGCGTGATCGCGGTTGGCAGGGGCACCACAGAGGGCGGTTGGCTGCTCACGGTACTCAGGGTACTCAATTCGCAACCCCGCCTGAGAGCCAGGCCGCCTGCGCGCCGGGCGCGTTCCCGGTTCCCTACGAACATGACGACTGTCAACTGCATCATCGTGACGCGCGAGGCGATGCGGTACCATCCTCGGAGCGGTGGCGTGACGCCGCCTGCCTGACGCTGGTAGCCTACAAGGAGCGAGCGGCATCAGGGTGACACGGTTGCCCGGTGCCGGCACGAAGGAGTGTCAGTGGTCAGCCGTATCCTGGTCCCTGTCGATCTCACGGCGCTCGGCGAGGCGAAGCTGCCCGTCACCCAGCACTATGCGCGCGCCTTCGACGCGGAGGTGCTGCTGCTCCACATCCTGCCGCCCAAAGCGATGGACGCCGACGTAGTCCTGCCGACCGAGGCGGTGGCACGAGGCTACCTCGACATTCTGGTGGCCGGCATGGCGACGGCCGGCGTGCGGGCCGCCGCGCTCTTACGGACGGGGCCGACCGCCGCTAGCATCGTCGACGAGGCCTGGGAGCAGAAGGCCGACCTCATCATTCTGGGCGCGAACGTCCGTCCGATGCTCAGAAGCGTCGTGATCGGGAGCGTCGCCGACGAAGTCGTCCGTAACGCCCACTGCCCGGTCCTGCTGGTCCGCCCGACGCTCGATCTGGCAGCCGCCGCGCCGCTCCGCAGTTTCGACGACGACGCGACACGCGCCGGGCCGCTGCGACGGCGCAACCTCGGGGTGCGGACCGTCGAGGTGGGGCGGATCATCGGCACCGTGGGGAGGGTCCGCGAGCTTGGTCCAGACTTCCGCCCGACCAAGAAGCGCAAGTCTGACGAGGACCGGCTGAACAGCATTCGACGGACGATGGAGGACGGCAAGCGACTGCCGCCGCCGGAGTTGTACAAGCTCGGATTCGGCTACTACGTCCTGGACGGCCACCACCGCGTCGCCGCTGCCCGCGAGATCGGTGTGGTGGAGATGGAGGCCGAAGTGACCGAATTCGTGCCGTTGGCCGACACGGAGGCGGCGCGAACCTTCGCTGAACGTCGGGCGTTCGAGCGCTCAACCGGCATCATGGACATCGGCGCGATCCACCCCGCCAGCTACCAGCACCTGGGGGAAATGATCGGGGCGTACCGCGCCGAGCACGCGATCCCCGACTATCGCGACGCGGCGCAGCGCTGGTACGGCTCGGTGTACCGCCCGCTCTGGCAGCAGATCCGCGAGCAGCGGCTGGCCCGCCACTTCCCCGGAGACCGCTCAGCCGATGTCGTGGCCCGCATCTGGGCATGGCGCAACGACATGCTGGAGCATGGCGACCGGGCCGTCTCGTGGGAGGCCGCGCTCGACAGCTTCGCGGCGACGCTAGCCAGTCAGCAGATGGCCCGGCCGCGCACACGCGGCTGGGTTGCGGGCCGCCTGTCAGGGAGTGGCCCGAGGGCCGCTGACCCTACGGCGGCCCCAGCGACGCCACCGGTAGGTGACTCCGCCCCGGCACCGGCATCACCAGTTCTCGATACGGATACACATTGAGCACGTCCGTCTCGTGGAACCGCGTGCGGGTGATGGTCTTGTTGTTGTAGATGTGGATGTGGCCGTGCAGGTGGTAGCGTGGCTTGAAGGTCCGGAGGAACCAGCGGAAGATCTCGAAGCCCTGGTGCGGGAGGTCTTCCTGATCGTGGACGTGGCGTGCGGGGGCGTGCGTGATCAGGATATCCAGGTAGCGCCCGTATCTGGCCCGGTTGAGCAGCAACTGGGGGATCATCCCGTAAACCTGCCCCCGCATCCCCGCCTGGCTGAACTGGTAGGAGCCGTGGTTGTATCGCAACGAGCCGTCAAACCCGCCGATCAGCAGCCCCTGCTCCTTCACCACCCGACCGTGTAGCTCCACCATGCCCCAATCCGCGCCTTTGCCCTCCGCGTCCTGGTTGCGCGCAAGGCTGCCGTCATGGTTGCCGTGGATGCCGAGGACGGGCACCGCCAGCATGCTGGCGACGTAGTCGATGTAGTAGGCCGGCAGGTCGCCGCAGCTCAGCAGAAGGTCGTACTTCCCGCGCCGGGCTTCGAGGTTCGGGCTGTACAGCCGCCTGTCAACTTCGTCGCAGATGGCGAAGATGCGGACTGCGCCGGGGGCGACAGCAACCGACCGAACACCGTTGTCCGGCCCGAACTGACCGTCATCGGCCTGCTCAAGCACATGCTGCACCCCGTCAGTATGTCACCTGACCGCTCTCACTCGCTAGAACGTCGCGCTGGTGCTCCAGTGGGACTCGTGCCAGGTGCGTTCATGAAGCAGGCGTGAGCAGTGGCACTGTTCTTGCTGTTCGCGCCCTACGACTTTCCCTCGATTGGTCACGTCTGGTCGCGGTCAATGCGCCCTGACATTCGGAGGATCTGTGGCGGTCACGCGGCGCTCGTTCTTCAAAAAGGCGGCCAGGGCGTCCGTGGGTACGGCCGTCGGTGCGCTGGCGGGCCTCGGCGCGGACCTCAGCCCGAAGGTCGCCCGCGCGCAGGAACTGCGGATCTCGAAGGCGAAGGTCACGCAGAGCGTCTGCTGCTACTGCTCGGTCGGGTGCGGCCTGCTCGTGCACACCGTTGACGATCAGATCGTCAACATTGAAGGGAACCCTGCCAGCCCCCTGAACTACGGCAACCTCTGTCCAAAAGGTGCGGCAGTCTTCCAGCTACACGTCAATCCGAACCGCCTCACCAAGACGCTGCATCGACGGCCGGGCGGCACGGCCTGGGAAGTCGTCGAACTGGACTGGGCGATGGACCGCGTCGCGCAACTGGTCAAGCAGGCCCGCGACGAGACGTTCATCGAGAAGAGCGCCGAGGGCAAGACGCTGATGATGTCGCCCGGCGTGTTCTCGCTGGGCGGCGCACTGCTTGACGACGAGTGGAACCACGTCCAACAGAAGCTGATGCGCGGCCTCGGCATTGTCGCCATCGAGAACCAGGCCCGCATATGACACAGCAGTAGTGTCCCCGGTCTGGGGGCGAGGCTCGGGCGCGGTGCCGCCACGCTCTACCCCGGCAGCATGGCCGACTCCGATGTCATCATGGTCATGGGTTCGAACATGGCCGAGAACCACCCGGTTGCGTTCCGCTGGGTCATGCAGGCTAAAGAGCGCGGCGCGAAACTGATCCACGTCGATCCGCGCTTCACGCGCACGTCAGCCGTGGCCGATCATTACGTGCCGCTTCGGGCCGGCTCGGATATCGCGTTCCTGGGCGGGCTGGTCCGCTGGCTGATTGAGAATAACCGGTACTTCAAAGAGTACGTGGTCACGTACACCAACGCGGCCACCATCATCGGGGACGAGTTCCAGGACACCGAAGAGTTGAACGGCGTGTTCTCCGGGCTGATGGAGTACACCGGCGATCCGATCAACGGCTTCATCGCGCAGTATCAGGGCGCGAGTTGGCAGTATGCGGGCACCCAGGTCGGGGAGCAGGGGCGCGCTGCCGCGACCGCACAGTCCGGCGAGCAGGGCGTACAGTCGGGGCAGCCGGGCGGCCAGGCGATGGATGTGCCGCCGGGGCCGCCGTTCGACGCGCTCGTGCAGTCGCTGCGGAAGCCGCCGCCGCTGAGCGACCCGACGTTGCAGCATCCGCGCTGCGTCTTTCAGATCGTCCGGCGGCACTTTGAACGCTACACCCCAGAGATGGTCGAGCGCGTCACCGGCTGCCCGCAGGCTGACTTCCTGCGCGTCGCGGAGACGCTCGCCACGAACTCCGGGCCAGAGCGCACCGGTTCCATCGCCTACGCGGTCGCCTGGACCCAGCACACCTACGGCGTCCAGATGATCGGTGCTGCCGCGCTGCTCCAGCTCTTGCTGGGCAACATGGGGCGGCCGGGCGGCGGCATCATGGCGCTGCGCGGCCACTCCACGATTCAGGGCAGCACGGATATCCCCACCCTCTACCACTCGATCCACGGCTACATGGCCGCACCGAGCATCCTGAAGAACCACGAGTCGCTGGTTGACTACCTGAAGGCCGAGACGCTGCCGACGAGCTACTGGGCCAACCTGCCGAAGTTCATGGTCAGCTACTTGAAGTCGATGTACGGCGACGCCGCCACCGCACAGAATGACTTTGGCTACGGCTGGCATCCTCGCATCGACAGCGACTACTCGCACCTGCCGATGATGATCCGCATGGCCGATGGCAAGGTTCGGGGGATGTTGTGCATTGGGCAGAACCCGGCCACGTCGCTGAACGGCAAACTCCAGCGCAAGGCGTTGCGGACCGTGCCGTGGCTGGTCATCAAGGATGTTTTCGAGACCGAGACGGCCTCCTTTTGGTACGCCGCGCCGGAGGTCCAGTCGGGCGAGGTCCGATCTGAAGACATTCAGACCGAGGTCTTCCTGTTCCCATCGGCGATGCTGGCCGAGATGGAAGGCACCTACACCAACACCCAGCGGCTGCTGCAGTTCCACGACAAGGCTGCCGACCCGCCGGGCGACTGCCGCTCCGATCTCTGGTTCACGCACCAGTTGGCGCTGCGGCTCAAGCGGCTCTACGCTGACAGTACCCTGCCGCGCGATGCAGGCTTCAAGAACCTGACCTGGGACTTTGACTACGACGCCGGGCACTATCCGCCCGACACCCGCATTCAGGGCGAGCCGGATGTCATGAAGATCAACTTAGAGATCAACGGCTACAACACCGGCACCCGCACGCCCGTGACCGGCTTCGCCGCGCTGAAAGATGACGGCTCGACCACCTGCGCCTCGTGGATCTACTCCGGGATGATGCCGACCGAGGGGCGGTACCTACCGGCCAGCCGCACCGCCGACCCGAAGAACAGCCCCGGCAGCCATCTGGGTTGGGGCTTCGCCTGGCCGGCCAACCGGCGCGTCCTCTACAACCGCGCCTCCGCTCGCCCAGACGGCACGCCCTGGAGTGAGCGAAAAAAGTGGGTCTGGTGGGACGGGGCACGCTGGACCGGCTACGACATTCCAGACTTCACCGTCACCAAAGCGCCCAACGCAGCGGCCGATCCGAACGGCACGGGCCTGGACGCCCATTCCGGCACCGACCCGTTCATCATGAAGGCGGACGGCAAGGCCTGGCTATATGCGCCGACCGGCTACGTTGACGGCCCACTACCGACCCATTACGAGCCGGCCGAGTCGCCGGTGCAGAACCCGCTGTACCCGCTCCAGCAGGTCAATCCGGTCTTGAAATACTGGCCGCGCGCCGACAACGAGCTGATCCAGTTGGGCGACCCGCGTTACCCGATCATCGTCACCACCTCCCGCCTCACCGAGACGTACCTGTCGGGGGCGATGAATCGCTGGGTGCCGTGGCTGGCCCAATTACAGCCGGAGCCGTTCATCGAGATCAGCCCGGAGCTGGCCGGCGAGAAGGGCGTGGCGAACCTGGACTTCGTGCGGGTGGTCACGCCGCGCGGCACCATTCGCCTGAAGGCCCTTGTGACGGGCCGGATGCGCCCGTTCAACATCGACGGGCGGCGGGTCCACCACGTCGGGCTACCGTGGGGCTGGGGGTACAGCGGCCTCGTCACGGGCGACGTGACCAACGACTTGACCTCGCTGGTCGCCGATCCAAACGTCACCATCCATGAGGGCAAGGCCTTCATGTGCAACGTTGAGCGCGGATAGACGGAGGGCGCATGTCGCAAGCAATGGGCTTTATGACCGACACGACCCTCTGCATTGGGTGCAAGGCGTGTGAAGTCGCGTGCAAAGAGTGGAACCAACTGCCGGCCATCAACGGCGGCGTGAACACGCTCAGTGGCGACAGCTACGACAACACGCGCGTCCTCGACGGCGAGAACTGGCGGCACGTCCGCTTTGTCGAGCAGTTCAACCTGCTGGACCCAACGCGCGACGGTGCCCGCTGGCTGCTGATGAGCGATGTCTGCAAGCACTGCGTCCAGGCCGGGTGCCTGGAGGTCTGCCCGACCGGCGCGATCATTCGCACCGAGTTTGACACGGTCGTCATCCAGTCCGACGTGTGCAACGGCTGCCGCTACTGTATCGCCGCCTGCCCGTTTGACGTCATCGGGATCAACCAGGCGACCAACACGGCCATGAAGTGCACGCTTTGCTACGACCGGATGCAGAATGGCCTCACGCCGGCCTGCGCGCAAGCCTGCCCGACCGCCAGCATCCAGTTCGGGCCGCTCACCGAGCTGAAGGCGCGTGGGGCACACCGCGTTGAGCAGTTGCACGCCGCGGGCGAGACGCGGGCCTACCTGTACGGCGTCGAGAACGACGGCTACACCGAGCAGATCGGCGGGCTGAATTCGTTCTTTCTGCTGGTGGACCCGCCCGTGACGTACAAACTGCCGGCCCGCCCGACCCTCCCGACGAAGAGCAGCATCCCCGAGTGGCTGACCGGCTGGGGCAGCGCGTTGGTGGCCGGCGTGGTCGGGCTGCTCTCGTTCCGGCAGCGGCGCATCGCCAGCCTGCGCGCCAGCGACGGCCCGACCGCCAGCGATAGCCCGAGCGCAGCCGTCCGGGCATCGGCCGCGCACATGCCCGAGGAGCCGTAGCCATGCTGCTCGAACGGGCGAATGAGGTGCACTGGACGTGGCTGGTCTACCTGGAGATGTTCGTCGCCGGCGTCGCGGCAGGCGCGATGGTAACGGCGGCCATCCTGGAGTTCGCCGGGCGGGGGCGCGCTCCGCTTGCCCGCACGGCCCATTTTCTGGCGTTCCCGCTGATGGCCGCTGCTGGCGTCCTGCTGATTGTGGACCTGTCGCGCCCGGAGCGCTTCTGGCACATGGTCGTCATGAGTGAGCGCCTGCTGCCGATACTCAAGCCCTGGTCGCCGATGTCGGCCGGGACGCTCTTGCTCAGCGCGTTCAGCGGGGCGTGTTTCGTCTCGTTCGTAGACGCGCTGGTGGACGTACGGCGGGTACGGCTCGGCGGCTGGCACCACGGCCGCACCATCCACGGCGGGCCGCTCGGCGTCGCCTGGGCAACCATCAGCGCGCTCCTGGCAATGGGCGTGGGCATCTACTCAGCCGTCCTGCTCACCACCAGCACCATCCCCGGCTGGGCGCACCAGGTGATGATTCCGGCCGTGTACGCGACGACCGCGATCATGACGGGCATGGCCGCCGTGGTCCTGATCCAGGCAGTCCGTCGACAGGTTGATGCTGACGTGCTGAGCATCGCCCACGCGAACCGCTGGCTGGTCGGCTGGTGGCTGGTGACGCTCCTGGTCTTCCTGCTGACGCTGGTCGGCGGCCCCAGCGCCCGCATCTTCCTGACGGGCGTGCCGCTTTTCACGCTCGTTGCGGCGGTCGTGCTGGCCGGCATTGCGCCGTTCGTGGTTGCCTTCTTCCGGCCATCAGGGCCGGCCGTCAGGCTCGCGCTGTCATCGGTGCTGGTGCTGGTCGGCGGGTTCCTGGTGCGCTACGCCATCGTCATGGCGCCGCAGTCGCATTGAGGCTCGTATGCAGATGTTGTCGTTAGGGACACCCCAAATGCGCGTGCTCTTGGCCGCAGTGCTGCTGCTCGTCGCTGTCGGATGCAGTCCGGAGGCCGAGCGCGTCCGTGGAGGCGGCTCGGGCGCGGACATCGGGAACCGGGTACCGCCGGCGCAAATGCACGGCGACCGCGCTCGCAACAATCCAGACTTCCGAGTGCCCGGCAAGGTGCAGGCACCGCGCGAATCGTGGGGCGTCTCGGGCTGGTGGGCTGGCCGTGCCCAATAAGCGCGACGTCGCGAGCGGTGCGCTCGGGATCATCGTGCTGATCGGCGCGGCTTGCAGCGCACCGCTCCCGGCAGGAACAGGGGCGGTGCCGGCCACGTCGGTCGTGCGCCCAGAGTTGCAGGTCGCCGGGCAGCAACCGACGCGTCCGCCACTTTCGCCGGCCGTGGCGGTCAGCCCGTTGCCGTCGCCGCTGGCCGTGGTCGGATCGCGACCCAGCCCGTCGCCGGCTGCGTCGTCGTCGCCCAGCCCGACGCCGTTCCACCCGGCCCTGCCCAGCGGCAGCCCGGCCGCGCCGAGCGGGCGGTAGCCGTGGCCGCTCACATGGACGCCCTGGCGCACCTGGCACGCACCGATCCGACAGTCGCGCCGCTGGCACGGCTCCAAGCGGTGGCACTGCAGGCGGCCGAGCAGACCGGCTGGCTCGACGGGGTACCGCCATTGACCGTCCAGTCCGGGACGGCACCGCTGCTACACGACGTGCTGCTGACGGCTGCTGACGCCGCTCAGCGCACGCTGTTGGTGCAACTGGCACGGGCCCACGGGCAGGACCGCGCGGACGACGGCCGGCGGCTCAGCGCACTGTTCACCAACCGCGCGTTTGACCCACTGGCGCTGTTGACCGCGAGCATCCAGGACGACAGCGCGGCCATCGCAGCAGTCGCGGAGCAGGCCGGCATTGAGGCGGCACTGCTGGCAATCGTGGCGCAGGTTGCTGCGCTTCCGATGCTGCTCGCATGCGGTCGCCGGGCCGCCGAGACCGTCCAGTCGGTCGTCTGGCCGAACGGCTACTGCTCGGTCTGCGGCGGCCACCCGACGCTGGCTGAGCTGCGCGGCCTCGCCCGGGACCGGGTGCTTCGGTGCGGGCGTTGCGGCACGGGCTGGTCGTTCGAGCACGTGCGATGCCCGTTCTGCGACGGCCAGGATCAGCAAGTGCAAGGC
>Ga0105048_10018222_pt1 | contig 10805 bp, 13 predicted proteins | sample MAT05_FD_78382 | JGI IMG/M metagenome (GOLD analysis project Ga0105048, IMG submission 78382) | Freshwater microbial communities from Lake Fryxell liftoff mats and glacier meltwater in Antarctica - MAT-05 | ecosystem: Environmental > Aquatic > Freshwater > Ice > Liftoff microbial mat | place...
GGCACACGAGGAGCGTGTCGTGCTGGGCGATGACGGCGGCAATAACGGGAATGGTGGGGGCGGGCATTGTGGCTAACGTGCAGGGCGGGGCAGGGTGGCGCCAGGGCGGGTGGGGCGGCATCTCCGAGGCGCAATAGAATGGCAATGGCGCTTGGTGCGGTAAACGCTATCCTATGTCTGTCTCTCGAGACCCTGACGGTGTGCGATCGCGAAACCCCGAATGGCATTGACAGATGTCCGGTTTCGACGTTCTATTGTACGAAATACGACAGGAGACAGAAATGCCGGTCATGAAGTCGAGCGCACAGGACGCGGAAACGCGGGAACGCCTTGCAGGACCCGCAGTCCGGGCGTTTTTCCGGATTACGGGCAGCTGGGGACTTACCGACCAGCACCGACTCACCCTGCTCGGCGAGTCGGTGGTTCGTTCGACGCTTCAGACGTGGAAGGTCGACGCCCCGCGCACGCTGAACGTCGACCAGATCGAGCGATGCAGCTACATCGTGGCCATCTACGAGGGGCTGATGCGGGTGTTCCGGCGGAATCCAGAACTGGTCCTGCCATGGCTGCAGCTGTCGCGTACAGAGCATCCGTTCTACGGAAAGAGTGCCTTGGCGTACATGCTTGAGGGGCGGCTCGGCAATCTTGCCGAGGTACGTGCGTACGTGGATCACGTAAACGGGGGCCCGCCAAGTCGCGAGGATTACCCTGCGCCTCCACGGGAGGCATGAACCGATGGGATGCCTGGGCGCCATGAGGCGCAGTCTGTTCGGAGATCACGTCGCGTGACCGCTCCGTGGCTGCCTGTCGGCTTGATGCCGGGGCTGACGATCACCGTCGGATCCTCTGGACCTGCGGGAGCCCCCGGAGTGGCTGGCGGCACGCTGATGGCATCACCGGTTCGTTGGTCCGACGCTGTTCGCATCATCGGCAGCGAGTACGCTGGAGAAAGCCTGTTCGATCAAGTCGCTTCGCCCAGCGAATACGACGATCTGATCGCCCTCGCCGATCTCACCAGCCCCGCAATTCGTGCGGCGCACGGTGAGATCGACCTGGTTCCGCTGGGTGACCGTCTGTATGAGCCTGGCACCGGCTTGATCATGCGCGCATTCAGCTGGCCTGGTCACAGATCGCGATTCTCGGACGGGAAATTCGGCGTGTTCTATGCGGGCGGCAGCGTCGGTACAGCCGTCGCGGAAACGACGTATCACCAAGCGCGCTTTCTCGCGCGCATACCCGCGGTTGTCGTGGAGAAAACAGTGCTCCTGGTCGACGTGCACGCGACACTTGTCGATGTGCGTACTCCGCATCCGGCGCCACCCAACACGTACGATCCGCTGAACTACGCGCCAGCGCAGGCGTTTGGCGCCGCGGTGCGTCAGCAGCAGGCGTTCGGCATCGTGTATGACAGTGTCCGCGATACGCCGCACGGCGCGTGCGTAGCGATCGTCCGCCCGCCCGCGTTATCGCCGCCAGTGCGCGTCCACCAAACACTGGAATTTCACTGGGACGGCCACGTGATCACGGTGCGGTAGCAGGAGATCCCATTCTCGCCGGCGTGCCCGCGCGCACGCGCAGCAGTCGTTTCGCTTCATCCCATCGGACCAGAAACCAGACAGCACTGATCAAGCACACCGAAAGACTCGCGAACAAGACCATCGTCCGCGCGATGAGATCAGTACCCGATCGCGGTATGACGAGCGCCGGCACAAACACGGCGAGCGCAAGCACGAACACGACAGCGGCACGGTTACGGGAGCGCAGGTAGTCGAACACCACGGGTCTCGTTGGGGGATTGGTTCACGCTCGGCGAGACTGCAGATCTCGCCTTCCGATTTCGGTCAACCACTCGCGGCACGCGCTCGCTCGTACAAGACCGTAGAGGAGAACTCGCTTTCCGTCATCCCGTAGTCGATGGCGAGTTGCCGGTCCTGTACAAACGGATAGAGCGAATGGGGAACCTGTCGCGATCCCGCACGGCGTCGAGGCCCGGGTCCTACTTCACGCGCTTCAATCGCTCCGCCATTCGCGTTTGCCAACCCGGCCCCTTCGCCCTGTCGGAACCGATGCGCCGGTCAGCGACAGGCGACCGCTTAGCGTCCGAATTGCGGACCGAGGCGCGCTTTTTCACGGGCATTGGCCTTCCGCATGCTGAAAATGTGGCGCCACGGCGCCACGGCGCCACGGACGCCGACTTCACATTGGCATAGATGATCTTGACATGGCTTTATACTGGCTTGTTGAAGGCGCAAAACTTTCTAATTTTAGTGATGTGCTGCTGCGCTTGGCCGTGGGACTTGGTACGTCTGGTGGGCGAACACGCCTTGCGGTATGAGCGGTAGCGGCGCGCGGCCTTTCAGGCAACATCATTGACATGTCGCGGGTCGGTCACGTAAGTTAGCTAATATAGATAGCTAATGTTCCCGCACCGTGAGAGAAGGCATGAAAACCGTGACGGTCCACAAGGCAAAGACGAACCTCTCGCAGCTCATCGCCGCCGTCGAAGCGGGCGAGGAGGTCATCATTATGCGCGGAAAAGAGCCCGTGGTGCGCTTGGTGTCCGCGAACGTGCCGGTACCCCAGCGAGTGTTCGGGGCGTTGGCGGGCAAGGTGGTGGTCACCGACGCGTTCTTCGAGGCGCTTCCGGAAGACGAGTTGGCGGCCTGGGAGGGGTAGCCGGACATGCGTGTAATGCTCGATACCCATACGCTGCTCTGGTGGCTGGCTGGTGACAAGAAACTGTCGCAGGTCGCGCGTCGCACGATCGCTGATACGGCCAATGACATCTACGTGAGCGCTGCGTCGGCGTGGGAGGTGACCACCAAGTCGCGCATCGGCAAGCTGCCCGGCGCCGGTCCGCTTGCGGTGGACTTCGCGCGCGAGGTGCGGCAACAGGGGTTTGTGGCGTTGCCGATCACCCTTGAGCACGGGCAGGTGGCCGGCGCGCTATCAGGAGACCACCGCGATCCGTTCGACCGAATGCTGGTCGCACAGGCGCGCGAGGAAAAGATGGCGATCGTGTCGAATGATACGGCCCTCGACGAGTTCGGCGTGCGTCGCATCTGGTGAACGCGTCGATCCGCAGGCGCGGGCGGCCGTATTACCCGTCGTAGAGCCGCTCGAAGTCGCCCAGTTCCGTGTCACCGCGCTTTGCCGCGACACTCCGCAACTCCTCCGTGAATGCCGGAGAGAACAGCAAAGCCGAGCACTCGCCGGTCTGTTCGGCTTTGCGTTTGTGCGAGGGGCACCGTCCATGCGGGACAGATCTCGCGCAGATTGGCGCGCGGGTTTTCCCATGATCACGAACATTGGCCTGAGCTCACGATGTGCAAGACCATAAAACAGCCCGTGAAGTTCAAGGCGTCGCCGGCAGTCGTGTACGAGCTGCTGGCGGACTCACGCAAGCACTCCGCCGTGACGGGGAGGAAGGCCGTTATCAGCGACGCCGTTGGTGGGACGTTTTTCACCTGCGAGAACGAGATTTCGGGTATCACTGTCGATCTCGTTCCTGGTCGCCGCATCGTTCAGGCGTGGCGCCAACAACGATTCCCGGAAGGTATCTTCTCCATGGCCGCGGTGACTCTCACACCAACGCCGGATTGAGGGACGGAGCTGCTGCTGACACACCGCGGCGTGCTTAAGGCGCTGATCCCCGAGATCGTTAACACAGTCAACATCCCCGCCCGAGATCGGAGCGTGAATCCCCGCTGAGTTTCGTGGAGAGAGGCCGGCGATTGTTCGCGTGCGGCTCCAGTGTGATACTCACGTCATAGCCACACGCTGCCGCAATGCGCACCAACGTCGAAATCTCAACGTTCGCGCTGTGCTCGAGTTGTTGAACGCGCGCGCGCGTGACGCCTGCGGACTTTCCGATCGCGGCGAGACTCGCGTGCGCCTCCGCGCGCGCGCGGGCGATGAGATCGCCGATTGTCCCTTCGATCACAATCCCCTCGATATCTTCGGGCGAATAGCCCTTCCCCTCCGCAGCCGACAAGGGCCCCTCGACGACATCGCTATCGCCGAGTTGTGCCAAGAGCTGCATGAGTTCATCGGTCGGCTCAGTCGCGAGGTTGAGATCCGTCTGAACCTGCGTCTTCGTCCGTTGCATGGTGTGGCTCTTTGAAAATGGGAATGCCTGCTTTGAACGCCTTCGCGACCTTCAGAACGAGCCGGATGACGCTTCCCTTCATCTTTACGAGGTATCGACTGTCCTGACCGTGCTTGCCGAGGTCCCTGAGCATTTCGATGAGCATCGAAACGCCCTCGTGCCTCTCTTCTTTTTTCAGCGCCAGTAACGCTTCTATGATGAGGGGATGCTTCGCGTCCAAGCGGTGTGCACCCCGAGCGAGTTTGAACTTCTTGTCCAGGTGAAACTCTACGGTGATCCTCGTCAAGTCTTGACTATACATGCCAGTAAGGGGTGCTCGTCCGCTCTTCTTCAAGCCCTAGCCGTAAACCATACGACGACCTGCTCGCCGACCATCGGTCGAACACCGCCTCCGCGCTCAAAGCGACGAGGGTAACGTCCCGAATATAGAGCGCTCGGCGCCCTCACACTGTACCGCGGCATTGCTGCCGTATCCGCAGAATGCTCGAAAGAATGGCTGCCTGCGAGACGCTCCTCCATTTCTTCCGGCACGGTGCGCTGGACGACGCCCGCAAGCGACGCAAGTTTGTACCATGCGACCCAACCCCATCGTTCTCCTCGCCGCAGCGAGCACCCTGCTCGCTGCGCCCGCGCCCCACGTCAGTGCGCAGCCCGTTGCACCAGCCACGCCGGCCCTGGCCGAGCCGAGCCTCTCTCCCGATGGCCGGGAGATCGCGTTCGTGAGCGGGGGCGACATCTGGACCGTGCCCAGCGCAGGCGGTGAGGCCCGTCTGCTGGTGGCGCATCCGGCCACCGAGTCGCGCCCGTTGTACGCGCCCGATGGATCGGCGTTGGCGTTCACCAGCAATCGCACCGGCAATGGCGACGTGTACGTACTGGAACTTCGCACCGGTGTCTTGCGCCGTCTCACTTACGACGACGCTGCCGAAACGCTTTCTGCCTGGTCGCGCGATGCACGCTGGCTCTACTTCAACAGCTCGGCGCAGGACATCTCCGGGATGCAGGACGTGTATCGCGTGGCCGTTGTCGGTGGTACGCCGATGACGGTGGCGGCCGATCGCTACGCGACGGAGTTCTTCGGAGCGCCGTCGCCCGATGGCAATACGCTCGTGGTGTCGGCGCGCGGTACGGCCAGCGGCCAGTGGTGGCGCAACGGACGGTCGCATCTCGATGAAGCCGAGTTGTGGCTGGTGCGCAGCGGCGCCGCGGGAAACGTCGCCTCGAATAGCGCTACCAAGTCTGCCATAAATAGCGCGCCGCGTTACGAGCGTTTGTCTGAAGATGGCGGCAGCAAAGATCTCTGGCCGCAGTTCACGCCCGACGGGCAAACAGTGTACTACATGAGCGATCGCAGTGGCGCGGAGAATCTCTGGTCTCGCCCGATGGCGGGTGGCGCCGCCACGCAACGCACGCGCTTTACGAACGGCCGAGTGCTCTGGCCGTCGCTCAGTGCCGATGGCAGCGCGGTGGTGTTCGAACGTGATTTTGGTGTGTGGCGTTACGACGTAGCAGCAGGGCAGGCACGCGCGGTGCCCATCACGTTGCGCGGTGCGAGTGTGTCGCGCGGCATCGAGCGGCTTACGGTTGCGCAGGGCTTCAGCGCGGCGCTCTCCGATGACGCGCGCAAGCTGGCGTTGGTCGGTCGCGGCGAACTGTGGGCCACTGATGCGCGCGAAGGTGGCGATGCGACGCGTCTCACACGCACGGCGTCATTGGAAACGCAGGCGCGCTGGCTGCGCGGTGATCGCGCCGTGGTGTTCGTGAGCTGGAGTGCCGATGGCGGCAAGATCATGCTGCACGATGTAGCGGCCGGCACCACGCGCGCGCTTACGCAGGAGGGCGACGCCACGCAGCCCACACCGTCGCGCGATGGTCGGCTTGTTGCGTATCTGCGCGACGGCAAGGAACTGCGTGTCGTGAACGCCGACGGCACCAACGATCGTAAACTGGCCACCGGCATCTTTCCGCGTGCGCCGTTCGACGGCGGACGCGTGATGGCGTGGTCGCCCGACAACAATTGGGTGGCGTTCCTCACGCGCGGCGCTCGCGGCTTCACCAACGCACACGTTGTGCCGGTCACTGGTGGCGACGCGCGAGCGGTGAGTTTTCTGGGCAGCTCCAACAGCGGCGATTTACTCTGGACACCCGACGGCACCGCGCTGCTGTTCACCACGTCGCAGCGCACTGAACCGTCGCGCCTCATGCGCGTAGACTTGGTACCACGCACACCGAAGTTTCGTGAAGACCGCTTCCGTGATCTCTTCACCACTCCAGTGCGCGACAGTGCGATCCCGCCGGCTGCACCGAACATCGCGCGCGTCGACACCACAACGCGCAGGAGTCCTGCGCGCACTGTTGCATCCCTCACGCGCATCGAGTTCGAAGGGTTGCGCGAGCGGGCCACGGTGCTTGAACCGGGCATCGACATCGGCAGCATCAACCTCACGCCCGATGGCAAAACATTGGTGATTGTGAGCGCGGGCAGCGGGCAGCCCAATCTCTACACGTGGTCGCTGGATGAGCTCTCGCGCGAGCCCGCCACGCCTCGGCAGATCACCACCACCGCCGGCAACAAAAATGTGATCGGCTTCTCGGCTGACTCGCGCGAGGTGTGGATGAGTGATGCGGGTCGTGTGTCTATCGTACCGGTAGCGGGTGGCGCGTCACGCACCGTGGCGATCAGCGCTGAACTCGATACTGACTTTCACGCTGACAAACTCGTGGCATTCGAACAGGCGTGGGCTTCGCTGCGCGATCAGTTTTACGATGCCACGATGCACGGCGTGAACTGGAGCGCCGTGCGCGAACGCTTTGCGCCGTACGTGCGCGCCGCGCAGACGCCCGACGAACTGCGTCGATTGCTGCAGCTCATGGTGGGCGAGTTGAATGCGTCGCACTCCGGGGCCAGCGGGGCAAGCGGATTTACGTCGGCGCCGGTCGGCAAGCTTGGGCTGCGCTTCGACCGCACTGCGTACGAGCAGAACGGCGCCATGCAAATTCGCGAAGTGATCACGCTTGGGCCCGCGGCGATCGCCGGCATTGCGATCGGCGAGCGCATCATCGCCATCGATGGACAGGCGATTGCCCGCACCGACAACCTCGACGCGCGTTTACTCAACACCGTGGGGCGTCGTATCGAACTCACGGTGATGAACGGCACGACCGAACGTCGCGTCGTGGTGCGACCGGTGAACACCAACACCGAGAAAGGGCTGTTGTATCGGCAATGGGTGAACGAGCGCCGAGCGTATGTCGCGAAGGCGTCGAACGGACGGCTGGGGTATGTGCACATGAACGACATGAGCGCCGAGGCGCTCGATCAACTCAACCTCGACCTCGACGCCGAGAATTTCGGACGTGATGGCGTGGTGATTGATCTGCGCAACAACAACGGCGGATTCGTGAATGCGTACGCGCTCGATGTCTTCGCACGTCGTGGGTACATGACCATGACCACGCGTGGCTCATTGGCCGTGCCGGCGCGCACGCAGCTGGGTCAGCGGTCGTTGGAGAAGCCCACCGTGCTGGTGGTCAACCAGCACACGCTCTCCGACGGCGAGGACTTCACCGAGGGCTATCGCACTCTTGGCTTGGGCAAAGTGGTGGGCGAACCGACGGCGGGGTGGATTATCTACACGTCGAACGTCACCCTTGTCGACGGCACGTCATTGCGGCTCCCCTTTATTCGGGTGGACGGCGCCGACGGGAAGAACATGGAAATGGTGCCGCGGCCGGTGGACGTGCCGGTGCAGCGGCCGGTGGGCGAGTCGTACGGGGGCGCGGATAGTCAGCTGGATGCGGCGGTGCGGGTGCTGCTGGAGCGGCTTGGTCGGTGAGCGGTGCTGTGCTCGGTGCGGTACTCGTAGCGGAGAACGGCTGCACCTCGTGCCACAAGGCCCGAAAGATGTCGCGTTCTATGCATAGAACGGAAGTTTTATGTACGGAACCATTGTTCTATACATAGATCTTGTGTACTATACATAGAACAACTTCGAGGACCCCATGCGACCAGCGCCTAGAAGTCATCTCAACACGCCAGCCGACTATCTCCTCGGCGAGCTCGGGAGTGTCCGCGTCCTACGTACCCTCGCTACGCTGGGGGGACAGGCGGGGGCGCCTTTTATCAGCGAGCGGAGCGGCCTTTCGCGTTCGTCGACCCACTATGCCTTGGAGCGGCTTTCGAAGGAAGGTGTGGTCGAGGTCGCCGGATCCGGCTCGACCCGGCTCTATGCGCTCAATCGCCAGCATTTCCTCGCGAGCGCGCTCGTTGCCTTGTTTGATGCCGAGCACGCGCGCGTGATCAACACGCATGCGGAGATGCTGGTCGTGATAGCCCACACGCCAGCGATTCTCGCGGCCTGGATCTTCGGCAGCGTCGCCCGCAGCACCGACCATGTTCTCAGTGATTTCGACTTGGCCGTCGTGATCGATGCCGACAACTCCAGCGCCTCTCTGGAGACGCTCCGTGCTAAGCTGGACGAGATTGGCGAGCGCCACCGGCTGTCGATATCGGTCCTCGGATTCACGCCGGAGGAGTTCCTGGAGATCCCGAAGATCAACCCAGCGTTCTGGGAAGATCTGACGCGAGACGCCAACACCCTTCAAGGCGTGATGCCTGAAACGCTCGCGATCCAGCTCCGCCAGCCACCGAATGACCGTGCTCTCGGGGGCCGAGTGACGGAGGCGGCTCATGGCTGACGCAGGGCCAGCGAAGGGCGTGGACGGTGGCGCGAGCGGTTTGCGAGCGCGCGTGCGTTTCGGCGGGCCGTCGAATTGCTCGAACCCCACTTCGGGGAAGGTCAGGACGCGACGCCACCACTCGTCCTGATTTTTCACGCATCAATGGCGTATGGCGACGCCCTGACCATGCGATACGGGAGCATGAAGAATCAGCAGGATCACAGCGGACTCCCTCAGCTCATTAAGTCAACGATGAAGAATCAGGCAGACGCCGGGGCCGTGGACCAGCTGAAAGCGATCTTGGCGGAAAAGTCGGCGATTTCCTACGGAGCAAAGATCGGAAAGCCCGAGGCGGCGGCTCGGTTGAGCAAGTGCTCTACCCGATTTTATCAATGGGCCGAACTGATGCTGCAGTCACCCGCGTAGTATTTCTGCCAGGGTGACCCGCACCGTGGAGTGCCACTGGGACGGCTTGAGGATCGCGGAGGTGCGGTAGATGATCTCCGTCTGGTCAACTGTTGGCGAATCGGCGCGGGAGCCCAACGGACCGCAACGCCCCCTGCTTTTGCGGCAGCGGAAAGAAATTCAAGCGCTGCCAACCGGTGGAGAATCCGTGGCGTGATGCGCTCGACGCCCTCACCCACAGGTTCGACAACCTCACGTTGACAAACACCGACGGTGACGCGATTGCGCCGCACTCCGATCATTTCACCCTGTTGGCCGACCACGATCACGTCTTGCGCCTCCAGCAACGCGTGCCGGGCGCACAGGCACCGCACGCGGTGGACGGTGACCACGTGATCGCGGTACTTCGGCCAGGTGCGGAGCCAAGTCCAACGGTCATCGGGCAACTGGTGCTCTCCGCGCAGCGTCTCACGGTGGAATCCCAGCGGAGAATCTCCGATAGAGTATGTTGAGAGATGGACGTCATTTGCCAGCTCCGAGTCCACTCCACCCACCCGAGCTTCGTCATGCCGCCGATCGAACGCCGCACGTTTCTTGGCATCGCGCTGGCCGCGCTGCCGCTGCCGTATCTCGAATTGGAAAGGGAGGTCGTGCCGTTGCGACATTCACCCGATGTCTCAGACCCTGTGTACGTGCGGGCCGGCACGGACCGTGATGGGGTGCACAAGACGCTGGGGATCAGCACGATCGATTTCAAGGTGACGTCGGCGGACACCGGTGGCGCCATGCTCGTGATCGAAAATACGAATCGTGGCAAAGGGGGGCCGGCCAAACACCAACACCTGGCGCAGGATGAATTGTTCTGCGTGATCGAGGGCGAGTACGTGATCGTGATCGGTGCGCAGCGCTTCGAGCTGAACGCGGGCGATACGATTCTCGCACCACGACTGGTGCCGCACGTGTGGGCGTATGTCGGGAACACCGTTGGCCGCATGCTGATCAGCTTCACGCCGCCGGGGACGATGGAAGAGTTCTTTCGCGTGGTGTCGAAGGGTAACTCCATGCCGGTGCAGGACCCTGCGCTCTGGCGGGCGCATGGGATGGAACTGCTTGGTCCGCCATTGCCGGTGTAGTGACCGCCCCGGTCTTCGTTGACGTGCCTAACGACCGCTGCAATACCACCTCAAGCCAAACGCACCATGAACCCGTCCACCGCACATCCGTTCATCAAATGGTTTGCGGACATCACCATCGCGGATATCCCGCTCGTCGGCGGCAAGAATGCTTCGCTCGGTGAGATGGTGCGCGAACTCGCGAGCAGGGGCGTGAAGGTGCCGGACGGTTTTGCCGTCACGGCGGAGGCGTTCCGCCAGTTCATCCGCGAGGCGAAGCTGGATGATTTCATCCGCGCCACGCTCGCGGACCTCGACACGCAGGACATGGCGAATCTCAGCGAGCGCGGACACGCGGTGCGTCAGGCGATTCGCAGCGCCACGCTGCCGGAGGCGTTGCAGCAGCAGATCGCCGCGGCGTATCGGCAGTTGCAGGGTGACAGCCCGGTGCCGCTGGATGTCGCGGTGCGGTCGTCGGCCACGGCGGAGGATTTGCCGGA
>Ga0105048_10018223_pt1 | contig 10805 bp, 10 predicted proteins | sample MAT05_FD_78382 | JGI IMG/M metagenome (GOLD analysis project Ga0105048, IMG submission 78382) | Freshwater microbial communities from Lake Fryxell liftoff mats and glacier meltwater in Antarctica - MAT-05 | ecosystem: Environmental > Aquatic > Freshwater > Ice > Liftoff microbial mat | place...
ATGCCAGCGTGCGGTGGCGTGTTGTGGTGCGACTTTCAGTGCACGATCGTAGTTGCGCAGGGCGCCAGCATAGTGGCCGTCGGCAACGAGCAATCGCGCGGTGTTCATCAACGTTGCGACATGGGTTGGCCAACGCAGTACAGCGCGATGCAACACGTGCCCCGCTTCTTCCAGCTCACCGGTGCGGTGCAGCAACGCGCCCAGCATCGACTGCAAGTCCGCGTCGTTTTGATTGGTTGCCGCCAGAATCCGCACTGTTTTGAGCCCGATCGCCGTTGCTCCCAACTGCGCCGCGGCATCGGCGAGTCGGCGCAAGTCAGACTCGGGCAATGTTTCGAGTGCGGGAGTTTCGTTCAGGACCTGGTGCGAATCACGGTTGCGGCCGTGCGCGCCCAACGCAAATGCCAGCAACAGCCGGACATCGATCAATGATGGCGCGAGTGAAAGTGCGTGTTCGAAATGCACCACCGCGTCATCCCTGTTCCCCGCTTCCTGCGCAGTTATTCCAGCGATACACGCAATGGCGGGATTCAACGTGGTGGGCGGCACGGAGTGCGCGTGATTCGCGGGCGCGTCCATCAGGCAGCTCGGACCGACGCAGTCGGGCCGCGCGCAGTTGCGCCGGACGCAGTTCGGACGGATGCAGAGCCGGGTGACAGCGAGGGTCCGGTTGAGGTACGGGCGGCCGGCGCGCAACTATTGGGCAGTGCGGCAGCGACGCGCATCAGCACCGAAGACCAATCGCCCGCGCTGCTCTGCCGAAACAAGTGCGCTGATGGATACCACGGGCTGTCCTCGCGATTGACTTGCCAACGCCAATCTGGCACAAACGGAATGAGCATCCAGACTGGTACCCCCATAGCGCCCGTCAGGTGCGCCACCGATGTGTCCACTGTCACAACGAGGTCCAGGCGAGCGATCGCGTGCGAAGTGTCGTCAAAGGTCGTGAACAACGGACCAAGCGGGGTCACCGTTGGTTGTCCGTGAGCCGCTGACAGTTCGTTGAACGGCTCGAGTTGTGCTTCGGCGCCATCACCCTTTTGCAGCGAATACCATTCGATGCCCGGCACGTTCAACAACGGCCGCAAGGTTTCAAGTTTGAGCGAACGATTGCGATCGTTTTGATGTTTTGGTTGACCCGCCCAGGCCAAGCCGACCCGCAACTGCCGATGGGCGTTGTCCGATTTTTCGGGCAACACTTCATCGAGTTGCGCGCGCACGCCGCCGTGCGCGCGAATGTACGGCACGCACTCTGCATCCAACCTGTCCGCGAGCTTGAGCACGTGGGGCACACTCATGATCGGCAATTGGAAATCAACGGGTTCGAAAGGGTCGCCCACTGCAATGACTTCGTCGGCCTGCGGGCAATTCGCTCGCAACAGCGGGAGCAGTGGCGCACTGCACACCAGTACGACCGTACCACCCAGCGCTTTCACGCGCGGAAGGAAACGAGCGAATTGCAGTTGATCGCCCAAGCCCTGTTCGGGCCATAACAAGAGACGCTTCCCATCAAAACGTTGGCCGTTCCAGCGCGGCTCGGGATAACTGCGCACCGCTCCCATCTTCGCGAGTTGCACCGTGCGAAATTCGTGTCCCGCCCATCCACGTCCGAAATCTCCATGTAACAGGTCAATAATGGCACGATTCCATAGTGCTTCTGGATAGTCGGGCCGCGATTGCAGGGCGAGCTCGACACTATCACGGGCCGCCCCAAATTCACCGAGATCGTGAAAGGCCAGCGCGCTGTTGCAGAGCGCGGACGCGTGCGTTGGGTCGACGGTCAGCGCGCGATGCAACGCGTCGAGTGCGAGTTCCGGGCGACCGGCTTCGCGAAACAGGGCGCCTGCGTTACACCACGGGCCTGCAACGTTCGGGCGCAGCGCACCCGCGCGCAGATACTCCGGTAACGCATGCGCGCTTTGCTGCGCGAGAAAGTACGCATCGGCGAGGCCCAGTTGGAACTCAAAGTTGTCGGGCGCCAAATCGCGCGCACATTGCATGGGTGCAATTGCCTCTGCCGACTTTCCCGACTTGATACACGCCACGCCTAACGCGTAATGCACCGCGGCCTGTCGCGGCGCCAGGGTCACCGCTTTTCGAAACGCACGCACGGCGTCGTCAAATCGGCCATCGTCCAACGCGCGGCGACCGCTGCTAATGGCGGTATTCGCTTGTGGCGATACTAGTGATGTTTGGCGGTTGCTGGGCGGCATGCGGGTTTGATTGAGCGGCGATCGGGACTGCTTCTCCTCCAATTCAGTATCGGTTGCCCGAAGCCGAAATTGAATCAGGCCGGTAGTCGGTTGGCTGGCCGCCGCCGGCTCGCTCCTGGCCACAATCGTCACAAACAATGCCTGCACCGTTGCGACCTGCGAATGAACCGTCACGCTCCGGGCACATTTTTGCGAGAGGCTCAAGTTCCTCGCCGGTTTGACGAAACCCATCTGCGACGGGAAGAACAGTCTTTCCATCGCGGAGCACGGACGCTCCAGACCAGTTTAGGGAGAAACACACACCATGCGTATTAACACGAACGTTGGCGCTCTTGACGCCGCACGCAATTTGTTCCTGGTTCAGCGCGATGTCGCAACCTCGCAGGGAAAACTGTCCTCGGGTCTTCGCATCAATCATGCGTCGGATGACGCCGCTGGTCTCGCCATTGCCAACAAACTGCGCACGTCGACTCGCGCGCTGACTGTGGCGGCCAACAATGCCGAACAGGCGAACGCCATGCTGCAAATCGCTGAAGGTTCAGCGACACAGATTCAGCGCATTCTGGAACGTCAGAAGGAATTGTACATCCAGCGCGCGTCGTCACAGAACAACGGCCAGACCGCATCACTCGATGCCGAATACTCGACGCTTTCGTCTGAAGCCGCGCGTATCGTGAACTCGACGAACTTCCAGGGCGCGGACGTGTTCGGTGCGAGCCTGAGCTTCAAGGTTTCGGACACGACTGCCTCTGGCGCCAGCACGATCGACATTTCCATCGCACTGACGGCCGCCAGCGTTTCGGCGGGCACTACCGCGTCGTCTGATGTCAGCTCATTCCTCGACACCGTCAACACTGCACTTGGAACGATCGGTGCGGCACAGAACCGTCTGGGCTATGCGATTGCGAACATCAAGGCCGCAATCGTCAACCAGTCCGCGGCAGAATCCACCATTCGCGACGTCGACTTTGCGTCTGAAATGGCGATGTTCACCAAGAACAACATTCTGGCGCAGGCTGGTACCGCAATGCTGGCGCAAGCCAATCAAAGCGGACAAAGCGTTCTCTCGCTCCTTCGGTAACGCTTAAGCTAGTCCCACGAAGACACGGCACCCCGTAGTCGCTTAGCGACTGCGGGGTTGTCGTCTACGAAAAAGCGGAGAGTAGTCCCATGCCTGTAGCCAGTTTCGCCGGTCTTTCCAGCAGTATTGACTGGAGCAGCATCGTCGACCAGTTAGTCCGTCTCGACGAAGCGCGCACCGTCACGCCTTTGACTGACCTGATAACGAAGCGTGCAGCGCAGAAAACTGCGTGGATCAAATTTCAGGGCCTCGCTGAAAAAATGAATGATTCTGCCCGTGCCCTGCGCGCTGGCGGTATTGGCGGCTATCTGGCAACCGCTTCGCTCAGTCCCAGTACGGGACGCTCGCTCGTGGGCGTCTCGGCGACCAGTGCAGCGTCGCCCGGCAACTATAAAGTGGAAGTATTGCAGTTGGCGCAGGCAGCGAAAGTGAGTGGAAGTGCCGTCGCATCAAGTACGACAGCACTCGGATTCACCGGTGACTTTGCGATCAACGGAACTTCGGTCAACGTCGCGGCGACCGATACGCTGTCTGATGTTCGCAACAAGCTCAACGATGCCAATACCGGCGCAACTCCCACGGGAGTCACTGCCACCATTCTGTCAAATGGCAGTGGTGGCGGACGCCTCGTGCTGACGCGCGATTCGGCTGGTGGCAGCGGCATCAATCTGACGGAAGGCGCCGGCGGTCTCGCGCGCGAGTTCGGTTTTGTGGATTCACGAAGCCGTACGGTTTCCTCAACAACGCAAGCAATCGCCAGCGCCCTGGGCGTGGTGACCACACCCGCACCGGCCAGCATTCGCGTCGACGGACGGATCATTACCCTCGATCTCGCCGTTGACTCAATCGCAAGTATTGTTGCCAAGATCAATGCAGCCGGCGGACAGGCATCCGCCGAAGCGAGTTCGAATGGTGGCACCGTCGCTTTTCAGATTTCCGCAAACGGCAACATCACGGCCGAACCGAGTGATTCGGGAAGTCAGGCCGTCATCGACATGCTGGCCTTCGGCGCGGGCCAACACACAGCCGTTCGACAGGCAGTCACGACGCAAGCGTTCACCGACGGCAGTGACGCCATTGCGTCGAGCGGCACGCTGCTGACGAATCTGAAAGTGGGCGGCGTATCAACTGGCCTCGTTGCTGGTGATGCCATCAACGTGCGCGGAACGCGCGGTGACGGCTCGTCCGTTGCGGTGGGAATCACGATTGGGGCCAGCGACACCCTGCAGACGTTGGTCGACAAGATCAACGATGCGACCACCGGATACGGGTCAGGCGCGCGTACGGCGAAGGCCGTTTTAGGTGACGATGGCGCAATCCACCTCACCGATGCGAACGGTGGCGAATCGCGCCTCACCATGTCGCTCTCGGCCGTGAAGGCAAGTGGCGCAGCGGCAGCGTTCGCGACATCGTCGGTGTCGAGTGTTGGACGACAGCGCGAAGTGAGCAAGGCGCAGGATGCGGAGCTTCGCGTGGACGGCGTGTTGCTGTCGCGCGGTTCGAACACGATTACAGACGCCATCAACGGGGTGACACTCTCGCTGCAGAATGCGGAAGAAGGTTCCGTTATCGACGTGAACGTGAACAAGGATCAGGATAACGCGGTCAAGTCGATTCAGGGGTTTGCCGACGCGTATAATAATCTCGTCAAGTTCTTCGAAGAGCAGCGTTCTGATACCACGGCGGCGCTGTATGGCAATCCGACATTTCGCAGCACGATGAATGCGTTCACAACCGCACTGCGCACCAACGTCGCGACCAACAGCACGTACAACACGCTCTCGGTGATGGGTGTTGCGCTGAACAAGACGGGAACGCTCGACGTCAACGCAGCGAAAGTGAAAACGGCACTGGATGGCAAGCCGGGCGAGGTGGAAGCTCTGTTCGGCTTAACCGGCGTAGGCAATGCGTTCGTGACGGCGACAGACAATGCGACACGTTTCGGAACGGGCACCATCAGCACGCAAACTATCAGCATCGATGATAACGTCCGCCAGTTGCGTTCACGTGCGGACGAAGCGGCCCGTCGGTTGGAGATACGTCGAACGGATCTGGTGGCGCGGTTCGCACAAATGGAAACCACACTCAGTCGATTGAACAGTACGAGGTCATATCTCACGGGTGCCATCGCTTCATTGTCGTCAAGCTGATCGGTACCACAGCCGATACTGGCAACTGAAGCACATCAACTGCGGGTCACGTTTTCACGCCTTTCCAGCAACAAATGTCCTATGCCACGCAGGTCGCGAGTTATCGCGAAATGGAGATCCTGTCTGCATCTCCTGAGCGCCTCGTCGTCCTCTTGTTTGACCACCTCGTAGTACATCTGCAGCGCGTCCGTCTTGCGCTTGATAACAACGACGTCAACCTGCGCACGCTCTCGCTGGGGAAAGCCCGTGGCATCGTGAGTGAGTTGTGGTCCACTCTCGATTTCGACAAAGGCGGAAGAATCGCAAAAGATCTCGGAAGCCTGTACACGTTTCTGCTGGCAGAAATGTCCGAAATCGGCGTGCATCGCGACGCCGGCAAAGTTGAACGCCTGATGCAGATTGCCGAAGCACTGCGCGCCGGATTTACTGGTGCTGCAACCATGGCGGTTCCCGCCAAACGTCCTGCATATCCTGCCGCGTAAACTGCTGTGACTCCGAGCGCTGCTCATCGTATTGTCGCTTCTGTTCGCAAGGCGTCCTCGGCCCGTGCTGCGGCAGCGCGCGAGGCGTTCCTGTTGTGTCAGACATTCGATCAGCTGGCCTACGACGCGGTCAGCAGCATTGATGACCCGGAACGGTTCGCCGATCTGTTGGCGCAGCGCGATGACGTACTCGCGATGCTGAACGATCATCTCATCACGCTCCGCCTCGAGCGGCCCACCGCCGACGGCCCGCTATATCTGGGTGCCGAACGCGCGGCCGACACCGCCGACGATATGATTATCCAGGTGCGCGAGTCGCTCGAAGCGTCCCTCGCCGCGACATCGATACTCACCGCGCGCGTCGCAGAACGCGCGGCCGAACTGCGACAGGAAATCGCAGCGGTCAATCGCGTTGGCACTGCACGACATGCTTACGAATCCCAGCAGACCGTTGCTCACCTGGACAGTCGTCGCTGAGCATGGACATGACGTCCGAGATCGCCACGCGTGAAGAAGCTCGGCAGTCGCCCTTTGGCGCCATACTGCGCGAAACCATCGCCGAAATGCAGACGGCCGAAGCCGGAGAGCTCGCGTTCGAGGATAACATCCAGCGCCTCTCATTGGCGGCACACGCCGCAATCTCGGCACAGTCGAGTGGTCGGCTTCCGCGAGTGGGAGGGTATGCGTACCTGAAAAGCACCGTTACACCAGCGGTAAAAACCCAGTCCCATCTGGACGTGCGGTACTAGCCCGCGAGTGCACCTGGAACGCCGTAGAATGCCCGCTGTGGGCCGAAAGACTAAAGTTTCAGCAACTGTCTGCCGATAGTCCTCTGAGGAGGAGGAAACCCGATGAAAATCAACGGTAGTATTTTTGACCCGCTTCGCCCAGATCGCAACACGGCGACGGATTCCGCTCGCGCGGCGCGCGATGGTGGTGCCGCGAAACCGGTCGCACCGGTCACACCCGTATCCGCCCGTCGTGACTCGGTGCAGATCTCGGACTCCGCGCGCACGTTAGCGTCGCGGGCCGAGTCGAACGAGCGCGCCAGGATGGACCCGGAACGCGTCGCCGAGCTGCGACAGAAAGTATACGAAGGTGCCTACAATGCGCTCGACGTGGTCGACCAGGTCGCGCGACGCATTCTCACGCGCGGCGACATTTAATCACCCATGAAATTTCTCGTCGTCGATGATTCTGCGACCATGCGTCGCATCGTAGTGAATTCGTTGCTCCGCATCGGATTCAATGAAACGGTCGAAGCCGCAGATGGCGCAGAGGCGCTGGCGAAGTTTGATGATTCGATCAGGTTCGTCATAACGGACTGGAACATGCCAAACATGAGCGGAACCGAATTCACCAAAGCCCTGCGCTTGCGCAGCGACGGCAAGGAAGTTCCCGTGCTCATGGTGACGGCCCGCTCCGTGCGCGACGATATTCTGGTGGCCATGGAAGCCGGCGTGAACAACTACATTGTCAAACCATTCACACCGCAGGTACTGAAAGAGAAGATCGACGCCCTCCTGCCGGCCGCGGCCTGAGTCATGCCCGCCATGACCAGTAATCGCACGCAGGAAGCGTTGTACGAATCAGAAGCTGCTTTGCGTCTGGTTGACCACGAGCTGAAAGAGCTGCACGACCTTCCCGACTCAGCCGCACCTCCGGTCCCGCCGCTCAGTCGGAGCGGGCTGGGAGACATTAGCGTACTGCTGGCTCAGGCGAACACGCAAATCATCTCGGTGCTCACCGGATTGCGCGAAGGACGAGCGGCAATCGAGAGCACCGCCGTGGGAAAGGTGCGGCTCACCCAGGACAAACTGCGCGAGGTGACGTCCGCTACCGAAGACGCCGCTACAAATATCATGGACGCGTGCGATCGTGCGACCGGGTTCGTCGATGAACTCGACGCCATTGACACCGCCGACGCGCCGGATCGTGGGAAAGCGTCATCGCTTCGCGGATCACTGCGCGACGAGTTGTTTCTCATGATGGGCGCGCTGCAGTTCCAGGACATCACTGCGCAGCAGCTGGCGCACGCGTCCGCGGTGCTCGACGAAATGGAACAGCGCATGATCGAAGTAGCCAAACTATTTGATCCAGCTGTCGCACTCGAATGTGCCAGCCTCGCGCACACCAAAGACAACCGATCGCAGGCATATGACGCCAATGCCACGACGCGCAATGCCGATAGCCGTCAGGCACTTGCGGACGAGATCTTTACGGCAATCAGAAGTAACGCAGGCTGACGCCGCGTGAAAACTGTCGTCGTGACCTCTCCAATTGGAATTCACGCGAGAGCGACCAGCGCGTGATTCCGACCTCGCTCAACGATATCGTCGCACTGCTGATGCAGCTTGAGGTCACCGACATCGGTGACCTCTCTGTGTTGCAGAATGCCCTGCTGATCCTGGCGTTCGAGAACCGCGCCTCGACGGCAGAGCAACCGCACGTCGCGCGCGCGGCGCGCCTGCTGGGCACCATCATTGACGGCAGTTCGAAGAATACCATCGCCGATCTCGATGCAGTAAGCGCGGCGCTGGATCAGGCGCTGAATTCCAGTACGAACGCTACCGAACCACCGCCGCCACCACCGCGAGCGGCGCGCGAGAAGTCACGTTCGAAAGCTCCGGCCAAATCGGGCACTAAAACTCCGCCGAAATCATGCGCGTCCGAAGCGCCGCCCATTGCCGGTGAGTCGCTGCCGCACGACACGGACGTTTCGCTGCTGCGTGATTTTCTCACTGAAGCCGCCGAGTACATTGCGGCCTCCGAGGTAGCGCTGCTCACGCTCGAAGCAAACCCGCGCGAGCCCGAGGCCGTCAACACGGTCTTTCGCGCGTTTCACACCGTAAAGGGAACAGCCGCGTTCCTCGGCCTTGCACACATCGCAGAGTTCGCGCACGAAGCCGAGTCGCTACTGATGCGTCTGCGCGACCGGCAGATCCACTACGGTCCGGCGTGCGCCGATCTGGCGTTGCGCTCCGTCGATATCCTGAAGGCGCTGCTGGGTGCCGTCGAAGACGCGTTGGTTGGCGACGGCGCACTTTTGCATCCGCCCGGTTATCACTCGCTGATGATCGCGCTGGACGGCTACAACCCCGCGGTCGACTTCGAGAGCCAGGAAGACGCACCGACCATTAATGCCGCACCACGTGTGGCGCGAGTCGAGTCGGCGGCCGAAGCAACCATTCGCGTCAGGACTGATCGACTGGATCGCCTGATCAACATGGTGGGCGAATTAGTCATCGCGCAAACGATGATTGCCGGCGACCCGTACATGGCCAACAGCCTGACCCCTGATTTGACGCGCAAGGTCACGCACGCTGGCAAGATCGTGCGTGAGCTGCAAGAGCTCAGCATGAGCATGCGCATGGTGCCGATGCGTGCGACGTTCCAGAAGCTCGCGCGCGTGGTGCGCGATACCGCGAGCAAGGTTGGCAAGACGGTCCAGTTCACGACCGACGGCGAAGACGTGGAAATTGATCGCAACCTGGTGGACATCCTGGCGGATCCCCTGGTGCACATGGTCCGCAACGCCGTTGACCATGGCATCGAACCGTCGGACGATCGCGATCGCGCCGGAAAGTCTCGCACGGGCTCGGTGCGCCTCTCCGCCTACCACTCGTCGGGAAATGTGGTGGTCGACCTGATTGACGATGGCGCCGGATTGCAACGCGATCGCATCGTGAGCAAGGCCATCGAGAAGGGGTTGATCGAGTCCGATCGCGGCCTGACCGACAACGAAGTATTCAACCTCATTTTCGCGCCGGGTTTTTCAACCGCCGAAAAAGTGACGGACATCTCCGGACGCGGCGTTGGCCTGGATGTTGTCCGTCGCAATCTCGAAGTCATTCGTGGGCGCCTGGAGATCACTTCGACGCCCGGAGCCGGCACCACGTTCTCGCTGCGACTACCTCTCACGCTAGCGGTGACCGACGGAATGCTGGTACGTGTCGGCACCGAGCGGTTCGTCATTCCGCTCACGCAGATTCACATGAGTTTTCGTCCCGAACCCGCCATGCTGTCCACCGTCGTGGGGCAAGGTGAGATGGTGCTGCTGCGTGGCGCGCTGATGCCCATCGTCCGTCTGCACCGAACATTCAGCGTTCGCGGGGCCATTGAGAATCCATTGGCGGCCTTGCTCGTCATTGTTGGAGACGGGGCGCAACGCACCGCGTTGATGGTCGACGAACTCCTCGGTCAGCAACAGGTCGTCGCGAAGCCGTTAGGGGATGCCCTGGGTCGCATACCAGGCTTCAGCGGTGGCGCAATCCTGGGCGATGGTTGCGTCGGACTCATTCTGGACGTGCGAGAGACGATGTCGCTCACCACTCCGCTGCTCAAGCTCGCGTCATAAGTTGTTTCAAGCGCCCTTCCACAGGCAAATCCATGAGTACTGCACTACCGCAGTCGTCCGCTGCTGCGACCAGGGTTGCACCGTCGGCGCGCGCCGGTAAGTATCTCACGTTTTTTCTCTCGGGAGAAGAATACGGCCTCGAGATTCTCAAGGTGAGCGAGATCATTGGTATGCAGTCGATCACGCGTGTGCCTCGCACTCCTGCCTTTGTTCGCGGCGTGATCAATCTCCGCGGCAAAGTTATTCCCATCACCGACCTGCGCATCAAGTTCGGAATGGACGCCAGTATCGAAGAAGAGAGTTGCATCATCGTCGTGCAACTGCGTGATGTGCAAACGGGCATTGTGGTTGATCGCGTGAGTGAGGTAGTCGCGCTCGCCGAGACTGATATCGCGGATCCGCCAGATTTCGCGAACGGTGTCCAGACCGATCTGCTGCTGGGCATTGGAAAAGCGGGCGGCCGCGTCAAGCTGCTGCTTGATATTGACAAAGTGTTGGCCGCGCACGAAGCCGTGCAGCTGG
>Ga0105048_10018224_pt1 | contig 10805 bp, 5 predicted proteins | sample MAT05_FD_78382 | JGI IMG/M metagenome (GOLD analysis project Ga0105048, IMG submission 78382) | Freshwater microbial communities from Lake Fryxell liftoff mats and glacier meltwater in Antarctica - MAT-05 | ecosystem: Environmental > Aquatic > Freshwater > Ice > Liftoff microbial mat | place...
CACATTCAGAAAAGGGCGATTGAGAATGAGCGGACGATCCGTCACTTTCCCGAGTCCTCCAGCCCGGGTGCTTGCCATCGGATTGACCATGGGATTGGCTGCGCTGGCCGTATGCGGCAAGCGCGCATCACCGCCTCGTCGGATCAAATCGCGGTCGAGATAGTAACTCGGACCCCGCTGAACAGCCTCAGGGCTAGCCATGTTGGGCGGTAGAGTGTTGTCGCCAAACAGGGAGGCTTTGGTGGACGCTACGGTCGAAACAAATGGGGTGTTTGGCGCATTGCCCGCTTTGTCACTCCAGCAAAATGGATAGAAGAATTGCTCTTCAGGCGCCACCGTGGGAGCCGGGTCGAGCGGAATGCGTTTGGTGAGAGGCGTTGGATTGTTGTAGTTTAAGGCGACTCCATTGCTCAGTCTGTAGCCATGAGACGTTCTTCCTCCTCCCGTCAAAGTGGGATATGTCGAGTTCGTGAGGGCCTCCCGGTTTGTTCCGCGATCATATTCCGGCAACCCGAATCTGACTCCCCGGGGATCGATTCTGGCATAGTTCGGATACTGATACGTGTCCCAATTAAATGCATCCGGGTTTGGATTGACGTATTTACCAGCAACGCCGTTTATACTATTGCGCATGATCGCACCTGGTAAGAGTTGGTAGGTTTTCCACTGGTTGCCAGCACTTTTGAACTGCATCTCAAGGGAAAGGGCGTCGCCGTTTGCATCCAGCTTTTCGTCAATCCAGTAAGACCAATAGTTCTCAGCAGCAGGGTTGGTATTGCCGGGCTTAGGTGGCGGGAATTCGTATTGGGGAGCATACATATCCGCCCGTCCTCCATAAAAACCGTTGTAGTCGGCGACGCGCAAAACCTTGGCTGTTTGACTAAGCTGAATCTCTCCGACACCGGAAGAAGCGTTAGAATTCGCGCTTTGCAATACCTGGACGTTATCAAAACTCCCGAATTTGCTCTGATCTATTGTTACCCACTGAGGAACTAGCTGGTAGTTCACCGGCACGTCGGTCACTCTCCAGACGTTGTTTCTCCAATTTTGAACCGTGAAACCAGAAATGCCTCGCCTTGCGATCACCCGAATCTCGCCGGGCACTTGGCCTGCCGGGGCCAAACTCGCATTTTGATGCGGATTCCAAAGCCGCGGAACGTAATATATGTGAACGAATTTCTCTGTTTGAGCGTCACCTTCGCGACGGAAAACCATGGGGATCATCCCTGCAAAGTACGGCAGACTTTCGATCCCGGCCACCTCCTCATAATCCGGATCGCTCTGAATACTGGGCCAACGAAACTGCACGACGGTCGGGTAGCTGTCAGCATCGAATTGGTCTATGACATTGGCACCGATCTGGATGATCTGGCGCTCTTTGCTCACGTCCATCTGCATGGTATCGGTAAACGTCGGGACGTCGGGGCTGAGACCGACCGAGCCATCGAGAATACCAGCTTTTAGAAGTTCGAAGAAGTCCGGCTCACGCGGGTTTCCGCTCGTCGGGTTGGCCACCTCGTTGAGCGTCTTGATTATTACGCGCACCGTGGTTGCGTCGGGCGACGTGTAAACCCAGATGTTCTGAACACCGTCCCATGAGAGGCCGAATGCTTTTTTCACCTGGTCTGCCGATCCACCACCAGCCGGACCGTTGGATCCCACCCATGCCAGGCGCGAGAGGGGGAATCTCCTTTTGAGCAAGAGTTCATCCACATTGGCAATTGAGCCATCGATTCGGATAAAAGGTCTCAGCACTTTCAAAAGCCGGAAATCGGGATTCACTGACGTGGGGACGCCCTGCGCATCGACTTTGGTGGCATTGTCCTTGTAGGCGTAGATGTTTCCGGCACCGTTTGTGATTGCGCCGCGTGAATCGGCGGCCACCTGCAGGTCCACAGCATTCTGAAGCGGACGCCAGGAGGGTGGGGAAAGCGAACGGGAAAACGTTGTCAAAAATGGCAGGCTCGCTGCCGGGAGCAGCGTGGGATTGCTTTTTTGAAAAGCCAGCAAGTCCTGACGGCTGAGAAAGCGTTGATCACTTTTTTGGCTAGCCTCATCATACGGAGGAATGACAAAACCACCCGGTGCTTTGGTTACATAGTCGAGATATTTTTTGTCAGCACCCGCGCCGAAAGTATAAGAAGGGAAGGCGCCCGAAGCATTAAGAGTGAGACGGTTTCTCCAGCCCACAAGGGTGTCGATTTGTGACTCACTCAGTCCAACCTGCGTAAGATCCGCAAGGGCCGACGGCCCCCTCCTTCCTCGGTCATCCGCCTGAACCGCCGAAGGCGCTCCGGCGACATTAATGTCCAATAATCCGCCAACGTCGTAAATTGCGTACGCAAATCGACCAACAACGAGGTCATCATTGGTAACATCGCGGCGATTGGCCATCTTGGCGTCATACGACTGGAAAGCCTTTGGACCTTTCCTTGTTAACAGAACCCAATCCGGCGCAACAAAACCGTTTGTCGCAGACATCAACAGCGGTTTGTTCCATCGGGCAGGATTCATTTTAATGCCGTTGAGGTCGGCAGCATCTGTGCCAGCGGCAACTGCGATACACTGTGGTGAGATCGTTCCGTTGTAGCCGCTGCCTCCAAAAGGCGGGGCATTTGTGCTGCTCGTCTTGACGAGGTTCGGCAGGTTTGTCGAGGTTCCCACCCGCTGTGGAACCGCAGTCTGCGCGGAAGACGGCTCATAAACACCAACACCCGGAGAAACCTCAGTCGATCCCGCCCGGATTTCAGCCTGCATATCGGCAGTCACCCAATCCAAAGCACTCTGGCCCAGCAGAGCCGTGCGCACCTGCGCAGTGCTGCTGGCGGCAATTTTTCTCTCAAGGAGTGCCCGGGACAAAAACACGGTGACCACCAACGCCAGCAAAACAAGAAGGGGCAAGACGATGGCGAGAGCCATTCCCTGCTTTGTCAAAATTGTTTTGCGGAATTGATTCATGGCAAGGGAAAATACCGTTGGTAGAAACGCACGGTCTGACTGGCCAGCGGGTGAATGGAATTCAGGGTGCTCGGGTTGGCGGATACGGGTTTCCATGCCGCCAGGATATCTTTTCCATCGTCAGCATCGGCGAGGCGACCCGCCAAATCATCCATTTGAGTTTTCGTGAGGAGGATGCGGGTTCTGCGATCCAGCAAGGCCACGCCGACAACCAACGCTCGCACGTTTTGAAAAGGAGCAACTTTTTCCCAGATAGCCCGGCCCGCTGTGGCATTTTTGCAAACAAAGTGCGTCTTGTTGGATGTCCACCACGATCCCACCTCATAACCTGCGGCAGTGTCATCCGATACCAAAGGGTTGCCCGAGGCTGACAGGTTGTTTTGGATCGACTGGTTGTAGTAGGTTGTAGAAAGCGAGCCATCTTCTAATAGATAACAAATTTCCATGCGAAACACCTGATCGCCCAGAAGCTGGTAGTCATCCGTGCCCGGTTGCACCAAAGTCTTCGGGTCGCCGGGATTTTGCTCGACGCCCAGCACCATGTCGTCCCAACCCAAACCCTTCGCCGCACGGTCCAACTCGGGCATCCCGCCGTTTGTGCCAGAGGTGACTCGAAAGTTGACCGAGGAAAGCGTGCGATTACCAGCATATCCGCGAGTCTGAGCCCAAAAGCCTATCTCATCACTCGCTGCGGGCTTTTTTTTAAAATTCCAGTCCACATCCGGGCGGGCGACCGCATGTCCGAGATCGTACGCCAAGCGGTCAAACACCAGTCGCACCTCGCTTTCCAAATCCATCGTCTTTCCAGCCGTGACTGATGTCTTGGAAGCAACGTCAACCACCGTCGTCATGATGAGCACGAGAATGATAAGAATCACGACAGCAACCAGTATCTCCAGGAGCGAAAAGCCGCCGCTACAAGGTTTACCCTCCTGCGCTTGCCGCCTCATGGGATTCTCCTCGGTGGTAAGGCGATGGCCACCTCCACCGATCCCGTCGATGGCGCGTTGGTGGTCGCTGCTGGCCAACTCAACTGCAAAAATCCCACGCCGCACGTATGATTTTGATTGGAGGGCATTCTCAGATCAATCCGGGCGCGGTAAATACTTGTGGCAGTGTTATCCGCGGACAGTGAGTGGTCATTCCGGTCAACGAACATTTCCACGGTACCAGAGACCCCAGGCGCAGGAAAATTAATCTCAGGCATGAGGCGCTTCGGATCGTCGGACTGGGCTGCCTGACGCAATCGCGAAGCTAGGGAACTCATCACGAGAGTGGCCGCCTGAGATTCCTTGGACTCTCGATGCGTCGAAAGTCCCAGAGGCATCACACCGAGAACCGCCACCACTACAAAAGCCACGATCCCCAGCGCAATCGTCACCTCAACGAGGGAAAAACCACCTTTGCGATCCGCGTTCATCACCGTCGAATCAGTTGAACATTTCCAGTCAGCGTCGAGATTCGGAGTTGGCCGGAAAGCTCCTCCACATCTTTCAAGCCGCGACTCGGCAGGAGATTCAAATTGATCGATCTAGCCACCGCGACGTCCACTGGGCTTTCCCCTGCTGTTTCTGGTGGCAGACTAATCTCACCGCTCGGGTTGATTTGGATAATGTTTCTAAAATTTCGCGCGGGCTGCCCACCTGCGCGAAGCTCCATTGTCGTCTTGCGGTCCGGGTTCAGATCGAAGATATCGGGACTGCTGGTGCTGACGGGCGCTGAAAGCCGGATGTTCGGGAAATACTGCATTTTGCTAATCTGCCGCACATTGGCGGCAGAGGCATCAGCCGTTCCATCCTGAGAAGAAAATACTGCCGTATAAGTGCGATACGTGTCGACCGTTTCCCCCTGTGCGATGTCGATACCCATCCAGACGTACGTGCTTCTTGCCATCGCTTCGGAACGGGCCATTTCAAAAAGTGTCGCCAAGTCACTCATCGACTTCTCACTGGAAGCACTGAAAAAACGTATGGCCGGTGCCGAGATCGAAGACAGGGTCACGATGAGCGCAATCACCGTCAGCATTTCAACCAGCGAAAAAGCCGCCCTGCGAGTGGGCAGTAGTTTTAAGGTAGGGGGGGCCATAGGTATGAATATAAAAGACGAAATAGAACATAGCAAGCGGAAAAAGACACCGATGCTATAATATTTGAAACTACATTGTCTTTACGCAGCAGCGGATTTCTCCGTTCAAGCCGCGCCGCACAAAACCTCCTCGGAACATAAGCATTTGATACAATGTAAACAACTGGAAAGGAGGACCTTTCGCGTTTATAATGCGTCGATCGCGGGTAGCATCGCGACTTAACTTTCGAGCAAACTCCCCGGAACCACGCCACAGCAGTTCAGATCGGTCTTTTTTTGCTTTTTTTGTGTTTTGGTCTTTTGGCGCAAAGCACACCGTGTCACTCCACCCTTCGACGAGGAACGTGCGCGTGCCACGGGTCCAAAAGCCACGGGCATCATTCGAGCTATGCCGACAACGAGTGGCAAGGCCGGGCCTCAGGAGGAAGCGCTTCCAGCCGCAGAGGGCTGTCGGCGTTTATTGGCCAGCTTCCAGGCTGTAAACGCGACGATACGCATTTTGATAGATGACCCCGCGATTGCCTTCAGTTGCAACCCTGTTTTTCGATGAAAACTCCATCGGTCGGGTGAAGGTCGAGAGAAGGCCGGAAGGGTTCGTGCATCCGCGCAAAACGAGTTGACTCTTGGTCGAGGAAAGGCAACAAGGAAGTGCCTGTGAGAAGCGGGAGGTCTGAATTTATCGGGGGAGATCCACCAATGTATCGCGCCTTTAAACTTGATCCGCACCTTTCGTTGCATCCGCTCCTTTTTCTCTATTCCAGGATAAAATAAAATTTTTCTGTTTCCCTTAGCTGATTTTCCCATGCAGATCGATCTCCACCAGTTGCCCAGCCACCCGAGGCTGATGCTCTCGCGAGAGAGAATCGCCGGGCTGCAATCTCAGTCCGATTCTGTTTCGCTTGGTCTCAAGCAATGCGTCATTTCAAACGCGGAATCCTTCCTCGCCGCCAAGTCTGCACGATACGAGAAAGAGGGCAGGCGACTTTTGAATATGTCGCGGCTGGTGCTGACCCATGTCGCCTCGCTGGGGTTGGCGGCGCTGCTCACCGGCAACAGGCGCTACGCGGCGCGCGCGATTGTGGAGATGAAGGCAGCAGCGGAATTTCCCGATTGGAATCCGTCCCATTTCCTCGATACCGCCGAGATGACCCTCGCACTCTCGCTGGGTTACGACTGGCTCCACGATTGGATGACGCCCGCAGAGCGCGAGGCGATCTCGCGAGCAATTATTGAGAAAGGATTGAATCCATCGTTCGATGAATCAACCGGCTACAACTGGTGGATCGGCGCGGACAACAACTGGAGTCAGGTCTGCCACGGGGGCATGACGGCCGGAGCGCTGGCAATCGCGGAGTTGGACCCGGAACTTGCCCGGACGATCGTCGAGCGGGCGATCAGCAATCTGCCGGTCGCCAGCGAGAGCTACCGCCCGGACGGTGCCTATGCCGAAGGGCCGATGTATTGGGAATACGGCACGTCGTTTCACGTCATCCTGCTTTCGATGCTCGAGTCCGTTTTCGGAGATCGTTTCCAACTCGACGAGACGCCGGGGTTTCTCGAAAGCGCCCGCTACATCGCGCAAGTCACCGGCCCCGGCGGGCAGTTCTTCAACTATGCGGACGCGGACGCGGAACGCGCTTTGATGCCCGCACTTTTCTGGTTCGCCCGCCGCCTCGGCGATCCGAATGTGCTGCGGCACGATTTGTCGCTCGCGCAAAGGGCGTTTGAGGAAGGGCACTGCGATGGTGCAGGCGGCAAGGTTCGCCTGCTGCCTCTCGCGTTGCTCTGGTGGCAACCGGCCTTGCTGCGGGTCCAGGATGCACCGCTACCGCCTCTGGACTGGATGGCGTGCGGACACAATCCCGTGGCGGTGCATCGCGCGGCCTGGGGCGACCCTCGCGCGACCTATGTCGCGATTAAGGGGGGAACCCCTTCAAGTAATCACGGGCAGATGGATTCCGGCTCGTTTGTCTTCGAGACCGATGGCGTGCGCTGGGCCTGCGATCTCGGCCGTCAGGAATACAATTCTCTGGAAAGTGCCGGCATCGATTTATGGAACAAGAGCCAGGAGAGCAGCCGCTGGGGCGCATTCCGGCTCGGCAGCTTTTCGCACAACATCCTCCTGTTCAGCAAGAGCCCGCAGCGCGTTGATGGGATGGGAGAGATCGTCCGTTTCAGCGCGGACCCTGCGATGCCACACACCGTCGTCGAGCTTTCGAGCATCTATGCAGACCAAGCAGCCACGGTGCTTCGCGGCGTTGCTCTGCTTCCAGATGGACGCATTCTTTTGCAGGATGAATGGATCGCCAGGGAAGATGGCGACGTCGAATGGCGTATGGTCACAAAAGCAAACGCCACGGCGTCGGGAAATGAAGTCGTCCTCGAAAAAGGCGATAAACGGCTCGCCCTCACGGCAGATGCCTCCATTCCCTTCACTATAGAGATCGACGACATCTTTCTACCCCGCGCCCCATTCGATTCGCCCAATCCAGAAGCAAGGATGATCGTGATTCGCTGTCCGTGCAGGAAAGCCGAACCTGCTCGCCTGCGAGTGGTCGCGACGCACAAGTCTTGCATCGGCCGTGGCGACACTCCCGAGTTGCGCTTGGAAAACTGGTCGAAACCGCTGTCCGGTGATGGGAAGTGGAAAAGGTGATCGCATTGAGAAACCGAAATTCTGAGATGAAAGTATATGGCTGATAGTTGTTAGGTTGAATATCAGCAACTTGCGTTGAATCAGGGCTTTACCCTGCGGGTGAGGGACCCTGCGGCGTAAGCCGCTGAATTCCAACAATCAACAATCATCTCTCAACCATCAACTTCCCTTCTAGGATAAAAAACCTGCAAGTGTGCGAGACCCCCATGAAGAGTTTAAAGGTTTACGACAAGATTGATGTGATGGGTTTGCGCGAATACTCTCCGGAAGAAAAGTTCCAAGATGCGGGCAGCTTCTGCCGACGAAGTGCGAGAAATCCTTGGCTCACACTTTGTGCGCTGGAGCAACCGTAGGCTTCCGCAGCTACAACAATCAGCCAAAAGGCCTTTAACTTTCGATCGAGGCTCAAGCACTGAGAGCAGGGGCGTCGAGGAGACGGCGGGCGCTCGGGGGCTTCTGCTTTGTCGGCAGGAGTGCGTAAATCCGGTGTTGCTCAAGCACAGGGGAACCTTGCGCGCGATCTGCGCGTAAGCCGCCCATGCGGATCTCCTGAAGATCAGATCCCTCGGGAATGGAAAACAAAAAAGTCTTATAGGTGAAAATGACTTCGCCCAGAGCGGATGACCAAATCACCCCTTTTTCATCCGGCAGAAGCCTCATAGACTCCATCAATGGTTCGACAACAGAGTAGGCATTCAATAAGGAGGCCATTTTCGTTGAATCCCACCAGACGGACAACGACGAGGCACTTGGCCATTCGTTAATCTCGACGGCGAGTTTGTAAAAAAGTCGAACAGAGAGCCCCCGGAAGTAAGCCTCGTAGGCCGTCTCGCCTGCGGCTTGAACTTTCTGCAAGTTCAACTCGGTTTCCATATCCGAAAAAATCCATTCATTCTGCCGCACGACGTCGTAGTCGGTTCCGCACATCGGCGTTCCTAAAAGCCCGCTCGACTCGACGTAGTAAACCAGCCCGATTTCCCGTTGGAAAACCTTTTGAATCTCCACTTCCGCGTCATGCATTGAGGTGATGGCGGGCTTGTTTATTTGTGAGTCGGGATCGAAGAATCCAACCTTGTCAACCGTGACCGTCCGGGCGCCCGCGCCATCATACGGCGAATGGAGGAAATTAAGGGTATCCGCAGCCATGTTAAAATGACTGTCGCGGAAGATCCCTTTGATCCCACAATCACCGGCCTTCCGAAAATGTTCGAAGAGATATTCCTGGTATGCCTTGCTGTTCTGGTTCACGGCAAAAAGGACATGGCCGTAATTGTTACGATGGTTTTGGCCTGTCTGATCCCGAGCGAAGAGATCGGGGATTTTTTTAGCGAGGGGCGAAAACGAAGAGAAGTGGGAGCCATACCAGAGGTAAACTTCCAGACCCGATTCACGCGCCGGTGCGAGTGCCTGCTTCAAGCCCTCCCAACCTCCATAGCAATCCGCAATCTCAAGTTCCAACGGGCAGCACATGTTTCCCATCGAACCGAACTTTTCCCGATCGTGAGAGAACCGGGGAATGATCTCCGTCTCGTTGCTTCGCCAGAGTGGCATCAGGAAGGTGCGGCGGATTCCCCACTCGTGCAACTGCTCGAAAATGCCGGGCAGGTTCTCCATGCAGGCAATTTTCCATGTCTCGACATGGGCGCTTGGTCGCGCCTTGTCATGGCGAACGCCGTAATGTGCTCGAATCTCTGCGTGCAACTGATCTCTCACCCCAAGAAAATGATTGAGAATCTCATGCCTCTTACCGCCGGGCAGCGGTGCCGAAAGCACGATCCGCTCCGGAGTTTGCACACAATCCGTGAGGTCAAAACAGTATTGATTGAAGTGCAAAAAAAGATCGTCGTTCGGTGCCTTGTAGAACAAGCTGCGGACATGGGAAGGCCTTTCATGCCTGGTGATTAGAGCTTGAAGCCCATCGTGCTGAAACGTGAACCCCTGAAGCTGCGCGTAGAGTGGTAAATGTTGGAAGACATGCGGGTTCGCTGCTCCCGGAAGAGTCCAACCCGTTTGGTAGCTCTTCCCTTTTTCGAGCCGCGCCACTGGTTGATCGAACCCTCCCCGCATGATGAAGGTGTTCCCCTCCGCTTGACCGTTGATTTCCCAAGTCGCCTTCTCTTCGATCTGATAAATCGGATGCCCGGGAACATCATACCGGTATCGGCTCGCAAATCCCTCATACGCGACGCCATCAAGAATCTCCGAAGCGGGGCGAATCACCCACTCCAGCGTCCCCTCCACAGGCGGATATCCGGGTTGCGTCCACGATCCCGTATTGATCCGGCAGTGCATCGAGTGCTCCATCCACTCCATGCGATGCATGACCCGAAACACCGGGCGCGTCACAATGCGCACCAACTCGGGAGTAACCTCCATCCGCTCCAGACGGTAGCTCACAACCTCCAATCCATCAGGCGTCGCAATCTGTGGAAAAATACACTCCCGGGCCGAGCGCCAGCGAACTCCGTCGCGGGAGACCTCGCTCAACCCTAAAAAGCAACCCTTTTCTTCGCGTGCCACAAAAGTCAATCCGTTCGCTAGGCGAATCTCTTGGTTTGGCTCACCCGAAGGAAAAATCACGTTTAAATCAGCGAAGGCAGCGAGCATGGTATTCAAAGGGCGAACTTGGTTTAATGTTCTTTTAAAAATATATCGTCCTTAATAGACTTCAAGGTTTTTTCATGACTATAATCTTTAACAGGGCAAAGTGGCCGATACCATCCAAAAGCTGCACCTCCCTTTCGAAAGCTTGGAAACTCATCCAGCGTTTCTCAGAAGATATCGCCTCATCGCGGAAAAAGGGGTGCTTGGCCTCGGTGGTGATGCCGCTCCCGACAAGGCTCCGGGCAACAAACAACGCAAGGCACGCCTTGAAGCCCTCATGGATGCTTGCCTTCAATGGTTTTAGGGCAGCCTCATGCCTACGCTCGCCACTCGTATCACGGAGACTCTGTGTGAGAAGGGATGGTAACTGGAAGTCGATCCTGACATGCCCGACGGTCAATGTTTGCTGTTTCATTACCCGTCTGTCTTTCCTGCGGAGAGCGGTTGTTATGAGAGACTCGTCGTGAAGATCGAACTCGGTGCCCGTTCCGATGACTGGCCG
>Ga0105048_10018225_pt1 | contig 10805 bp, 7 predicted proteins | sample MAT05_FD_78382 | JGI IMG/M metagenome (GOLD analysis project Ga0105048, IMG submission 78382) | Freshwater microbial communities from Lake Fryxell liftoff mats and glacier meltwater in Antarctica - MAT-05 | ecosystem: Environmental > Aquatic > Freshwater > Ice > Liftoff microbial mat | place...
GGCCGCGTTCGGTCGGGCCGCGTTCGGTCGGGCCGCGTTCGGTCGGGCCGCTGTTAGCGCTAAGACAACTAAAACTATTGACAATGCCAGTACGTATTTGCCTAACGCCCAATGGCTTGTGCTGCGTTGATGCAACATGCGGAGCCGAGATACCAGTAATGAGGGCTTGAAAAACGAATTGACTAATACATCGGGCTGATCGCCGAGGGCGTAGGAGACAAGGTAACTGGCATAATCGGAGTGGTATCGGGCCGAAGCTGTCTGATCGGCCAGAAATTCGTGAACCTGCCTGATCGCCATCCGATAGGCGATCATGACCGGGTTGAACCAAAGCAAGGCCTGAATAACTTCGAACAACAGAACATCGGCACTGTGCCATTGCCGAATATGCACCAGTTCATGCTCCCGAACGGGTACCGCACCAACATCGGCAGGGCTAAGAACCATGTATCGGAAAAATGAAAACGTGGGTGTTTGCGGATCGGCTGGTTGCACCAACGTATAATGGGGGAGGAGCTGTTGCGGGTTTTCGCCAATGAAGGTTAACAGTCGTACGGTACGCCAGCCAAGCCGAACAAGCAGGCCAAACGCTACTAACCCGTATACCCACCAGCCAAGCGATACCCAGTCGGGACCAGTTGGGGTAAAATTGGCTGGTCGGATTATTACGCCCGTAAGCAGTTGAGGAGCAACACTAGGTAGGGCCGCAACCGTTTCGCCGGGAAGCTTCACAAACGGTAATACCAACGCCAGCCCGACCGACCCTAACAGGTAAAGCCGATTTAGGGTAAAAAACGTGTGTCGCCGTAGCAATAGATAGTAGCACCCAAAAAAGAGAAGCAAATAGAGGTTACTGCGGAGCAAATAGTCGAAGGCTGTCATGGTTCGGTTTTGTTTTGGTTTAGTAGCCGAATAATTTCGTCGGCTTCACTCAGGCTCACATTCTTTTCGTTTACAAAAAACGACACCAGTTTTTTCAGCGAATTATCGAAATAGTTACTCATCAGTTGCTCGGTCTGAAACCGGCGGTATTGCTCCTCTGTAATTAGCGGGTAATATTCATGGGTTTTGCCGTAGGCTGTGTACCCTACCATCCCTTTCTTTTCCAGAATTCTAATAATTGTCGAAACGGTATTGTAAGCAGGTTTGGCCGGGGTCGCCGGTCCGTCGCTACGGCCCGACTCTGGAAGCTCCGCTAAAACATCCTTCACAAAAGCCCGGTCTAATTGCCACAGTACGCGCATTATTTCTTCTTCGGCACGGGTTAGTTCGCGTATCGCCATCTCTTAAACGTAGTTACTAGTTGTAAAACTAATGTATTAGTTATATGTTTCAAATTTTTTAACCAAATTTTATAGACCTCATTGCCGACGCGTATTGGTAATAAATAGGTCAGCGTTTATATTCACAGAATATTTATGCTAACCCGATTGAGAAAGGGTAGTAAACCGTAACATTTTTCATGAAATCGTTTGTTCTCGCTTTCCTTGCCACAGTAGTTCTATGGTTTCTGGAGCCAGTTGCGGCTCAAACACTCACGGTTTCTGAAGCTCGTGAAGACATTGAGTTTTTAAAGCGCCGACTCGATCAGCTGCATCCGGCAGTGGGATTTTATACGCCTAAGAACCAGTACGAAAGGCTGTACGATTCATTGTTCAATCGACTGAGTGGCACAGTGGCTTATCTGCCGTTTTTCAGACATCTAAGCCCATTAGTGAATAGCCTGAAAGATGGGCACACCAACCTCAACCATCGCCGAACGTATATCGACAAGCACACTCAGTATTTCCCGTTCTACATTCGCGATGTTGGCCCGGACTATTTCATTACCCACAATGTTTCCGGCGATTCAACGCTTCGACGTGGGACCCAACTCCTCACCATCGAAGGATGTTCTGTGGCCGATATTCACCGTGAGCTGATGGAAACCGACCGCTCCGGTTCCGATGGCGATAATCTTACGGGGCGCCGTCAGTGGAGTTTGCATCAGTTTGCTGATTATTACGCAGCCTGGTTTGGCTCTGCCGATTCACTTACACTCACGTACCGCTTTCCAGCTGATCCTCTGGCACTGATTCGCCAAAAGCGGGTAGCTTGTGTAACCTTATATCAGTTTCGGGCGGCTTTTCAGAAACGGTATCGGCATGAGGCTGACAATCGGCAAAATTTATCGCTTCGAACAATCGACTCGTTGCCGGGCAGTGCCATCCTGCGGGTTTCGACATTTATGGGCCCCAAGCGGCATGATCCCCTGCAATTGGTGTTTAAGCGTCGTCTGAAACGAGCTTTTAAGCAAATACAGGACCAACATATTGATAATTTGATTGTTGATATGCAACAAAATGGGGGTGGTATGGTGCTGAACTCAGCGCGGTTGTTGCAATACTGGATGCCGAAACGGTTCACGATTATGCAACGGGAGCAAATGAAAGGGGCCGCGCGCGAAGAATTAGTAGCACGTTGGAATCCGTTTTCAGCGCTCCAGTTTTCGATGCAGTACAAGTCCGATGGTCGGGGAGGCTTTTCGAATCGTTCTCATAAACGCCGATTTCGGCCAATGCGAAGGCTTGCATACAAGGGTAATCTGTACTTTTTGATGAACGGTGCATCTTTTTCGGCAGCTACCTCAGTGTTGGCTAAATCGCTGGATGCGGGCGTTGGCACGTTTGTGGGCGAAGCATGCGGAGGAGCGTATTGGGGCGATTTTGCGGGACATTTCAAAACCGTTACGCTGCCTCATTCGCGCATTCAGGTCCGAATTCCGCTTAAAAAGCTAACCCATGCCGTTGATCTTGACCGTGCTAATGGATTCACCGTCGAACCCGATTATAAAGTGGCGCGTACGTATGAAGACTTACTGAAAGGTCGCGATTATGCCCTTACCCAAACAATTGCCCTAATTCGGCAGGGGGAAATTGCCCGTAAGCAAACAACGTTGCGTCTGTTGCAGGCATCACGTTGATAGTGCTGACATCTTGTTTGGAAAGATGTCAGCTCTTTGCCGTAACTTTAGGGCGTGTACTGTATCGTTGATGTTGAAACGACCGGCGGAGTCAAAGGCCCTACCCGGATCACTGAAATTGCCATGTTCCGCCACGACGGCCAAACCGTGGTCGATTCGTTCCATACCTTGTTGAACCCCGATTGCCCAATTCCACCCTTTATACGGCACCTCACGGGTATTTCAAATCAGATGGTGGCCGACGCTCCCCGCTTTGATGAGGTTGCAACAGAGATACTGCGCCTATCCGAAGGGGCCATTTTTATCGCTCACAATGTCTCTTTCGATTTTAATTTCCTGAAAAAAGAGTTGGACTGGGCTGGTCATGCATTCCTGCGCCGGACGCTCTGTACGGTTCGCACGAGCCGCAAAATTTTTCCAGGTTTGCCTTCTTATAGCCTTGGTAAGCTCTGCCATTCGCTCGATATTCCTCTCAACCACCGGCACCGGGCTCACGGTGATGCTGCTGCCACGGTACAACTATTTGAAAAACTGATGGCTAATGATAGGCATCAGTTGATTCCGAAAGTGGTCAACGGATAAACGAGTGATTCTGTAGGCAGACAATTACTCATTTGCCCAATTGGTTAACATTCCCTACGCTGGCAGGTTGTATTCTTGAATCAACCGCTACGTTATGGAACATCAACTTACCGCATCTCACTCGCAAGCCTCATTGGCTAGTGAACAATTGCCCGATATTGGTCTGGGTGTTATTGGCATGGGCGGCTTCGGATTGTTTGCTGTGCAACAGTTCATGCAAACGCCTAATACAAAACTAATCGCGATAGCAGGCTCGAAACGAGAGGAAGCTGTTGCGGCTGCCAAGCGCTTTGGAGCTGAGCACTTAGACTCCCTGGACGAACTTCTGAATCATCCCGACATCAACCTGATTTACATTGCCACACCTCCGTTCCTCCATTATGAGCAAGCCATGCGGGCTTTGGATGCGGGCAAGCATGTGATTTGCGAGAAACCTTTAGCCATGAACCCCGAACAGGGACAGGCCATGCTCGACAAAGCTGCCGAAAAAGGCTTGCTAATGGTCACAAACCTAATGCAGCGTTATAACCCCATGTTTGAGCGGGTAAAACACTTGATCGATAAGAAATTGTTGGGCGAGGTATTACACGGATATTTCGAGAACTACGCGGGCGACGAGGGGCTTTCGCCCGAGCACTGGTTTTGGGACCGGACAAAAAGCGGGGGGATTTTTGTGGAACATGGCGTCCACTTTTTCGATATGTTCGCTGGATGGCTTGGCAATGGCAAAGTAGTGGCAGCCCAGGTTGCGAAACGCCCTAATAGCCACGACATTGAAGATCAGGTAAATTGTACTGTGGAGTATGGCGATGCCGAAACGGGGGTAAAAACGGTCAATTTTTACCACGGATTTACCCAAACCGGGCGTATGGATCGTCAGGAAATGCGGATCGTATTCGAACGTGGCGATATCACGTTGCAGGAATGGGTGCCAACTCGTCTGATTATGCGTGCCGTGGTCGATGAAGAAACTACACGGGAGTTAATGTCGCTGTTTCCGGCTGCGCAACTGAACGTTACTGCCAATATTGGCGGGAAAGACCGGCTACTGCGCGGCCGACATAAACAATTCGAGGCCTACCAGCAAATTGAACTTCGCTATGGTTTTGGCGACGATAAACTACATCTCTATAGTGAATTGCTTCGGCTGATGTTCCGCGATCAGGTGAGTGCGGTTCGTTACCCTCAGACCCGGACTGCCGGACCGCACCGGAAAATCACAAACCAAAATGGTCTCGATTCACTGAAAACGGCAACGGAAGCCGATACCATGGCGAGAAGAAATTATAACCTAATGGGTGGCCCCACAGAATTTTAGCAAGATCTTTGAGATTAAACAGGATACGCTTCGCGTTTTCTGGCACAGCCAGCACCCTGTTTAATCTCAAAAATCTTGGTTCTGACTTTACTCAAAGTAGTTCAACACCCGATGGCCACTTTGCTCGAGCAACTGGTCTTTACGGAACAAAGCGATGTCAGCTTCTACCATGTCCTGAATCAGGGCTTTCAAATCGTATTTTGGTGTCCAGCCTAGTTGAGTCATTGCTTTAGTTGGATCACCAAGTAGCAGATCTACTTCGGTTGGACGGAAGTACCGCTCGTCGATAGCAACCACCTCCTGCCCTACGGCAACGGGGAACTCTGGGTTAGTTGAGCTGACAACGATGCCCTTTTCGGCTATACCCTCACCCTGAAAAGCAACCTCAACCCCAATTTCGGCAAAAGCCATCTTTACAAAATCACGGATGTGGGTTGTTTTCCCCGTGGCAATCACGAAGTCTTCAGGCTTATCCTGTTGGAGCATCAGCCACATGGCTTCTACATAATCTTTGGCGTGGCCCCAATCGCGTTGTGCGTCGAGGTTACCCAGAAATACTTTATCCTGCAAACCCAAAGCGATTCGGGCAACAGCGCGGGTGATTTTCCGGGTCACAAAAGTTTCACCCCGCAATGGAGACTCGTGGTTGAACAGGATACCGTTGCAGGCGTACATGTTATAAGCCTCCCGATAGTTCACGGTAATCCAGTACCCATAAAGTTTGGCAACGGCGTACGGTGAACGGGGATAAAATGGAGTTAACTCCGATTGGGCATGGCCTTGTACACCACCGTAGAGTTCGGAGGTAGAGGCCTGATAAACGCGGGTTTTGTTAGATAACCCCAGGAGCCGAACTGCTTCCAAAACCCGGAGGGTGCCGATACCGTCTACCTGAGCCGTATATTCTGGCTCATCGAAACTTACCCGCACGTGCGACATGGCACCAAGGTTATAGATCTCATCAGGCTGAACTTCCTGAATAATCCGAATCACGTTTGTCGAATCGGCCAGATCGCCATAGTGGAGATGGAACCGAACGTTAATTTCGTGCGGATCTTCATAAATATGGTCAATGCGCTGGGTATTGAACATCGAACTCCGGCGTTTGATGCCGTGCACTTCGTAGCCTTTTGACAGCAGTAATTCGGCCAGATAGGCACCATCTTGCCCGGTAATGCCAGTGATGAGTGCTTTCTTCATACAGTTAAATGGGGAAACGGAAAACCTTATTTAGTATTTATTCAAGAACATCGGCCCAAAATTACGTTTAAAACCCGATTGACTACTACTTATTTTATCAACAGGCTTCGGCGAACATCCACTTTATCAGCTACAAGCATGGCTGAGCCAAGAAATGGCTTAATCTGGCTGTGGTATCGTTCGGCATCCGTTCGGCGCATAAAGTCGCCAACCTTCAGTTTATAAGTGGGCTGGTTGTACGATAAATAGGGTGCCAGTTCGGGGAAATTTTGGTTTATCTGCATTTTGGCGTTTTCAGCCTGCAAACGTTCATTGCCAACATATATCTGAATTCTGAATCCCGGCGCGTACCGAATCGACCGGTTTTTTTCACCGATACTGTTTAATTGCTCGTCTACCTTGCGGTTTATATGCATGGCCTCAGCAGAGCCAATATTGGTAATTTTTCGGGATTCGGGTGTTTTGTTAGGTGAGGTGGTTGGTGGTGCTACGGCATGACCAGTCGATGTAATTTTTGGGCCACCAAGCGTGTAGGCTGGCCGGGCCACTGACAAATCTTCGTTATAGCCATTCAGATCACTGGAACGCTTTGACGACGCTGGCAGTGATTTGCGCGAACAGGCTGTAAGCCAGATCAGGGTACTGAAAATGAGAATCGATATCAGTTTCATAGTACTGTAAAATTCGATGACAAATTTACGGATGGTTTTTGGTTAATTTTGGGCTTCATTTATTACTTCTGTATGGTGAACGTTCAAAGCAACGTACCGCTGAAACCATTTAACACCTTTGGCATCCAGGCAACTGCACGATATTGGGCCGACGTTCAAACGGTGAATGACCTGCAAACGCTACTTCAGGTCAATGCCTATAGCGATGTCCCCAAACTGATTCTGGGCGGAGGCAGCAATCTTTTACTGACCGGCGACGTAGAGGGAATGGTGATTCGAATGAATATCCAGGGTATTGAGCTTGTCAGGCAGGATGAGACTCACTGGTGGATTAAATCAGGCGCAGGTGTAAACTGGCACAGCTTTGTGCTTCACTGTGTTAAACGAGGTTATGCCGGTGTCGAAAACCTGTCGCTCATTCCGGGAACGGTGGGAGCAGCTCCGATGCAAAATATTGGGGCTTATGGCGTCGAGATTGAGCAAGTGTTCGAATCGCTGGAAGCGGTAAACCGACAGACGGGTGAAGTACAAACGTTTTCAAGGGCAGATTGTGAGTTTGGTTATCGCGAAAGTGTTTTCAAACAGGAACTGAAAGGGCAGTATGTTATCACCAGTGTTACGTTCCAATTAGACAAAACACCTGTCTTTCATACGACTTACGGAGCTATTCAGGAAACCCTTGATCAGATGGGAATAACCGCTTCTGCGCTTTCCATCAAAGCAATTTCCGACGCTGTCATCCGAATCAGGCGGAGCAAACTCCCTGACCCGGCAGAAATTGGCAATGCGGGGAGCTTTTTTAAGAACCCCGAAATTCAGCTTGCCCATTTTCAACAACTTCAGCAACAGTATCCCGACATGCCCGGTTACCCACTGGCAAACACCGGCCGGGTGAAAGTGCCAGCGGGTTGGCTTATCGAGCGATGTGGCTGGAAAGGCTACCGAAAGGGCGATGCGGGTGTGCATCAGAAACAGGCATTGGTGTTGGTGAACTACGGCGATGCCGTGGGTTCTGAAATTTTAGCGTTAGCCCATGAGGTGCAACAATCAGTAGGTGACACGTTTGGTATTGTCATCAAGCCGGAGGTTAACATCATTTAAGCTTCCTTAACCAAAACAAAGGGGTCAATCATCAGCTGATGATTGACCCCTTTGTTTTGGTTGATCCCTATAAAAACGGAAAACCCCGCCGATTGGCGGGGTTTTCCTACGGAGTTGTAATTCGTTATTGACGAACCACTTTCACCGTCTTCGTCTTATCTGGCGTAACTACCTGTAGGAAGTACATGCCAGCCGAACGACCCAAACCAATGGTCTGACGCTCTACTGCACCGGCCTTCTCTACTGATTTCTCGCTGATTGGAGTACCTAATCCATCAACCAAACGCAACTGAAGCGCTTGCCCTTCTGCACCACGTACTTCAACTTCTACCGACTCACCAAGGGTTGGGTTGCCCAGGACAGTTACGTCGAGAGTACCGGTTCCTTCAGTGCGAGCTACACGAGCTGTACCCGTACATACCTGCTTCATGTTGAACACGAAGGTATTGCTTGCGCTACCACCTACGTTCAGCACTTTGAGGTTGAACGGAGCGATAGTCGAGCTCGGGTTGTTCACTTGAGCTGTCAGATCTGGGTTGTCCAACGTCCGCGTACAGTTGTACGGATTGTTGTTGTTCAAGCCCACGATGCTGGCGTAGTTGATCGCCTGACCACTACCACCTGTTGTCAGGATACGGAACGTACCAGCGGCACAGTTTACCTGATCAACACCTGTGATGGTCAATGGCTGACCGACGGTGTTGGCAGGGCTACCACAACCTGCTGCAACTGGCGAAGCCGTTGTTGTTGCTGCTGGAGTTGTTGTTGCTGTTACTGGTGGCGTTGAACCTGTTCCACCCGTACCTGACGGTTGGCCCGTTGACGGAGTATTGGTACAGAACGCTTTGAAGTCGAAGAAGAACGGAGCACTCATCGTGCTGCCCTGCAGGACATCAAGTCGGAACGCACCGATACTCGAGTTCACGTTGTTGATTGCCATCAACTGCTCGTTGTTGTCAACACGACGGATACAGTTGAACCGATCAACATTGCTCAAACCAACGATTACCGAGAAGTCGATTGCGGCACCGGTACCACCTGTTGTCAGTACGCGGAACGAACCGTTGTTACAGTTGATATCCGTTACACCTGTTACCGCCAGTGCCTGACCGATACCCGTTGTGTTAGCTGGGCTACCACAAAGCGTTGTACCTGGCGTTGGCGGAGTGACCACTGTTACGGCTGGTGGAGCTGGGCAGATAGCGCGGAAGTTGAACTGGAATGGTCCAGCAACATCGAAGCCAGTCTGCGCAGTGTTCACCTGACGTACAAACAGTTGGATGAACATGTTGGCAGGGTTGTTCTGGAACGCAGGATCCAGGGCGACAGGGTTGCTCGGTTGATACTGAACACCGCCTATCGAGTACTGAATCTGATTTCCGTTGCCACCCGTTGCGGCAATCGTTACGTTACCGTTCACACAATCGATAGTCGCGCCACTGATTGCCAGTACCGTAGCGGCACCGCAAGTTGTAGCCGAAACCGTCTGGGTAGCTGTACCAATGCAACCTGCTGCATTAGCACCATTTACCGAGTACAGACCTACCGCGTTCACCACGATGCTTTGAGCAACCTGACCTGTTGACCAGGTGTAGCTTGCTGCACCCGTTGCCGACAGCGTAATGCTGTTTGGCTGGTTGCTGCAAAGAATACCTGTTTGCAGAATCTGTACCGTTGGTACGGCGTTGAAGTTGATCGAAGCGGCCGTTGCCGGACCTTCGTTACCACCCGCAACGCAGACTACCTGATACGTTACCAGACCTGGCGATGCGCTCGATACGTTTTGCGTAGCGGCATCGTTGGTCATGGCACCTATCTTGAAGCGTGGCATACTACCCGTTGGGCAGGAAGCGACTAACTGAATAGTCTGACCTACGCAAGCCTGCAATGGAGCGTTCGGAGCAACTGTTGCCGTTGGCGTTACCGTTGGTGCACCTGGTAGCGCGCTCACCGTTACCATTACGTTAGCAGAAGCCGTGCAACCCGTTGGGCTTGTCACCGTTACGGTGTACCCACCTGGCTGACTGACCACTTGTGAAGCACCACCAGCGTTCGGAGCCAGACCAGGACCGTTCCAGGCATACAGACCACCACCACCAGCGGTGAGCGTTGTGCTCTGACCGGCGAAGATTGTTGTGTTACCCGTAATGGTTGGCGATGGAGCCGTGCCCGTTGTGATCGTTGCCGATCCCATAGCCGTACAACCTTGTGCGCTTGTTACAACAACATTGTAAACACCAGCAGCCGATACTGTGATTTGCTGCGTGTTCTGACCGTTGTTCCAAACATAGCTTACACCACCTGAAGCCGTCAGAACCACGCTACCACCCGTAGCGCAAATAACAGCCGATGATGGCGTTACCGTAGCAACGAAGTTACATGGCGTTACGAATACCACCAGACCAGTTGTCCGGTTGCTCGTACACTGACCGTTTGTACAAACTGCGTCATATGTGGTTGACGTTTGTGGTGTTACCGTCAGGCTAACCAATCCACCATTGCCACGACCCACTTCCGTGTTCGTACCCTGGATGTAGAAGATAGTCGTACCGGCGCAACCAGCACCTGTCAACGTTACCGGAGCACCTGCTACCGTTGGGTTCGGCTGGGCCGAAATCGTTGGCAGTGAGTTCACACCTGGCAGAACCGTTAAGACGATCTGCGTACTGCGTACACTTTCGCAAGCGAATCCAGGCGTAACACAGGTGGCTTCATAATTGTACGTTCCCTGCTGTAGGGGCGATACCATTAATGACGTGGCACCAATAGCCGTACCTGAAACCAGCGTGTTCGTACCGGCGAGATACCAGTTTGCCGTGCTCCCAGTTGCACAAGCTGCTATCAGCGTGGTGCTTTGACCAAGACAAACCGCATTCTGTACAGTCTGTACAGATATCGGTTCTGGACTACGGAGACGGTTGTTAACCGTGATCGAGAATGGCGTACCAACGCAAGCACCACCTGTTGAACA
>Ga0105048_10018227_pt1 | contig 10804 bp, 3 predicted proteins | sample MAT05_FD_78382 | JGI IMG/M metagenome (GOLD analysis project Ga0105048, IMG submission 78382) | Freshwater microbial communities from Lake Fryxell liftoff mats and glacier meltwater in Antarctica - MAT-05 | ecosystem: Environmental > Aquatic > Freshwater > Ice > Liftoff microbial mat | place...
AAGGAAATTTTGAGTTATGAGTTGTGAGTTATGAGTTGGGGATAAGGAAATTTTGAGTTATGAGTTGTGAGTTATGAGTTGGGGATAAGGAAATTTTGAGTTATGAGTTGTGAGTTATGAGTTATGAGTTGTGAGTTATGAGTTGAGAATTATGAGTTGAGAATTATGAGTTATGAGTTGTGAGTTATGAGTTGAGAGTTATGGGTTATGAGTTGTGAGTTATGGGTTATGAGTTGTGAGTTATGAGTTGTGAGTTATGGGTTATGAGTTGTGAGTTATGAGTTGTGAGTTATGGGTTATGAATTATGAGTTATGAGTTGTGAGTTGTGAGTTATGAGTTGGGGGTTGAGAATTATGAGTTGAGAGTTATGAGTTATGAGTTATGAGTTATGGGTTATGAGTTGAGAGTTATGGGTTATGAGTTGAGAGTTATGAGTGGTGAGTTGTGAGTTATGAGTTATGAGTTATGAGTTGAGAATTATGGGTTATGAGTTGAGAGTTATGAGTGGTGAATTTTGAATTTTTAATTTTTTTTTATGCGTTCGGGAGAGGGAAATTTTCAATGTTGAGTTTTGAATTATTATTTTCGAAAGTTTCAGTTTTGAATTTTAAATCTTTAATGGAAAGATGTTGATATGAATCCAAATGCGGAGCTGCTTTTCATCGGTAATTTTCTTCCTTTCATTTAAAATTTAAAATTTAAAATAAAAAACTACTTCTGTTGGTAGTGATCGCTGCGCATATCTTCTACATCGTCCATTTCGGGGCCTTTTATTACCTTTTTCCAATCCACTGAGCGGCCATAATGGCGCATGGCTTTGTTTACTTCAAAAATCCGCTCGTCGTTGCGTTCAAGGGTGTAGGGGGTGTAATTGGGTTTTGCGGTAAACCAATCCGTAAGTAATGAACCGGTGGCATCGTACTGGTTTACATAGGGTACATTTAAAATGTTATAAATGGTTTTTAAAATTGAACCGAAGTTGGCGTGGGTGTGGCTAACATAGTTTCGCTTTATATAAGGGCCGGCCATCATTAAAATGCTTCGGTGTGCATCAATATGGTCCACCCCACCCTGCGGGTCGTCTTCGGTTACAATTACCAGCATGTTTTTCCAGTATTTGGTACGCGATAAAAAGTGCAGCATCCGGCCAAGTGCAAGGTCATTGTCGGCAACAAACGAATGTGGCAGGTAATAGCCGTCTTCGGGGCGTGGGCCAGCGGTATGGTCGTTGGGCATTTGAACGGTTATGAGCGATGGCAACTTTTCTTTTCCGCTAATCCATTTTTTGGTAAACTCTTCTTCAAACTGGTTCATTCTAAACTGGTCGGGTATATTGGTGTTGTAACCGGCGTAGTTGTAGCTGGTTCGGGTAAACAGCGCCTTTTGCATGGGCACCATTACACCATGGCCTGCACCAGTGGCGGTGTCATACCACTCTTCGCGTACATGGCCGGTTTCGTTGGCTTCGCCAAAGTTGTAAAAGTTAATATTTTTGCGTTCCAGCGCTTCCCAAATGCCGCCTGCCTCGGCATAGTCTTCGGGGTCCATGCTGCCTGTAGAGCCGGGGAACCTGCGGCCAGGCGCTTTAGAAAATATTTTAGCGGTCTTGTCTACACTTGAGTTGGTTTCCACCCATTCGTTAGGTATAACACCCATCATCCAATGGTGACCATGTATGCTTGCATCGCTATCGCAATAAAAGTTATCGGCAAAGGCAAACTGTTTAGCCACTTTGTGGTGGTTAGGCGTAACCTTTAATCCGGGATATTTTTTGGTAAGGCTATCTGGCAAAAACTTTTCGTTGTTTACTCCAAAGCGTGCAAGTGTACTATCGCCCCGGCCGGTGGTTAGTTGCCCAAGCACCTCGTCGTAGGTGCGGTTTTCTTTGGTAATGTATACAATGTATTTAATGGGACTTTGCCTAAGGCCGGGCAGGGCAGGCAGTGGATTTTTGCCATCGTCGGTAACCATTGCCTGCGTAAAGGTATTGGCAATCGATTGCCGGGTAAATGCTGCCAGTTGGGCTGCGTCGGGCATAGCTATTTTTTGAAAGCTTCCCAGTTGTATATCGCCAATGTACGTACCCTGCGGCGGTTTTACAAACCCATTGCCTCCATTGGGGCCGGCGCCGAGGCCCCGACAACTGATCACGTATAGCTCCTTTTCATTAGCTGAAACCGTAACCCTCGATGGCCCCCAACCGGTAGGGACAAGCCCTTTGGTAGCCCGACTGGCAACATCAATTACTGCCACAGCATTAAAGCCTAACAATGCCACGTAAATGGTCTTTTCATCTTTGCTAAGATGCAAACCAAAGGGCAATAAGCCACGGTACTTATCAATCAGCTTGTTAACCTTTATAGGTATTTCGCCAACTATTATGTGGCGCTTATAATCTATGATGGTAATGTTGTCGTTGGTGGCATTGGTAACGTAAGCATATTTGTCGCCCACCACAATTGAGTTTGGACTTGCTCCTCCAACCACTTCTATCTCTTCAATCATTTCGCCTGGCTGGTGGCCGGTCTTAAATTTATCCATCACTTTGTTGGTTGCCAGGTCAATGGTAAAAACACTCATTGCCTCAGGGGCCGACGGGCTGCCAACACCGGGAATGTCGCGGCCCTCTACTACTGTACCATTGATGGATTCGTTTGTGTTATCGCCATAAGGATGGTGAGGTATTAGCAATGAATCGTAGTTTTCTTTTGTGGCGCCTTTTATCAACGGGTACGAATACATGCCCACGTTGGCTACAAAAGCCATGGTATGATCGGGACTAAGTGCCAGCCCGAACGGTTGTCTTCCAACCGGTATAGAAGCAGTGAGTTTTCGTGATGAAATATCAATGCGTACCAATCGAAAGTTGCCCCTGTCAAGCACCAGCAATTCGTTTTTTTGTTTGTTGAAAACAAGGTCGCTGGTAAAACTGTCGTCGTAGGCCATACCGTTCACTGTTCCGTTTAGCGATAATGAATCCAGCAGTTTCATATCATCAATGTCATACACCAGCACAGCACCATCGTCGCCACCGCTTAGGTACACTGTTTTGGAATCACTACCGAAGGCCACACCCAAAAACGAACCATGTTTTAATGGAGATGGTATAGAACCATTGTAAGAAGGCACCCTTGTTGTTTGCATTGAAGCAAGGTCAATAATGGTAAATACCCCGTTGTGCAAAGTGACTGCTTTTTTACCATTGGGCGACAGGCTCATACCAAAGGGATCGTGGGTAATGCGCAACAGTTGCCCTGCCGGTGACACATACCGTCCGCTTGGCAACACTGAGCGGCCATTAATATTTATGGAACAAAATTCTTTTAATGCCGGCACCTGCAGCACGGCCACCTTTTTTTGAGCAAAAGAAGATAGGTGACAAGCAACCAAACAGAACAATACACCAGCAATACGTTTAAAAGCCTTCATGGTAGGGAGTTTATTGAGAAAGCTCAAAGATTGTATTTATGTACGAATATGTAAAGGGGTAACAGTAAGATAATAAAGCAGCAAGCTACAAGCGGCAAGCGACAGGCGGCAAGTGGCAAACTGCAAGCGGCAAACTGCAAGCGGCAAGCTGCAAGCGGCAAGCTACAAGCTACAAGCGGCAAGCTAAAAGTGGCAACTACAAGCTGCAAGCGGCAAGCTACAAGCTACAAGCGGCAAGCTAAAAGTGGCAACTACAAGCTGCAAGCTGCAAGCCGCAAGCTATAACCGGCAAGCTGCAAACCGCAAGCTATAAGTATTTATAAACGGCAAGCAGTTACTATAGGGTGGCAGTATGTGCTGGCTAACTTTTGTGGGACTTTGGCGACTTTGGCGACTATTTATACGTGTCACTAAATTCCAAAAAACTAACGACAACTCTCAATCTTTCACGTTTCACGTTTCACATTTCATTTCAACCACTCACCACTCACCATTTACCTTTCCCTATTGCTTTAAACATAATCTTCCATTGCAGATTGTTTACGCTTTGGCCGGCTTTTATACACTGCAAAAACAAATACCGCCACCAACACTGCAAATAAAACTGCCAGCCTTACCAATATTTTTTGCCCGTTTACCACCGGTTTGGTGGTAGTACTGTTTGTTGACTGGTGCGAGGTGTTGCCCGAACGATTGTCGTAGGTAAGTTGCCAGCCGCCATCGTTATTGATGGTGTTGTAGGCATTTTCGAGACCCGACATTTCTTCGGGCATTACATGGTCGCGTACGGTATTAAGCGTAAACACCATGCTAAGTTTTCTGCCTGCTAAACGGCTTTGGGCGGTATAGGTAAAGGCGGCACTTTTTGCCGATCTATCAAAGTCGGACAGTGACCATTCTTCGGGTAGATTTACCTCTATTTCTTCGATAAAATTGCCCGGAAAATAAATGGACAAAGGCATGGTTCGTACCCGTTGTTTTGAACCGGTAAGATATCCGTTTATGGTAAAGGCGTAAATGTTACACGATTTAATGCCATTCTTCATGGTCCAAAAATCGTTGATGGTATATTGCTCATACACGGTAAAGGCACCAGTGGCCTCATCATCTTCGTAATAAATAGTATCGGCCTCAATTTTTGGGAAATAAGTAGCATAAAACTGTTTATAATTTTTTTGCACCTGGAAGGCCGACGTATTTTTAAAACTGCTGCGCTGCTCATCGGCAAAGCTGCCGGTATTAATGGTTTTTACTGTTAACGTAACCGGCGTAGCCATACCCGGTATAGTAAAAACCTCTTTGGTAATTACCTTGCCTGGTTCTAATGCTTCCAGCCTGGAAATACCGGCCGGGTTGTTGCCCAACACCAGCCCCGATTGGTAATCGGGAAACGAAACAGCGGCCAAAGGCCCACGTTGATTGTCAAGTGAAGGATCAACATAGTATTGACTGGTACCAATGGTTACCTGTAGTACTACGCGGTCAAATATTTTAGGCGACGGAGTTTTGGAAGCAATGGATTGCTTTGCAACAGTATTGACTAAAACAGGGGAAGAAGGTATGCCCATAGCCCCCAACATAGTTTGCAATAAGTACGCCTTCTCTTTACTATCGGCATACCGTTGCGCAAAAACTTTATTGGGGTTTGTGGCAGCCTTGTAGGTCATTAAAAAGTCGGCCGATACATATTCAATACTATCCTGTACAAACCTGAGGGCGGCAGCGGTACGTTGCTCCCGTGTAGAAAACTGCTGCTGCCATTGCAATAGCTTACTGTGCAATGGCGCATCGATAGTTATATTGGCGGGAAAGAGCTGCGTTGCCCAGTCTCGTATATTTTGCCAGTCGTTATACTCGCTAACCATAATAGCCGGGTACGGATCGTACCAGGTGGGTAACAAGTCGTCTATCTCCACTGCAACAATATAAGACCTGCTCCATTCATACACCGTTTCATTTCCAATATTTATCTCTTCACCATTTAACTCCACCTGTGTATATTCCACATATAATTTTCTTGCCGTTGGGGTAATTATCCGGTAGTAGAGATATGCCAAAGGCTCCGAAAAACCAATTTGAAATTTTTGCGAATATTTTTGATTAAACAGGGGATTAAACCCTTTTATGCTATAGGCATATTCTATCACATCTCCTACCTCCACATCATCCATCTCCAGGTACAATGTTTTGCTTGCATCATATTTTTTCAGTTTTATATCATCGTCAATAGCATAGGTATTAAAGGTTGCCCCGGCCAGTTTATTTATTTTTTTACCATTGCGCAATATCATCACTTCGTGAAACTGTAATGTTTGGTATGCGGGATTGTAAGCGGCAGATATGCCCGGCAGGTTATCAATCCCATCTTCGTTAATTACTTTGCGCACTCTGCGTTCGTACACCGTTTCGTTGCCAATATTTACCTGTTGTATTAGCGCAATATCCAGGTAGCCAAAGTCAGCCTTTTTTTGAAGGTCGGGTTGATTGTATTGAAACGTATACTGCTTAACCCAACCGGGCGTTGCGGCTGTAGGTACTGAAATTTTATTGGCAAAGGCTACTGCGCATACCGATAGCATGCATGCAATAAAAACCAGGCGGTTAGCAGGTATCATAAAAAAAAGTAAACGGGTGATCAGTTAGTGGTATAAGCAGCAAGTATACTAACAAATAAATGGATCCCGGCTTTTTGGAAAAACATTTATTGCCCAAACGATCATACTACTATAAAGCTTTTATTGCAGCCTGCCTCTATGACCATAGAGGTTGCACTCGTGTACTATTTGTTCAATACTCAACACAGTATAGTATGCAGTATGCATCTCAAAAAAGCTACACTCCAAACAAAGAATAGTCATTATTTTATGCTATTATATATAAACGAAAATGCCTAATGAGCCAAAATAACTCAGCCCCTGGTGTAGCCCGTGGAATACCGATAGAAGAGATCACTAAGCCTCAAAGAGGCTAGACAACTAATACCCTTTGTTGCGAACATTAGCTTGCCGCAATCACATTTGCACAACACTGTCAGCGTATTTTGTAAAACCCAATATCTACAACAGACAATTGTGACTGACAATCGTCATTTCACTTTATCAGGGCTTTTAAAATGGATGTTGAAATAATCCGCGGTCTTCACCTGCTGCTGTGGTATTACGGCTTTATAGGCCTAAATGGACACATGCTAACCCAACAACCGATTGTTGTACTTTTATGAATTATCGTTAACATAAACGTTATTAAACAAGTAACTATTATTAAATTTTACCAATAACTGCTAACTGCAAATCCTCTATATTCAAAATTCAAGTTCGGTCACTTTCTGCAACCTTAATTTATGCCTTTCTGCCCCGGTAAAGATTACTTTTAAAAAGGCCTCAATTAATTCTATGACGGCCATGGCACCGGTAATTTGGCCGCCGGGGCAAAGTATATTCAGGTCGCCGTCTTCCACGCCCTGGTGTGCCAAAAGTGGTTGTTTATGAGGGCTGTCCGCACGCCCTTTATTTTATTGGCAGCTACCGATGCCCCTACCCCGCTACTGCAAACGGCAAAAGCTTTTTCTACCTCAATGTATGCCACGGCCCTTGCCAGCGGAATTACATAATCAGGGTAATCGTCGGCACTATTTAAAACAAAGGCGCCAAAGTCGGTTATTTAATATCCGCCGGCCGACAAATGTTGTTTAACGCCTCTTTTAATTCGTAGCCGCCATGGTCGGCAGCATTTCCTATTTTCATACACCCCGTTTTAAAATTAACAAGTGGACACTTTAAAGAAAGCTACTGAAACATCGGAAAAAAAAGGCATAAAAAAACAGCATGCTCAATCATTCCGACTTAAGCATGCTGCTCACCTAAAAAACCAAAAGAACCGTTTTTAGAAAATAAATTTAGTGCTGAGGAAATTGGACTCATGTCCGTTCACAATTTGGTTCAGCAAGTGTTTGTTACGATCGTTTAATTTAGTAGCCACCAACGAGCGGATAGAGAATGACCTTAAGGCATCTACTACCGACAAAGTTCCCTCGGCGCTGTCTTTTCTTCCTGTAAAAGGAAACACATCAGGACCGCGCTGACACTGGCAATTTATGTTGACCCGGCTAACCTGGTTCACCAAAAGGTCAATCGAATTGGCTATCTCGTCGCTGTCGTTGCTAAAAATACTTACCTGCTGCCCGTGTGGCGATCCAATCAAATATTCTATCGGTTCATCAAGCAACTCAAATGGCACCACGGGTATTACCGGGCCAAACTGCTCTTCGCGGTACAGTTTCATTTTTTCGTTTACCGGGTACATAACCGCCGGAAAAACAAATGACTCCACAGTAGTACCGCCGTTTTCGTTAACAATTTCGGCACCATGAAATATGGCGTCATCAATGCACTCTTTTAAATAAGCAGGTTTATTTGGCTCCGGCAGTGGAGTTAGCATTACGCCCTCTTCCCAAGGCATACCAAATTTTAATTTTCCTACTGCTTCCTTTAGCTGGTGCAAAAATTCGCGGGCAATATCCTTATGAACGAAAATTATTTTTAGTGCGGTGCATCTTTGGCCGTTGAAAGACAGTGCTCCTAATACCGTTTCGCTTACTGCTAATTTTATATCAGCATTTTTTGAAATAATCGCGGCATTTTTTGCATCAAGGCCTAATATAGCCCTTAACCTGTTTACTTTAGGATGCAACTTTTTTAACTCGTTTGCTACTTTGCTGCTTCCAATAAGGGTAAGCACATTAATATTACCAGACTGCATTAAACCCGGTACAATGGTATTGCCGCGGCCATAAATGGTATTAACAACGCCCCTCGGAAAACTTTCCTGAAAGGCCTGCAACAATGGGTAATGTAATAAAGTACCATGTTTGGGAGGCTTAAACAACAATGTATTGCCCATTATTATTGCCGGGATGAGCGTAGTAAAGGTTTCGTTAAGTGGGTAGTTAAAAGGACCCATACACAACACCACACCTAAAGGCGAACGCCGCACCTGCGCAACAATACCTTGCTCAATTTCAAACCTTGACGATTGACGGTCTATATCCTTCAACGCATCAATAGTGGCATAAATATATTCTACTGTGCGGTCAAATTCTTTAATTGAATCAGCATACGATTTACCGATCTCCCACATCAACAGCTTTACTACAATATCCTTTTGCCCAATCATTTTATGAGTGAACTCTTCTACGCAATGTATTCTGTCGCCAACGCTCATAGTTGGCCATTTACCGCGCCCATTATCGTAAGCAGCCATTGCAGCCCTTAATGCTTCCATGGCCTCCTTTTCGCCGCAAACAGGGTAGGTACCTATCAATTTACGTTGTAAGCCATCCGGCGTTTTTATACAAACCGGGGAATACACTTCATGTACCGGACCATTCCAGTCCAACAATTGACCATCAGATAAATATTTACGTTGATGTAACTCTTCCGATAGTGAAAACCTTGCGGGGATATCAGCGTCCGTCCCAAACTTGCCTTCTATTTTGCCGGCAAAATCAATATCTGCCGTTGGCTTAACCGCTACTAACTCTTCTGTCAATGGATATAAATTTTACTTTATCTAAAATTAACTGTTAATATTATTGCTTTCTATTAGCAAATGTTGACCTTTTAATACATTTTAAACGCACGTACAATAAACAATGTAGGATAACCAACTTTACAAAGATGGTATTTTATGAACTACACCTATTAGTACAACCGGCGCCGTAAAACAGTTTAGAAATAATATGAAGATTGTACATTATTTTTTTTGAACGTTTAAAGCAATTAAATTGTTTAAATTTTAACGAAAAAAGTGCGTAGTTCGCTCATCAAAAAAATCTTATGTACTTGTAAATCAAATGAATTCCCCCATTTCATATATTTTGTGCAATGGTGTTATTTGCAGCGTGTGCGAACATTTTTTAATAAATTTTAACCAAACACAATACCTTGCCGGTTCTTTACATTACAAATAATTATATGAAAATGGACCAAAACGTCTTAAACGCCCAGCAAATGAACGTTGAAAGGCTCACTCCAAAGGATCTTGTAAGAAAACACATTGCAGACCGAACGCATAAAATAACCGAGGAGGAGTTTAACAAGTTAATTGTGGGTGTTTTTTCGGCCGACCTTAGTAAGCAAAAGATAGCGGCCAGTTAACAGCGTATCGTAGGTTTATTTGTTCCGTTCGTAGCAATATTAATGTTTATTTATTGCTTGTTTTGAATGTTTCATTGAAACCTTCTATAACGGTGGTGTCATTAACATTTTCGGGTACCCTTAGTAATTACAGCAAACTTTGGTTGCTGATGGTTACTATTATGTTATCCTTATAAATGACTACACGCAATTTGGTGCTGATATTTTAGAACCGGGCTTTATGGCACTTTTCATTAGTTGTGGCAGCCTGCATTTAGGATTCTATCGCTCCTACTATTGTACTGATGGTAATTTTATTCAGCCATTTTTACATGATTTAATATTCAGCATTGAGTGTGCCAAATAGCGGCAATCATTAACCTTTATGATTATTTAACCGGTATTACCTACCAGCATCTGCGACAGAAATAACCGTTTTAACATTGTTTCATACTGGTATCTGTACGTATTACCTTTTTTATTTTAGCGTTTACTGAATAATTTACTTTAGGTTTTGGGCCAACACGGTGGCAGGTACATTATAGGTAACGGTTACTTCGCGCAGCTTGGCAAAGGTTTTTACTAAGGCCTCTTATCTATATCAAATTTAAATACGTGCCTATCTCCTTTTACCAGGGCTTTAAACCCAGCCCGTAGGGGCTTGTAATTGTACTGCCGATAGCAGTTAAATACCCGTTAATTTAAACAGTCAAAAACGTACGCTAAAACCTTTGCCTGACAATTGTTTAAAACGAATGAGTGATTAAGGACTTACCAGCGTACATGTAAATTTATACACTGGAAATTGTGCTGATAAAAATGCAGTAAAAAGATGCAATAAAAAGATGCCGTACAAGGGTGCGACGCAAGGATGTAGCCTGAAAAACAAATGCTCGTTACCAAAAAAATAAGTTAACGCAAATGCGATTGCAATCCTTACTTCTATAACAAACCGATTTGCCGGTTTCTGCTCCAACTTTCGGAACGCTTTGCCAGGTACCGAACCAACGGATATTCTTTTACAAAAGCTGTTATTAGGGGGGGAAGCTAAAAGAAGCCCATTTTACTACCATCAAAAAAACTATTGTCAATTATTGCAAACAATATTGCAAAATATTAATGGTGGACGATATTGGCCATTTACCCTTTACCTGCATGTAACGGTGTTGTAACCATTTGCCACAAAAATAGCTTTGCCCTATTTGGATAACACTTTTTACCGATATTGTACAGGTAAGTA